>Ga0265594_1000417_pt1 | contig 35923 bp, 26 predicted proteins | sample saktaG_11_FD_190147 | JGI IMG/M metagenome (GOLD analysis project Ga0265594, IMG submission 190147) | Saline water microbial communities from Sakinaw Lake, British Columbia, Canada - sak_2011_5_24_80m | ecosystem: Environmental > Aquatic > Non-marine Saline and Alkaline > Saline ... | reverse complement strand
AAGCTACAACCCCAACTTCTATTTCCTCTCTACGGTAGCCAATCATTACCCTATATAATGAGATCGGGCTTATTGAACAAAGGATTGAGTTCGACCGCTTCGCGGATCGACTCAATCCTTATAGGTTGCGCTACTCATTTTACAGCTTGTTAAACCTGACCAGGCTTTGTACGGATTTGCCAGCACGGCCACGGCGACGATTGCTGCTATGTTCGTACTGAGTGCGGGACTGGCGCGGACGGGTCTCGTCGAATGGCTGGCCCGGCATCTCGACAGGCTTGCCGGCAAGGGGGAACGGAGACTGATTATTGTGCTCTGCCTTTGCCGTTGCTCTCCTTTCAGCTTTTATTATTAATACGGCAACCGTTGCCATCCTGATACCGGTTACCGTCATCCTCGCAAAAACACGGCGAATTGCCCCGTCCCGAGTGTTGATACCTCTATCCTTCGCGAGCCAGTTCGGTGGTGTCTGTACCCTTATCGGAACATCCACCAACATACTGGTTAATTCAATGGCTGTGGCAAACGGTTTCGAGCGTTTTCATATGTTTGAATTCGCGCCCCTGGGGATCGTTCTAACGCTTATCGGAGTCCTTTACCTGACTTTCTTTTCCAGGATGTTGATACCAAAGCGAAAAGGAGTAGACGAGCAGATCGACAAATACAGGCTCGCCGGTTATCTGGCGGAAATGAAGGTCAAAAACGGGTCACCACTGATCGGTAAACAGTGGGTATATATGAAAAATAAAGATCTGGGAGACATCGATCTCATAAAAATCATAAGGGACGGCAAAGCCACATGGCGGGCTTCGGCCACAAAAATCAGAGAAGACGACTATCTGCTCCTCCACGGAAACGCAGATGAACTGATCAAAATAAAGGACAAATATAGCCTTGAAACGAGAGCGGATGTGGTAATCAATGATCAGAAGCTTGAGTCGGACAAGATCGAACTTATTGAGGCACTGGTTCCGCCACGATCGCGGCTGATTGGACGAACCCTCCGGAGCGCCGATTACATACGGCGCTATGGCTGCGTGGTCCTGGCCATACAGCGGCGCGGCAAAATTCTTCGTGATCGTCTTGTCGATATCAGCTTCGATGACAATGATACACTGCTCCTGCAATGTGACAGAGAGTCGGTTCAACGGATTATGAAATCGACCGATCTGATCGTCACCAATGAGTTGACAGATCTGCATATCAGAAAAGACCGGGCCATAACGGCACTGGGGATTTTAATATCAGTCGTACTTCTTGTCGCATTTAACGTTGTACCGATACTCGTCGCGGCGTTAATTGCCGCAGTTGCCATGGTGCTCGGCCGCTGTATCACAATCGAAGAGGCATATAAAGCGATAGACTGGAAAGTCATTTTTCTCCTTGGAGGTATCCTCCCCCTTGGTCTTGCCATGCAAGAGACAGGAACCGCCGCGTGGCTCGCCAACATAATCATAAAACCACTGATCAAACTGGGACCGCTTGCAGTTCTTGCATGTATTTATTTCATAACCGCCGTGCTAACCTCGATAATGTCGAACAATGCTTCGGCAATTCTCTTGGTACCCATAGCGCTTTCCGCCGCAGAAATCATGGGGGTGAGTTCCCGGCCGTTTCTCATGGCAATAACATTCGCTGCCTCAACGAGTTTTGCCACACCCATCGGCTATCAGACCAATACCATGATCTATGCGCCCGGAGGGTATAAATTCTCCGACTTTGCCCGTATTGGCGTACCCCTGAACATCATTTTCTGGATTGCCACGGTGTTGCTTGCGCCGGTCATATGGCCATTTTAAATGGAGGAATGATAGAAACGGAGTCATACCATGACACTTCAGATTGCTTTAGTCCTGATGATACTTGCTGTGACCGTGTTTCTCTTTGTCAGTGAACTCCTGCGAGTCGATGTTGTCGCCATTGGTGTGATGGTATGCCTGCCCTGGCTGGGGCTCATCAAACCGACTGAGGCTTTTTCGGGACTCGCCAGTAATGCCGTGGTTGCGATTATCGCTGTGATGATCCTCGGCTACGGAGTTGATCGCTCCGGCGCAATGAATCGGATCATACAACCTATCATTTCGGCGGCCGGCTCAGATGAAAAGCGCTTGATCGGCCTGGTATCACTAACAGTTGGTTTAATTTCCGCGTTCATGCAAAACATCGGCGCCGCAGCGCTTTTCCTGCCGGCAATGTTGAGGATTTCCAAAAGCACAGGAATACCTGCATCAAGGCTCTTGATGCCAATGGGTTTTGCAGCCATACTGGGTGGTAATTTGAGTATGGTCGGTTCGACCCCACTTCTCGTTCTGAATGATCTCTTACGACAGAGAGGACAAGAAGCTTTCAGTCTCTTCAGTGTCACTCCGGCGGGGATAGCCCTTCTTGCTGTAGGGCTGCTGTATTTCCTGATTTTCGGCAAATATGTCCTTCCCGGTGCAAAAGAAAAAGAAGAAAAAACCGTCAGCGTCCAGCAACGATTGATCGATACATGGCATCTTCCGACCACCATCTACCAGTGCGTCATCACCTCGAAGAGTCCGCTGGTGGGGCAAACGATAGAGGAGGTAGAATTATGGACAAAACACAGGCTCAATCTTCTCGCTCTCGCTGATGGAGGTGATGTACTGTACGCTCCGTGGAGACATACTCCGTTTGCTGCGGGTCAGAGGCTCGCGCTCCTTGGTGATCAGAGCAATCTTTTACGCTTCGTTTCAGAATACGAATTAATGTTCAAAAAAGACATGAAGCCCTTTGAGCACCTGAAGACGGCTGGCCGTGCCGGTTTCGCAGAATTAATAATCCCCGTCAGGTCACCGCTTATAGGAAAAACGTTGCGTGAAATATCGATTCGTAAAACATATGGCGTCGAACCGATTATGCTTCTCAGCGGAGAGGGAGAAGAGCAGGTAGATTTTTCAGATCAGGCACTCCAGCCCGGTAACACGCTTATTGTTCACGGTCGATGGGAACGGATCAAGGCCATGGCCGACAATATCAATTTCGTCCTCGTTACGCCGGTTAAAGCGGCAGAAGCAACAGAGGAGTCAAGACCGATTGCGGCTACTCTGTGCTTCGTCGGGGCTATCATGCTTGCTCTCACCAGCTTTCAGATTTCTCTCGGTCTTCTGACAGGAGCCCTCGCCATGATACTTCTCAGAATTGTGCCGATTGACGAAGCATACAAGGCTGTTGACTGGAAAACGGTATTTTTGCTGGCAGGATTGATTCCCCTCGGTATCGCCATGGATCACACCGGTGCTGCTGCATACATTGCTTCACAAATGTTGCACATACTCGAAGGAGCCCATGCAATTATCATTCTTTTTGCTGTTGCTCTCCTCGCCACAATGTTCTCTCTCTTCATGACAAACGTGGCAGCCACGGTTTTACTCGTTCCCCTCGTCATGATTATGGGCGATGTGTCCGGACTTGATCCTCGCGGTCTGGCACTCCTTGTTGCTCTATGTGCATCGAATACATTTGTTCTTCCCACACATCATGTTAATGCATTGATCATGTCGCCGGGAAGGTACGGTAGTGCAGATTTTATACGAGCTGGAGGTATCATGACGATCATATTCCTCATAATATCGGTAATCTTTATTTACCTTTTATATGTTTGATTTATAGTGACAGTAATATCGGGAGGAATCCTTATGACTGATTTACGAGATATAGAGCAGAGGTCGTCGGCTATCACGCTTTCCGACATGGAGATGTTCATATTCCCGGATCTGATATACAGCCTGGTCCTGGCCAACATTATGTCACCGCGGATATGGAGATGGCGTGAAGACCCGTGGTTTGACGGAGTGGAGCGGCTTAATCCCTATAGACGCATCTTGAGGTTGAAACAGTATATCATGGACAATTACCAGTTCAACCTCGATTTGGAGACGTGGGGACTGACGACCCAGGAACGGGAGCTTAAGCGATTCAGAAACTTTATAGACGAAGAGACCCTTGCAAATGCCAATGCCCTCTTTGGCTACGAGGGCGATAAGTACTATTTTGATATAGATATCCGTACCCATTTTGGCCTGGACAAGTATCGGGACAATGTGATCCCGTACTGGAAAACCGAAACGGTAGAGGCGATGGATGCCTTTAAACACAAGCTAAACTATGCAACGGGCGCGGGAGAATGCGTCTCTCTGGCAGCACTGTATTCTGCCGCTCTTTTCATCATAGCCGGAATCCCCCTGAATGACATATACATGATGGCAACGCCCCTCCACTCGCAGAATTTCATAGATATCGACGACGGACTTCTGACAAACAACCGGAGGTTGCTAACAAAGAATATGTGGTTTAACGGCACGGCGCTCTCAGCTCAGGCCCGCCGTGCCCAGGAAAATGAGCGCATCACGATGGTTGTCCACGAAACCGGTTATGTGCACACCGTTTACAAAGAAGCGTCTATTGACGTTGAAACCTATACGCATTTTACGGAGAGACTCCGAAACTACATGAAAGTTCGGTTTGACGACGCCCTTTTGGGAAATTTTCTGCGGTACAGGAGCGATCTCCAGAAATGTTTTCAGTTCAAGCAGTCCCTGAAAGGAATTAATCATTACATCGCCGCCGATAAAGTATACGCTTATGAGCAGAGCAGTTCGTACAGGGTGAACGACAACACGCGTGAAAAGCTGTTGCTTGAGATTGAGAGAGATGAATTCCAGCTGTCCCCGATGCCGCGCAGAATTGTCATGAATGAGCTTGAACACTTTATTCGTCAAAAGAATATTGATATGGACAAATCCGATGATGTTGCCCGCCTCAAGGAACAGTTTGCTTCTGACTGCCTGGATTCGCAGATTGCGATTGAAAACCTCGCACAATTCTGCCATGTGGAACCCAGGCTTCCAGACATCAAAGCAAAGGAAATTGTCTCAAGTGAGGAACCGCTGGGAATACAGTTGGGTATGACACGCCCAGACATCATCGGCAGGCTTGAAGCTATCCGTGAGCGTAGTAACATGGCAGAGATGGCTTTTTACGCCTATCGTGACATTAACCGCACTGAACCGGAACCTTTCCTGATCGCTGCCACAGAGCGCAATCCAGTTTCCATCGAGGGCTCCAGGGAACTTGACGTCGGTGAAATACTGTCGAAGATTGGCGCAATGCCCGACGAATCAATATATGATGAGCCGGGACGGCTTGCCCAGCCTGATGAGGTGTGGAATTACGGTCGCGGTGACGGCGTTGAAAAGGCCCTGCTTTTGGCCAACATTCTTCGAAGCCGAATGCGAGAGGTAGAAATGACTCTTGAAGTCTCTCCCCACAAGGCGTTGCTCAAAGCCGGCAAAGACGTGTATAATTTCAAGTCTATAAAAGAGATCAGACCGCAGGTCTGGTCAGTAGACGAGCCTTTAAACGAGAAAGGGAGAACAGGAGCAAAGTGAATCCGAGGAACGCAAGACCCCTTTTGTATTCATGAGATTGGGTTGCTAATTAATCTGAACGAATTTTTCCCCTTTTACCATGAGAACGAAGAGCGACTTTTCTACTTCTCCCGTTTCTGAAAAGGATGTTTTTCCTGTAATTCCGGGATAGTCTTTTAAATTTAAAAGACTGATTCTCAAATCGTCTCTTATCTCGATTTTGTTTTTGTTTAAAGTATTTACCATGATGCTGGCCGCGTCGTATATCAGGGCTTCTAAATCATCAGGTTTCCTGCCGTAGGCAACATAAAAATTATCAATAAAATTCCTGACATCAGGATAAAAACTGTCTTGGAAGAAACCGTCAACGAAAATGGCTCCGTCAAGGTATTTACTTTCTCCCTCGAGAAGCTGTGGGGAATTCCAGCTATTGGTACCGAGTATTTGAATTCCTGTTACATCATAAAAAGCCAGCTGGGGGACTATCATCCTTGCCTTGGAATGTGAATCGGGAATAAAAAGGGCATCGAAATCGATTATCGGTTCCGGCTTCTCCTCTGTCTCTTCTTTCTTCTCCTCCATAAAATTGAGGCCGGTTAATGCTTTGATTTCTCTTCCGAAATCTGTCTGGTTGCTGTCATATGACTCCACACCCCTTATTTCCCCTCCCCAGCGCAGCACCTCATTCCAGAACAGGTTCATCATTTCAATGCCAGAGTTATCTGTTGGATAAAGTATGGCAAATCTGGTTATCCCAAGGTTTTGAATAGAGTACTTCACAAGGGTACTTACCTGCATTAGACTGGTCAGAAAATTCCGGAAAATGTAATCTCCAAGTTTGGTTATTCCCTCACTCTGCGTCAGTGTCAGTATCGGAACGTTCAGTTTTTGAGCTTCCCTGGCAGCCTCAATAGCAGTTGCACTTCCGAGAGGACCTAAAATGCCGATCACATTATCTTGTTTGACTAATTTGCTCACTGCTTCTCTGGCTGTAACCGGATCGCTTTTAGAATCTTCAATAATAAGTTTTATCGGGCTTTTTTTCTCAGGGTCGAATATTCCGGTTGCGAGAATAATAGCTTCTAATGCTTTGTTTCCATAGCGGGCATATCTTCCGGTGAGAGGGAGAATGCAACCTATGGCATGGTGGTCTACAGTTTCAATCTCTTCTATCCTCTGACGAAGCTTTGTCGCTTTTTCGAAGCGTGGGTGGCTCTCTCCATGATAAAAGAGGAGTTTATTGATGTATTTCTTTGCGTTTTCAAAATCCTTGTTTTGATAATGGGCGTCGGCCAGGGCAAAGAGGATATATCCCCGGGGGTATCCATACCATTGGGATTGATATATGCTTCCAAGTTCGTCTATGGATGCCCTTTTATCAATAACGTCTATAACCTTCTTTTTTATATCATCTGTGAGAATTGGAGAGGGATTGTTCTTGAGAGCATTCATATAGTATGCAAAGGCGTCATAAGGTTTTCCAAGTCCGACAAAGTTGTCACCGATAAGCGTCAATATCCGAGCTTTTTGGTAAGGTGAAACCTGCTCTTTCGAAAGCTTCTCTGCTATTTTAAGGGAAACATCATACCTTCCCAGATTGGAGTAACAGAAAGCAAGTTGATAGCGGGCCTCATTGTAGAGTGGATTTCTTGGGAATTTTTCAGCCATTGCATCAAAAAAATTAACGGCTTCCTCAAAATCCCCTTTGATAATATATATCTCACCTGTCTTGAAATAAGTCCATGCTGCCAAGTCTTTCGGAGGATGCTGTTTTAGAATTTCTCCATAGAGACTCAGTGCTTTATCTAACATTCCTCCATTGAATGCCTTCTCAGCATTGTTGAATGTGAGGAGGAATTTTTTAGGAACCTCAGGTGGCATCAACATTTTTTCTTCTTCAACTAAAGGTATTCCGGCACACCCCGCTAAGAGCAGGATGAGGATAAAACAAAAGACCACGAATATTCTAAGCCACCTTGTTAAAATCAAGTTTTTCTCCTCATTTATAGTAAGCATTCAGCAATAATAAGAGATCATACGAAAGTTCCATCATCGTAAAAGCCACGCTTCTGGAATGCCATGTTGTTTTTTTGTCTTGCTGAATACTTGGCACCTATCAATACAGAGTATTTATGTAATTTAGTGTTTCCAGGGCCGCCTTCGGAGAGTCTATTAATATTGAGAGTTCGTTGTTGTATTTCAATGCAGAGTTAGTCAAATTATGGCTCCCCAGAAAAGTATATTTTCTGTCGATGACAGCTACCTTGGTGTGAGTTTTTGTTGTCGGACGATCAAAATACACGTCAATCCCTCCGTTTTTCAATCTAATTCCGGTTTCTCTATTATTTTTGTCGAGATTTAAATCCCTGCCCGTTTCAAGGATCACTTTAACCGTAACACCTCTTCTTGCCGCGCTAATGAGATGAGCGACAACAATATCGGGACAGTTGTTGGGGTATCCATTAGTTTTAAATAGAAAAAAGGACATGACGATTTCTTTTTCAGCGCCGTCGATTGCCTTTATCAGGGCCGGAAAATAATCTCTGTTTTTAAGCAGTGTTACGCAACATTCCGGACTTTGACTGGTTGCATATGATGAAGACAAGGCCGGCAGAATGAAGGTAAGAACAAGGGCACAAATTAAGAGGAGCTGAATCGAAAAAACAGTAATCTTCTCTGTTGCAAATTTTTTCATACATTCGAATTAAAATAAAAATGCCCGAAAGGGAAGCTTGCCCTTACGGGCAAAGAGCTTCCCGGTAGAGAATCGTAGATAGTGAGCCGTTGCGAACAATATGTTTATTTTCATTGCGCCCCTTTATCCCGCCTACAAAGCGGGGCTTGCGGGATGCGCCCCCGGTCAATTATTATGACTTCCGGGTATATTATTTTTAAGGTTGATGACTGATTGCTTACCGCTGATAGCTGCCTTTACTTGACCTCTTCAAAATCAGCATCTACAACATCATCCTCTTTCTTTTCTGATTCCCCTTTTCCTTCCTCTTCCGGGGCAGAGGTTGCGCCTGCTTCTGGTCCTGCCTGTTCTGCTGCTGTCTTGGCATACATGGCCTCAGCAAGTTTGTGAGATGCCTGGGTCAGCTCTTCCTGGGAAGCCTTTATGGCATCGATATCATCACCCTCCATGGCCGTCTTAATTTTTGCAATGGCCTCTTCGATTTTTGTCCTTTCCCCTGCATCTACCTTATCTCCAAACTCTCTGAGATTCTTCTCAACACTGTAAATCAATGAGTCAGCCTGATTTCGGATCTCGATTAAGTCTTTCTTCTTTTTGTCATCCTCAGAATGCGACTCGGCTTCTTTCACCAATTTGTCTATTTCTTCTTCAGAAAGACCGCTCGAAGAGGTGATCTTGATGCTCTGTTCTGTTCCTGTGCCCATATCCTTGGCGGAAACATGAACGATACCGTTGGCATCGATATCAAATGTAACATCTATTTGAGGAAGACCTCTCGGTGCCGGGGGAATACCTACCAGTTCAAATCTTCCGAGTGTCCTGTTGTCTGCTGCCATGGAACGTTCTCCCTGGAGCACGTGGATGCTCACGGCAGGCTGATTATCCGCGGCGGTAGAAAATATCTGACTTTTCTTTGTGGGAATGGTCGTGTTTTTTTCAATCAGCCTGGTCATAACGCTGCCCAATGTCTCTATTCCCAATGAAAGAGGAGTTACGTCTAACAGCAAGACATCTTTTACGTCACCGGCTAACACCCCTGCCTGAATTGCAGCTCCTATCGCAACGACTTCATCAGGGTTAACTCCCCTATTTGGTTCTTTTCCGAATATCTGCTTGACCTTTTGCTGAACTACCGGCATTCGGGTCATGCCCCCGACCAGGATAATCTCATCTATGTCTTTTGTCGTAAGGCCGGCATCTTTGAGAGCAGTTTTGCAGGGAGCTTCCACTTTTGCTACCAGGTCATCAACCAGCATCTCCAGTTTAGCCCTGGTAAGTTTTATATTCATATGCTTGGGGCCTGATGAGTCAGCGGTAACAAAGGGAAGGTTAACATCGGTTTCCATCGAGGTAGAAAGTTCCATCTTCGCCTTTTCTGCCGCTTCCTTGATCCTTTGTAAGGCCATTTTGTCATTTCTCAGGTCTATACCCTGATCTTTCTTGAATTCGTCGGCCAGATAATCTATTAACTTCTGATCAAAGTCTTCCCCTCCCAGGTGGGTGTCTCCATTTGTTGATTTAACTTCAAAAACACCATCACCCAGCTCCAGGATGGATATGTCAAAGGTTCCTCCACCAAGGTCAAACACTGCGATCTTTTCATCCTTTTTCTTGTCAAGACCGTAAGCGAGAGATGCGGCGGTCGGTTCATTGATAATCCTCAGAACGTTCAGACCGGCAATCTTTCCTGCGTCTTTTGTTGCCTGCCTCTGGGAATCGTTAAAATACGCGGGCACAGTGATTACCGCATCGGTAATCTTCTCACCGAGATAATCTTCAGCAGTCTGTTTCATCTTTACCAGAACCATTGAAGATATTTCCGGTGTACTGTAATTTTTGCCCTTTATGGTAACCTGCGCATCTCCATTTTTAGCCTTGGTAATCTTGAAGGGGCTGATAGTTATGTCATGCTGAACCTCTTTGGAGGAAAATTTTCTTCCAATGAGTCTCTTTATGGCATAAACGGTATTTTCAGGATTGGTTATCGCTTGTCTTTTGGCGATTTGTCCCACCAGCCTCTCGTCACTGTCGGTAAAGGCAACCGTAGAAGGTGTTGTCCTGTTTCCCTCCTGATTGGCTATGACAACAGGATCTCCTCCTTCCATCACGGCAACACACGAATTTGTTGTTCCTAAATCAATACCTATTATTTTTCCCATTTTAAAGTAAACCTCCTTAATATTTCCTATTTATCATCTAAAACATTCTTTTTTATCACATTTTTCGAAACGGAAACCTTCGCAGGTCTCAACAACCTCCCGTTCAAAAGATATCCCTTTTCAAATTCTTCCACATTTTTATTTTCTCCGAGCTCTTTACTTTCTACCTGCAACATTGCCTCATGGACGCTTGGGTTAAAATCCATTCCAATTGATTGAATCCTTTCCACACCATGTTTTTCCAGGCAACCGAGAAATTGTTTCTGGATAAGCTTAAAACCATTTATAAATGCATCAAAATCTTCCAGGTTACCGGCATGTTCCAGCGCCCTGTCCAGGCTGTCTACTATCGGTAACATATCTTTGACGAGAGCTTCATTGCCGTACTTTATGAACTCAATTCGTTCTTTTGCGACGCGTTTCTTGTAATTGTCAAATTCCGCAGCTACGCGTAAAAATTTATCATAATTTTCGGCTGCTTCTGTCCCCTTTTCCTCAAGATTCATAAGGAGATCGCTGTCGTTCTCTTCTATTGGCTTTCCCTGAAGTTCTATTTTGTCTGTATACTTGGCCTCTTTTTTTCCCTTGCTGTTTTCCCCATTTTTTCTTCTGGTGTTACTTTGGTTATCTCTCGCTTTTTTGTCTGTCACTATTTACCCTCCGGTTTTTGAAATAACTTATAGTCCACCATTTCGCAGATGACGTGTCCTGTTGTAATATGAACTTCTTGAATTCGAGGGACATTATTCGAAGAAACATTCAAAGAATAATCGACTATTTTAAGGACATTGCCTCCATCTCTTCCTGTAAAGCCGATTGTAATCAGATTCATTTTTTTTGCGGTCTCCAGGGCTTTTACGACATTAGGGGCATTGCCGCTGGTGCTTATACCCCAAGCTATATCTCCGGGTTTTCCTATTGCCCTGATCTGCTTGGCGAAAATTTCTGAAAAATCATAATCGTTGCCGATACTTGTTATTACAGAGGTATCAGTACTAAGAGCAATCGCCGGAAGTGGAGGTCTTTCTATCACAAATCTGTTTACAAATTCTGCTGCCAAGTGCTGAGCATCAGCAGCGCTTCCTCCGTTTCCGAAGATAAGTATTTTGTTTTCTGCCTTTAGAGCTTCTGTTATAACTTCAATAACTTTTACAATCCCAAGAAGGTTTTCATTAACGAAGACCTCTTTGAGTTGGCTGCTTTCTTTAAACATCTTTATGATATGATCTTCCATAGCCCCTACCAAATTAACTTCTTCAGAAAAAGTTGTTCACTGCTTTCATAAAGCCGACTCCTGTTTTTTACAGGAGCATGTTTTAGTAAGTTAGAAATTATTTTCTGCGCTTTTCTGGCAGAAAACAATTTCGTTAACATATTTATCCCCTTTAGTGGGACTTATCCCGTTTATCGGGGTTAGGGCGTTATGCTTTATTCGCGTCAATAATATATTGATCGATTTTATATATGTCAAGGGCAGAACTATGATTGGTTTAGAGAACCTGAAGCTTGCTGCAGGGAATGCGAGTGCTCACTGTGCATTTTCAAATTCGCAGGAGTTCTTCGGGAGTGTCGATAATATAATCCGGGCTGGTTGATTTCAGTTTGTTCCTTGAGTGCCATCCCCATGTCACCGCGACAGTTTTAACCTTTGCCTCTTTTCCTTCTTTGATATCCCCCGCTGTATCTCCTATGTAATAGGTTTTTTCCTTTGCAATCTTTAACGTATTCATCGACTGGATAATCTTCTTGCTCTTGCTGAATGTGTGTTCATACCCCATAACATCTTGAAAATAAAGATCAAACTTGTACTTTGAAAGCATCAGATTTATGGCATAGTTCGAGTTGGATGAAATAATTAGCAGAAAGTTGTCTTTCTTGAGTTTTGCGAGAACGGGTGCCAGATTATAATGTGGGAAAACCTTGTCATAATTCAATGTCGGCGCGATAATCGCCGACATTTTAATAAATTCTTCAACATTAACCCCCTTCTTGCGGATGGAGTCGTAAAAGTTTTCCTCGAAAAGTGCCATAAAATCGGAACGATTCCTTATAAATGGACTTCCGATTTTTTCCAGACATAGATTAACAGCTTTTTCGTATAGTTCTAACGAGTCGACAACAACTCCGTCAAAGTCGAAGAGGAAGAGTTTTTTCATTAGGTTAATCTTTAAAGATAGCCCCGGTACTTGCCGATGTGACCATTTTGGCATATCTTGCAAGGTAGCCCGTCTTGATGGGTGGGTCTTTGGGTTTAAAAGCCCTTTTCCTCCTATCCAGTTCCTTTTTATCCACTTTTAAATCGATCTTTTTATTCGGGATATCAATAACAATGGTGTCTCCCTCTTTTATAAGACCGATAGGTCCTCCTTCAGCCGCTTCGGGAGATATGTGTCCTATGGCGGCTCCTCTTGTGCCCCCGCTGAATCTGCCGTCTGTTAAGAGAGCCACTGATTTATCAAGACCCATTCCCACGATGGCCGATGTGGGTGAAAGCATTTCCCGCATCCCGGGTCCCCCTTTTGGGCCTTCGTAACGGATTACAACGACATCACCGGGATGAATCTTGCCCCCTAAGATAGCCTTGATAGAATCTTCCTCAGAATCAAAGATACGGGCACGACCTTCATTCACCATCATATCGGGCGATACGGCCGATTGTTTGACCACGCCGCCATCGGGAGCGAGGTTCCCCTTCAGTATGGCTATGCCGCCCTCTTTACTGTATGGATCTTCGATAGAGCGTATAACATCACGGTTTTTGACCTTAACCCCTTTTAAGTTGTCGCCCACCGTCTTTCCTGTAACCGTCATACATTCGAGATTGATGCCGCCTGTTTTGCTTATCTCTTTCATAACACTCTGAATTCCTCCTGCCATGTCAAGGTCTTCAAGATGGTGAGGCCCCGCAGGACTGAGATAGCAGATATTTGCTGTTTTCTCGCTGATTTTGTTGAACAGGTCAAGGTCCAGGGTTATTCCTGCTTCGTGGGCAACAGCGGGAATATGGAGGACCGTGTTGGTGGAACAGCCGAGAGCCATATCCACGGCAATGGCATTTTTAAAGGCATCCAGTGTAGCAATATCTCTTGGCCGGATGTCCTTTTTGACGAGATTCATAATCTGCATGCCCGCTTTTTTGGCAAGGCGTCTGCGGGCAGCATGTACAGCGGGAATAGTTCCATTTCCAGGGAGACCGAGCCCGAGGGCTTCGGTTACGCAGTTCATGGAATTTGCCGTAAACATTCCGGAGCATGAACCGCATCCGGGACAGGCACAATCCTCAAGTGCCTTCAATGCCTTTTGAGTCATTTTCCCCGATTTTATTTTTCCGACCCCTTCGAAGACAGTGATCAGATCCACCGTATTTCCATCCAGATGACCGGCCAGCATTGGACCTCCACTGATAACGATGGTAGGAATATTCAAACGAAGAGCCGCCATCAGCATTCCCGGTACAATCTTGTCGCAGTTGGTAACCATTAACAGTCCGTCAAAAGGATGTGCCGTTGCCATTATCTCAATGGAATCGGCGATGAGTTCCCTGCTTGCAAGGGAGTATTTCATTCCCGCGTGCCCCATTGCAATGCCGTCACAGACCCCGATGACTGGAAATGTTACCGGTGTACCTCCTGCCATCCGGATGCCTGCCTTTGCATCTTCCGTAATCACATCGAGGTGGATATGGCCGGGTATGATCTCGTTTGCTGAATTTACAACACCGATCATCGGTCGTGAGAGTTCCTCGTCGGTATATCCCATGGCCTTGTAGAGCGATCGGTGAGGCGCTCTTTCCATGCCTTTTTTCATCAGGTCACTTCGCATAGGTTCCTCCTCTATAAGCGTTTAGCGGTCAGCATTAAGCCATCAGCAAAATAAATGGAGCAGTCTTCTGTCTAATTTTGTATTTTGCTGAAAGCTGGTGGCTGATTGCTGACAGCTCATCTTACTTCTTTTTACGTTTTTCCGGTCTGAGCGCACGAACTGCAGTTCCAGCTTTCCACATTTCAGAATTCCGAATCTCTGCCAGCTCTTTTTGCAGCCCTTTCATGTAATCGGGTTTGCTGTTTGCTTCCAATACGATCCTTGTTTCTTCACCGGAAACTACCCTATCATAAAGTTCATCAAATACGGGAGCCACGGCATCCCTGAACTTCGGTTTCCAGTCAAGCGCTCCACGCTGTGCCGTGGTACTGCAGTTGGCATACATCCAGTCCATTCCATTTTCGCCAACCAGGCGTATCAGACTCTGGGTAAGTTCTTCAACTGTTTCATTGAATGCTTCACTCGGACTATGACCGTGTTTTCTTAATAAATTATACTGGGCTTCCATGATACCTGCCAGACATCCCATCAGCACGCCTCGCTCACCGGTCAGATCACTGTGCACCTCTTTTTCGAAGGTTGTAGGAAAGAGATATCCGGACCCGACAGCTATTCCCATAGCCAGAGTCCTCTCTTCGGCTCTTCCGGTATAATCCTGATGAACAGCATAACTGGAATTTATCCCGCTACCCTCAAGGAAATTGGATCTTACGGTGGTACCGGAACCTTTAGGTGCTACCATAATTACGTCAATATTGTCTGGAGGAATAACTTTCGTCTGATCTTTGTATACGATGGAAAAGCCGTGAGAAAAATAGAGGGCATCGCCTTCTTTCAGGTGTCCCTTAATATTCGGCCACACAGCCATCTGTGCTGCATCGGAAATCAACATTGAGATAATTGTTCCTCTTTCTGCTGCTTCTTCCAGCGAAAAAAGGGTTTCTCCCGGTTTAAAGCCGTCATTTACCGCTTTGTCCCAGAATACTTTGTCTTGTTCCCACTGTCCCACAATAACATTTATGCCGTTATCTTTCATATTCAGGGCCTGCGCGGGACCTTGAACGCCATATCCAAGGACGGCAATTGTTTCATTCGCCAAGACATCCCTAGCTTTTTCCAGGGAAAACTCTTCCGAAGTAACTACATCTTCCATACTACCACCAAAATTAATCTTTGCCATGTTATCACTCCTTTGTTTTTATAGTGCTAAGATTCCTGATCTACTCAAGTCTTCTATACCAAGTCGTTCAAGTCGTTTCAAGATATTCTTGATTTCGTTTTTATTTCCTGTTGCTTCCAGGACACAATGATTTGCTTCCACGGTGATTAACCTGCAATTATAGTCTTTTATGATTTCCATTACCTTGCCTCTATTCTCATTCGTCAGTTGCACTTTAACCAGTACCATTTCCCTTTGAAGAGACGATTCTTCTTTTAAATGAGAAACCTCAAGGATATCAACTAGTTTTTTTGTCTGGTTTTTGATTTTTGTGACTGTTGCCGTATCACCTCTTGTTACAATAATAATTTTCGTAATTTCGGGATTCATCGTTATGTTTGCACTGATGCTCTCTATATTAAAGCTCCGTGCGCTAAATACTCCTGCAATCCTTGCAAGAACATCCGGCTTGTTATTAACTAGAAATGTAATTGTCTGATCTTTTCTCTCCATGGCATCATTTTCCTTTCTTGTATTATAACAATTCTTCTTTTTTCAGTTTTGTTTCGATCAGGGAAGTGCCCGGTTTCACCATAGGGAAAACACCTTCTTCCGGCTCAACATGAAAATCCATTACAACGGTTCTTGGAATATTCAAGCCTTTTTTTAGTGTTGGTTCTACTTCTTCCGGTTTCGTGGCTCTCAAACCGACGGCCCCATAAGCTTCTGCCAGTTTTACAAAGTCCGGGTTATGACTTATGTCACTATGGGAATATCGCTTTTCATAGAACAGTTCCTGCCACTGGCGTACCATGCCGAGGTACCCGTTGTTCAGTATTACAATCTTAACGGGAAGTTTATAATTTACGGCAGTAGCCAGTTCCTGAATATTCATCTGTATGCTTCCATCCCCGGCGATATCAACTACAGTTTTATCAGGGAATGCAACCTGCGCGCCGATGGCAGCGGGGAAACCATAACCCATGGTACCGAGTCCTCCCGAAGAGAGGAAGGTATTAGGGTAATCGAAATGGTAATACAGAGCTGACCACATCTGGTTTTGCCCTACTTCGGTTGCTATGATGGCCTCTCCCTTAGTGAGCTTATACAGTGTTTCAATGACTCTCTGAGGCTTGATTTTATCACCTTCAGGGTAGGTTAAGGGTGCATACGCTTTCCACTCTGATATCTGATTAAGCCATTTTTTGCTTTCTTCCTCATGAACGGTAAAATGGTTTTGGTCTAACATTTCGTTTAGCTGCTGCAGTGCGGATTTGGCGTCGCTTATAATAGGTATGTCTGCAAGGACATTTTTGTTGATTGAAGCAGCATCTATATCGATGTGAACAATCTTCGCATTTGATGCGAATGTGGATATTTTCCCCGTAACGCGGTCAGAGAAGCGAGTTCCGATGGTTATCATAAGATCACAGTTACATATTGACATGTTTGCATAATAGGTGCCGTGCATACCCGGCATACCGAGCCATAGTGGGTGAGTTCCGGGAAAACCACCAAGACCCATCAAAGTTGCGGTAACAGGAATTTTGGTCTTTTCGGCGAATTCTTTCAGTTCACTGGATGCTCTTCCAAGTATAATTCCGCCACCTACGAGCAGGACAGGCCTTTTAGCTTTCTTTATAAGTTTCAGAACCTGTTGAAGCTGTTTAGGGTCAGGAGAATATTTAGGTTCGGTGAAACTTAATTTTAAAGAATTAGATTCCTTATATTCTGTTTCGGACTGCATGATATCCTTGGGAAGATCCACCAGCACCGGTCCAGGGCGGCCTGACCTGGCGATGTAAAATGCTTCTTTGATTGTTTTTGCCAGATCTTCAATATTTCTAACCAGGAAATTATGCTTCGTGCAGGGTCTTGTAATTCCCGTGATGTCGGCCTCCTGGAATGCATCGGTACCGATGGTTGGTGACGTAACCTGTCCGGTAAATATAACCATTGGTACGGAGTCCATATATGCTGTGGCTATACCGGTTACTGTGTTAGTTGCTCCCGGTCCGGAAGTAACGAGACAAACGCCCACTTTACCCGATGATCTGGCATACCCGTCCGCTGCATGTGCCGCACCCTGTTCGTGACGGACCAGTATATGCGGAAAATTTTCTTTATGAATCTGGTCGTAAATGTCGAGGACAGCCCCGCCAGGGAAACCGAAGATTATTTCTACTCCTTCTTCACGCAAGGTCTTTGTAAAAATTTGAGGTCCTGTTAACTTCATCTTAATGTCTCCTTTGGGTTTAGGATATTAAAAAAACCGTTACCAGAGCCGGTAACGGTTTTTTTGTCAAGCATTATAAAAAAATCAAACCATTACCCGGCCTCCATGTAGAAGGGTATAATTATGCCTATAATTATAACGGCACTTTTAATTCTGGTAATGGCACCTTCGATTTTCTTCATCTTTTATCTCAATCCTGTAAAACTATTAATTGTTTATCTCACAAAAAAAATCATATTGTCAAGAAAAATATTTGACAAGTGCATCATATTTGGGATTTTGATATTATTCTACACCCTGCTATTTTTCCTTTTCCAGAGCAATTACCCCTGTTCTGGCAATTTCTTCGATGCCCAATGGTGCAAAATAATTGAGAACTGTCTCTATTTTTTCTTTATTATCGACGACTTCAAGAATGTAGTAATCAGATTTCATCGATATAATCTTACACCCAAATATATCAACCGCTCGCGCTATTTCAGCTCTGTGTTCCTGCTGTAGTTTTATTCCGATCAATATCAATTCTCTTTGTGCAGATTCTGTTTGACCCAACTCGGTGACCTCGACAACATCAACCAGTTTCTCTAACTGCTTTTTCGTTCTTTCGGTGGAATCAGAATTCGATTTACTAACCAGAGTGATTTTTGAAATTTCAGGATCGGTTGTTGCTGCCACACAGAGGCTCTCTATATTGTAGCCGAGTCTCCCGAATACACCGGCAACACGTGATAGTACACCAGGCTTATTATTAACCAGCATTGATATTAGATGTTCTTCACCATTCATCTCTTAATTCCCCTTTTTGTTTTTGTATCTAAACGATCCACTAATCTGACCTTCCATATATCATCTCTATGTTCGATAGACCGGGCGGTATAAGTGGAAAAACATATGCGTCAGGATCTACCATTACCTCTAATAAATAAGGTCCATCTGTTTTACGCATCTTTTCGATACCGGACTCGGGGTCGTTAACCGAAACCCTCCCGGCGTCGATTCCGAATCCCTTGGCGACCATTACCATGTCAACTTTGTTTCCGAGTTCAGAGGCATTAAACCGGGAGCCATAGAAAAGATCCTGGAGCTGGCGTATCATGCCGAGGTTACCATTATTGAAGACGACAATTTTTACTGGCAGGTTATAACAGCTTATTGTTGCCAACTCCTGGATGTTCATATAGAAACCACCATCCCCTGAAAATGCTACCACTTCCTGGCTCTGGACTCCTATTTTTGCACCTATTGCCGCCGGGACACTGAATCCCATGGTACCCATCCCCCCACAGGTGATTAGGCCGCGGGGCGTTTCAGGTTGCCAGGAACGAACGGTCCATATCTGATTTAACCCCACATCGGCGACCGCAATCGTTTTTTCCGGCATAATGTCCTGAATCATACTGATAAGTTTTCCGGCAGGGCCGCATCCTTCGCAGGCCCCTCTTTTTTCGGACAGCTCTCTTTCTTTATTGATTCTTTGAAACCACTCAGGCCTTTCCTTTTTTTCTATCAGTGGAATCATTTCGGTTATTGCTTCACGAATATCGCTGATCAACTGAATGTCCACTTTTATATTTTTACCGATTGAAGTCGGATCAATATCAATCTGGGCAATGGTAGCAAGGGGAGCAAATTCCTCTATGGTCGACGTGCTCCGATCACTGAAGCGGGTTCCTACTGCCAGGATAAAATCCGAGTGGTGGACGGTGCTGTTAGCCAACTCGTTACCGTGCGTTCCTATGAAGCCAAGGTTGAAACCGTTTGAGGAATTGATGGATCCGATACCCATCATAGTTGTCACGAATGGAATGCGGCCTTTTTCAATCAACTCGCTCAGCTGCCCGCAGGCTTTGCCGAGTTTCACGCCGCCGCCGATTATGATGATCGGCCTTTCTGCCCTGTTTAAATACGTGGCAATGTGTTTTATCTGTTCAAGCTTTTCTTTGGGACTGGTATGTTGCTTCTTTGATCTTTGTCCGTTATTGCTTCTGCTTTTCCCTGCGTAACTTGCAGTCAGGACATCTCTCGGCATGTCTACGAGAACCGGTCCCGGCCTGCCGCTTCTTGCAAGTTCAAAAGCCTCTTTTAAAGTGGACTCCACTTCCCTTACATCATTTAACAAGAAGCTGTGTTTTGTTATGGGCATGGTAATGCCGATAATATCCGTTTCCTGAAAAGCATCACTTCCCAAGAGATTTGTGGTTACCTGGCCGGTGAGGGCGATCAACGGTGTCGAATCCATATAGGCGGTGGCTATACCGGTAACCATGTTGGTGGCACCTGGACCCGAGGTGGAAAGACAAACCCCCACCTTGCCCGTAGCTCTGGCATAGCCGTCTGCAGCATGAGCAGCGGCCTGTTCATGTCTCATAAGGTAATGCCGAATAGGACTCTCCATTAAACGATCATGGAGGGGTAGAGTATTTGCTCCCGGGTATCCGAAGATTACTTCGGTGCCCTCCTCTTTTAGGGTTTGTAAGATTATATCAGATCCTGTTTTTTCCATTTTTACATGCCTGCCTATCTTGATGCACTCGTAAAAAGTGAATCTCCCCGCCCGCAGGGCGAGGCTTCCCGGTAAGGAATATGTTTTTTATATTGCGCCCCCTTGCGGGATGCGCTCCCGGTCAGTTTTCTTCGCTCCGAAAAGACTTTTTACGAACTTGTCTAACTTAATAAAATAAAAAAGCCGCAACTCTTTCAAAGTGCGGCCTTCCGTATAAAAAGCCGCAGACCTTCCCGGGGTCCGCGGCTTTCCCCTTTTTAATATTTTACAAGGTTCAAGCAGCGGTCCCCGTAACTACTACTACAGTAACTGTTACGACCAAAAGCTGATGGACCATCAGTAATTCTCCTTTTCCTTTAAAACGACTTTTCTACCTGACACAAAGAAAATTTCTTGTCAAGCTAATTTTTTATCGTCCCGACGAATATTTTTCGTTCCGACCGGGTGCAATATAAAACAAATATATTGTTCGCAAAAGCTCACTATCTCCGATTATTCGCCTTCGGCTCATGAATCTTCACTTTGTGAATCAAGGTCGTATTTGAAAAATTCTTCCTTCTCATGGGTGCTCTCTTCTGGTGCATATTCAGTAGGGGCGGTTCCCTCGAGGAAACAGGTAAAAACGGATCCTTTGAAATCAGGTTTTGCCAAGAGGCCTGTTTTGGGATCTATCCTGACGAAGACAACCCCCTCAGGGACAGGGAAGAACTCGACAGGCGTCTCTTCAAGAATCTTTTTCATAAAATAAAGCCAGATAGGACTTGCTGCTCTGGAACCGGTTTCGTATTTTCCCAAAGGGATCTCTTCGTCAAAACCGACCCATACTCCGCATGCAAGGGAAGGGGTGAATCCGACAAACCAGGCATCCTTCAAATCATTTGTTGTTCCTGTCTTGCCTGCTACCGGCCGGTTGAGGGCCTTCAACCTCCACCCCGTACCGTTTTGAACCACAGCCTGAAGGAGGTTGGTTGTGATGCATGCAATTCGGGGATCTATAACTTGCTCCGTTTTGGGCAGGTTTTCTTCAAAGACATGGCTGGTTCTATCAATAATTCTTTTGATGTAATATGGTTCTACCTTTCCCCCCTGGTTTGCTAAGAGACCGTATGTACTTACCATTTCCAGAAGAGTTACTCCTGAAGTTCCCAGGGCCATTGAGAGATCTCTTGTAAGGGGGGATTTTATCCCCATATTGACGGCATAGTCTGCGGCGTAATTTACTCCTATATCCTTGAGAATTTTTATAGTTACAAGGTTTCTTGAATGAACAAGAGCAGTTCTCAGGGGTGTAGGTCCATAGAATTTCTCTTCATAATTCTGCGGTTTCCAGAGACTGTCTTTCAGCGTGTCTTTAAATATAATAGGGGAATCCATAATGATGGTAGAGGGTGTCAACCCTTTGTCAAAGGCAGCTGTATAGATAAACGGTTTAAAGGCAGAACCGGGCTGCCTTTTTGACTGAGTCGCCCGGTTAAATTCACTTTTCTTGAAGTTCCTTCCTCCTACCATGGCCTTTATTTCACCTGTTTTCACGTCCATACAGAGAAGTGATCCCTGGACGGTGGGTTCCTGTTCCAAGGCCAGTTTCACTGGAGGTCCTTCGGTTTCCGATATTTCGATAACTCTTGCTTCCACTACGTCACCGACATTGAGGACATCCGCAGGATTTCTGATTTTGACGCTGCCTGAAGCCACATCGGGGTTCGGTATCCTTGCCCAGGACATATCCTTTAAGGCCATGGAGCCGCTATATTCGCCGATCCTTAATCGTACAATTTTTTTCTTGCTATCAATATCTACGACGAGCGCCTTTACGACGCGGTCTTTTTCTACCTTTTCATCCATTTCGCTGAGGAAGGTGTCAAATTCCTCTATCGGTATTCTCCGGAGAGGACCCCTGTATCCTTGCCGCTTGTCTAATTCCCTCAACCCCATCTCCACAGCTGTCCGGGCGGCCTTTTGCATCTCTATGTTCAGGGTGGTGTAGACCTCGAGCCCTTCTCGATAGAGAACATTGCTCCCGTACTTGGCCTGAATGTATCTGCGGATATTTTCTGTAAAGTAGGGTGCTATCTTCTCCTCTTGTTTCGATTGTTTGAGTTCTAAGGGGGCTTTGAGTGCCTGCTCTTTTTCCTCTTCTGTTATATATTTGTCTTCGACCATTCTACTCAGGACGTAGGCCTGCCGTTGGAAGGCCCTCTTGGGGTGGTAGAAAGGTGAATACCTGCTGGGCGCCTTGGGGAGACTGGCTAAAAGAGCTGCTTCAGAGAGGGTGAGATCCCGTGCGCTTTTTCCGAAATATCTTTGTGTTGCGGCCTCTATTCCGTATGTGCCATGTCCCAGATAGATGTGGTTCAAGTAGAGATTCAAAATTTCATACTTTTTAAGATATTTATCTATTCTGTATGCTAAAATTGCCTCTTTGAATTTTCTAATATAACTTTTTTTAGGAGAGAGGAAGAGTGATTTAGCGACTTGCTGTGTTATTGTGCTTCCGCCCTGCACGATTTTTCCGGCTTCTACATTTCTGAAAAAAGCCCTGATTATACCATGTAGATCTATGCCCTCGTGCTGGAAAAATCGCGCATCTTCCGCAGCAACAAAGGCCTGAATAACGACTTTGGGAGTCTGTATTATAGAGATAACCTTTCTATCCTCCAGGTAGAATTCGTCTATCAGTTTATCATCGTCGGAATAAACCCTGGTGATTATACTTGGTCTGTAATCCTTGAGAGAGGCGATGCTCGGCAAGTCTCTTATTGCAACATATAAAACTCCGCTTCCAGCCAGAAAAGGGATGATTAAAAGGAGTAATATTCCCCAAAGAATTTTCCTGGAAATAAAGCCCTTTTTGCCATTGCTTCCTTTTTTTATGTTTTTGAGAGAGTGTTCTTCTTCGGCCATTATACTGTGTTCTTGGCCTCCTTTTTTTCTGCCAATCTTACGATCCAGATGCTTATTTCGTACAGCAGCATTACCGGGATGGCCATTATTATCTGGGTGACAACATCAGGAGGGGTAAGCACTGCGGCAACAATGAAGGTAATTAGTATGGCATATTTTCTCTTGGCGGACAATGTTCTGGAGTTTACGAGGCCTATCCGGGCCATGAAAAACATGAAGATGGGGAGTTCGAAGATGATGCCGAATGCGAGGAGAAGCTTACACGAAAATGAGAGGAATTCCTTTAAGGTAAGCATCGGTTTGATAAAATCCGTAGCAAAACCGACAAAGAATTTAAACCCGAAAGGGAAAACAACAAAATATGCAAAGAGAGATCCCCCAAGAAAGCATATGGTGGAGAAAAAGACAAACGGGAAAGCATATTTTTTCTCTGAGACGTAAAGTCCCGGAGATATAAATTTCCATATCTGATACAGGACAAATGGGCTGGCGAGAAATAATCCTCCAAAGAAGGATACCTTAAGATACGTAAAGAATGCCTCAGGGAGACTCGTAAATATCATGGAGCTGTTTTCGGGGAGTGTGGCAACAAGAGGCAAGGTAAGAATTTTGAAGAGCCATTCCTTAAAGGTAAAGCATATTATAAAAGAGACACCTACCGCGATGAAACTGTATATGAGTCTTTTTCTCAGCTCTTCCAGATGGGAAGTGACAGGCTGTTTTTCTTCTGTAGTATTGTCCATTCTCAAGTTTCAGGCTTCAGGTTTCGGGTTTAGGGTTTAGACTTTAGACTCAAAACTCGAAACTGTTTTTATCATTTTTTATCGTCTTTTTCGGATGAGAGTGATTTTTCGTCATTTTTACCGTGTACAAGTGAATCCTTTATATCATCTATTTCATCCTTTATATCATCTACATTGAGGGTTTCTTTAACATCATCTGTGGCCCTTCGGAATTCGGACAAACCTTTCCCTAAAGCTTTAGCAATATCGGGCAGTTTTTTCGGACCTATAATTATTAATGCCACAATGAGAATGACTATAAGCTCAGGCATGCCAATACCGAACATAATATTATCCTTTCTCTCTTAGTATTCAGCTATCAGCGGTAGCTCAGGGTTTCCCGATCAGGGCTGATAACGGATATACCCCCTAATAAAACACCGCTTCCGGGCTGTTGTGCCACATCGGAAGCTGGGCGCTTTTTCTTTAAGTCCCTTTGCGAACGAATATATATGGTTTTGAATGTTTGTCAATGGTTTTTACAACACTTTGGTTGTTTCAAAACTTTTTGATTTTTACAATGTTGTGTGGTAGAAACCTCAAACAGCATCCATCCGACTTTACGCTAAGAAATATGGAGGTGACAGATGTCTTTAAAAACAGGAATTGTGAAAGATTACAAATACCTAAGACATAAAACTGGGCCTTTTCATCCGGAATCGCCTGAGAGACTGGAGGCAATGTACGAAATGATCGAGGCTCCAGATATGAAGGGGAAATTTATCGAAATAGAACCTCGCCATGCTACTCATGAAGAAATAGGGATGATCCATCAGTTTTCTTATATAGACTTGGTTGCCAGTACAGCCGGTAGGGCTCATACGTCACTTGATCCAGATACATCTACATCACCGGAATCATACGATGTAGCGAAATTGGCTGTAGGGGGGATGTGTAATGCCATAGACAGTGTTATTAAGGGAGAGGTAGACAATGCCTTTGCTTTTGTAAGGCCTCCGGGGCACCATGCGGAGGCGGACAGGGCAGCCGGTTTCTGCATATTTAACAATGTCGCCATCGGTGCTTTGCATGCGATAAAGAATCACAATATGGAGAAGGTGCTCATTATTGACTGGGATCTGCACCATGGAAACGGTACACAGCACTCCTTCTATGATGATCCTCGTGTGATGTATTTTTCAACACATCAATATCCATTCTATCCTGGTACGGGAGGTGTTCAGGAGATAGGTAATGGAAAAGGAGAGGGATACACAATAAATGTTCCACTAAGAAGTGGACCGGGGGACAGTGAATATCTAAAGATTTTCAGGCAGATTCTTCAGCCGGTCGCTATTGAGTTTAATCCTGATATGGTCATGCTTTCGGCTGGATTTGACATCTATTACAAGGACCCCCTGGGCGGAATGAAGGTTTCTCCTGGTGGTTTCGGTGAGATGACACGGGTTCTTCTGGACATTGCCAATCGTTGCTGTGGTGGAAAATTTGCTGTAACTCTTGAAGGTGGTTATCATATTGCCGGCATTGCTGAATCGGCAAAGGTGGTGCTTAATGAGATGTGCGGAGAAACTTGTGTAACCGAGGCGCAGCTGGCAAAAACAGCAGGGGATGCCAGCAGCTCAATAGACACGCTTATTGGAACGGTTATTGGCCAGATCAAGCCGTTTTGGCCGGTGTTCTGATATAATCATCAAGCTGTCAGAAAAATTTTCAGCGCAATGCTTGAATCCTCGGCGAACAACGACAACAAGACTCGAAATTGCAATGTGGAGGGTTTATGATAACAAAGGAAGAGGTGGGCCATGTGGCACATCTTGCAAGGCTTCATTTTAATGAGGCGGAGCAGGATAAATTTACATCTCAGCTCAATGACATACTGATATACATTGATAAGTTAAATCAGGTCGACACCACTGACATTCAGCCAACGACACATGCGATCTCTTTGAACAATGCCTTCAGGGATGATGTGGTTAAGGAATCTCTTGGCCGTGACCTTGCAATGGCCAATGCCCCCGATGAAAAAGAGAACTCCTTTAGGGTGCCGAAGGTTATAGAGTAGGAGACTATATGGAATTAAACCGGTTAACAATTCATCAATTGCAGGAAATGGTAAAAGCGGGGGAGACTACCGCTTCCGCTATAGTTGAGTCGGTTTTTAAAAGGATAGACGCGGTTGAAGACAAGGTCCATTCTTATATTACACTCCTTAGTGACTCGGCACTGGAAGAAGCGCAGCGAGCCGATGAAGAGATAAAAAAGGGAAATATAAACGTCCTCACCGGAATACCCATCGCGCTGAAGGATATTCTGTGTACTAAAGGTATGAGGACGACCTGTGGATCGAAAATACTTCACAACTATATCCCTCCGTATGACTCTACGGTGGTAAAGAAATTGAGGGAAGCCGGCGCTATATTTATTGGCAAGACTAATATGGATGAATTTGCCATGGGTTCGTCGACAGAGACCTCCTGGTTTGGCATTACCAGAAATCCTTGGGATCTCGAGAGGATACCAGGAGGTTCCAGCGGTGGTTCCGCTGCCTCTGTTGCCGCCGATGAATGTATTGCCTCTTTCGGTTCCGATACCGGGGGATCTATCAGGCAGCCGGCTGCCATGTGCGGTGTGGTCGGGCTTAAGCCGACTTACGGGAGAGTCTCACGTTTCGGGTTGATAGCTTTTGCATCGTCGCTGGATCAGATCGGCCCCTTCGCGAAGGATGTTGAAGACTGTGCCATATTGATGAATGTGATTGCCGGGTATGACCCGATGGATTCCACATCTGTTCCGATGGAAGTTCCCGATTACAGGGAATATACTGCCAAGGGAATAGATGGCTGGACTATCGGGATACCAAAGGAATATTTTATTGAGGGGATTGATCCCGAGGTATCTGATGCCGTCAAAAGTGCGATGGGGGTCATGGAGAAACTCGGGGCACGATGCATAGAGGTTTCCCTGCCCCATTCGGAATATTGTGTTGCCGTTTATTATGTTATTGCCCCTGCAGAGGCCAGTTCGAACCTTGCCCGCTACGACGGTGTGAAATACGGTTTACGGGCCGAGTCCAAAGAGGGTGATGGTCTTCTGGAGATGTACAAAAAAACCCGTTCCGAAGGCTTCGGGGCGGAGGTGAAAAGGAGAATAATGATCGGCACGTACTCACTTTCCTCCGGCTACTACGATGCCTATTACAAGAAAGCCTCTCAGGTGAGGACGTTGATCAAGAGGGATTTTGAGGAGGCATTTCAAAAATGCGATGTTGTTCTTACTCCCGCAGTTCCTGCCCCGGCTTTCAAAATCGGTGAGAAGATGGATGATCCTCTGCAGATGTATCTTTGTGATATATTTACGTTATCAGCCAACCTTGCGGGAATTCCGGGGATTTCTGTCCCCTGTGGTTATACAAAAGGCGGTCTTCCAATAGGACTTCAGCTTTTGGCGGGCCATTTTGAAGAAGGAAAATTGATTCAGGTAGCCTCTGCTTACGAGAAACATTCAAAACTGGAAGTCAGGAGACCGGAAATATAATGGGATACGAAGTTGTTATAGGGCTCGAAGTTCATGCCCAGCTCCTCACCGACACGAAGATATTTTGCGGTTGTTCCACTAAATTCGGGGCGACACCTAACAGTCATACCTGCCCTATATGTATCGGCATGCCCGGGGTTCTTCCGGTCATGAACAGAAAGGTGGTGGAATATACAATAAAGATGGCCCTGGCAACCCACTGCCGTATCAACGGGGAAAACAGTTTTGCCAGGAAAAACTATTTTTACCCCGACCTTCCGAAGGGGTACCAGATCTCCCAGTATGCTTATCCGCTTGCAGAAGCCGGTTATGTAGACGTAGAGACAAATGGCGAAAAGAAGAGAATAGGTATTACAAAGATCCATATGGAGGAGGACGCGGGAAAACTTATCCACGATGAAAACAACCCCTCGAGTTATGTAGATCTTAACAGGGCGGGAGTTCCCCTTATAGAAATCGTCAGTGAGCCCGATATGAGAAGCGCGGAGGAAGCGGCGGCTTATTTGCGGCGGCTTCACGAGATTCTGGTCTACCTTGAAATTTGTGACGGTAATATGGAGGAAGGCAGTTTCCGCTGTGATGCCAATGTGTCCATAAGACCAAAAGGGGAGGATGCCTTCGGGACACGAACGGAGCTGAAAAACATGAATTCCTTCAGGAATGTCCAGCGTGCCATTGAGTATGAGATTAAAAGACAACAGTATGTTCTGGAGGGCGGCGGTGAAGTGATACAGGAAACGAGGCTGTGGGACGATTCCGGAGGTGTCACCCATTCGATGAGAGGGAAGGAAGAAGCACATGATTACCGGTACTTTCCCGATCCGGATCTTATACCTATAGTGATTAGTGACAAATGGATAGAGGAGGTAAGGGGAACTCTTCCGGAGCTTCCACTGGAGAAGAGGGAGCGATTTCTCAGGGAGTATGATATTCCGCCTTATGATGCTGGTGTTTTGACCTCAAGCCGTGACCTGGCGGATTTTTATGAAGAAACTGTCAAGGTTTGCGGTAAGCCTAAGATAGCCAGCAACTGGGTTATGGGTGATTTTCTGGGACATTTAAAGGATGAAAAAATTGACGTAACAGCAAGTCCTGTTAATCCTGAAACGCTCGGGGATATGATAAACCTTATAGAAGATGGTACGATCAGCGGTAAGATTGCCAAAGAAGTTTTTGAAGATATGTATAAAACCGGTCGTTTCCCGAAGAAAATAATAGAAGAAAAAGGGCTGGTACAGATAACCGATGAAGGTGTTCTGGAAAAAACCGTCGTGGAAGTCCTCGAAGCCAACCCCACTCAGCTGGAACAGTATAAAGGCGGCAGGGACAAACTCTTTGGATATTTTGTTGGCCAGGTCATGAAGGAATCCGGAGGGAAGGCCAACCCGAAACTCGTCAATGAGCTCCTTAAAAAAATGCTTGCGGATTAAGAATAAGCCCGTTCGGGGAACGGGCGCTACTACAGTGTAGTTTGTAGAGGCCGATGCCCTCATCGGCTCGAGATGATATGTGCCTGTGATTAGAACAATATTCATGGACAAATGATACCGTTGTCATCATCGACCAGAGGGCACTTCCCCATGAGGAGAAATATCTCACCTGCCGCAGTTACACCAAAGTTATTTCTGCAATAAATGATATGACCATAAGGGGCGCCCCTGCGATCGGTGTAGCCGCAGCGATGGGCATCGCTCTCGGTATGCAAAATTAGGACGTTTCATCCAAAAAAGACCTGAAAAATTCATTTTACAGAATATGCGATGAGTTTTCTGCGACACGCCTGACGACGGTCCCAGCAAAGTCATGCTTTCGAGGTGTGATGAATATAAAATAACTCCTCCTCCAAAAGACCGGGATGGATCATTTACCATGAAAACAAAATGGCATAATCCTACGCATCTTACTTTACTCATGAGTAAAGTCGTGTTATGGTGATTTTATCATGAAGAAAATATATGAACGGTACATAAAAAATCCGGTTGAAGAAGACCTGAAGTCAACCATGGTTTTTATAGGCGGACCAAGGCAGACAGGAAAAACCACATTTGCATTGAACTTTCTGCCTGAACCCAGTGAAAAACACCCCGCCTACCTGAACTGGGATGATCTTGGCGCAAGATCGTCATTGCTTAAAGGAGAACTTCCTGCAAACCAGAAATGCATTATATTGGACGAAATACACAAATTCGCAAGATGGCGGAATCTAATTAAAGGATTTTACGACACAAACAGGTCTGAAATATCATTTATCATTACAGGATCGGCAAGACTCGATTATTACAGCAAGGGCGGTGATTCCATGCAGGGCAGATACCATTATTACCGCCTCCATCCTTTTTCTCCGCGAGAACTCAACCCTGCCCCTACAAAAGATGATATTCAAACATTGTTAAAATTCGGAGGATTTCCCGAACCATGCTTGAGAGGAGAAGAATTATTCTGGAGGAGATGGCAAAGGGAGAGACTCCAGCGGGTAATATATGAAGATATCAAAGATCTTGAGAACATCAAAGAGATAAGTCTGCTTGAACTGCTCGCAGATGAACTTCCGGGAAGAATCGCATCTCCTCTTTCAGTGAAGAATCTGAAAGAGCTTCTTGGTGTTGCTCATGAAACCGTGGAACGGTGGCTTAAGATATTTGAAAGGATGTATTACTGCTTTCGCATTTCGCCATACGGCCCGCCAAAAACAAGAGCGGTTAAAAAAGAAAGAAAATTGTATTTATGGGACTGGTCCATTGTTCCTGATCATGGCGCGAGATTTGAAAATTTCATTGCGTCACAACTTTTAAAATATTGTCATTTTATTGAAGATACAGAAGGTTTTTGCATGGAGCTTCGTTTTCTGCGGGATACGGACAAGCGGGAAATAGATTTTGTTGTGCTAAAGGAAGGATCTCCGATCTTTGCGGTGGAATGCAAGACCGGAGATAAAAATATAGACCCCTCCATCTACTATTTTATGGAAAGAACGCCAATCCCGAAATTTTATCAGGTGCATGGAGGCGATCAGGATTATGAAAAAAATAACGTAAGAGTCATTCCTGTTCATAGATTCTGTCAGGAGCTTGATTTGCCGTAAGGCAATCCGGCCAGTTTGGGAAACAGGCCCTGCGGGTGGGTTTGCAAATTGTAGGGCCTGTTCTCCGAACGGGCCGACGGAGGTTTTTTAAAATGTTTCATTTTATGGGAAAAAGGGGACAACTTTTCAAGACTGCTTCAACTTTAAAAATTGCGGCTTGTCGAAGGCCTGCCCCCTGATCTTTTGACTTTTCATTCTTGACCCGAAACATATTGACAAAGCTGCTATATTCCTTGTATTTATTCTAATCAAGGTGGGTAAATGATGTCAGCTCCCGAAGAAATACATGAACTTGTTGAGCGTTTTGACCGTAATCTTGATACCTATCGGTCAGGCCGGTACAACGAGGCCCAGGTTCGACAGGAATTTATCAACCCCTTCTTCAATTCCCTCGGGTGGGATGTTTACAACAAGCAGGGCTACGCGGAGGCCTACAAGGATGTAATCCATGAGGATACGATCAAAGTAGGCAGCGCCGTAAAGGCCCCCGATTACTGCTTCCGCATTGGCGGGACACGCAAATTCTTTCTGGAAGCCAAAAAGCCGTCAGTCAACATCAAAGAGGATATCAGCCCGGCCTATCAGCTTCGTCGTTACGCCTGGTCGGCCAAGCTGCCGCTCAGTATCCTAACGGATTTTGAAGAACTCGCCGTCTATGACTGCCGGATCAAACCGGTCAAGACCGACAAGCCTTCCACGGCACGCACCCTTTACTTTACTTATAATGAATATATTGAACGTTGGGATGAAATCGCCTCGATCTTCTCTCGTGAAGCTGTACTGAAAGGGTCTTTTGACAAGTATGTCGAATCCAGCAGAGTAAAGCGGGGAACCGCCGAGGTTGACACCGCCTTTCTCGAAGAAATTGAACGCTGGCGAGAAACACTGGCCAGAAACATCGCCCTGCGGAATTCCGGTCTGACAATCCGCGAACTGAATTTTGCCGTCCAGCGCACCATTGATCGCATAATCTTTCTCCGCATCTGTGAAGACCGAGGCATCGAACCATATGGACGGCTCATGTCTTTGAGAAACGGAACACAGGCATATCGGCGATTGTGCCAGCTTTTCCGGGAGGCCGATGATCGTTATAACTCCGGCCTTTTCCACTTCAGAAAGGAAAAGGATCGAACCTCTTCCCCTGATGATCTCACGCTTGATCTCGCAATTGACGACAAAACCCTCAAGGATATTTTTACAAATCTCTATTACCCGGACAGCCCCTACGAATTTTCAGTCCTCCCGGCCAACATTCTGGGGCAGGTTTATGAGCAGTTTCTGGGAAAAGTAATCCGCCTGACGCCGGGACACCGTGCTGTTGTAGAGGAAAAACCGGAAGTAAAAAAGGCAGGCGGCGTTTATTACACACCAACATACATAGTGGATTACATCGTAAAACAGACCGTCGGCAAACTGGTTGAGGATAAGAAACCGGGCACGCGCGGGGCTGTGAGTAAACTGAAGATACTTGACCCGGCCTGCGGTTCCGGTTCTTTCTTGATCGGCGCTTATCAATACCTCCTCGACTGGCACCGGGATCAATACATAGCAGATGGCCCGGAAAAATGGGCCAAAGGGCGGCGCAAGCCTTGCGTCTATCAGGGACCCGGCGGTGACTGGCGGCTTACTACCGACGAACGAAAGCGGATTCTTCTCAACAATATCTACGGCGTGGACATTGACGCCCAGGCCGTGGAAGTGACCAAACTTTCACTTCTTCTTAAAGTGCTGGAAGACGAAAACGCCGAAACAATCGGCAAAACACTCGAACTGTTCCACGAACGCGCCCTGCCAGACCTGGGAAACAATATCAAATGCGGAAATTCCCTCATCGGCCCCGATTTTTACGAGGGGAAACAGATCGGCATGTTTGACGAAGAAGAAATGTACCGCATCAATGTCTTTGACTGGGAAACCGAGTTTACTGAAGTCATGCAGGCCGGGGGATTTGATGCAGTGATTGGGAATCCGCCTTATGGAGCTTTGTTTCTAAATGAAGAGATAGAATATTTGTCAAAAAATTATAATTCTTTTGAATACCAGTTAAATAGTTTTGTAATATTCATGGAAAGAGGTAGTAGCGTCTTAAAACGAAACGGGAAAATATCCCATATCACTCCATCGGTATTTCTTGCCCAGCATTATTTTAAAAATATTAGAAAAGTTATTTTAGAAAATTATTCAATAGAAAACATTCTAATTCTTAATTATAAGGTTTTTAAAGACGCTGACATAGGAGACACTTGCATCTTTGTCTTCAACAATAATAAATCGAAGAATAATATTATAAGATATTCAATCTTAAGAAAGGAAAGTGAATTTAACGACATATTTCTTAATGAAAGAGGACAAACCGATTTTTTAACTAATCCTCGTTATGAAATTTATTTATCAGCAAATAAAAATTTGTTTTCCAAGATAGAAAATATTTCTATCTCTTTGGACGAATTGGCTAATTGCATAATGGGAATAAAACCTTATCAAAAGGGCAAAGGTAAGCCTAAACAAATAGAACAAACGGTAAAAAACAGGGATTATGATAGCAATACTAAACAAGGCGAGCTATATAAAAATTATCTAATTGGGAAAGATATAGACAGATATGTGATATATCCTTTGGAACAAAGATATATAAAATATGGTGTATGGCTTGCCGAACCAAGATTTACAGCCCCGTTTGAAAAAAATAAAATTATTTTAAGGCAAACTTCAGATAGAATTCGAGCCGTCATGGACCAAGAAAAGCATTATAACCTAAACAATATTTATAATATCGAATTAAAAAATACAAGTTACCATTATAACTACATTCTTGGCATAATTAATTCAAAGCTGATGGTTTACATATATCAAAAAATTGTTCCAGAAAAAGGCAAACTATTTGCTGAAATTAAAAAAGTAAATTTAGTGAAGTTGCCCATCCGCACTATCAACTTCTCCGATGCCGCTGACAAGGCCGGCCATGACAGGATGGTCGAACTCGTTGAGCGGATGCTTGATCTCAACAAGCAATTAGCCGAAGCCAAAGTGCCTCAGTCAAAAACCGTACTCCAGCGCCAGATTGAAACGACAGACCGGCAGATTGACCGGCTGGTGTATGAATTATACGAATTGACAGAAGACGAAATCCGGATCGTTGAAGAGTCATAAATCACAGGGGAGACGAGGAACCCATTTAGGAGAAATGCCGATCTTGCCAAAGGCTTCGCAGTTGGAGATACAATAGAATATTGCAAAAAGATAATATGTTAAATTTACGATTTTAAATATTGCGTGTAATATTTTTTGACAAGAAAAAAATGACCTTAATCAATTCGCTAACTAATAAACAAAAAAGATCTATAGAATGGGATCTTAAAGTAATATTTTCTACTAAAGGGCTATGGCTCCCAAAGACAATAGATGATTTTACTAAAACTGGGTTATTCACTCCATATGTAAATTATAAAGATAAGCAAATATATCTCTCTGAAGCATCAATAAAAGCAATAAAACGGATATGCACATTTATTGAAACTACTAATGCTTACAGCGACCTTATGAGCTTTAATGATATTTATCAAGCAGTTAAGGATGAAATTGAGCGGTGGCTTAATGAATTACTTGTTCCTAATTTTATAGAATTTATTGAACCACTTGAGCAAAAACTTTCTCAAAAGATTGAAGCATATATTTTTATTTGCCGAATTGCAGGTATTACTCTCAAAGATATTGATTGCTTGGAATTTGGTTCAAAGCGAATTGGGCCATTTTGTGTAGATGCCATATCTCATTTAGAATTGCCCGGTGGAATTGACCTTGACAGCATCGAAAAGGAATACAAAAATCATTTGATAATTACCGGTTCAGAGACGGGTAGCTATTCTGTTGCGCGGGAAAAATTTTTCTTCACATCTGAATTGGCTTTATCTGCCCTACGTATGTACAGCTGTGTTTTATTCGAACAGGCAATTCATAAAGGGGATGTGCGGCTGGTTAATGAAGGCACGAATTCTTCTTATAACTTAGCAAGCTACGTTATCGGTTATTGTGTTAAGGATAATGAAGCCACTCTTTCATGCCATAACAACACTCATAATCACTTTGAATTAGACCATGACATTTTAAATCACCTGAAATCGAATTATTTTTTCGATGAACTAGGGAAACTTATAGAAAAGAAAGGCAAAACAAAGTTAGAAAAAATTATTACAACAGCTATTTATTGGTACGGTGAAGCTTATAAAGATAAAAATGACGATTCTAAATATATAAAACTATGGTCAGCTGCTGAGTGTTTTTTCCCAACAAATAAGAATGAGCGTACTCAATTAAACGCCAAAAACATTTCTACATTAATGGTGTGTGGTGGCTACGGGTATATAACCCCAGATGAGTACGATAATTTGAAAAGAAAAATTGTAAGATATTATGCACTAAGATCAAATATTCTCCACAAAGGTGAGTATGGCCACGTTGACGGCCCTTCCTTAGAACACTTTAGTGTTATTGTGGCCTACGTTATTTTGACGGCTGTTTCACTTACTTGCCTTGGCTACACTACCATTGAACAGGCTTTAAAGGAAATCAAGAGGTTAAGCAGTAACCTTGAACGTTAATAGAAACTTCACACCTGGGGATTCCGGAGGTGTTTTCAGACGTTGACATATGGTATTTTTACCAGTTAAAAATAGGTAAAAAATTGAAGGATAATAGAGCAAGGCAAATTTACCTGATAATCAATGGTTCGACTGATATGAATATAACAAAAGACTTAATCGAAAAAGAACGTAAGCTATATGATTCGCAGATGAAAAGCGTAGAAGAACGTAGACAAGATTGGGGTTCTTTCAGTGAGAGAGCAAAGAAAATTTTTACACAATTTTTGTCAGAATTTGATAAACAAACTTTTTTCGATCAGATGTATATCGATGAAGGAATCCCTCCGTTTATAGAGAGGAAAAATCAGAGGACAATTACTTTAAAATTTGGCAGTCATCCGACAGGGATTGGAACAACCGAATTTTGTCCTGATGGTAAATTCAAGTCAGTTGAAAATCAAATCGAAAGAGGCGGTGCCCTTCATTACAGCCAAGCCCCTAATGGGCAGATAGTTTGCATTATCTATGGTTGTAAGTCTGAATTAATTAAAGCAAAGGATGAATGGTTTATCTTCAAAAGGTACAATAGCCCAGAAGATATCAACGAAAAGGAGTTGATAAAAGCTACTAGAGCATTCTTTTGGTACACAAGAATCACTTCCTTTATAACCCATTTTTCTATACTCGACACCTACAAACTAGATTTTTATAAGGTTAGATCGTTTACTTCTAAACCAGATTGGAATGCCATATTTGGATTGATTGGTGTAATATCAGCCATTTTTACAATTATCTCATTTATTGTTTGAAAGGTGTAAATAAATCTCAGAATAGATCGAACACATATCGTTCCAGCACGGCTGAGCTTTTTCGTTATGCGAGGAGAAATGTTAATTCCAACTCCATGCTCCGAATGTTTCCTGCGAGATCAGGAGATCGAAAAGAGGGAAGGAAGAAAATTCCCGCTCGTGATGTTTCCGGGACGAAAGCATAAAAGGGGACATCCATGATAAGTTTTGTCAAGGGGAAAACGGAGATTTCCCTTGACCTTCCGGATTGACGGATTCCCGGCGGTTATTCCTGCTGATCTGCCTCAACTCGATCTTTTTCTTCATT
>Ga0265594_1000416_pt1 | contig 35950 bp, 36 predicted proteins | sample saktaG_11_FD_190147 | JGI IMG/M metagenome (GOLD analysis project Ga0265594, IMG submission 190147) | Saline water microbial communities from Sakinaw Lake, British Columbia, Canada - sak_2011_5_24_80m | ecosystem: Environmental > Aquatic > Non-marine Saline and Alkaline > Saline ... | reverse complement strand
GTGGATCCCATGGCTACCGGTCTCGGAGGGGATGCCTTTGCGTTGGTATATATGAGCAATGGCCGTGAATTAAAAGCCCTGAATGCTAGCGGGCGTGCCCCTTACGCCGCTAGTCTGGAGAGATTCCGGAGCCTGGGCTATCAGGAAATGCCGGCAACAGGTATTCATGCAGTAACAATTCCGGGGGCTCTTGACGGGTGGTGTTCACTGCTAGAAAAGTACGGCACCATGAATCTGGCTCAGGTGCTGGCACCAGCCATCAACTTGGCTGAAAATGGATTCCCGGTTACTGAGATAATTGGACACCTCTGGGAGACAAACAGCGCCAAGCTAAGATCCAATACCAGTGCTGCCCGTACCTATCTGATAGATGGTAGAGCACCCAAGGTGGGTGAGGTTGTCACGCAGCCGGATTTAGCCCGGACTTTCAAAAAGATTGCTGAGGGGGGGCGTGATGTCTTTTATCGGGGAGAAATTGCTGAAGCCATCGTAGCCTGTTCTCGGGAAAATGGCGGTCTCATTACTATGCAAGACCTGAACGACCATACGTCTACCTGGGTAACACCGATAAGTACCAGTTATCATGGATATGATGTCTTTGAATGCCCGCCCAATGATCAAGGGCTGGTGGTACTTCTAGCCTTGAATATATTAGAGACTTATAATTTACCGTCTCTAGGACATAACTCTGCCGAATACCTGCATCTCTTAATAGAGGCTGTCAAATTGGCTTTTGCCGATGCCAACAAGTATGTGGCCGATCCTGATTTTGTAGATATACCACTAAAGGAATTGCTTGACAAGCCTTATGCAGAGCAGAGAAGGCAGCTAATAGATATGAATCACGCACAACAGGAAGTGCATGCGGGTACCCCGAGCATTAATGGAGATACCGTTTACTTAGCAGTGACTGATAAGGAGGGTAACAGTGTCTCTTTTATTAATAGCCTTTACCAGGGTTTTGGCTCTGGTATTGTGGTGGGAGGTACCGGTATTTGCCTGCAAAACCGTGGCAGCCTGTTTTCCCTTGAAGCCGGACACTCGAATTGTATAGCGCCTCACAAGAGACCCTATCATACTATCATCCCGGCCATGGCTTTCAAGAATGGCAACCTGTTTCTCACCTTTGGTATTATGGGTGGGTTTATGCAGCCCCAGGGGCATGTCCAGATGTTGCTCAATATTATCGATTTCCGTATGGGTTTGCAGACGGCACTGGATGCCCCGAGGTTCAGGTATATTCGAGGCAATGAATGTATTTTTGAACGGGGTATTCCTGCTGGTGTTCTTCGGGAATTAGCTAACAAGGGTCATCACATTACTAAGCTAGATGACCCTTACTCTCAGCAATTTGGCGGTGGGCAGGTTATTATGATAGACCTTGCAAGTAAGGCTCTTGTAGCCGGTTCAGACTGCCGGAAAGATGGTTGTGCCATCGGAGTTTGGTAATTACAGAGTGTGAGCATCATGCTTAAATGGCCGCCCCATTTAGTTTACCAGTATTATCAATGCGTACATCGTGTAAAACAAACATTTTCTCCTGCAAAGGGTTGCAATAACCTGCAAGTTATGATACAATTTGTTATAATTAGCTATATACTAAGCCAATAGGTGCTATTGATGAAACATACCCATGGTGTATCGGGGTCTTTACACGAATTAGGTTATCGCCTAACGCCACAGCGGATAATGATACTGGAAGCGGTGGAGCAGGCTGATAGCCACATCAGTGCTGATGATATATACATGCAGGCTCGTAGTCGGTATCCATATATGAATATATCTACTGTCTACCGTACCCTGGAGCTGTTAGAAAAATTAGGGCTGGTAATGAAGACAGATTTTGGGGAAGGGAGAGTCAGGTATCATCCGTCGGATAAGGGGCATCACCATCATCTGGTTTGCCAGCAGTGTGGTGCCATAATTGATGTGGATGAGTCAACGCTGGCTCGTCTTCAGGACGTTTTGCTTGCCCGGTATGATTTTACTGCCTCGCTGAGGCATGTGGCTATCTTCGGTCTTTGTAGTAATTGCAAGGAGTAATTTTTTTGTCTTTGTTATTGCATGTAATTGCATATGCATCAAGCTGTATTAATGGCGAAAGAGTTGAAGAACAATGATTGATTTTACAACCCACAGTATCATTTTGAAGAAGCTTAAAGAAGATTAAGGAGGGTTTGTACCTGTGAAGAAAACTCAATATTTAGTCATGGCGATACTGGTCTTGACACTTATTATTTCCTCGCTACTTGGTGGTTGTTCTCCGGTAGACACATCAAATCTAAAGGTAGTTACCAGCACGTCCCTGATAGCTCAGGTAGTAGAACGGGTGGGAGGTGACGATGTTGATGCGGTCAATATAATTCCACCGGCACAATGCCCTGGCCACTTTGATGTTAAGCCTGGTGATATTCAGAAGCTGGCTGATGCTGATTTGTTTCTCCTCCACGGCTGGCAGGGGGAGAAGTTTTCTCAGGAGCTTATTGCTTCAGCTGATAACAGTGACCTGAGCGTGGTTACGCTTGATATCCAAACTACCGAGAACCAGAACTGGATGGTACCAGCAGTTCAGAGGGAAGCTGTTGATATCATTGTCTCCGCTCTATGTCAGGTGGATACTGAAAACTGTGCCGCTTATCAGGAATTGGCTACGGAGTATAAAGATAAAATTTCTGCCAAGGAGGTAGAAATAGAAACCAGGCTAGCTCAGGCGAATCCCTCTGGCGTTAATGTAATCTGTGCTGAGATGCAGGCCGGGTTTATTAAGTGGGTTGGCTTCAATATTGTTGCCACCTATACGAGAAATGACCCGGATATTCCTCAAGTGGCAAAAGAGTTGGTGGATAAAGGTAGGGTGGGAAACGTGACTCTGGTTATCGATAACCTGCAGAGCGGGCAGGATGCTGCGAAGGCAATCGCTGCGGACATCGGCTGTAAAAGAATAATACTTTCCAATTTCCCCGGTGGCTTTGATAGTACCGAGACCTGGGAAAAGGCCATAGACCGCAATATTGAATTGATACTGGAGGCGATTACTCAGTAGCCATATACCAGAGCAGGCAAGAAGAAGCAAAAAATATGAGCAACATCGTTATTGATATCGAAAATGCGGTGGTGTCTTACCGCGAAGATGTTGCCTTGAGAGGCGTATCGCTCAAGGTGCACTCAGGCGAGTTTGTTGGTATAGTGGGGCCCAATGGTGCTGGTAAGACTACGCTACTTACCATAGCTAATGGATTGGGTAAACTTCTTAGCGGACGGGTGTGGGTGCTGGGGGACTATCTCACCCCGGGTAACGGACATTCTTTGAGAAAGAAGGTTGGTTATGTCGCTCAAATTCAGAGTATAGATCCCAGGATGCCAATGAATGTTCGTGAGGTGGCTATGATCGGGCGTTACGGGCTTCTCGGCTTATTCCACAGACCAGGGAAGCACGACTGGAAAATTGTGGATGAGATGTTAGAGCTGGTAGGTATGACCCATCTTGCCCGGAGGCCGATTGGTCATCTCTCCGGTGGTGAGCAGCAGCGGGTAGCGATAGCTCGCTGTCTGGCGCAGGAGCCGGAGTTACTCTTGCTTGATGAGCCAACTGCCTCATTAGACTGGAGGGCGAAAACGGACATACTGGAGCTGGTAAAGTTGATTCACGCTTCGCGTCGCCTGACTACTCTATTTGTTACTCATGACCTCGGTTCCCTGCCTATCGCCTGTGATCGGGTGTTATTGGTGAAAGACGGACTTATCTGGGGCGAGGGCTCTCCCGGTGAATTACTGACTGAGAATAATCTCAGTCAGCTATATGATATACCTGTTTCGGCGGTGAGACAGAGGCGGGAAGAAGTTCTTCTAGCCTAGTAATAGGAGCACTAGATTTGGATCTGTCAATTTTTGGGTACCAGTTCATGCAGAACGCCATTCTATCTGCTTTTCTAGGTGGTATTGCCTGTTCCACTATAGGTGTTTTTGTGGTACTGATGCATATGCCCTTTATTGGTGTCTGCATGTCGCACGCTGCCTTTGCCGGTGCCTTGCTCGGTATGTGGCTGGGTTTTGACCCGTTGATAGGCGCTTTTGCCCTCAGCCTGCTGTCGGCGGCCATTATTGGGCCTCTGGCTGACCGGGGGGAGCTTAATCCAGAGACATCGGTGGGGGTTATCTTTTCTCTAATGTTAGGACTGGCTTTTCTTTTTATGGGATTGATGCCGGGTACTAAATCAGGGGCATTAGAATTATTATGGGGTAGTATTCTTACTAATACCAGGAGTGACATCATACTCCTTGGAATAGTAACAGTGGTGGTAGTGGGACTGGTCCTTATTTTCTATAAGGAAGTCCAGGCCACCATTTTCCACCGTGATATGGCGCTGGCGGTAGGTATCCCGGCAACAATTGTCTTATATGGCATCCTGTTTTTAACCGGAGCCACTATTACGGCAACCCTGCGTTCTATTGGTGGGTTACTTATCTTTAGCCTGATTCTGAATCCGGCGGCTGCTGCCTACCAGCTTACTTACAGCATGAAACGGATGTTCCTGCTCTCAGCTGGCTTTGGCGTTCTCTCTGGCTGGACAGGCCTGTTGTTTTCCTATCTCTTTAACATTCCCAGTGGTGCTACTATTGTGGTGACGTCCTCGGTAATTTTTATGTTCGCCGCTATTTTCTCGCCAAAGAGAAAGGTAAAAGGCTGGCAGCAGAAACCGCTCTTGGGGGTAAGTAGTGATTAGAGCGTACTTCAATGAGAAAGCATCTGTCTGGGATGAAACTGTTGCCGAGAAGGATGTAACCAAGCTTGAATATATGGCAAGGCGCTTGAATATTGAGCCTGGCTCATCCGTACTTGATGTGGGGACAGGAACCGGTGTCTTCGTTCCCCAGCTCTCAAGGAAGATTGGTATGTACGGGCGGTTGGTTACTCTGGACGTTGCCGAAGAAATGCTAAAAATGGCCCAGGCCAAGGGCTTTAACGGCAATATTGATTACCTCCATGCTGATATAGCCAGCATACCTTTGGGAGAGGAAATCTTCGATGTTGTGGTGTGCTATTCCACCTTTCCTCACTTTCAGGACAAGCTGAAGTCTCTTAGCGAGATTTACCGTGTGCTTAAGAGGGGGGGTAAGTTATATATCTGCCACACATCGAGCCGGCGTACCATTAATAATATTCACCGGCAGCTGACGGTGGTACAGAATGACACTATCCCCGGTGAAGGTGAGATGCGAGTAATGCTTTCAGCAGCCGGATTTACTGATACAGATATCTTTGATAACCCTGATAATTATTTAGCTAGAGCTACCAAACCTAACGCGACGTAGGTAACATTAGACTCTTTAGGGACAGAGCTAATCCCTTTAACGAATCATCCCAACAATCTCAGTCTTGACATTGTTAGATAAGTAGTTTTACAATGATGAAAACCTAACACTGAGGTGAGAAATGAAATTAGTGGTCATAGGATTAGGACAGTGCGGTGGCAGAGTCGCTGATGAATTTGCTCGACTTAACAAAAGGGCGCGGGCTCACCGTGGGATGGAGATAGTTACTGGTGCTTTTGCCGTCAACACTGATGTTGCTGATTTAAGTGGGTTGCAGAACATAAAGGCTGATTACCAGCATAGAATTCTCATTGGGGGGCGAAAGACCGGTGGTCACGGTGTAGGCAAGATAAATGAGCTGGGCGCTGAGATAGCCAAGGAGGATGCCGACAAGGTGGTAGATGCCATAAGAAGCGCCAAGCGATTCTTTGAGACTGACGCTTTCTTATTAATAGCTGGTGCTGCTGGCGGCACTGGGTCGGGGTCATTACCGGTGATAACTCAGTATGTAAAGGAGCGCTACGGGGATAAACCGGTATATAACCTTATTGTTCTTCCCTTTCAACATGAGGAGGAGACAGAGCAAAGAAGCATTTATAACTCAGCCGTTTGCATTAAATCTGCTGATTCTGTGGCTGATGCCATAATTCTGGTTGACAACCAGAGGTATGTTAGAAAAGACTCCTCCTTGAAGAATAACCTGGCTCAGATTAATGCTTTAATCGCCGAGCCGTTCTATGACTTGCTCTGTGCTGGTGAGGAGAAAAAGGCAAAACATATTGGGGCCAAGGTACTTGATGCTGGAGACATAATACAGACTTTGGTAGGGTGGACGGTAATCGGCTACGGCAAATCGCAGTTGTCACTAATCAGGCTTCCTTTTGAGCGACGGCGTAATTTCAGGAAAAAGAGCACGGAAACTCATAAGGGAATTCAGGCGATGGATGAGGCACTAAGTGAACTCTCGCTCAAATGTAATCCAGCCGATGCCGGCCGGGCGCTTTATCTGCTGTCGGCTCCAGCAAAAGAGATGAATATGGACTTGGTCAAGGAACTCGGAGACTATCTCAGAGACCTGACCCCGGATGCTATCATTAGGAATGGTGATTACCCCAGGGAACGTGGTGTGATGGATGTTACTGTAATGCTATCCGATCTTAATGATGTGACCAAGGTCAGGGATTTATATAATCAATCAACCAAATTCATCCACGAGGTTAAACAGAAACAAGCGCAAACTGAGAGCAGGCTTAAAGATATAGAAGAAGTGGGCAAGGATATCCCTTCGCTAATATAAATTAACCGTATCTGGGTTATGCCAGCTTAACACTGCCTCGTATTAGTCATAAAGGGTGGCTTAGAAGTAGTTGTAATTGCCGCTGAGGGAGGTTATTTCTCAGCGGCAATTTGTTAGATAACTGAATGGGAAGATTGGCACTGTGTCGTCCGTAGATGGTACTAATTTCAATACTCGCCTAACTAAAACTCCCTTGGGAAACCAGACAATATAGGGTATAATATAGGCAAACGAAGATGACATCTCAGGTCTTTTATCGTAAGTGGCGCCCCCAAACCTTGGCTGAGGTAGTTGGGCAAGAACCAGTAACCAAGACGCTGCTCAATGCCTTGAGCAGCGAGCGGGTGTCTCATGCCTATCTTTTCTGTGGCCCACGGGGAACCGGTAAGACCAGCACCGGACGCATTTTAGCTAAGGCGGTAAATTGTCTTACCAATGGTAAGAGCGAGCCGTGTAATACCTGTCGCATCTGCCAGGCAATAACCGAGGGCAGGGCTTTGGATGTGATAGAGATTGATGCTGCCTCAAATCGGGGTATTGACGATATCCGGGATCTTCGTGAAAGAGTCAACTACGCTCCCAACCAGGCCCGTTACAAGGTCTATATCATAGATGAAGTCCACATGCTTACCAAGGAAGCCTCCAATGCTCTACTTAAGACTCTCGAGGAGCCCCCGCCGCATGTTATCTTCGTTTTGGCTACCACCGAAGCCCATAAAGTCCTGTCTACCCTTCTGTCACGATGCCAGCGTTTTGATTTTCGGCGTATCTCCCAGGCAGATGTGGTAGCAAAATTAGCCCGTATTTGTAGTGCCGAGGGCATTCATATAGAGCTAAAGGGACTACAGCTTATAGCTAAGGCAACTACCGGTAGCCTGCGAGATGCCGAAAACATGCTGGAGCAGCTAACCGCTTACTATGGCTCTGAGATTGAACTGGGCCAGGTTCAAGCTATTCTTGGTATCACTGGAGACTGTCGAACGAGGGAGCTGGTAAAATACATAGTAAATAATGATGTCTCGGCAGGGATGGCAACCTTAAACAGTGTTAACAGTGATGGCCTGGATTTACGTCAGTTTAATCGGGAACTGGTGGAATATCTTAGAGGACTACTTCTGGTAAAAGCTGGCTCCAGTGATACTGTAGACCTCACCGCTGAGGATTTGACGGAGCTGAAGGATTTGGCGGCTAAAGCCACTCTAGAGCAGATATCGAGAGCGGTCAAACTATTTGGCCAGCTTGAGCTTGGCTTTGATAACTACTCCACCTTACCTTTGGAGCTAGCTCTAGTTGACTGTTTCTTGCCCTCACTGGAAGGTGAAAAAGGCCCTATCAATCAAACCGAAGATGAATTTCGCCACCCCCCGAAAGCAGCTACCCCGTCTGTTACCTCGTCTCCTCCTAAAAAGCCGGTAGCTAATCCCAAGCCAACCAGTAGCCCTGCGCCAGCCAGTAGTTCTACCCCATCCCCGGTAGAAAGTGTGCCCGTCATCTCTCCGGGGCTTGCCAGTGAAATTGAGCGGTTGAAGCTAAACTGGAGGCGGATTGTCGATGAGGCGCCGGCAGATATTAAGAGAACTAATGCTATTGCCCTCCTCAGGAGTGCCGGCGTTCAGCCGGTAGCTATTGAAGATGATACTGTAGTGTTAGCCTTTAGATATAATATTCACCGGGAGAATATGGAAAAACCAGAAAATCAACAAGTAGTTAGGAAAATTGTCAGTAATTTTATGGGGCGTCCCTGCCAGGTGCGGTGTATTCATGACCCGCAACCCAATCATCTTGTAAAAGCTGCGCTCAGAATGGGTGCTCAAATTACCAGCGTGGAGGAGAAATGAATAAATTTGTACGCCAAGCTCAGGAGCTTCAAGCTAAGTTAGCTAAAGCTCAACAGGAATTAAGCAATCTTACTTTGGAAGCTAGCTCAGGTGGTGGGGCAGTTACGGTTACCATCGATGGCCAGCAAAATATACAGTCGGTAAAAATATCACCCGAGGTGGTAAACCCTGATGATGTGGAACTCCTGGAAGATCTGGTACTGACCGCAGTGAGAGAAGCCATCGCCAAATCACAGGAGGCGGCTAACCAGAGCCTGGGCGGATTAACCGGCGGTCTTAAAATCCCGGGGTTAGGCTGATTTAAGGAGGACCGACATTGGACCATGATTTCAGACCTACCGTTGGCGCCGTAGATAAACTTATTCAGGAGTTTAATAAGCTACCTGGTATTGGTCCCAAAAGCGCTCAACGGCTTGTCTATTATCTGCTGAGAGCCCCTGAAGAACAAGCCAGGCTACTGGCTGAGGCGCTGCTATCTCTGAAACAGGAGATCAGGTTATGCTCCGTCTGTTTTAACGTTACCGACTCTGACCCGTGCCTTATCTGCTGCAGCGACCAGCGGGACCGAAGTAAGATTTGCATTGTAGAACAACCGCAGGATATTCTGGCTATGGAGCATACCAGGACATATGACGGGTTATATCACGTGCTCCACGGAGCTATCTCACCTACCGAGGGGGTGGGAGTTGACGATGTCAGGATCAGGGAACTCATGGAGCGTTTGCAGGATGGCACCGTAGACGAGGTTGTCATGGCTACCAATCCCAATCTTGAGGGGGAGCAGACTGCCATGTATCTGAACCGTATCATCTCTCCGCTGGGTATCAAGGTTACCCGCCTTGCCCGTGGATTACCCTTTGGCAGCGAACTGGAATACGCCGACGACGTTACCCTGGCCCGTGCCTTTGAGGGCCGGCAGGAGTTTTAGCTACAGTTTTGTGTGGATTGAGAGCCCATATGCATGGTTATTATCTCTTATTGCTTGAACAATGAGGAAATAGTAGAAATGAGACTAAACTCGACTTTCAGAAAGATATCCAAGAAATTAAGTGTTGAATTTGACGAGCTCACTATTGAAATCTCACATAACCAAACAGCTGGTGAAGCACGCGAGCATGCTCTTCGTAGCTTGCTAGAGAAGTATCTACCACGAAGGGTAGGGGTTGATCGAGGATTCGTGATTGACGCTCACGGTGGGGAGAGTAAGCAGATTGATGTAGTACTCTATGATAAAACTGTTGGGACAGTGTTTGAGATAAGTGGAGCCAACTACTTTCCATGCGAAGCCGTTATTGCTGTTGGAGAGGTCAAATCGGATATTTTCTCTGTCAACAAGTTGCATGATGCTCTTAAAAAGATTAAATCGGTAAAGGAACTGGATCGGTCTAACAATGGTAAGAATAAAATCATTTCGGGGCCTGGAGTGTCTATTAGAGGACTTCAATTTGACCCCTTGACTAAACATCGCGATCAAATATTTGGATTCATTTTCACCAGCACTTCTATGACACGAGAGAGCATCATCAACTACCTACAGGGCTACAATAAGCTTATAGATCGACGCTATTGGATGAATCTCTTCTGTGGCTACAACAAGTTTCTGGTATCATACGAATGTCCGCAAGGACTATATCCATCTACTATGGATGCCACATACATGTATTGTACAAAGGAGAGTGAAGTTCCTGACTTGTTTCTGTTGTTCTACAGTGTGCTGGCGACTTTTGTTGATGAAGCGCATGTGGCACGGCCTAACTACTTCTCGTATGCTCAAATTGATAGGACGAAGGCTACCTACCACGATTTATTCGTAAGCGCGGAGAATATTAAGCGAAGCAGTAAAAATGTCTAAGCCACGAACTTACCAGACGGAAGCTATCATTGAAGGTTTATTTTAGGTGAGTTCAAGGGTTTTCTTTACGGGTATATATGTAGTTCAGTTTGAGGGGAGAAAGCGTAATGGAGGGTAAAACTAAAATTGGGATTATTATATGCGACCGCTACCGAACGTGCGCCGGAGGTAAATGCCTGAGGGCTCTTCGTAACCGAGAAGGGGCATTTAGTATTTACCAGAATCAAGAGGTAGATTTGGTCGGCTATGCCACTTGTGGCGGATGTCCCGGCGGATACATCGAATATGCTACCGGGGAGATGAAGAGGAACGGAGCACAGGTTATTCACCTTGCTACGGGGTTTGTTGTTGGTTATCCTCCATGCCCACACATAATGTATTTCACCAGTTTCATCAGGGAAAAATTTGGTCTGGAAGTAGTGATTGGCACACACCCGATTCCGCAAACATATTATCATACCCATATGAATCTGGAGACATGGGCTTCTCCGCAATGGGAAGATATTATTAAACCAACATTAGCGGATGAGCAAACTCGTTTAGCCTATAATTGATTGGGTGGTTATGATTTTCGTTAGTTTGCCTTTAAAGCTAGCAAAACTTGCTGCCAGGAAATGTGATGCCTAAACCAAGAACCTATCAGACAGAAGCCATCATTATCAAGAAAACCAGGTTGGGGGAGGCGGATAGCATTCTTACTCTCTATACCCCCCACCTGGGTAAAATACAAGGCTTTGCCAAGAGCCTGCGGCGCACCAGGAGCAGAATGGCCGGGCACCTGGAGTTGCTCACACATAGTATGGTTTCGCTGGCTCGGGGGCGGAATCTGGATACCATCATCGGCAGTCAGACTATCGATAGCTTCCTGCCATTAAAAAATGACCTGGACCTTATCTCTTACGGTCTTTATGCCATCGAGCTGGTTGACCAGTTCACCGCCGAGCATGTTGAGGATTACCCCTTGTTTCAGCTGCTAGTCGAGATTTTGCATTGTTTATGCCAGGGCGGCGATAATGAACTGGCTCTGCGTTACTTTGAATTACACCTCCTTAACGGAGTTGGTTACCGTCCCCAGCTTCAGCAGTGTGTTTCCTGCCATCAGGCATTAGAACCGGTCATCAACTCCTTCTGCCCCGCTGCTGGTGGCGTGCTATGCCCCGATTGTAGTCAAAGCCAGCCGTTAACTCGCCCCGTCTCGGTTGATGCCTTGAAGGTTTTAAGGTTTTTGCAAAATAGTGACTATAACACCGCAGTCAAACTAAAGATGAACCCGGAGCTATCACATCAGTTAGAAGCAGTAATGAGAGGTTATCTCAAATACCTTTTGGAAAGAGATGTAAAATCAGTTGCCTGGCTGGATAGTTTACGAGGTGCTGAACTGTCAGCCTAATCTTGACACTGCAGAGGTGCCAATGTTAGACTTTTTTTGCCCCTGGAGCGAGTGAACCTTCGTGGTTAAATAGAAAGTAGGCTATGCTGGTTAAAAAGGTCGGGATTCTCTATCATCCTATGAATAAGGCTGCCTATACTCTGGCTAAGAAGCTTGACGAATTTCTGGATGCCAAGAGCGTTTCTAGCTGGTTATGCTCAGCTTGGGAGGGAGAGAAAGCCAGGTCTCAAGTAAATGGCACCGATTTGATTCTTAGTGTTGGAGGCGACGGTACTATTTTACGAGCAGCCCAGGTGGCAACTCCTACCTCGACCCCTATTACCGGGATAAATCTGGGTAAGCTGGGTTTTATGACTGAACTGAGCGTTAGTGAGGTGATGGATAAACTACCTGCCCTGCTAGAAGGGGAGGGTTGGATTGATGAGCGGGCTATGCTTGAGGCTAGGCTCTCTCCTGCTGGGCAGGACGAATCGGATGGTATTTTTAATGTCTTGAATGATGTGGTGGTAGCGCGGGGGGCAGTAGCTCGTATGATATATATAGAAGCCAGTATTGATGATCAGCCACTGGCTACCTATAAAGCCGATGGAGTGATTGCAGCTACCGCCACCGGTAGTACTGGTTATTCGCTGGCTGCAGGTGGTCCTATTCTTCATCCACAGTCTCGGGAGTTCATACTGTTGCCGATATTACCTCATCTTTGTTCAGCTTACCCTATGGTTTTACCGCATACGGCAATAGTTGAGCTAAGAATTGCTACTGCCCATCAGGCAATACTAAGTATTGATGGTCATATACACTTGACATTGAGTAGCGGTGCCATTATTACGGTAAAGCGTAGTGCCAATACCACCCGGTTTCTAAGAATTCATCCAGAGGCTTCCTTTTATGGCTCTCTGGAGCAGAGGCTGAAAGGAAAAAAGTAGTTGAGCGAAGTAGAAAAAGCTAGAATTGGTGACGTCGTCCAGATGCAGAAATTAATTAACCACTTTGCCAGGAAGGATGAGATGCTGGTTCGACCCTTGAGCGAGATATATGAGAATATCCGGGATTATTATGTAGTTAGGAATGGGAAGCGGCTGATTGCCTGTGCGGCGCTACATATCACCTGGTCAGATTTAGCCGAGATAAAATCACTGGCCGTAGCCGAGGATAGTCAGGAGCAGGGGATTGGTGCCCGGTTAGTAGAAAGCTGTCTTAAGGAAGCTAAGGAACTGGGCATAGCTACTATCTTTTGCCTGACTTACAAACCGGGGTTCTTTGAAAAGCTCGGCTTTTCTCAGGTAGAAAAAAGAGAGCTACCACAGAAAATTTGGGCTGAGTGCCTTCGCTGTCCCAAATTCCCCAATTGCGATGAGATAGCCCTCATTTATCGTATTAACGTGGCTAACCTCTAACCAAAAATGAAAGGGCAGGAGCTAAACTTGGTTGAGGAAAAGACGCTATCCAGCCGGCTAGTATATGAAGGACGGGCAGTAAAGCTGCGGGTTGATACTGTTAAGATGCCCGATGGTCGGGAAACTATGCGTGAGGTTGTGGAGCACAGCGATTGTGTCGCTATTATAGCCCTTGACGCTGATGACAAGGTATTATTGGTAGAGCAATTTCGCAAACCAGTTGAGAAGGAGTTATTGGAGATACCGGCTGGTGGCATTGGCCCTGATGAAGACCCCGTAACTACCGTCTGCCGCGAAATGCGCGAAGAAACCGGTTACCTGCCCCGAAAGGTGGAGAAGCTGGGTGGCTTTTACTCGACTCCAGGTTATTGTACTGAATACCTCTATCTCTATCTGGCTACTGACCTTACACCTAGCCCTCTTCATGCTGAAGATACCGATAATATCAGTTTAGTGCGAGTGCTGACTACCCAGATTCCCAGTCTCATTGCCTCGGGCAGCATTTGCGATGCCAAAAGTATTGCTGGCCTACTTACCTTTTTAGATTATCGAGCATCACGCCACTAGCTGACCAATTAGCCTATCGCATCTGACAGCCTGCGACCACTCAAAAGATGCATGTGGAGATGAGGCACTAATTGCCCACCCTGTTCACCGGAGTTAATCACCAGGCGGTAGCCACTCTCAGCGACGCCTCCTTCCCTGGCCAGTTGATTGGCTATCTTTACCATATGTCCGATAAGAGGTATCTCGGCATCAGGTAGGTGGGCAAGGGAAGAAATATGCTTCTTTGGTATGATGAGCAAGTGTGTTGGCGCTACCGGATTAATATCACGGAAGACAATCACATCTTCATCCTGATAAACAATATCAGCCGGTATCTTACCATCTACGATCTGACAGAAAATACAGTCCATTTTGCCTCTCTTTTTTAGTCGGGCATTGCCTCCCGACTTTCAGCTTGGTATTGTATCAGCTAATGTCCCCTCCCCGAATAAAATCTCGCTAAATGGTACGAAGGGGGGTAGATGCCGCTAATATATCACTTTACTTATTGAATGGGCAAGCATGATGGCACATCTGAGGTGGTTTTGTGCAGTTGGTGGTGGAGTTATTAATAAGAAACGGGTCCACCACATCTGGGAATCGGAAGGGCTGGGATTACCACGGAGAAGACTGAATAGGCGCAGAGTAGATCCAGTGGGAGAAATAGTAAACAAGGCAGAATACCCGAACCATGTCTGGAGCTACGACTTTGTTGAGGGCAGGACTGAAAGATGAGGTAGTAAGCTGAGGATTCTAAATGTAATAGACGAGTATACCCAGAAATGCCTGGCTATCAGGGTTGCACCGTCAATACCGGCCTTGGTGGTAATAGAAACTCTGGAGTGGTTGTTCCTGACGCGTGGGGTGCCGAAGTACATCCGCAGCGGTAATGGACCTGAGTTTACCACCATGGTAGTCTGCCGATGGCTAGCGACATCCGGCTGCCAGATTTTATTCAGGCAGTCCTTGGGAAAACGGCTATATTGAAAGCTTCAATGATAAGTTGAGGAACGAGTGCTTAAATCGTGAAATCTTCCGGAACGGGAAGGAGGCTCAGGCTATTGTAGAAAACTGGAGGCAGGAGTATAATAATTACCGTCCTCACAGCTCGCTGGACTACCTGACGCCGGACGAGTTTGCCAGACGATATTACGAGAAGAACCAGGTAAGAGAGGCTAAGCAACCAGTGGAGAAAGCGGGAAGTCTCTCATTCTAGGTGGTACTAAAAATGGGGGCACCCCACGGCATGATCCGCCCAAATCATTTTTTATGGCTATGGTTGATAAGGTGGGATATGATTCGATAGGCCGAGAAGATTACAATGAGTTACCCGATGTGATCGAAGCGTATGTCACTTGAGGTTGACAATCAGGCCAGGTAACGGGCGAATCACTGGCAGTGGGCACGGGAGGTTACAGCTTTTATAATGACTATTACATTGACGGAAATTCAAAAGCAACGCTTGCGGGAATTGAATGCTGATATAAACCTGGAAGAAAAGGTATTCAGTGATGCTCAAGAAAGGGATGCAAATTTCAAGATCTGGGAGAAAAAGCTAGTTGAAGAGGGAAAGCAACGTTTGCAAAACTTACGCAACCATCGTTGTCGTCCCCTGATTTGTGAACTAGAGCTGATCCTTATAAATAGACTTATAGAAGAAGGTTTTGTGCAGGTTGTTACCCCGATAATATTAGCTAAAGGGTCTTTAGAGAAAATGTCCATCACCGCAAAAAATCCCCTTATAAATCAGGTTTTTTGGATCGGTAAAAGTAAATGTTTGAGGCCTATGCTGGCACCTAATCTTTATTACCTTCTGAGACGACTTGTTCGTTTATGGGAAAAACCCATACGAATTTTTGAGGTGGGTCCCTGCTTTCGTAAAGAATCAAAAGGGAGCCATCACTTGAATGAGTTTACTATGCTTAATCTTGTTGAGCTTGGTTTGCCTGAAGAAAGCAGAGTTGAGCGGTTAAAAGAATTGGCCACTCTCTTAATGGAGGCCATAGGTATAAGCGGATATAGATTGATTTCGAAACCATGCGTAGTTTATGGTGAAACGTTGGACATCATGACTGATATAGAACTTGGCTCAGCAGCTATGGGCCCCCATCCGCTAGATGATGCATGGGGAATAGTCAATCCATGGGTGGGTTTAGGACTTGGCCTGGAGAGACTTGTAATGGCGAAACAAGGATATCAAAACATTCAGAGAACGGGGCGTAGCCTTATATATCTTGACGGGGTTAGGCTAAATATTTGAGATAATAGGGTTGACACTGTGCGGCTGTATTTCCTCTTGAACTCTCTGAGTCATGTAGGTTATACTATAACGATAACCTGGAGGCATTACTGGCAGAACGGAAGAGGAAACTAAAGGCAGCAGTCGCCAGGCGAAAGGGGGTGAACAGACTAATTGATTTGACGAAAACTAAGGCCAGTCGTATTATTTTTAGCAGGGTCGATGTGTCCGAAAACGACTGAAGCACTGCAGTTGGGTAAATATAGCCCACGAAAATAAATTTGAGGATTTGATACTATGGCAAAAGAGCAATTATTAGAAGATGCTAGGAAAGCAATTATTGACTCTGATAATAGTAAGGCCGAGGAAGTTGCCAAGGCTGCTTTGGATGGTGGGATAGATCCCTTAGTATTACTAAATCAGGGGTTTGTTCCCGGTATAAATGAGGTCGGTGATCTTTTTGGAAGGGGTGTACTATTCTTACCAGAATTGATGTTGGCGGCTGAAGCAATGAAAACAGCAGTAGCAATATGTAATGAGGCATTACCCCAAGAAAAAATTGAGAAAAAGGGAAAGATAGTAATCGCGACTGTTGAAGGGGATGTTCACGACATCGGAAAAGCGATTGTTGTGTCCCTGTTAAGGGCACACAGCTTCGAGGTTTACGATCTGGGCAGAGATGTGCCTATTCAGGAGATTATAGAAAAGGCAAAAGAAGTAGATGCTGACATAATAGGAACAAGTGCCTTATTAACGACAACTATGGAAGCACAGAAAAAATTGGAAAAGGCGCTTAGAGAGGCTAACTTGCGGGATAGATTTAAAACAATAGTGGGGGGTGCTCCGGCTACACAAAGATGGGCTGATAGAATCGGAGCAGATGCATATGCTGAAGATGGTGGGGATGCGGTAAAGAAGATGAAGCAATTATTGGGCCATTAAAAACTCAATGCTCAGGCTAGGATAAAATCAATAGTTATTTTTCACTTGAAAAATTATTAAACAAGGCAGCTACTGAAGTACCTCTCTCTAAGGCTGAAGTTTTCTATTTGCTTGGATTAGGTCGGGATGAGGAAGTAGAAAGACTTTTTGAAGTGGCTCGAGGGTTAAGGCATCGCTATTTTGGCGATAAAATTTTTCTTTATGGATTCCTATACTTTTCTACCTGGTGTCGCAACAACTGTACTTTCTGCTATTATCGTTCCTCTAATAGTTTGTGCAAGCGGTATCGCAAAACCAGCAGCCAACTAATAGAGGCTGCCCTTGACCTGACACAATCCGGTGTTCACTTGCTTGATTTAACCATGGGGGAAGACCCTTTTTATTACGGCAAAGAGAATGGCTTTGAACCGCTATTGACTTTGGTTAAAAGGATTAAAAGAGAGGCAGGCCTACCTATAATGATCTCTTTTGGAGCTGTGCCCGATGAAGTTTTGAGGAGACTACCAGAAGCAGGGGCGGATTGGTATGCTTGCTACCAGGAAACCCATAATGAAAAAATCTATCGTCAGCTTCGGTTGGATCAGAGTTACGGCGATAGGCTTGAAAAAAAGAGTAAGGCAGTCAAATTAGGTCTGCTTATTGAAGAGGGTATGCTGACCGGTGTGGGGGAATCATTAGCCGATATAGCTAACTCCATGGAGGCGATGAGGAACATGGGGGCTCATCAGGTGCGTGTCATGAGCTTTATTCCTCAAAAGGGAACCCCCATGGGCGATTTCCCCTCCCCTCCCCACATGCGTGAACTGATCATTATTGCTGTTCTGCGTTTATTATTTCCTCATAGGTTGATACCTGCCTCTCTGGATGTACATGGAATCGATGGGCTTAAGGAAAGATTAGAAGCCGGAGCGAATGTGGTGACTTCGTTGATTCCTCCCCATTCTGAGATGATGGGTGTAGCCCAAAGTACTTTGAATATCTCCGAAGGTTATCGTACAGTAAAAGGAATAACTCCTATACTTAATGAATTGGGATTAACCAAGGCGGGGCTTGACGATTATGTCTCGTGGATTGATTGCGAGAGAAAGGCTCTCTTCAACAAATATCATTTTGGTAGAGGGTAAATCGTTTGAGAGTCGCTATTGTTGGGGGAAAACTGCAAGGGGTTGAAGCGTCTTTTCTGGCTCATGAGGCTGGGTGGGAAGTAATTCTCATAGATAAGAAACCGAGCGTGCCAGCATCAGGATTATGCGACTCTTTTTATCAATGTGACGTTGTTAAAGATGTTTCAACTTTGCGTCAGATTATAGAGAAGGTTGATTTGGTTATCCCTGCACTTGAAGATGTCGCTGCCCTCAGGTCTTTAAAGAAATGTGCTGCAGATGCGAATGTAGTTTTAGCTTATGAGGAAGAAGCGTATTTTGTTACTCATTCTAAAAAGCGCTCCAATCATCTTTTTGAAAAATTGGGCATTCCCCTGCCGCGAACTTGGCCACAATGTGGGCTGCCGATTATTGCAAAGCCCTCCACTTCGAGCGGAAGTCATGGGGTATCCAAGCTCGAGACGGAGAGGGAAACCGATGATTTTATTAGACGTGTAGGTTCAAGGTTGAGTCGCTGGATTTTACAAGAATGTCTGGAGGGTCCATCTTATTCTGTCGAAGTTTTGGGGGTTGCCGGACATTTCATAGTTCTTCAAACCACAGAACTTGAAATGGATGAGCATTACGACTGTAAAAGGGTTCTCGCTCCCGCAGAAATTCCAGAGCCTTTAGATAGGCAGTTTAAAGAAATCGCTCTCACAATTGCAAAGAGCCTTCATCTGAATGGGATTATGGATGTTGAAGTCATTCTTCATAAAGGTGCCCTCAAGGTGCTAGAAATCGATGCGAGGCTCCCGAGTCAGACTCCTACCACAGTTTATGAATCCACAGGAATAAACATGCTAGCACTGTTGGCGGATATGTTTGTTAAAAAGGAAATGCCGACAGTATCTAAAGTGGAGAGGATAAGAGGGGTCGTTTACGAACATATCAAGGTGTCTGGAAATAGTATAGAATTTTGGGGAGAACATATCATGGGAGAAGCCGACTCCCTTAAGGTTGTCCATGATTTCTTCGGAGCCGATGTAAGTCTGACAAATTTTAACTTATCACGATTTCCTTGGGTAGCAACGCTAATCACGATCGGGGAAAGTCGAGAGCAAGCATGGCTGAAGCGTTGCCAGGTCATTGAAAATATTAAGACTTATCTTGAAAGAACCACTATCTCCAAATAAGTTGAAGGTGGGTTTTCAGCCTTGAATTCATTTTACGGAGAGCGAACAAGGTGACGCGCCTAAAGAGAGAAGATATAAGAGATACTGGGCAAGAACTTTTCGCGTATGATGCGGATTTAGTTCGAAAAACTGGTTTATCCCTTAAGGGAATTGCCAGCTGTACTATGGAGGTCAGTGAAGAGGGGTTGAATAATGCCATCTGCTCGCATATGGTAGCTGTGGTTCCTATAACTTCAGGAAAGGGAGTTATCAAAGGTTTTGTTGAAGCGGTTAGAGATATTTTAGTTTACATTGGAGTTAATGCTTTTATAACAAAAGATAGTGATGTGGCTGGGCTGGCAGAGGGAATTGAAAGAGATGCAGACATTGCTTTCCTCGCTGATGATAATCGGTTTGTTACATTGAATATGTCTTTGAAGAGGGTTATTGATAATGCGCAAGCCACGGCAAGAGGATATGTGTCAGCATTAGAAGCTATGGCCAGAGGCTTAAGTAAGCGAGAGGTATTGGTGATTGGTGGAGCAGGGCAGGTTGGTTGGAACGCAGTTTTATCTCTTGAGAAGAAGGGGGCAAAGGTAGCGATTTTTGACCCTAATCAAGATAAGCTAGAGGCACTAGTAAAGGGGCATGAAATTATGGTGGAAAAGAATCTGGGGGAGGCGCTTAACCGATATACAATACTTTTCGATGCCTCACCTGCGGCTGATATTATACAGGCAGAACACATCAAATCAGGAACCCTTGTTGCTGCTCCTGGAATTCCTCTAGGGTTAAGTGAAGAGGCTTATTCTCTAGCCAAAGAGTGCCTTATTCACGATTCGCTAGAGATTGGTGTGGCTTCCATGTTTGTTCAGGCCAGTTGCATCCGATGAGGAGATTAGTATACAATGCAGAAAAGGGGGGTCGATCGGAAGGATCAACGCAAACTCTAAATTTGCATAGCCGGGTGTGACTCCCGGACCCCTCGCCATAATTTGGTCAAATCTAAGAGCCTAATAGGAAGAGGGTATTGTCAGATAAGGTACAGAAAAAAGTCTATTATCGAAAACATGTCCCCCTTTTCCCACTGATAGAGAAAATGAAACTGTGGCCCTCCCGACGGGGGGTTCTCCATGGCATCAAGGCCTTTAAACGAAGGGGTTCTTATGCTTATGTGACCACCCATTGCAATAAACAGATGGTGATACACGATTCTAAGAACAGTCGAGCGGCACGCTGGCTTCGTAATAAATGGTTTTTTAAGGTGTGTGAGGAGTGTAAAACTCCTGAGTGGAAGTTAAGAAAATATTCGGCAACGTTTTTCAAATGTGGCTGGGGTTCTACTCTTGTTGGCAATGAAATAAAAGAGGGGGTTGAGCACTATGAGCTAGGAATTGAAGCTGGAGAATCCAAAACTAGATTGGAGATGGGAACTTTCAAGGGTGCAAGAGCTAAATCTTGAAGTGGGCCTGGGAACAAAATTAAACAGCTTAATAAAGGGGGAGGTAATTTATGGCGGGGAAAATACTTACCAGAATGGGTGATGGCTTTTTGGTCGAAATCACAGAGGGCGAATTAAGAAAAGATCTGGAGGAGGGGACTAAGGATGCCGCTGAGAGAGCTAAAGTTCCTCCTCTTTCAGGGGACGAGCTGAAGTATTTGTTTGATATTTACAAGTCACCTTCCAGGGTTGTCGGTGTAGAGATAGGAAACGAAGTTGTCCTCACTTATGATGGCCCTACTGTTAAATTTGTGCGAGTTGGAGTACATGTTGGAAGGAATCATGCTCTTCAGATTTTTGAGAAGTGCTTGGGTTCTGATACTATGGAAGTGGGCCATATTGATTACAGTTTCAAGGCAGTAAAGCCCATCGTAACTTTTGAACAACCGCTGTTAGAACAAGCTCTACTTGATACCACTATCCCTTTATTTTACGGAGCAATGCCCAATTTAGGCTATTACAGTCAGCCTGACGGGCCTGTCCCTAATCCGGCTGAATTGCTACCTTTGGGTAAGATAAAAGAAGCAAGGGACTCTCAAGAAGAAGCCGTGGAACATGCTGTTAAGGACATGGTCTTTGTGGCAAGTGCCATGTATGAATCTGGAGCCGATGGTATCAATTTTGATACCACCGGAGCTGCTGGAGACCCAGACTTTTTGGCCGTTTTGCGGGCAACGGAAATCCTGAAGGCAAAATATCCTGACATGTGCATTGAGGTGGGAATGGCTGGCGAGTTTGTTTTAGGGATGCACGGAGAGATGATGTATGGTGGAACTCGTTTAGCGGGTCTGTATCCTCATGAACAGGTCAAATTAGCAGAGAAGGCAGGGGTAACGATTTTTGGGCCGGTGGTGAATACCAGTACTAGTAAATCCTGTGCATGGAACTTAGCTCGTGCTCTTACGTTTCTAAAGCCATGCGTGGAAACCTCAAATATACCGATTCATGTTAATATGGGAATGGGTGTTGGCGCAGTTCCTGTAACTGACCATCCTCCTGTAGATGCGGTATCCAGGGCTTCAACAGCCATGGTGGAAATTCTTCGGTTGGATGGGTTGTAGGCAGGTGTAGGAGATCCTCTGGGCATGGCTGCTACTCACGCTATTGCCTCGGGTATGGGCGGAATGCGCACTGCTGGAGATCTGGTGGCGCGTATGCAAATGTCCCGTGGCATGAAAATAAAAGAGGCAAAAGAGTATGTGGCTAACAAATTATCGATTTCTACACGTGATCTTTCCGACCCGTTAGTAATGACTGAAGTAAGGGAAGACCTTGGCTTAGGTATGCTTTCCCCCCATCCATGTCATCCTATGGGGATAGAAGCTAAGTTTAACATTGCTGAGGTATTAGGGATTGAGATTAACTGTGTAAACAAATTCAAACAAAGAGCAGGCATTAGCCTCTAATCATGTTTTTTGACCTGTAAAACTATGCCCCTGATGCCCCCTTTAGCAATAGAAAAAACTAAAGGGGGCATCAGGGATAATAAAGTGTGACTTAGAACAGCAAGGAACTGACTGGATGAGTTGACCTAACTCATAGGGATACTTTGAGGCATAGCTCTATCTATTTCCTGCTTAAGGTGCTCAGTGTTAGCACTCGAATCTATTATTGCCCAGGGTAATTTCTTCCTAGTATCCCACCTCTGATGGGCATAGAAATCAATATCCAGATGGTATTTGGTTACGGCTTTACGCCAGCCAGACAGTGAGGCATCCTCTATATTAGCTAACGCCTCAGCCAGTTTATCATCGCCGCGGGCGAGAATCCCTTGAACTTGGCTCCAGGCTGGGCTTTCATTCTTAATTATGATCCCTTGTGGTACCAGGGTTCTCTTGAGTAGAGACAGGCGTTGATCAAGGATAGAAATCTCAGTCATCGGTAGCCACTGGAAGGGTGTGCCTGCCTTGGGAACAAAAGGAGAAACGGTAAGAGTAATACGGCAGCCGCTTCGCTGCTTATCTATGATACCCTTACATTTAAGTGTCAGCTTTATTATTTCACCTATGTCTTCATCTGTCTCCGTTGGCAGACCGATCATGAAGTAGAGCTTGAGTTGTTTGATTCCCTGTTCGATTACTTTACCTACTGATTCCAGGATATCTTTTTCATTGATGCCTTTTCTTATCATTTGACGCAGGCGCTGGGAGCCAGCCTCAGGAGCTAGAGCTATGGTTCGTGTTCTACCCCGAGCTATTTTCCCAAGAACGATACGGGAGAGGGGTTTTATACGCAGCGAGCTGATGGAAAAGTCAGCTCCTAGTTTACATAACTCTACCGCCAGCTCTTCTATTTGGGGGTAATCAGATACCGCTGCTCCCACCAGCCCTATCCGCTTCCGGTATTTTAATCCTTCTCTGGCTTGTTCTATCAGGTTATCCAGAGAGCGGTAGCGCATGGGGCTAAAAGCATTGCTTACCAGGCAGAAACGACAACCCCAGTTACAGCCCCGCTCTACCTCAATCAAGTATAAATTCCCTAGCTCAGTATCGGGAGTGAGTATCACTGATGTTACCGGGAAATCATCCAGGTTCTGCGCCCATTGTCGTACCACAGGGGATTCCGGGGGGTATTGTGGCACATACATACCGGGTAGTTCTGCTAATGCTTTAAGAAGGTCACTCCGCTGACCGGTGATATTCTCATCCAGTACTGGTAACATAGCCGGGAGTATTGGCTCTGCTTCACCGATACACAGGCAATCAAAGAACAGAGATAGAGGCATAGGGTTAGCTATAATACAGGGGCCACCGGCGATAATCAGCGGATGTTGCTCATCTCGGTCGGCAGCATATAAGGGTATACCGCTGGCTTTAAGGATTGAGACTATGTTGAAGTAGTCAAGCTCGTAGGAAATGGTAAAGGCCAGGACAGCAAAATCACTAAGCGGCCGCTGGGATTCTACCGATAGTATTTGGCGAGAGGTTTTTTCCCAGAAAGCCCGTTCACAAACAATCTCATCATAGCTATTAAGCAGTTTGTAGATGGCATGCAGTCCCAGGTTAGACATGCCCAGGTAGTAGGAGTTTGGGTAGATAAGGGCAATCGGAATTCTGCCTCCCCAGTCCCTAATGATGGTGCCTTGCTCTCGGGAAAGCTGCCGTCTGGCTTTTTTGATTTCATCCCAGCTCATTGAATTTTCTTGTCTGCCGATTATAGCCCCTTCTCAACGATATAGGCTGCCATGTCGGCTAGACGGCAGCTATAACCCCACTCGTTGTCATACCAGGCAAGCACCTTGACCATATTGCCATCAATAACCATGGTACTGAGGGCATCGAAGATAGAGCTGGCCGGGTCGCCTTTACAATCCATGCTAACCAGGGGTTCCTCGCAATAGTTCAGTATTCCCTTGAGTGAGTCTTCAGCCGCTGACTGGAAAGCCTGGTTGACCTGCTCGACAGTAACCTCCTGGTTTAAGTCAGCCACAAAATCAACAATGGAGCCGGTAGGCGTTGGCACTCTCAGGGCTAAACCGTGAATCTTGCCCTGGAGTTCCGGGATAATTTTACCGACCAACTTGGCAGCACCGGTAGTGGTGGGGATAATATTAAGAGCAGCAGATCTCGCCCGGCGTAGATCCTTGTGGACCGTATCCAGAATTTTCTGGTCATTAGTGTAGGCATGGACAGTGGTCATCAAACCCCTGCTTACTCCAAAGCTCTGGTGTAATACTTTGACTACCGGAGCAATACAGTTAGTAGTGCAGGAAGCATTGGATATAATGTGGTGCTTGTTCGGGTCATACTGGCCTTCGTTGACGCCGAGAACAACCGTTACATCTTCGTTCTTGGCCGGGGCGGAAATAATCACCTTCTTGGCGCCGCCCTGCTGGTGAGCCACTGCCTTGGTGGCATCGGTAAATAGCCCGGTTGATTCAATTACTATCTCTACTCCATAATCTAACCACGCGATTTTAGCCGGGTCACGTTCTGCCAGCACCTTTATCGTGTTGCCATCAACGATGATTGTATCCTCAGTGACTTCTACCTGGCCCGGGTAGGGACCGTAGGTACTATCCCATTTTAGTAGATGGGCATTGGTTCTGGTATCAGTGAGGTCATTGACTGCTGCTACCTCTAATTTGCCACCGTGGTATTCGTTGATTGCCCTGAGGGTTAATCTACCGATTCGTCCAAAGCCGTTGATTCCAATCTTTGTTACCATTTTATACCTCCTATAGATTTCTCAGGCTTATAGCTTGCTGATTATATTTTAGACGCTGGCTATGCCGCAACATGTCCAGAAAAGCCTCAACTCGTGTTTTTACATGCTGAGTCAAGTAAAAGTCATCGTTACCTTCCAGGGTTAAAATAGGTAATTTCAAGGTGTCTCTGAAGATGATATCACCAATACCCCGATGACAAAATGCCTGGACATAGTGAATAACTCCATCAATCTGCCGTCGCTTGAGCTCGCTAGTGATGTCCTTCAATCGATCATATATTGAGTAGGGATACGTGTAGTTGGAGTATTGTTCTGCCAGAGTGCCTCCCGGGTCGGGCATCGCAAACTGGCGCTGGATTTCATTGAAGACTACTCTTGCCTGATGATTCTCCAGGTAGTGATAAAGGTCTTTACCATAAACAGAAGGCACACCGATATAAGCCAGCCTGAGCCAGTCTTGAGGGTAGGGCTGACGCTTTCGATAATCAGTCAGAAGTCCCTTTAACTGGTCACAGTATTGATGATAGTCCTGGTTAAAATCAGAGCTGGACACCAGCCACAGATGGTTCTCTTCGCCACTGACTAGCCCGTCTTTCCAGGTAAGCCGGTCAAGTTCTTGTGCCAGGTTACGGCTTGGCTTAAGGTCATCTCTAACTCTATTAGCAGCCTCCAGGGTGGTGCTTAAACTTTCTGCCAGTGCCTGTAGGGCGTAGTGCATTCGTTGGGTATCTGGCTGGTCAGGGTAGGCAAAGGGTATAGTTTTAATACCTTTAAGCTTGAGGACTTCCATTAGCATAATAGTATTGGAGCAGTCGCCAGTAGTAACACCGAGTATAGTATCAATCCCGTAGTCCATACATACCCCGTAGATACCCTTAATCCAGCTGCAACAGTTTAGCGGAAAACCAGCCTTCTCGGCGATATTTATTAATCTCTCGGGATTACGGTCAGTAATAAATACATTATTTAAGTCAACCGGCTGATAGCCAGCGGCGAGCAGTACTTCTATTGGTACTGTGGTGGTAATACCTATCTTTTTCATTTTGCTGTATCAACCAGGTGGTAGTATACGATACTATTCCCAATGAATTTGTCTGCCTTGCCATTGAACCTGAGTAACTCTAAGTGAGCGGCAGTTTCGGCTACCGATAGTCTTTGGCCCCAAAGGTCCAGGTCTTGCCAGCCGGCTCCTTTTGTAGCTGGTCTCCAGGTCAGCTCAGCAGCGATCTGGTAAGTTGTTTTCGCTGTCACCTCTATTGCCCTGATAATTTCGGCAGTTCTGTACTTATGGTGCTTAATGATTTTTTCAACTCTTCCCTTTAGGTCGACGAAACGGTTCCCGTGCCCCGGTAAAATAAGATCGACTTCCAGATGCTTTATTTCGTTCAGTGAGTTAAGGTAATCACCTAGTGGATTTTGGCTTTGTTCAGGAGGTAGGAGAGCGATACCGATATTAGTGTAAATATTGGGTAGGATATGATCACCGCTGAATAGGATTTTCTGTTCTGGTTCATATAATGATATATGTCCGGCTGAATGTCCCGGTGTCCACAGTACCTGGAAGTTAAAAATACCGTTGGAGATGGTTTCGCTACCATGAAGCGTAACATCAGGTAAAACAGGAACAATAGGGTCAGTTTTATTCTCCAGAAAACCTTCCCGGAATTCCGTCAGTTTGGTGGCTGGGACTCCATTGACAAGCCACCACTGGTCTAGCTGAGATAGAACTTCATACTCGTTCTTAAATTTAGACTCAATGACACCTGTTTCTAAGTAATGTAAAGCCAGTTTAGCTCCGGAGAGTTGCTTCAGCCGACCGGCTAGGCCGTAGTGATCAGGGTGAGCGTGCGTAATGACTACTTGCTCAATGTCTTTAAAACCAATACCAATCTTGGTTAGCTGCTTTTGCAGCGAAACTAAAGCCTTTTCTTCCCAGCCGGTATCGATGAGAAGATAACCGTTATTCCCTCGTACCAAGTAAGCATTAACATATCTTGGAGTGGCTTGAGGAGGGTTGGGTAGTATCAGTTGATAAATACCGGGCGCAACTTCTAGCATCTTTTATCTCTCTAGGCTATTGAAGGCATGAATGCCACTAAAGCTAGCACCTTTTCCTAGCTCTTCCTCTATTCTGAGCAGGCGGTTATACTTGGCGGTACGTTCTGAGCGGCAGGGTGCCCCTGCCTTAATCTGTCCTGTATTTAGACCTACCGCCAAGTCAGCAATTGTAGTATCTTCAGTCTCGCCGGAGCGATGGCTCACTACTGTTGTCCAGCCGGCTTGTTGCGCCATATTTATAGCGTCTATTGTCTCGGTGAGTGTGCCAACCTGATTAGGTTTAATCAGTATAGAATTTGACGCCTTTAATTTAATTCCCTTCTTCAAGCGATCTACGCTGGTAACATAAAGGTCATCGCCGACTAGCTGAACCTTATTACCCAACTTCTCTGTGAAGAGTTGCCAGCCATCCCAGTCGTCTTCAGCCATGCCATCTTCAATGCTAATAATAGGATATTTCGATACCCATCGGGCATAATAATCAACTGTTTCCCGGCTGCTAAGTGAGATGCCTTCTCTGCTTAAGATGTACTGACCATCTTTATAAAATTCGCTGGCAGCCGGGTCCAGGGCAATGAAGCAATCAATACCCGGTTTATAGCCGGCCTTTTCAATAGCAACTAAGATGGCTTCTACGGCTTCTTTGTTCGATGGTAAAGAAGGTGCAAAGCCGCCTTCATCACCAACGTTGGTGTTCAAGCCTTTATCTTTAAGGACCTTTTTCAGGCTGTGATAGACCTCGGTACCCATTCGCAGTGCGTTATGAAAATTGCTGGCCCCGGCGGGCATCACCATGAACTCCTGAAAATCTGTGGAATCGGCAGCGTGTTTACCGCCGTTAAGGATATTCATCATTGGCACCGGTAGTGTATAAGTGGCTGCTTCGCCCAGATAGCGATACAGAGGTATGCCAAGTAGGTTAGCGGCTGCGTGGGCTGTTGCCAGCGATACTCCCAGAATAGCATTAGCGCCAAGATGAGATTTGTTGGCGGTGCCATCGAGTTCTATGAGCTTGTGGTCAATGGCTGCCTGGTCGGTAGCGGGCATGCCGATTATAACCGGCATGATGCATTCATTGACATTGGCTACTGCTTTGAGTACGCCCTTTCCGCTAAATCGGGAAGCATCTTCATCCCGTAGCTCTACTGCTTCGTGCTTACCGGTGCTGGCTCCAGAAGGTACTGCTGCCTGACCTGTGGTGCCATCAGTAAGTTGTACTTCAACTGCTATTGTCGGATTCCCTCTGGAGTCCAGGATTTCTCTGGCCATTACATTCTTGATGGTTGGCATCTTACCTCCGTAGCCCTGAGCTTTGGTTGGCTATGAGTTTATCGCTAGGCTAAGGGCTATATCTACTGCTTCAACAGGATTTTTAGCCGGGATGATTGAGCTATCCGGCTGGTCATTTCTGGATAGTGACCATGTATTCAGGCCGATAACCGGGATGCCGCTTTGCAATGCATGGGCAATCTCAGTGAGAGTGCCATAACTGCCACTGATGGCGATAACTGCCTGGGCTGATTTAACCACGGCTACGTTTCGAGCGTAACCCATACCGGTGACTATGGGAATCTGTACATAGGGGTTGGCTACCTGACGGGTTTCACCGGGAAGGATACCAATGGTTATTCCGCCCTCTGATTGGGCACCCCTGCAGGCTGCTTCCATAACACCACCCATGCCGCCACAAACTACGGCAACGCCACGTCTGGCTAACTCGCGGCCCACCTCTTCTGCTAGTTTAGCTTCCTGCGATGAACATCGTTTGCCACCAATAACAGCGATGAATTTATTATTTATTATAGCCATATATCAGGTACAAAGATTATACCACTTGAGCATGAGCTCTAGCAAAAAGCAACCCTGTTAGAAATCAGTTATATTTATTCATGGCTATTGTTAGACCTTCAGTGATGAGGCAAAGAATGGCTTCGCTCACTCTGGGGATGACCTGATTAACAATCAACTTTTCCTCGGAGGTGAAATCACTCAGCACGTAGCTAACAATGTCATCCTCAATGATTTCAGGAATAGGTGTTAGCGGTCGCCCGATGCCTATCTTAAGACGGAGGAAATCATGGCCTTCTAATTCATAGATGATAGAATCTATCCCCTTGTGTCCACCGGAGCTGCCACCATGACGAAAGCGGATTGTACCCAGAGGTAAGTCAAGGTCATCATGGATAACCAGAAGGTCATTCAGGTCGATTTTAAACTTGTTTACTAGCCGGTTCACCGCTTGTCCGCTGCGGTTCATATAGGTCTGGGGCTTGGCTAATAATACCTGGCTATCAGCTACCTCGCCGGAACCAACCCGGGCTTGCCCCTGTTTTTTATCAAATTGTATACCCTGCGTCTTGGCAAAATGGCTAAGGCACATAAAGCCTATATTATGGCGATTATTAGTATAAGTTTTGCCTGGGTTACCCAAGCCTACAATTAGCTTCATATCAATTTTATTGCCTTAGAAGACGAATTAACTCTTCTTCAGTGAGTTGCTTGATGCCTAGCTCCTGGGCGCGGGCAAGCTTGGAACCAGGGTCAGCACCGACCACGAGATATGTTGTCTTACGGGTAACGTCGCTTTTAGCTGAGCCGCCAAGAGTTTTTATCCGTGCTTCAGCCTCCTGTCGGCTAAGGGTTTCAAGCCTGCCGGTGAGAACAAATTCCATGTCGGCCAGAGGCAGTCCTTCTCGTTTCATCACTTGTGTTTCCAGTTTAACGCCCGCTTTTCTTAGCCGTTCAATAATATGGCGATTTTCTTCTTGACTGAAGAAGGCAAGGATGCTATCGGCGATTTTAGGTCCGATAGCGGGAATAGATGTTAGTTCCTCTCTTGTAGCAATAGCCAGTGCATCAATGCTGCCAAATTCTCTAGCCAGGATTTCCGCTGTCTCTCCTCCAATATGTCGTATGCCCAGAGCAAAGATTAATCTGGGGAGTGGTGTCTCCTTGCTTTTCTCAATAGCGTCAAGCATATTAGCTATACTTTTTTCTGCCATTCTCTCCAGCTTGAGAACTTGTGCTCTCTTCTCTTTAAGATAATACAGGTCAGCTATATCCTTTACCAGCCCTTCTCGTAATAGCATAGCGCTCTGCGATTCTCCTATACCCCTGATATCCATAGCGCCTCGGGAAGCGAAGTGCCCCAGCCGTTGTTGAACTTGGGCCGGGCAAGCGGCATTAGAGCAGTAATACATAACTTCGTCTTCGGATTTAACCACTTCGGCTCCGCATACCGGACACGCCGGGCGGTTTTTTTGACTGTCATATATCTTTTCTAGGAGGTTGAACTCCTTTTCTTGTCCCGTGCGTTTACTCTTGATTGGCCCTACCACTTCGGGTATCACCTCACCCGCTCGTTGAATAATGACCCAATCACCTTCACGGATGTCTTTGCGCCGGATATCATCTTCATTGTGCAGGGCAGCACTTTTTATGGTTACTCCACCTACTGAGACTGGTTCTAAGACGGCATAGGGATTGAGAGTACCCGTTCTGCCTACGCTAATACCAATATCAATCAGGCGGGTAGTGCCTTGAATAGCGGGAAACTTATAGGCTATAGCCCACCTGGGCTCGTGCCCAATATTCCCCAGCCGTTCTTGTAGATTCAGTGAGTCTACCTTTACCACGACACCATCGGCTTCATAGGGCAGGCTTTCTCTTTTTTCTACCCAGTTGTTATAAAATTCTGACACCTGCTCAATGTTGGTTAGCAGCCTGTTATTAGGATTGACTTTAAAGCCAAGGGACTTGAGGTATCCCATGGTTTCCCAGTGGGTCAGTGGAGTGGCTTTGCCCTCAGCCCAACCCAGAGCATAGATATAGATATCCAGCGGGCGTTTTGCCGTAATCCGGGGGTCAAGCTGTCGTACCGAGCCGGCGGCGGCATTACGGGGGTTAGCAAAGAGAGCTTGCTCTTCGGCTGCCCGCTCTTGATTTAACTTATGGAACCCGGCTTTGGGCAGAAAGACCTCTCCCCGCACCTCGAAACGGGGTGGTGCTTCTTTGGTTACAGATAGGGGAAGACTCCTGATAGTTCTCAAGTTTTGGGTAATATTTTCACCGCGAAAACCATCACCGCGGGTAGCCCCGGTAGTCAGCTGGCCATCAACATAGGTTAGAGCCACGGCCAGACCGTCAATCTTATGCTCACAGACTAAATTAAATTGCTCATCGGCTGCCAGTTTAGAGGTTCGAGTATACCAGTTTATTAGCTCTTCCTGAGAAAAGACATTGCCCAGTGATAGTAAAGGTAGGGGGTGCTCAACCACGCCGAAGGCTTCAACCGGAGCTGCCCCGACTCGTTGTGTTGGTGAGTCTAAGGTCAAAAAATGGGGGTACTCCACCTCCAGTTTTTGGAGCCCCCTCATTAGCTCATCATATTCGGTATCGCTAATCTCAGGGTTATCCAACACATAGTAACAGTAATTATGGTGGTTAATTTCAGCCCTTAGTTTTTCTATCCGTTCTTTGATCTTGTCCAGATTTATCATGCGATACCGCTGCTCTCGTTTATAGTTCCTTCTAGTTCTATGATTAAGTATAACACAGTGTAAAATCAGGTAGAAGACACAGGAGATGATTCAGGAATTCTTGTAATTAAGATGAGGATACGAAAAACGTGGTGGAAAGGGGATAAATGGGTAGAAATTTAGATTTTTAGTTTTCTTTTAATCTCCGGGATAGAGGCTTGGGTGGCGATTTCGCCCTGTAAGATGCACTCTTGCCCTCGGTGGAAGTCCATGGAGGCGATGTGCGTAACCTGTGGCTCGATCACTACATCAGCTCCGCTCAAACTATATTCTGCAACTCGATAACTAGCGATGTAGATTGTCTGCATGATGATATTGAAGATATTAGGCGCCTTGTTGTGCTGATAGGCTTTCTTACTCACATCGGGTGCTACATTTACAGCTATAATGAAATCTGCTCCCATCTCTCTAATCACACTCACTGGCACCGGGTTTACCAGGGCGCCGTCTACTAGATACTTGTTTTTCCATTTAGCTACGGTAAACATTATTGGAATGGAACTGCTGGCTTTTATCCCTTCTAGCACCGAGCCTTGATTTATTACTACCTCCTCGCCAGTTTCTATATCAGTAGCTACACAGGCAAAGGGTATCTTTAAATCTTGAAATTCTCTGTCACCGATGATTGATTTCAGCGTATTTTTAATCCTTCGCCCCTGAATCAAACCGGCTCTGGGTAGGGTCAGGTCTGACAGAAGAGAGAATCTTCTTGAGCCAAGCTCTATGGCCAGGGTTTTTAGCTCGCTAACGGTCTTTCCCTGGGCATAAAGGGCACCAATTAGAGCCCCCATACTGGTGCCGGCAATCATATTGATAGGGATGCCTTCTCTCTCTAAGACTTCCAGTACTCCGATGTGAGCCAGTCCTCTGGCGGCGCCGCTGCTCAGAGCTAAACCGACCCTTTTTTTCTGTAATTTAGCTTTTCTTATTATCCCCACAATTCCTCAATATCCTTTTCAGCCTGTTTATTGCGGTCAGCTTCTCCACTTAAGGCAAAACTCTTATAGGAATCAGGGGAGCCCCATTCCCGCGGCTGGAATACCACTGGCATAGGCACGGCATGACCGAAGACGAGAGCTTGCTGTTTGGCTGCCAGTTTAGCCAGCACTGATTTAAGTTCGTTTTTACCGGAGACGCCGGCCAGAACGCTATCAATATCGCGCTCGTTATCCAGCAGGCAGGTTATCTTAGTCCCCATTTGGGACATAACCTCTTCGTCAATGCCACTGGGCCGCTGGTCAATCACCAGCAGGGTAACATTGTACTTACGCATTTCACGGGCGATAGTGCCAAAAATGGTTCGGCTGGCTACCTCCGGGTTAAGGAATTTATGTGCCTCCTCAATGGTTATCACCAGAGGGTGGGGCTTAATACTATCCTCACCCATCGCCTTTTCCATCCTCTCCTGATACTGGGCATAGATGCGGCGGGTTAGCATATTGGCTACCAGAATATAAGACGTAATGTCCCGGTATCTGCCAAACTCCAGGACCACATTTATGCCCCGGTCGAGGTACTCAAGGATGTGCTGCACGGCTTTGATAGGAGCCTGCGGTGCTATAAAGGGCAGCCGCCGTATCGTGTTCAGTCCCCGCTGTAAGTTTTGGAAGGTGCTCTCGTGTATATTTAGCTCTTTTAGCAGATTTCTGGTCTCCTCAGAGTCTTCCAGCTCTGAGGTACGCAGTAGCCAGTCTTTGCCAAATCTTCGTCGCATCTGGTAGACGGCTTCAATAGCTGGTTCGGTAAGATTCAGGGTCTGGCGAAGTAGGATCATGTCCTCAGGCTCTATTTCATCATAGCCTATTCTGACGACAAAATCGGTGCTGACCTTGCGGCGTCTGGAATTTTCCTCGTCAAGGGTGAAGACGGCTACCTTGGATGGGAAAAGCTGCTTTAGGGCTTTAACCTTGCGTCCCTGCTCACTACTACCCTCCCAGCCATACTCGCTGTGCATGTCAAAGACAAGGTTCACAGCAGCGCTCTTCTGCAGCATGCCGATAAGCAGTATACGGGTGAGGAAGGTCTTACCGGTGCCACTCTTGCCGAAGATGCCGTTAGAACGCTTGACTAGCTCTGGCAGGTTAAGACAGAGCCTGGTCTCCATATCCAGCGGATTGCCGATCCAGAATCTCTCTTTATCCTCTTTGCCAAAAACCAGCTCTATATCCCGTTCGGAAGCCAGATTGACTACCGAGAAGTGGCTGGGAATTGTTTTCACCGGTTGTGGCCCCTCAAGCAGGCTGGTAGCATCCTCTCCGATAGTAAGCTGTGATGAGACATGGATGGTCCCGTAGGTACTGGTGCCGGAAAGAACCTCGGCGATAAAAGGGTCGGAGACATCTGGTGGAGCTAGTGTCAGCCTGGGGTCGGTTACTCCCAGGGTAACATCGGTTATCATGCCGAAGAAGCGGCGCTTGTTACCTTTGATAGCTACATAGCGCCCCACCACCATATCCTCCACCGAAGCCGAGCTATCCAGCTTGACCTCTACCCCTTTATTTAAAGAACCGGAGACAACGATGCCTAATCTTTCACTATTTTCTTGAGTCATAGCCTGAGCCTCCCCAAAATAGCTTTAAGCTGGTTAAGCTCGCTACTGAGCAGGATAGCCAGCTCTTTACCTGCCGCTACCAGGAATGTCCGGGGGTCTTCAAAGACCTGGCTCATCTGGCGTAAACAGGCGGCGATAAGCTCATCGGCTGGAACCGGTAAGCGGGTGTTAAGCAATATATTGAGGAAGTCAAAGGACTGGCTAAACTCTCGCATATCATCAGGGTTACACTGGTAGGCGAAGCCGTGTATTCGGGCGGGTTTGGATGGCAGGTAGTGGTGCAGTTTTTCGTCTTTATAGCCGACCACCAGAACGCTGAATTCGCTGCGTAGTAGCTTTGATAGCTGAGGGTTTGACTGGTAAATTGCCTCTTCGCTATCCTCATCCTTACCCCGGGCAATGGGACGGCGCCCCGGCTCAAGGCCGGTTGTAGTAGCATGATAGACTACTCCATATAGCTCAGTGTGTGAGTCCCTGGTCTTCACCAGGCTGCCGAAAGGTGGCAACTGGTAGAGCTCGTAGCACTGCGCCACAAACTCCGTGGTGCTGGCCTCGATGACCTCACCGACTCTTTGAACTTCCAATTATCTACCTCACCCCCTTTGTCCCCCTCTCCTTCAAAGGAGAGGGGGAGTGGTTTTTTAGAGGGGCGTCACCCCTCTAAAACTCCCCGTATAATTATAGCGTTGAGGGCTTTGTCCGGCTACTATTTCTTCTGCGGGGCTTCCGGCTTCTTTTCCTTCTGCTGCTTGGCCTTTTTTACATTCTTTCTTCCCTTAGTTCCCATTGTTTGAACCTCCTTTTTTAACAAATATAAATCCAGTATCTAGGGTATCCGTTCCTCATAAACCATTTTTGCATTTTTGCCACTATGCAAACGCCAAATCTTACCATCAAAACTGGGTAGTAACCCTTTTCGCCAAAGGTCAGCAGCTGGTTTGAATGGATACTCGCCTTTTTTATGTTGTATCTTTTTCCATTGATAAATATTTGGGAATAAACTCCCAATATATGCATAGCATAAGGCTTCGAAAGAAAAAATAAAGCTTCTCTTAACCAGATTATTCATTGGAACTTCATCTAATGGCGTGCCGTCTAATTCTTTCCAGATTCTTGATGCAGTTTTATTTGCGGTGGATGCTACTAATGTGTCCCAGATAAGCTCTCTAAGGTTACTTCCGAACCGTTTTTTTATGGTTTCGAAGACCGTATCAATAATATCTAGGGTAGAAGACTGATATAAGGAAACCCAGGACACTAGCAAATCTATATCTTCTTGGTTGACTTTGTGTTTTTGGCTTAGTGGGTCGATGGGATTAATTGCTTCCGAGTACTTCCAACCGAACAATGCGTCTAGATTTTTAATTTCCTCTATTACTTCTAGTTCCTCAAAGCCCCAGTAACGTTTTTCCTCATAAATAGGTAGTCCCTTTATTCTATATACGGAACAATCTAATTTGTCTATAATCGTGTCACGCTTACGGCTTACATATAGAAGGTAACGATGCGAATAATGAAATTCGCCCCAGGCATCATATCCCAATAAATGAAAGTTATCGTCTGATTTAACATATGTGAAAGTGTCTGTGTAGAAACAGTCATTTGGATAAGCGCTGGCAATATTAATCTTTTTTGTAAATACTTCTTCGCATTCTATTTTTGCCTGATCCAACTTTACTATTTTCCCGATACTCTTTCGATAATTGATAGTTTTTCCCGTGTAGAAATCCCATCCATCTGGTCTAGCTATCTTATATCCTGTTACACCTTCCATGATATTGCAACCTCTTTTTAATCCCTTACTTCCTCCAACATCATTCATCAGGCAAGCTTGAAGGGGCTTCTTCTTCAAAACCTCTCCTCTCCATCGCCTCTTAAGGGGAGGGGGATAAAGGGGGTTAGGTAGTAATTCATTTTAACTCTTTCCCCAGTGTATTTGTATATCCTTAACGATGCCCTTTGGTTCAAACCAGACAGTGCCCAGTTCTTCACCCAATTTATTTATTATTCTACCTTGCTTCTCTAAGCGTGCCTTCCAAGCTTCAATTCTGGCTAGCTCCGGTG
>Ga0265594_1000415_pt1 | contig 35952 bp, 29 predicted proteins | sample saktaG_11_FD_190147 | JGI IMG/M metagenome (GOLD analysis project Ga0265594, IMG submission 190147) | Saline water microbial communities from Sakinaw Lake, British Columbia, Canada - sak_2011_5_24_80m | ecosystem: Environmental > Aquatic > Non-marine Saline and Alkaline > Saline ... | reverse complement strand
TGCTATCACAATAAATGCACTTTCTTCCCAAATAATACCTGTCTGACAATATCTTTCTCATTACTATCGTCGTAGTTTCGCTTAATTATAAGCTTTATTGGTCCGTTTTTGCATCAATCACCTAAAAATAAGAACCTAGTAGGCAAAGCCACTAGATTAGAGCAAAACTTTTTTTTGTTGAAGATTGAAATTTATGTCTTTCCGGACAGCGCCGTATTCTAGAATCTTTAGAATATTAAATAATACTTTTTTGAGAAAATTCTAATATGAATAAAGTTCAGACTCAATATACTCTATAGCCTTATCTTTCTTACCCTTCTTACCCTTCTTACCCCCATACATGCCATTCTCTCTTATTTCCAAAGCTATCCCAAGAGAAGTTATATGGTCAATAAAAATCAATATAAATATAATTATGATTATCACTATAAATAAGTCTAATAAAACAGCTATAAGACTTGCTACAAAAAGAGTCTTAATTGTATTGATTAATTGTAAAACTAAAGCTACAAAAAAAGCAGTAAAGAAAGACCAATTCAAATCGTATTGCCTCTTCAAATGTGCAACTGTATTTTCTTTTGCAAACTTTAGAATTTTTTCAGATTTTCTAACCATTAATGTAGAAAGACTATTCAAATTAATAAAACTATCTCTTCACATAATGCCTAAAATTCATATTTTCAGAATTAATGCATTCAACAAAACCAGCTTTTTCCATATCTAAAAGAACTTTTATGAAATGCTTCAATTACAGGAGTATAATCATCATTAGTAAAAACTCCATCATAGTCAACATAATTGCTTTAATTCCCATATCTCACCTCCCTCTCAACCTCCTTCATATCATTTTCAATCAACATCCTAATAATTTCTTTAAAACGAACCCTAGGAGAATAATCAAAAACCCGACTAGCCTTAGAAAAATCTCCAACTAAATCTCCTGTTTTTCCAGGTCTTTCAAATCTTTTATCATATTCAACATAATCATCTGCATTTAATCCAACTTGTTTAAATGCTTCATATAAAAATTCTTCAACAGAATGTAACTCTCCAGTGCAAATAATAAAATCATCAGGCTTTTCTAATTGCATTATATTCCAAGCAGCTTTCATATAATCTGGAGCATAACCAAAATCAACTTTTGTGGATAAGTCTCCCAAATACAATTTATTCTGCAAACCTTTAGAAATCTTTACAGCAGCTTTAGTTATCTTATGAGTAACATACTCTTCTGTCCTCCTTGGAGATTCATGATTATAAAAAATCCCAGTACATACAAACATCCCATAAACTTCTCTGTAATATTTGCATAAAACATAAGCTAGAACTTTTGCACAAGCATAGGGACTTTGAGGATTAAAACTTGTTTCTTCTGTTTGAGGACTTTCTTTTGGAAGTCCAAACATATTTGAAGATAATGGCTGGAAGTATTTAACTCTCCCATTTTTCAATTCCTCCTCTGAATAAACTTGTTTTATAATCTCAAGAATCTTACCAACAGCAGCACCTGTAACATCATAACTATATCCAGCCATATCAAAACTCCAACTTACATGGTCTTGATCAGCCTCATTATAAATTTCATCAGGCTTAACTCCATCAATAATTTTATAAATTGAAATAGGATCTGTTAAATTTCCTTTATGCAAATGAATCTTATCTATAATATGTTTAATATTCTTAGTATTCCCAGTTGCAGATTTTCTAATCATTCCATGAACTTCATAACCTTTTTCTAATAATAGTTCAGCTAAATAACTCCCATCCTGCCCTGTTATGCCTAAAATTAATGCTTTCTTTTTACTATTAGAACCACCCCTATTCTGCCCACTACCTGCAATATCTCTCTCACTTATGTTTTCTTTATTTTTTATAAAATCACTTTTTATTATTTCACTTCTAACCCCACCACCCCTTGCTCCGAATCTGGCTTCGCCAAGGTTCTCCGCAAACTTATTGATATCTCCCAAATTATTCACAACTTGACTTCTATCATTAGTTTGAACTTCAGAAGAATCATTAAAATGAGAATTTCTCTCGGTATTCTTTATAAGATTACTTTTATCTCCACCCTCAACAACCTCTAATTCAGGCAATGCAAAAAGAAACTTTCCCCCTTCAGAAAGCCAATCTTTATTTTTTTCTAAAAATAAATCCCGAAATGCATAAGGTAAAACTAAAAAATAATCAGCATCATTTTTAATCTCTCTTTCATTAACAATTGGAATTTCTGTTCCAACAGTATATTTTCTAAACTTCTCTTCACTTATTTCAGCAATTCCCTTTATATCATCAGAATTCAAATCATAATATTGCAAAAGAGTATTACCTTTTGTAGATGCACCATACCCATAAATTTTCTTGCCCTGAGAATTCAACCCTTTAATCAAATCAATAGTCTTTTTCTTATTCTCTTCAATTTCCTTAAAAAAATCCATATAATCCTGCTTCCCTAAATTTTCTTGATAATCAATACTTCCATTTCTAAATTTCCTAGCAAACAATCTATAACTCCCCCCATTAATTGAATTTTCCTCAACTTTAAAAATTTCTAATCCATTTTTTTCAAAAAGATATTTTAAAGATTCATAAGAATAATATTCAATATGTTCATGACATATATTCCCAACATCTTTTTGCTCTAACATTTTTTTAGATGTCATTAATTGAGCAATAAAAACCCCATTATTATCTAAAACTTTTGCAGCATCCTTTATAAATTGATTAGGATTTTCCATATCATAAAACATCCCAATAGCAGTTATTATCTTAGCTTTTTTAACTCCAACTTTCTCAAGATAATTATTATAATTCCAAAAATCAGCAATAATAACATCTGATTTTTTTCTTAATTCTTCAACTAAATTTGTAGCAGGCTCACATCCAACCTTAACATATTCTTCAGAAAAAAAACTTAACAAAGTACCATCATTAGCTCCAATATCTAAAACAATATCTCCTTTATTTAACTCAACCATTTCTTTAGCAACTTGACTTATTTCTTTTAAATCATTTATAATTACCTGATTTAATCCAGACCTATACCAATAATGTCCAGAATACATTAACTCTTGAGGAGCAGTATGTTTTAATTGAACAAGAGTACAATCCTCACACCAAACTAATTCAAGAGGAGCTTTTCCAATATTTTCCCCTTTATTATTAACAAATGTTGAAATATACAAATTTCCTAATGAAAACAATGGAGTTAAATGACTAGAACCACAAACTCTGCAAGTATGTCTTGTTGTATAATTATCTTTTACAATCTCCATTAATTTATTCATAGGAAAATGTTTTTAAGGATTTATATAATAGAAACTATCTTTACTACTCAACAACCCTACCACCCATATCTTCGGGAATCTCAACACCTAAATTTTTTAAAATAGTAGGAGCAATATCTAAATAACTTACCTCTCCAATATTACCTTTTAACTTATCATCTTTCATAATAAATATCCCTTGCTTAGAATGAGCAGCATCATCACTTCCTTGAGCAGTTGAAGGACTCCATAATGTTTCATTTCCAATTAAACTTGTGTTACATCCATATTGTAAATCATCAAAATAAACAATCATATCAGGAGCTTCATCTATTGATTTTCCATCATAATCTCTTTTTTTAATAAACACTTTTGTATCAATTTCCATGCCATCATCTCCAGTAATCTTCTTCAATCCGTCTTCTAACTCTCTAATCAACTCATCATAATCTTCAACATCCACAATTCCTTCAGGTTCTCTTCCTTTAAGATTAATAAAAATTTGAGCATCATAAGCACCAATAGCAAAAACCTTTGTCTTTTTCCAGTCAACCATTTCAAAATTAAATTTAGTTTTTTCTTTAACAGGCTCTTTCAAAACCATATAACCTTCTTTAATTAACCAATCAGTTAAATTAACCCTATTATGCATTCTTGTTATTCCATGGTCAGATACAACAATAACCTTCACCTCTTCACTCAACATTCCTAATATCTCTCCTAATTCTTTATCAACATATTTATAATATTCTTTTAACACATCTTTAAATTCTGAATTAGGTTCATATTTTCTATGCTTTTTATCAGAATATCTAAAAAACATATGATTCAATCTATCACTTCCATTAATCACAGTAAAAAACAAATCCCATTTTTTATTTTTAATAAGATATTTTATTGTTTTAATATGCATTTCAGATAATCTATAAATTTCTTTTAATACATCTTTTTTTTCAAGATTTCTAAAATTCTTAAAATCAGGAACATCTGCTGTCAATTGCTCTCCTAAAGCTGTTTCTATTTCTTGTTTCAATTCTTTAGGATAAGTGCATTCAACATCCTTTGTTTGCGGAGTCATTGGCCCTGTTATTAAAATACCATTCAAAGGTCTTGGAGGATAAGTTACAGGAACAAAACTTATAATTGATTTTTTTCTTTCACCTAAAATCTGCCAAATCAACTTTTCTTTAATATTATAAGAAGTAGTAACATGAATATCATGGTAAGAATAATTTTTTCTATAAATATATTCAAACATTCCATGATCTGCAGGAGATTTACCAGTAAGCATCCCTATCCATGCAGAAACAGATACAGGTGGAATCGTACTATTAAGCCGAGCATAACATCCCTCTGACATTAATCTCTTCAGATTCGGAAGCTCATCTAACCATTCTCCAAATATCATTTCAGGCATTGCACCATCTATTCCAAAAACAAAAACTTTTCCCATTTTAATATATATCTCCTAACACCTTTTTAAGATTATCTTTAGTTAATAGTCTAGGATTATTTTTAATTCTTTCTGGATTAAATCCTTTTTCAACAATTAATTCAACATCTTTTAAACTTAACCCTAACTCTCTTAATTTTGTTTTTAAACCAATTCCCTGCATTAACCTCTTAATTTTATCTTTACCTTCCAAAGGATTTAAAACACCCAACATTTCACATATTTCAAAAATATTTTTTTTAACATACTCTTCTCCCCTGGAATCTAAACAATCTTCTCCAACTTTAGAATTATAAACTAGCATTTCTCCCAATGTTAAACTAACAGCATGCCCATGGATTATTTGAAAATAAGAAGTTATTGGATATGCAATTGAATGACAAGCAGTTGTTTTTGATATATTTATTGCTTTTCCTGCTAAGTTAGATGCTTTCATAACTTTTTCTTTAGCTTCTCTTAATCCAGAATTAACAGCTTGCTCTAAATTACCAACCAATAAATTAATTGATTCCCTTGCATATTTTTTTGATTTTTCTGTTGAGTTTATACACCAATAAGACTCTATTGCCTGGCCTAAAGCATCCATCCCAGTAGAAGCAGTTACTTTACGAGGCAATGACACTGTTAATTCAGGATCACATATAACATAATTAGGCAAAGTCACATTAACATCCCCTTTAGATTGTTTTTCTTTACCTATATAGTAAACAATAAAATAAGTTGCTTCACTTCCACTGCCTGCTGTTGTTGGTATTGCAACAAGAGGAGTTTTTCTTTCAGTTTTTTCATAATAAAATAATTTAATTGCTTTTGCAGTATCAATTACACTTCCACCCCCAACAGCAACAATAAAATCATAATTTTCTTTTTCAAATATTTCAAAACCTTTTTGAATATCTTCTATTTTAGGATTAGGAGAAAAATCCCAAAACCTATTATAATTCTGCTTATCCAAAACTTCCTTAGCACCTGAAACCTCAAAACTATTTTTTCCACTAACTAAAAATATTTTTTTACCTCCCACTATCTCATCCAATTTTTCAATAGCTCCAAAACCAAAATATTCTTGTTGCGGCATAATCTATCTCCTAATTTAAATACTTCTCAGTATACTCTTCTTTTAATTTCTTAAATATCTTATTGCCTTCTTCATCTAATTTTTCAGCTTTTTTAATCTCATTCCATCTATCTTTTGGCATTTTAACATATAATGCAAAAGTTCTCTGCAATCCTAAAACTTCTTCTTTTGTTAATCCAGGAATATTCAAAACATAATCTTGCCTATAATCTCCTCCCGATTGTTTTTCAGATAAATAACCCTTTTTTAAACATTCTTCATAAAGCGGAGTTCCCTCATAAGCATTAAAAATATGAGTCATTATATTTTTTGCATTAATAATTCTATTTAATTCAATTGTTTCAAAAATATGTTTTCTTGTCTCTCCAGGAATCCCAACAATATTATTAACTCCAACTTTAATTCCTATCTTGTTAATTATTTCAAAAGCATTTATTATCTGTTCATTTGTCATCAACCTGTTTAAAACCTTTCTTATTTCAGGAGAACCACTTTCTAAACCAATCCCAATAGAATGCATTCCTAAATCTTTTAACATTCTAATTCTTTCTTCTGTTACTGTTTCAGGTCTTGTCTGGCACCAAAAAGGAAGATTAATTTCTTCTTTCCATAATCTAACAAATTCCTTAAACCTCTCATCATCTGAAGCTAAAAAAGTTTCAGATGCAAGATAAACAAACTCTAGATTATATTTTTCTTTCATATACTTGACTTCATCTATAAATTTTCTCAAATCTTTTTTCCTATAATATTTTCTATTATAAATTGTATTCCAAAAATGATTAGAACAATAACTGCAAGAATAAGGACAACCTCTATCTAATTCAAATGAACCAACTCTTCTTATTTTCCCCCCCATTGGTTTGTAAATTCTTCTCTCATCAAAGATACTCCAATCTTGAAAAGGCAATTCATTAATATCTATTGGAGCTCTAATTTCATTCTTATAAATTCTATTATTTTTTTTAGCCAAAATATTTTTTATATTTGTATCATCTTTTTCATCTCTCAATGCTTCATATAATTCTACTAATGCCTGCTCTCCTTCTGCAATACAAATATAATCAACACAATCTTCCGAAATAACTTCATTAGGAGAAACAGTTGCATGAACTCCTCCAACAATTGTGGGTGTTTTTATTCCTTCTTGTTTAACTCTTCTCAACAACTCAACACCAAATCCATAAGTTAGAGAAACAGTAGATAATCCAATTAAATCAGGTTTATATTCTCTAACTATTTTAATAAAATCATCATACATATCTGTCTCATACAAATAAATTCCAAGTTCTTCAAAATTAGTTTCTTTAACTTGTAAAGTATTAACTCTTGCATCATCTCCTGTCTTCTCCCTTGTCTTATAAAATGTAGTATCAAACAGCTTAACCTCAATTCCAGCTCTTTTCAAAAATGCATTCATAATTGCAAGATTAGGAGGAATCATTGTATCTAAAGTTGAGTTTGCATGAATAAGCAACAACTTAAATTTCTTTTCATCTTCTCCACCCTCTAATTTCTCTCTCAATTTTTCCATAAACTCCTCCTTATTTTCAATTGGAGTAGTAGTTGGTCTGCCCAAATCCTTTCGAGCACCTTTTTTAACTTTAACAACAATAAGATTAGGGCCTTCTTTATTTTTCATTTCTCTAACAACATCAATCAACTCCTCTTTCCTCTCAACTCCTATTGCATTTTCATAACCACATGATAAAGCTATTTTAACAAAATCAACATTATCTGAAACAGTTGGTTGTCCTCCTGTTGAACCATAAGAATTATTATCAAAAATAATATGATTAAAATTTTTAGGTTTATAATATCCAATTGTTGCAAAACTGCCCATTTGCATTAAAACAGCCCCATCACCATCAAAAACAAAAACTTTTTTCTTAGGTCTTTCAAGAGCAACACTTAATCCAATAGAACTAGAGCAGCCCATACTTCCAACAGTATAAAAGTCCTTTGGTTTTTCTCCTTTTAAAACCCTGTACTCAAACAATTCTCTGGAAGTTTTTCCAGTTGTAGAAACAACTACCTCACTTCCATCAAAAGAATCAACAATAGTTTTAATTGCATCTTCTCTGTTCATCTCATATCTGGGAACAGTTTCTTTAGAAGAAACATATGGTTCTAAACTATCTTTCTTAACCACCAATGCAACAGGACAACTTTCATTCATAGCTCTCTCCTTCATCCTCTTAACAACCACTCCTGCCACTTCAATATTATCAGGCAAAATCTCATAAGGAATTTCTAAAACATCTAATAAATGAGTCATGACTCTCCCCATCATCTTATGTTGAGGTTCATCTTTACCCTCCCCTCTCCAACCAATCATATAAATAGCAGGAATAGAATAAACATCTTTTGAAAGAAGAGAAGTATGAGGATTAACAACTTTTCCTAACCCTGAATTTTGCATATAAACCACCCCCACTTTTCCAGTAGCAAGATGATAACCTGAAGCAATAGCACTTGCTTCACATTCATTAACAGCAATCACATTTCTCAATCCTCTGCCATTTTCATCATCTAAAAATCTCATCCAATCTTTAAATGTAGAATCAGGAACACCACTAAAAAAATCTAATTCGTTTTTCTTAAAAATTTTAAATAAGTTTTGACATGATATCATCTTATGTAAAAAGATTCAACTTCTTTTAAAGACATTTCACCATTTTCCATTCTTTTAATCTTGTTAAGAATTTCTAATAATCTCTCTTCTCCACCATTATCAAGACCAACAATTAGAGGATGAGTGGGATCCTTTCTCCTCTCCCTTAAATCATCAACCCTATACCTTAAACAATCTTCATAAGAACCATAGGTTTCAGGAAGCCAATCTCTTGTACATAAAAAATCAATTCCAGTAAGAACCTCCAATGATATATTTCTTTTAGGAGCAGAAATCTCAGGAAATTTCTCTTGTCCATCTTCTGAAGCTAAGATTTCAGAAGCAACTCCATGCATAGCCATTCCATCTGCAAGTCTATCCAGCCCCATATGCCTTAATTGAATATCCGTTAAAATTTCATGATAAGGATTTGAATCAACCCCCCTTGGATTATTTTTTCCATTTCCACCTACCAGATAAAAAGAATCTTCAATAAGACCCTTAAATGCCATTTGATTTGGTTCTAATTCACTAGATAAAAAAGGATAATTTTCAGCAATCTTTTTTCCACTTTCTTCACATCTTCTTGCAACTTGCAAACAATGAGGAACATAATGCTCAAACCTCCCTATATTGGGAGCAATAGAACAAGCTTTAAAAAAATCCCTCATTGCAGAATTCATATCAATCCCATTTTCATTCCAATGTTTCCACAATCCAAACACAGCATCATCTAATTCTGGATTTGTATTCAAATATGGGATAACTGTTTCATGATACTCTGCCATTTTTTTATTCATTAATCTCTCTATTTAAACTTTTATATTCTCCTTTATCTCTCTCAAGGAATCAACTCTAAAATTTCTTTAATTGGCATGCAAAATTCCTCAACTTCATGAGCCCTCTCATGCTTTAAAATCATCTCTGCTGTTCTTTTCATAGCAGGATAAGCACTTCTTAACAAATGATTTGCATATATCACAACATTAACTCCTCTCTCTTGAAGTTCTTTTTCACTAACATGACTATATGCAGAAGGAGCAACAACAATTGGAACTTTGCATTCAAATCTTGAATATTCATCTAAGAACTTAAAAAGTTCAGAAGTATCTTTATCTTTACTATGTATCATTATTGCATCTGCACCAGCATCAATATAAGCTTTAGCCCTAATTAAAGCATCATAAACCCCCTTTCCTAATATCAAACTTTCTATTCTTGCTATAATCATAAAATCATCAGTTATTTGAGATTCTTTTCCTTTTTTAATTTTATCTGCAAAAACAGAAACATCTTCTTGAATTTGCTCAACATCAGTTCCAAATAAAGAATTTTTCTTCAAACCTGTTTTATCTTCTATAATCACTGCACTTACTCCCAATCTTTCAAGTGTCTTAACCATTAAAACAAAATGCGAAACATCCCCTCCATTATCCCCATCTAAAATTATAGGCTTAGTTGTAGATTCTAAAACTTGTTCTATTGTATTAATTCTTGAAGTGAAATCTACAAATCCAGTATCTGGCTTTCCTTTTGAAACAGAATCTGTTAAACTACTAATCCATGCTCCATCAAATTCTTTTTTTGCCTCACCAACTTCAACACATGCTTTCTCAACAATTAAAGAAGTAAGTCCATTATGTGTCTCTAAAATCCTAATCAAAGGTTTAGCACTTAATAATCTTCTAAATCTTTTCATCCTTATCTCTGGGGTGATTCCTATTTCTTTCAGAGCATTATTTAATTTTGTTGAAGAAATACCTTCTGTATAAGGAACTTCTTTTAACTGCCCTCCCCATTCTCTTAAAACCGTAATCACGTTCTCCCTCATATCTGCTTGGATTCCTGTTCTCCAATCATCTCCATGAATAACATAATTTGGTTTTACTTTTCTTAAATTAGGAAGATAATCTAAACTCTCCTGACAAATAACCTCTTTAACCCCCTTTATATTTTCAACTATAATTCTCCTTTGTTCATAAGAAAGAAAAGGAAGTCTTTTATACCCCGCAGAACCTTTATCACTCATTAAACCAATTATAACATCTCCGTATTTTCTTCCCTCTTGTATTATATTCAGATGTCCTGGATGAACTAAATCACCACACATTGCAATATAAACAGTTTTCTTTTTCCCTTCATCAAAATATTTCTCAAAACCCTCACATCTTTTATCATCCATTTTAATTATGTATAATTATACATAATTAGTATTTAAATATTATGTAGAATCATAATATATAAAAAATTAAAGATAACCCAAATACTCAAGCCTTTCTTTAATATCTTTTTCAGCATCTTTATTCAAAACCTCCCCTCCTTGAGAAGGTGAAGACAAAATCTGTCTTAAAATAAAAGTTACATATGCAGAAACAGACTGCATGCCAGTTCCTTTAATATTTTTTTTAATCAAATCTATTAGGGGCATTGGCAAAGAAACAGTTCCATATTCAGTTTTATGCTCTTTTGGTTTTTTCATAAACCTGATAATTATATATAGTTATTAAATGTTTTTGTTATCTTCCCTCTTCAAAACCCCTTCCAACTCTCCTCCTTCAGAATAAACATTCTCCAACTCTTCTTTGTCTTTAACTAAATCAAATTCCTCTTTCTCTATTGAAGAATCAAGTAAATGCAAATCTCCACATAAATAACATTTAGGCCCCTTAGAAACAATTAACTTCTTATCTAAAGTTCTAACAGCAATTCTATCTTTGCAAAAACCATCAACAGAAAGAACATCATCTCTTATCTTTTTTCCTTTTTTAATTAAAGGCAATAAAGACTTCCCATCAATCTTCTTTTTTTCTTCTCCTAAAAAATCCAAGATAGTTGGAGCAATATCAATACTAGAAGTTAATTCATTAATTCTCTGAGGTTTCAAACTAGGGAAGTGTATAATCAAAGGAACATGTATTGAAGCATCATAAAGTCCCCCCCTGCAAAAATAATTTTTATGTTCTCCAAAAGTATCCCCATGGTCTGAAAGAATTATAAAAATAGTATTCTCCCACATTCCTTTTTCTTTTAAAAAACTAATAAATCTTCCAATCTGTCTATCAACACTAATAATTGAATCCTCAAGTTTTTGCCTTACCTGTTCTAAAGAATTTGCAGAACAATCAAAAAATCTTTTTTTAATATATTCTTTTTGAGAATATGTCTCAATATCTCTTAAGATTTTCTTAACTGTTCTCTGACCCTTTGTTCTTTTAGTATTAACCCCTGCATAAGGGCAATGAGTATCTAAAAAATGCATGAATAAGAAAAAGGGTTTATCACTTTCTTCTATTTTAGAGATAGATAAATCAATAATTTCTTCAGAAGAACTAAATAACGGAGATGCTCTTACCTTTACTAGCCTTTTTCCCAATCTATAAACCCAATTAGGAAGTTTTAATAATAATTTTTTGATTTTATATGAACCTATATATTTTCCTTTACCCTCAACTTTCTCTTCAACATAATAATCAAATCCTTTTTTAAACCACATTTGCTGAACTGTTGTAGAAATTGTTGCATAACCATTTTTTTGAAGATAAATTGGAAGCCAAAACTTATTTTTTCTTAATTTATCTATTTCCCATTTTTCAGTCCTAGGCATCTGATGAATAAATCCATTTGTAGTAGGATATTGCCCAGAAAAAATCGCAGTTAACGAATTATATGAAGCATTTGAAGCAGCAAAGTTTTTATCAAACACAATAGATTCAGATGCAATTTTTTTTATGTTCTTATCTGTCTCTTTAGAATATCCATATAAACTTAAATCTCTTGGCCTTAATGCATCAATAATAATCATAACTATATTTGGTTTCATATGTATCCATAATATTTTAATTTTTCTTTAAGCTGTTCCTCTTCTTCTTTACTTAGAATTTCTTCATCTTCCCCTATAAAATCTTCTTCTTTTTCTTCCATTTTAAGCCAGATAATCCTCAACAGTATTCTTAATGATTTTTTCCCATTTATATATTTTTGCATATTTTTTTATATTCTTATTTTTCCAAGTTAAAACTTTTTTAATGCCTCTAACAATATCTTCACTTGATTTTTGTTTTATTATTAACCCATTTTTTCCATTATTAATCATAAGGGGAGTTCCTCCAACATTACTAACAACAACTGGAAGATTTCTTGCCATAGCTTCCATAATAACAACTGGTGCTCCTTCTTTAGAAGAAGGTAAAACCAAAGCACCTGAAGCGCTTAGATAATCTAACTTCCTCTCTCCAAAAATACTTCCTAAAAACTCAGTATTTTTTAAACTCAACCTTTTAGCATAATCTTGAAATTCTTTTTCTTGAGGTCCAAAACCAATTATTTTTAATTCAATTTTTTTATCAAAATCTTGCAATTTCTTCATTGCATCTAAAAGATACCTTATCCCTTTTAATTCATTAATTCTTCCAATATAAATTAAAATCTTTTTATCCAAATCAAGATTTAATTTCTTTCTTGCTTTATTTTTATCTAATTTGTCAAAATAAACATCTTCAATCCCCATTGTTTGAAATCTTGCTTTTGAACCAAGACCTAATTTTTTTAGATAGTCTATTTCATCCTGACTTAAAGCATAAAAATAATTAATATTCTTCAAAACTTTATTTTCCCAAATCTGTGCAAGAATAAAAAAAGGAAAAAACCATTTCTTTTTCTTAGATTCTGCTAAATGTTTCATAGGCCAGCTTCCCCCATGGTGCTGTCCAATTATCTTCTGCCCTTTAAAGAAACTTGCAATTAATAATCCATGCAAATTATGGTATTCATGTAAATGAAAAACTAATTTATAATTTTCTTGTTTAGATTTTTTTATCTCATCTTTAAGTGCACTTAACATCTTAAGAGAAAAATCCAAGCCATACATTGGAGAAAAAGTAACAGGAAAAATTCTAAATTTAATCCCACACTCAACAAAATTTACTTCTTTTTTATACAATCTTTCAGGACACCAACATTCTATTTCAATTTCAGGACAGAATTTTTTTAATTGTTGAGATGTTCTAGAATACCAATCACTCAAAATAATTTTCTTTAAATCTTTCTCATTTTCACTTAAAAAAAAAGAATGAGATACATGGGCAATTTGAATGACTCTTATTTTCATCTTAGCATCAACCTCACAGAATCTATTCTTGCTTTCAATATTTTTTTCCAAAATTTAATTCTTTTAGGATTTCGGACTATTCTATAACTTGCAAATAATGGAAAGAAGAATAAAATATCTCCTATTAAGTAAATAAATTTACTAAGAAATCCATAAAATTTAGTGTAATAATATCCTCTGTTTCTTTGTATATAATACTCTTCATTTTCAGAGATTCTTGACTCACTTATATGATGATAAGCAATAGCACCAGGATAATAAAGCAATTTAAATCCTTTTTTTCTTATTCTTTTACATATTTCAGCATCTTCTCCATACATTTCAAGATTTTCATCAAAATAAATCTCCCCTGTTTCTCTTCTTATAATGCCTGCGGCCAATCCAAGATAATCTACATAAGCTTCTTTTCTTAAGTCTAAATGTTTAGCAAATCCAGGAAAATAAATCTTAGCCCCCCCATACCAGGTTTTTTTTGAAACAGGATATAAAATTCTACATGCAATTCCCCCAAGATTCTCATCCTCCTTAATCCGAGCAATCATTTTTTTAAGCCAATCAACATCTTTTAATGTAACATCATTATTCATAAAAACTAAAAAATTTCCAGAACTAGCCCTAACAGCAATATTATTACTTTTTATAAAACCATAATTTATTTTATTTCTAATTAATTTAATTTTTTTATACTTTTGAACAAGTTTCCAACTTTTATCAGGAGAATTATTATCAGCTACAATAATTTCATACTTCTCTTGAGGATAATTTTGTTTTAAAATAGACTCAACACACTGTTCAATAACTTCCTTACCATTATAATTTGCAATGATAAATGAAACTTCCATTATTTGTAAATATAATATCAACTTAAAAGGTTTTATATGCTCAAATAAAGTTTATAAAGATTGAATTACTATTTTGAATGAGGATGATTAATCTAAATAAACAAGAAATAAAAGAATTGATTGAAAAATCAAAAATCTCACCTAAAAAAAGAGCATCATATATCTTAAGAGGTTTTAGGGATAAAGATATTCCTTCAGTTTTATTTAATGCCCTTCAACTAGGGACTTATGTCTGCCCTCATAGACATATTTCTAAAAAAGGAAAAGAAATATTAATTCCAATAAGTGGAAACTTAATTATAGTATTTTTTAATGATAAGGGGAATATAATTGAACATATAATAGTTGGTCCAAATAAAATCCCTTATTTAGAAATCCCCCCTAATACTTTCCATACAATCATAGCAAAAGAATCTGATACAATTTTATGTGAACTTTATATGGATAATCATGTAAATGATAATGAATACAAAGAGTTTGCATCTTGGGCTCCAGAAGAATGCAGCAAAGAAGGAGAGGAATACTTAGATAAACTAATTACCGAAGTTTCTTAAAATTAATTTTGTTTAAAAAAAATTTTATTCAACTTCTCGATATCTCCCCAAAATCTCATAGGCTCATAATCTAAATAAGGATAATGACCAAAATTTAATGTTATATTCCTGCCTCGTTTCCTCAAATGTTCTTCAACTAAATCCTTTATTGATACAGGTTTTCCGCTACAACAATTAATCACTCCATTAATCTTATTTTGCATGGAAATCTTAACAATATACTCTGCAACCTTTCCAACATAAAGATAATCTCTTAATTGCTCTCCTCCAGACATATTAAATGCTTCTTCATTATTTTGCAAAGCTTTATCAAGTTGAGACAATAATGAATTAGGACTTTGTCCTTTACCATACATATAAAACAATCTTATCCATTTAAAATCAAATTTATATTTCTTCCCCAATTCTTCAATAAATTTTCTAAGTGCGTCTTTAGCAATAGCATAAGGAACAACAGGCTCTGTTTTCATATCTTCTTTTAAACATCCATTTTTCATCCCATATTCAACACAGGTACCAATAACAACTAAATCTTTTAATCCACTTTTAATCATATTTTTAATAAAAAAATAACTTGAAAAAAGATTCTTCTCAATATGAACAAGACTTTTAAGATCTGAAGTTCCTTCCCATGCAAGATGAATTAACAAATCTGGTTCTTTAAATAACTGAAAAAAATTATCATTAAAATTATTTAGGTCCCACCGAACATATTTAACTTTGTCAACCCAATCAAATCTTTGAACTTCTTCCAAACTTTTTCTTGAACTAGCAATAACTTCAAAACCTCTTTCCACTAATTTCCCAACAACATAATTCCCAATAAACCCCGTAGCACCAGTAACTAAAACTTTTCTCATTTTATAAAACTCCTTAAATTATATCTAAAAAAGGAATAGCAATAACAAACTTGCCCCCCCAATTCTTAATATAATCCAATTGCTCTATAATTTCATCTTTCATATTCCATGGAAGAATTAAAACATAATCTGGTTTTTCTTCTTTTATTCTTGCCTCATCTACAATAGGAATATGACTTCCAGGTAAAAATTTTCCTTGTTTATAGGGGGATTTATCAACAACAAATTTAATTAAATCTTTTTTTATACCACAATAATTCAAAAGAGTATTTCCTTTTGCAGCAGCACCATAAGCAACAACATTTTTACCAGCTTGTTTTTGCTCAATTAAAAAACTCAATAAATCATATTTCACTTTATTTATTTTTTTACTAAAATTTTTATAATAATCAAGAGTATTCATTCCTAAACTTTTTTCTTTATTTAACATTTCTTCGACTCTCCATGAAATTCTTTTTGTATAATCTTCCTTATGTTTAGCATAAATTCTTATTAATCCTCCATATTTTGGAAATTCTTCAACATCAAAAACATCAAACCCTTGTTTTTCAAAAATTTTTTTTATAATCATAAAAGAAAAATATGAATAATGTTCATGATAAATTGTATCAAACTGATTGTTAAATGCAAGTTGCATAAGATGTGGGAATTCCATTGTTATTATTCCCTCATCTTTAAGAGCAATTTTAAGACTCCTGACAAAATCATTTATATTTGGATTATGAGCAAGCATATTAACACCCAAGATTAAATCAGCTTTGCCTTTTTCAGCAACAAATTGTTTAGCAAAATCAATATCAAAAAACTTTTCAACAGTCTCTATTCCTCTTTCCCTTGCAACTTTTGCAGTGTTTGAAGCAGGCTCTATTCCCAAACAAGGAATTTCTTTTTCTTTAAAATATTGAAGAAGATAACCATCATTAGAACCAATTTCAATAATAAATGAACCCTTATTAAACTTAAATCTTTCAATCATCATATCAACATACTCTTTTGCATGTTCCAGCCAACTTGTTGAAAAAGAAGAAAAATAAGGATAATCTTCATTAAAAATTTCCTGAGATTTTTTATATTCATCTATCTGAACTAAAAAACATTTATCACAAACATAAATTTTTAATGGATAAAATTTTTCAGGTTCATTTAATTGTTCTTCTGTCAAATTTAAATTTGATAGAGGAGAATTAACTAAATCAATAAATTCATGCTTTAATTCATTTCCACAAAATCTGCATTTTAATTTTTTATTATTCACTTCTGTTTCATATTTGTGGATTTGATTTATAGAGAGTTGATAAACATCTTCTGATTCATAATTTTTATACCATTCTACAAGATAATCTGCAACTTTATCTATATTTAATTCAGTTTTCCATCCAATTTTTTCTCTAGCCTTTGTACAGTCTAGATAAAGAAGCCCAGCTTCATGTTTATTTGATTTATCTTTTTGAACTTCTATTTCTCCAAAACCCCATTTTTCTATTAATAATTTAGTTAAATCTATAACAGGAATTATGGAATTTCTATCAGGTCCAAAATTAAATCCTTCATTTAAATTCTCTTTTTCATATTGTTCTTTAGCTAATATTAAATATCCCCTTAAAGGTTCAAGAACAAATTGCCATGGTCTTGTTGATTTTGGATTTCTGATAATTATTTTTTCATCTTTTTTTATTGCTCTAATTATATCGGGAACAATTCTATTAACAGCCCAATCTCCTCCTCCAACAACATTCCCAGCTCTTCCACTAACCACTCTAAGTCCAAAAGAATTTCTATATGATTGTATAACCATTTCTGCACAACCCTTACTACAGCTGTATGGATCTTGATCACTAAAAACATCTGTTTCTTTATAACCCCTCTCCTGTTCAATGTTTTTATAACATTTATCACTTGTAATTAAAACACAAGATTTTATCTGGTATCTCTTTACACACTCAAGAACATTCACAGTTCCAATAATATTTGTTGTAAATGTTTCAATAGGAGCATCATAAGAAACTCTTACTATTGCTTGAGCAGCAAGATGAATAACAATATCTGGTTTGTATTCATTGAAAACATCATCAAGTTTTTTTAAATCACAAATATCTCCCCTAATATCAACAATTCTATTTTTTAAATTTGTTAATTCAAAAAGATTTTCTCCAGGAAGAACATCTAAAGAATAACCTATAACTTTTGCTCCCATATCATTTAACCATAAACTTAACCAAGCTCCTTTAAAGCCAGTATGCCCAGTAACTAAAACTGTTTTTCCATTAAAAAATTCTCTCAAATTCATTTTCTTTTTTAATTTTTAAACCAGAATAATTAAACTTATAAAGATTGTTTTATTAGAGTATATTGTTTATAATCTACCTTATTAAAAAGAACAATTTTATCCTCTTCTATTTAAATACCCAAGAACCTCTTTAAAACTAGAAAGAGGAGGACTTCCTGATTTTTGATATTTAACAATTTTTTTACACTCTCCTTCAATAAAATCTCTTCTTGTTCCTTCTTCAAAACCCTGTGAATGAGTGACCTTTTCATTCCAATCCAAGTGATGTCCAGGTCGGCTATACACTCTTAAACCACTTGCTCCTTCTTGTATTATTGCACTTATATCTGAAATAAATGCACGAGTTTGTTGAAATGGAGGAGCAGTAATACAAACTCTTTCAATTCTTTGTTGTTTGCAATACTCAACTAATCCTCTTGCTTCTCCATCAGTAGAAAGCCAGACTTTATAACTAGGCTCTATTAACACTATATCTTCTCTGTTAACTCCAGATGCAACAAGGCTTTCCTTCCAATGTTTAAAACCCAAATAACCCACCATGGAACCATCATCTTTTGGTGTCAGATGAGGTTTCATTCTTCCTGCAAGTTCTGGATTCCCTTTTTCGTATTTCTCAATCATTTCATCAAAGATAGATGCATCAGCACAAAGTATTCCAAGTTTAGGAGTAAAACCATTTAAATAAAACTCTGCTCCTGCTTGAAGACAAGACCTTTCATTATCTTTTGTTTCTGCATGAAGAAAAGCTAAATCCACTTGTTCTGGAAAATTATCACATAAAGCACGAGTCATAATTTCATATGGGCTAGGATCAATTGTGTTTCTTTCAACCATAATTTTCCTTAAAATTTAACTATTTTTAAATATTTATATCATGGAGCCTTATTTCTCACAACTCCAACCCCTCCCCACCCCTGATTTTTATCATTAATAATTTCCAATCCTTTATATTTTTTCTTTAATTCTTCCCAAAACTTATCAACTTTACACTCTTTTACATCACTCTTAGCTATATCATGAAGAGCAATTATTCCATTTTCTTTCACTAAACTTTGATACATTTCAAAATCTTTTTTAGCTCCTTCATAAGTATGATCTCCATCTATAAATAAAAAATCAAGTTTTTCATCTCTTAATATATTTTTAATTTTTTTTAATGTAATCCCTTTATGAGAATTTGCATTAACCAAATAAATTTTTTGTTTTTTTAAAGCAAAAGATTTATAGAGAACTTTGCATAAGTGCGATTTCCGAAGGAAATTTGGGCAAAGTTCTTCTTAGAGAATTTTGATTTTTGGACTTTTTCAAAATTCTCTATACAAGGGAATTCTCCAAAAAGCATATCCTCCTCCAAATTCTCCCCCTCTCAAATCAAGACTAATAATCTTAGCATCATCTGAAGCCACCCTAGAAAATAATAATAAATTACCCCCATTACCTGTTCCAATTTCCATAATATACTTTGGTTTTTCTTTTTCTAATATTTTCAAAACTTGAGCAATTTCAGATTTTACTTGAGCAGGTTGAATTAATCCATCACACTTTGAAAAAACAAATCTAAATGCTTCATCTAAATTTTTTAATTTTCTTACTTTTAAAAAACAATAAGGATAACCTATAATCCATTTAAGGTATGTAACACTCCTTTTAATAATTGATTTTAATCCTTCTTTTTTCCATATTTCAACTACACTTTTTAATGATTGACACATTTTATTAATAAAAAAGTAGATTGGTTTTTTAAGTATTTGTTTAGTTAGGTATACAATCAACAACCCTTTCAGCAGCATATCTTATTCCATCTAAAGTTCTAAATCTATCAATCAACCCTTTATTATAATCACCAACTTTAGAAGCAAGCTCAACAGATCTCTCCAAAGCTTTTCGAGAATCCTCTCTTAAAACAACTCCTAATCTTAATTTTTCAATACCTCTATTATTAAAAAGAATTTCAGGGTCATCACTTTGTTGATAGGGAGGAGTAATAAAACCTTTTTCAGCTAAATGAGAAAGCCATACCTCACTCCAACCACTTCTTGCAAATTGAGCAACAATCTTAGGATTATTAATTTCACTTGGCTTAAGAAGATGTTCTTTAGCTTGTTCTCTTATTTCCTCTGGCAAAGCATTTAATGAAAATTCAGTAGTATAAACCCTCATTCTTAAATCAGCAACAGCATTATATATCTCACTTTCTCTAACACCATCAATTCCACTAGCTAAAAAATAAACACCCCTCTCAGGAAGTTCTTTATCATTTGGTTTAGGAGAATGAACAAAAGGAGGTGTTAATTGCTCATTATCTCTTAAAACTCTGTTAGCATCATAACTAAAAACCCCTGGCTCATTTGAAAAAATTATTTTCTGACCTTTAATCATTCTTTTTGCAATAGGAATAGCAGTCCTCATAGATTCTTTATCTAATTCGATTTTATCATCTGCAATTGCTCTTCTTAAAACTTCATCAAAAGGCCCTGCCCCTCCTGCAGTATAAAATTGATTTGGCAAACCTGTCTGAATTCTATTATTTAATCCTAATTGAAATTTACAATCTCTTAAATCAAATTGCTCTGATTCATCTGAAACAAAATTTTCTAATTTTCTTTTTCCATTTAAATGTTTTTGAGTTTCATCTTCAACTTCTTGATAATCTCTTACTAACATTCTTAAATTATCTCCATAATCTTTTCCTTTAAACATTAATTGCCCAAGCAATTCACCCTGCTTTTTATCTAACCAAATTTCATCAGAATGTTTATCAAACCAATCAGGAGAAACATTGCTTTCAACTTCTTCTTTCATAATTCTTTTTTGTCTATCTTCTTTAGGATAAACCAATGGAACAACAACAGGCAACCTACTCAACCCTCTTTCTTGTCTAACATCATTTACAGCAATTGCCCATTCAACACATCTTGAATAAGGCCCATTTCCATGTGCAAATGTTAGGTTTGCGTAATTCATAAAGATTAAATAAAAAGTATATTTTTAAAGATTATTATGCTGTAATCCTACAACTCAAACCCATACAACACCCCATCTGCCTTCTTCCGATAACTCCTATAAATCTCATTAAATTTATCTTTAACAACATCGCAAGGCAATTCAATTAATTTCTGCAAAACACCTGAATAATATAAATCAGGATTTTTTACTGCAATTGCAAACAATTTCTGCAAATTAGCAATTTCATTTTTATTTTCAATTTTAATTACAGAACCATCAAAAAAATTATTATTCATATCAGAAAAATCTCCAGAATACAAACCACTTTCCACACATCTTTGTCCAAGAGCAGTTTTAGGATAAGGTTGAAAAATACTAACCCAAGCATAATCTGGCTGACATTTTATATTTAATTTAAGAGTTTCAAAATCATTCGCAAGAGTTGTAAAAGGCAAACCTAATATATTCTGAAGCATAATTTTAATATCATACTTCTTAAATAACTTAACAGCAGAAATAATTTGCTCATTACTCATCTGCCTATTCAAAATTTCCTGCCGAACTTTTTCATTTCCAGATTCAGCAGCAATATGAATACTATAACATCCTGCTTTTTTCAAATCACTTACAATTTCTTCTGTAACTAAATTAGCTCTAGTATGGCAATGAAAAGGCAACCCTATTCTTAAAGAATATTTTTCAGCAAATTCTTTTATCCATTCTTTGTCCAAAATAAAAGTATCATCTTGAAAATAAACAAATTTAGTTGGAGAAGATTCAACAACTTCTTTTACTTCTTTTAACAAATTATCAACACTCCTAAATCTTACCCTCTTACCCTTTCCTTCATAAATCTTAGAATAAGATTCATTAAAACAATAAGAACAATTATAAGGACATCCCCTTGAAGCAATAAAATGTTTTATAGGCCCATTTTTAATTTCAGAATATTTAAAAACTAATTCTCTGTCTGGAAAAGGAATCTCATCTAAATTTTCAATTAAATCTCCAATATTGTTTTTAATCACCCTGTCAGAAGTTTTAAACCAAAAATTTTGAATTTCTTTAGATTGAGGATTTGATAAAAACTGTTTAATAGAATTTTCTCCTTCTCCAATACATATTGCATCAAAACTAGATTGCTCTAATATTTCTGGAAAAAAAGTAGGATGAGGTCCTCCTGCAATTGAAAAAAACTTACTCCCTTGTTTTAATTTCTTATTTAAATTATCAAAAAAATCCTGATCACCAGTCATTATACTATAAAAAACAAAATCTGGTTTAAACTCTTTCATTCTTACATCAACATCTTCAGAACTAGTTATCAAATCAACCTGATGTCCTAGTTTTTTAATAACAGATGAAAGATACATTATCCCTAAGGGTTCAATAAAAAAAGGTTTTACTATAAACAAGAATTTCATGGTTTGAGAAGCATGATTTATTTTTATATCTTTATAACCTATTCCAACTGTTTCAACAATATTACTTTTAATCCTAACTCTAACACCATTGCTTTCTCTTATTTTGATAGCTGTTTTTCCAATTTCATCTAAACTCATCTCACCTATCTGCCCTTTTCTAATATTTGTTTCCAAATCCCAAGTAGTTCCATTTGCTTCATAAAGTTCTTTATACCATTCTTCAACTTGTTCAAAACTACAAACCCCCCCTTTAACATATTCTTCAATTGCTTTAGTATAATCTTCAAATTCTTTTTTTAATCTTTCCTTATCACTATTATCCTCTATTCTTTCAATTTTCAATTGAATTATTGACCTCTTATCAAGTAATTCATCTAATGGATACTTCATGATTATTATTTTGCAATTAACTTTAAAAGTATTATTATTGTCCACTATTAATGATATCAATTATAATTACAGCATTTAAAGAACCTCAAACAATAGGGAAAGCTATTGAGTCTTTAATTAACCAAGAAATTAAAGAGAATTATGAATTAATAATAACCGCTCCTGATAAAGAAACTTTATTAACTGCAAAAAAATACACAGATAAAAATCATAAAATTAAATTATATAAAGATCCTGGAAAAGGAAAATCCTATGCTCTTAATTTATTACTTAAAAAAGTAAAAGGAGATATAATAATTCTAACAGATGGAGATGTTTATGTTTCAGAAAATTCTGTAAATGAAATCTTAAACAAATTTAAAGACAAAAAAGTAGGGAGTGTAACAGGAAGACCTGTCCCAATTGAAGACAAATCAACAAAATATGGTTATTGGGCAAACTTCTTATTTGACTCTGCTCATAAATTAAGAAAAACCCTTAAACAACAAAATCAATTTTTAGAATGTTCAGGTTATCTCTGGGCATTTAGAAATAATATCATCCAAAACTTTCCAATAGATGTAGCAGAAGATTCTATAGTTCCTTACTTTTTTGCTGAAAAAAATTATAAAATAGATTATGCAGAAAATGCAAAAGTTTATGTTAAGAATGTTACTAATTGGAAAGAATGGATAAGTCAAAAAATTAGAACATCCAGAGCCCATGAAACAATGGATAAATATGTGGATACAAATTCAATACCTAGAACAAAAACTTTTTTTAATGAATCAAGAGGAATAATAAACTTATTCACTTACCCAAAATCTCTCAAAGAATTTTACTGGACAATTCAATTAATCTTTGCAAGATTATATATGTGGTTTAAAGTTTTTATTTTAGTTTATATAAAAAGAGATTATCATCAAGATGGATGGGAAGGAGTTAAAAGTACAAAATGACACAACCAATAATATTAAGTTATGAAGATCCAACCCTATTCAAAACTCAACAAGTTATTGCAAAACAAGATTCACAAGGAATTAATTTAACTTATACAGATGAAACTTTATCTTTTACAGAAATGATGGAATATAGAGTCCCTGTTAACTCTGATGAAATATTAAATAATATGCAAGGCAATGGACATTTATTTGCAAATATTGGAGTTGGAGGGATTCTTACTTTTACATATCAAGATTATGATTATTTATTAGGATGTAATCAGCAATGTTCTGAAACTAATGATACTGCTTTTAATCCAATGGGAGGTTATGTTGAAATTAAACATTTAAATAATCTGGATTTAGCACAATTAAAAGAGATTTCAGAAGAACTTCTTCCTCTAACCTCAAATAATAGATTAATAAGATTTTTAAAAGGTGGACAAATAATCGGAAAGCCTTTTTCAGATTATTATTTTGATTTTCCAGAATCAATTGAACTTACTGACCTTCCAAGATATCAAGCACCTATCAGCAATTAACTGCAACAAATTCTGCCCACAATATCCTTGCTTCCTTAACCAATATGGTTGAAATCCAATCGGTCCATGCATATGTAAATCTGCTTTCATCTTAACATATTCCAGAAAAAACACTTTATAAGAATTATTATACTCACCTACAACCTATGATGAAACTTAAACCTCTCAGGGACCTTCGTATAAAGTCTGACCACAAAACTCAACGGAGAATGCAACAACCTCAACCGAACAACAGAAGAAAACATTCTAATTGGCGCTTTACTCAAATTAATTTTCGATTCCTCTTTATCATTCCAAACAGTTGGGACAGACAAAACCCTCGCTTTTTCTCTTCGCGCATAAAACAACAAATCAACATCAAACGTCCACTCAGTCGAACCCAACTTAGGAATAATTTTCTCAAGCAAATCTCTAGAAAAGATTTTCGCACCACACTGAGTATCTCGATGATTCAAAATAAACAAACTACGAATAATAAAATTAAAACCTCTACTAACAAACCTCCTCATAAAAGGCTGCCTAGCGTTTATCACACTCTTCTCATTCCACCTATCCCCAATCACCCCATCAACTCCTTCAATTTCAACAGATTTAACTAAATCATAAAACGCACTAGCTGGAGTCGCCCCATCCGCATCAACAAACCCAACATATTCAGAATCTCCTTTCAAACCATCCTTAAAACCCTCAACAATTGCAAACCCTTTTCCACCCCTCTCAAACTCCAAAATCTTCAACTCATCACATTTAAACATTTCAACAACTCCCAGAGTATTATCCTTACACGCGTTCAATACGACAATAATCTCAAAATCCAACTTCCCAGATTTCTTCAAATCTCCAAAATAATCAAAGTACTCTTTCAATGTGCTTCCAATCCTATTCTCTTCATTATACGCAGGGATCACAATACTAAATTTTGTCATAATCTATCTTTACTTTTGAGTATTAAAAAGCTTGCCACTATTGATGGAAGGATAGCTCCAATAAATAAACTAATAATTGACATTGAAAATATCTTCGTGGCCCCAATCCCAAACAAACCAAACAAACCAATCATTGTCGCTTCTCTTGTCCCTAAACCAGAAATTGTAATCGGAATCTGGGCAACAATCGTCGCAATAGGCAACACCGCAAGGTAATAAATAAACCCTAACTCAATCCCCAACGAAAGCCCGACAAAATAAGTAATTAAATAAATATTAACCCATGTAACCATGTTAATAATAAATACAAAAACCAAAAATCTCTTTTTGGGCAAGTCCTCATAAAATGAATCAAAAGTCAATTTAGCTTTTAGTTCATACCTCTTCGGAATAAATCCCTTGAATATAAATCTCAAAATCTTTCTGCTTCTACTTTCATTATAAAAAATCACAAAAATCACAACGAAAAGAAGGAAAATCAAAATAATGTAATTTAATGAGAAAGTATTAAACTTTTCCTTAAAAACAAACAACATAATAATCGCAATTACAAACAGCGACGCTAAATCAAGGACTTTATCAATAACAAAATTACTAATTCCCTTACCAATCTTACGGCTATACTCTTTCAAATATTCAGCCCTTATGGCTGCCCCAAGTTTTGAAGGGCTCACAAATCCATAAAAGTTTGCGATAATATTAATCCTAAAAGCTTCGGGAAATGGAACATTAATTTTTTGTTTCCTCGCAATCAAAAACCACTTAAACGTCTGAAGAAACATCACAACAATAACAAAAACAACCGCAACAAAAAACCATCCCCAATTAAGACTCAAAAATTCAACAAACACTTTCCTAACATCAAGTTTTATCAAAATATATGCAAAAATTGCAAGCCCAATAATTGGCAGATATCTTTTCCAATTAAATTTCATATAAATAAAACCCCCCTAAAAATAAACAGTGCAGCAATACAAATTAAAATCTGGAAAATAAAAATTATAAAAACCACATCTCTTTCATGAACCTGTTTTTTCAATTTACTCAAAATCCCGATTGAAACATGGGTCAAACCATAGAACTTCTCATAAGGCAACTTAAGATTCCCATCTTTATCTGGAACTCCAAATGATTGCTTCTTTAACTTCCCTCGAACTTTCAATCCAGACTCAATGAAATAAGGGATGAAAACAAAAAGAGCTATCCTTTCAAAATTTCCAAGTATGGCCATAATTGCAATCAATGCCCCAATAGTATACGTTAAACTATCCCCCGGGAAAACCTTCGCAGGAAATTTATTGTAAATATAAAACACAACTAAACAAGAAACCATTATTCCTCCAACCAATGCCAACCACAAACTCCCAGTGGCATAAGAAATAAAACTGAGAAAACCAATAATAATAATCCCCTGTCCAGCTTCCAATCCATTAAACCCAGCTAAGAAGTTATAAGTCGTAGCAGCGCCGGCAACAGCGAGCGGAAGAATCACCAACGGATAAATAAGACCCAAACTAACAGCTCCAATAAATGGGGCCCAAACCTCCTGAACTCCAGCATTAATCACCACTAACGGAATAGAAGCAATCAAAGCCAAAAAAACTCTGAACTTCGCGCTCAACCCCCCATGCTTCCACCCTAACAAGTCATCTGTTAACCCAATAATCGCAAATATCAAAATTACACTAATCAAACTAAAAATATTAAAATAGAAAATATAAAAGGTCTTGCATATAAAAAAGATAATTTTTATGTCTGTAATCCTGAACTAGATCTTATCAACGATTTAACTCAAATACCCTCTCCTTACCTTAATGGTTTTGTTCCTGACTCTTTGCTATTAAAACCAGATATTAGGGTAAATATTGAAACTCAAAGGGGATGTAATTTTAAATGTGCTTATTGTTTTTATCATAAAAATTTTCCAAAAGTAAAGTACAGAAATCCTTATAATGTTATAGATGAAATAGATTATGTTTATAAAAAAGGAGTAAAAATGGGGAGGATTGTTGATGCTAACTTTCTTTCTAATAAAGAATTTACAAAAATTATCTTAAAGGGTTTAATAAAAAGAAAAATAAAAATGTCTCTTTTTTTTGAAATACTTCCTCAATTTTTAGATGAAGAGATTGCAAAGCTTTTCGGAGATTATAAAAAAATATCTCCTGAGAACAGGGTTACAATTGGTATTGGAATCCAAACTATCAATCAAGAAGCTTTAGAGATTATCAGAAGAAAAATTCCTGTTAGTTTTTTTGAGAAGGCATTTAATCTCTTACAAAAAGAAAAAATTATAATCAAATCAGATATAATCCTAGGACTTCCTTTAGAAACAAAAGAAAGTTATTTTAAAACACTGGAATTCATAGTTGAAAAAATGAGATATGGAACAAATTATTTAAGTTTAGCTCTTCTAAGAATTCTTCCTGGTTCAGATTTAATAGAGATAGCCAAAGAAAGAAACCTTGTGATTGATCAAAGAGATAATTCTCATTTTGTTTACTCCACCCCCACTATGCCTAGGAAAGATATGCTAGAATGTCTTAGACTTAATGCAACAGCATTTAGATTATTATGTTCCATGGATATGGAAAAAAGAATGAAAATAAGAGATATGTATTTTGATATCAAAGATACACTTAAAATAAGCAATATAGAATTACTAAAATCTTTTACAAAAGAATTTTTTAATTTTTTAAAAAATAAAGATTCTGATTATACTAAACCTGATTTTCCTAATGCAGAAGATTATTATGAAAAAAAAATCCATAATGAGATTCCAGATGAATGGCTTATTGAAAAATTTAAAATTTTAAAAAATAAAAAATTAAATGAATCAAAAGAAAAAAATAAAAAAACAAAGATATTTTTAGAAGGAGCAGGAACTGCAACATGTATTTCAGTTTTAAAAGGTTTATCTGAACAAAAAGAACATGGATATCATGTTATAGTATCTGATATGGATGAATTTGTCGCGGGCAGATATTTTGCCCATGAATTTTATAAAACAATATCCTCTAAAGATGAGAATTATATCAAAAATATACTGGATTTTTGTATAAACAAAAATATTGATATATTTATCCCAATTATTGATTATGGTTTTGAGTTATTATCCAAAAACAAAAATCTTTTTCAAGAAAATAACATCTATATTATGATTGCAGATTATGACTCAATAAGTATATGCGCAGATAAATATAAAACTTATAACTTTTTTAAAGAAAATAATATTTCCACTCCTTACACCGACGCGCATATAAACGATTTCTCTTTGAAATTCCCAGCAATAATTAAACCTAGGATTGGAGGAAGATCCACAATAGATGTTTATAAAATTAATTCTTATAATGAGCTTCATTTTTATACAAAAAATAATAATAATTATGTAATTCAGGAATTTATTAAAGGAAGGGAATTTACAGCAGATTGTCTAAATAGTTTGGATGGAAAAGAGTTTATATCTTCAGTAATCAGAGAGAGACTTGAAACAAAAGGAGGACTTTCTGTAAAGAGCAGTTTAATTGATAAAGAAACTTCAAAAAGGATAGAACCATTTATTAAAAAAATATCTTTGTTATTGAAACTACCAGGAGTATATAATATTCAGGGATTTATCTCACATGAAAATAAAATATTTTTTACTGAAATAAATCCAAGATTTGCAGGAACTCATGCGTTCACAATTAAAGCAGGTTTAAATTCTATTAAACATATTTTAGATATGTTTAAAGGAGATTCCATAGAAAAAATAAAATCAGAAATTAATATAAATCATAATCTTAAAATGTTAAGATTTTGGAATGAAATTTTCATAGAAGAAGGAGGCGCTCACACATGGAAAGATTTAATGAAATAGTCAAAAATAAAAGAATTATAATATGGGATTTTGACGGAACAATTGTAAATTTAAACATTGACTGGGACAATCTAAAAAATGATCTTCAAAACTTGGGTTATTCCCATAATTTATCATTTACAGAAACTTATTTAAATCATTTTTTAGAGATTCTCACTGAAAATGGATTAAAAGAACAAGCTTTTCAAATTATTAACTCCTATGAGTGTAAAGCCCCTTACAAAAAAATTGAAAAAACATTAAATATAATAGATTCTTTAAAAAATAAAATCCATTGTATTTTTAGTGATAATTTAGAAAGCACAATTTTAAGAATTCTTGAAGAAATAGGGATGTCAGATACTTTTAGAGTAATTATATCAAAAAACAGTGTTACCCAATACAAACCAAATGGTCAAGGCCTAAGGAAGATACTCCAGGAATTAAATGCAGAACCAGTAGATGCATTATATATCGGAGATGGCTGGAAAGATGAAAAAGCAGCAGAAGAATGTAATATAGATTTTTTAAAAAAAAAGATAGAGGTTATGGATAAAAAAATGCAAGTCCCCTTCCTTAACCTAAAAGCCCAATACAATTCTATAAAAGGAGAAATACAAGAAGAAATAAACTGGGTTTTGGAAAATACTTCTTTTGTTTTAGGAGAAAAAGTTAAAAATTTTGAAAATAACTTTGCTTCTTATTGTAATAAAAAATATGCAATTGCAGTTAATTCAGGAACAGCTGCATTGCATCTTGCTTTATTATCTAATGGAGTAAACTCTAACCATGAGGTTATAACCATTCCAAATACATTTATAGCAACTGCAGAAGCAATTTCTCATGCAGGAGCTAAACCTGTTTTTGCAGATATTGATGAAACCCATAATATTGATGTTTTTAAAATTGAAAACAAAATAACCCCTAAAACAAAAGCAATTATGCCTGTGCATTTATTTGGACAACCTTCTAATATGGATCCGATAATCAGAATAGCAAAAGAATACAATTTAAAAATTATTGAAGATTGTTGCCAAGCACATGGAGCAGAGTATAATAATATAAAAGTTCCAATATCTGAAACAGGATGTTTTAGTTTTTATCCAGGTAAAAATTTAGGAGCATATGGTGAGGGAGGAATAATTGTTACAGATAATGAAGAAATAGCTAAAAAATGTTCAGCACTTAGAGCACACGGTGAATATCCAAAAAATACTCATTCTTCAGTTGGATATAATTATCGGATGGAAGGCATGCAAGGAGCTATATTAAATGTAAAATTAAAATATCTTGATGAATGGAACAGAAAAAGAATAGAAAAAGCAGAACTTTATAATGAACTATTGGAAGAATTAAAAGGAACTATAAATTTTCCTCAAAAAAAACCTTTTTATAAACATGTTTATCATCTTTATGTTATAAAATTTAAACAAAGAGATAAATTAGCAGAATATCTCAAATCAAAAGGAATTGATACTGGAATACATTATCCTAATCCTATTCATCTTCAAGAAGCTTACAAAGAATTAGGCTACACTATTGGAAGTTTCCCAATAGCAGAAAAATATGCAAAAGAAGTACTTTCACTTCCAATTTATCCTGAATTAACAAAAGAACAGATTTATTATGTGGTAGATAATATCAAGGAGTTTTATGAAACTTCTTCCTAAAAATTTAGTTTCCCCCATCTCCCTAGTTATAATCTCTTTTCTTTTCATTTAGTTTTTTTATAAAATCTAAGCATTCCTTAAAACTTAGGTTAGTTGTCAAGGTAACATTATTTTTAGATAAGATATATAAATTACATCAGGAAAATCTATAAAAACCCTTTCTTCTACTCATAACAATGGAAAACAATGAAACTTCATTTATTCAAAAAAATTCATCAGGACAACTTTCAGCAGAAAAATTAATTAATCAACAAAATAATCTACTAAACAAAAGAATTGAAAAATTAACAATATGGTTAAAAAAACCAAATAATTTAATCCTTACCCTATTATTAATATTAGCCTTTGCAATTCGTTTGTATTATTTTTATTTAACAAAAGGTCAGGCAGTTTGGTGGGATGCTTCAGAATATCTAAACATGGCAAGAGCTTTTGCATTTGGGATAGATTATGAATTCTATTCAGTAAGGCCTATTTTATTTTCTTTAATAATAGCCCTCTTTTTTAAAATAGGCTCTGGAGAATTTTTAGCAAGAGTATTTATTTTTTCACTCTCATTCGCTTCAGTCTTGGGAATGTATCTTCTTGGAAAAGAACTTTATAATAGGAAAGTTGGTTTAATTTGCGCATTTTTAATGTCTATTTTTTCCTTAGCTTTATTTTTTACTTACAGGGTAATGGTTGATTTACCCTCAATGACCTTTTTTGTTTTTTCTGCATATCTATTTTTTAGATATATAAAAAAAAGGGAAAATAAAATCCTTTATCTTGGAGCTGTAGTAATTGGGATTGGAACTCTAATGAGGATTACCACTGCTACTTTTCTATTTGTGTTTTTTATTTTTGTTTTAGTGACAGAAAAATTAAGTATTCTAAAAAGAAAAGAATACTGGATTGCAGGAATTATATTTATACTTGTGCTTCTTCCCTATATTATATGGGGATATGTCCAGTTTGGTGTTTTTATTATTACAGAATCAGGAAAATTAAATGCTCCTGAAGGAAATGCTTTAATAAGTGGATTTAATAATATTATATCTTATTCTTCTTTATTCAAGTTTAATTTAACATGGCCTCTTTTAATATTTTTTTATTTAGGCCTAATTTCAATGTATAAATTAATTTTAGGATTTGATATTTTAATTAAAGGAAAGGATTTTAAATTAAAAAGAGATTTTTTCTTACTTTTATTATTCTTAGTCCCATTTGTTATTATTAGTACTGCCTTAGGAGGTGTAGAAAATAGGTATGTTATGAATGCTTATCCAGCAATACTAATTATATCAGGAGCTTTTCTCTCAAAATCTTATAATCTTATTAAAAAAAATAATAAAATAATTGCAATAATCCTTTTAATGATTTTACTAAGTTCTATAATGTTTTTACAATTAAAAAATACAGATACATTAATTAAAAGTAAGATATCTTCTTATATAGAACTTAAACAAGCAGGATTATGGTTAAAAGGAAATTCAGAACCTTCTGATATAATCTTATCACTTAGTCCTCATCAAATTAAATATTATTCTGAAAGAGCAGTATTGGCTACACCTCGTGATAAAGAGGAATTTGAATCTCTTATTTCTTCAAATCCTAAAATTAAATTTTTTATAATATCAATACATGAACCCCACGAACAATGGATGTACCCATATCCTCAAGAAAATAATTTTACAGCAGTACAAGCTTATTTTGCAGATGCTAATCAGCAACAGCCAGTTCTTGTAATTTATAGATTATAGGTATTACAAAAATAAATACTTATTAAATATAATCAAAGCTAAAAGACATATTATTATCTGAAACATGAAAATTAAATAAACAACATCTTTTTCATAAACTCTTTTTTTAAATTTCTTTAAAATTAATATAGCAAGGTGAGTAAGCCCATAAATTTTATTATAGGGTAATTCCAAACTCCCATCTTCTTTTGGAATACCAAAAGACTGTTTTTTTAAACCTCCTCTTAACTTTAAAATAGTTTCAATAATATAAGGAATAAAAACAAAAATTGCAATTCTTTCAAAATCTCCTAAGATGGCCATTCCCGCAATCAAGGCCCCAATAGAATAAGTTAAAACATCTCCAGGAAAAACTTTTGCAGGACATTTATTGTAAAAATAAAAAACAATCAAAGCAGCAACCATGCATAATCCAATTAGGGATAACCAAGAGGAACCAGTAATATATGCAATAAAAGATAAGAATGATAAGATTATAACTCCTTGTCCAGCTTCTAATCCATTAAAACCTGCTAAAAAATTATAAGTTGTTGCTGCTCCTGCTATCCCAATTGGGATTAAAATTAATGGATAGATAATCCCTAATTCAAAACTTCCAAAAAAAGGTATACCAACTTTTGAAACTCCTGCATTTATTACTACTAGTGGGATAGATGCAACAAATGCAAGAAACAATCTAAATCTTGTTGATAAACCTTTAAATGTCCAGCCTAAAACATCATCTACAAAACCAACAATCGCTAAAATCAGGATAACACTTAACAAAGCAAATATACTTAAGCTTGCCCCATCTAAATTAAATATAAAAGTCCTAATAGCAATATAAAATAAAACTCCTAAAACAAAAGACATAATAACTACAATGCCTCCTGAAGCAGCTACATTTTTTACACAATTGTATTTATTCATATCTTCCCATAAAAATCCAACTTGCCTGCATTTTTTATTCCATTTTGGCAAGGTATACAAAGTTAAAATAAAACTAATCAAAATTGATGTAAATAACAAAATTTCCATAATTAATTAAAAAAACTATGTTTTTAAAATTAGTTATATTAAACTTTCACAATTTCCAGCTAATATGATTTGAAGCGATTCTATCTAAATATTTTTCTTGGACTTCTTCTTCACCTGTATATTCCACTTCCCATATTTTAATAGGTCCCTGAATTCCCTGATAATAAACAAATTCAGGCAAATTAAGTCCTTGATTTCTTAGTTCATTTATTATAAAAGCACTTTCTACATGAGCTATTTTAAAATTTGAAAATTTATTCAAAGGATCTTCTAAAATATAAATTTGTGATAATATTCCTCTGAATAAACGGGGAGAAATAAATAAAGCTGCTCCAAAATCATTTTTATTAAGTCCTTGCCCTTGCTGGTCTAATCTTGGAAAAATATAAGCACAAGCTTCAATTCCTTCTTCAAAATCATAAAATTTTCCCCCAACATGTAAGTATTTCAAAAAGATTTTATGCTGCATACCCTGATAAACTGCAATTATATAAGGCTGTCCGAATTTTATACCTTCCTCAATATTCTTTTGAGGAATAACAATAGCAGCTACCCCTGCACCTTGCCTTGGAAGCAAAATCTCCTTGCCATCTTTTTCAATAATTAAATCTTCATCTAAGGATACACCTCCAGGATAAATAAGAATAGTTTCATTATTTGTTTCTTGAGTTTGTTTCTTGTCTAATAAAAAAGTTCCAAACCAAGAATACCTGTCATATTCCAAATTACTTCCAATACTTGAAAAAGCAGTATATTTACCAATATCTGTTGAATCAATTAAAAGATGAGTAGTATTATGAGAATATAAAAATTCTAATGCATCTTTTTGGTTATCTCCTGTTAAAACATATCTTCCCATCCAATAATTCCAAAATCCTATAGCATTGCCCCCATCTAAAACAGTTGCTCTGTTTCCAATGCTTTGGACCCAATAACCATAATCCCACCAATGCCCAAAAACTGCATTTTCAGGAGTTTCATCTCTAACCCATTTCATTGCTTTTTGCCACTGTAAATTATAAGCAGAAGGAACAAAACTATATGCTTGTGCTTTAATAGTTTGATAAAATCCAGGAGATTTAGTAATAGGATTTCCAAAAAACACAAAAAAACTCATTAATATAATTAAAATAACAAAACACCCCAAAATAATCTTAAAAGTTTCGTCTTTTGTTTTTCTAAATTTTTCAATAGACTCAACAATTAAAAAACCAACAAAGATTGGTGCAATAGGTCCTAAAACCATTATTAATCTTACAGCACCTCTAACACTAAATAAAATTAAGAGAAAAAGGCTGAACAAAACTAAATACTCAAATCTTATTTTTTCAAAACTATTATCCCCTTCTTTATAATATTTCATAATTAAATAAGTAAAATATCCTATGAATAATAAACCAGAAGCATAATAAAAAAATTTACTAATAAAATTTTCTCCATTTAAAATACTTGAACCTGAATATCTTGAAAATATTAATCCAAGGAGTAGCAAGACATAAAGACCTGTTAAAATCCATGAATCTTTTTTCTTTATTTTTTTTAAAGCTTTTTTAAAAAGAACAACAGAACCAGTAAAAAATAACCAAAATGAAACAGGAATATTATTAATAAATGGTCCAAAATTACCTGCCCATTCTGTATAATAAGGCTGTCTATTTTCAGCTACTGTGATGTTCCATCTTCCAGTGACTGGTTTAAACATCATCTGATGGACTGAGTTTATTTTATCCAAAACAAAACTAGGCCCAAATAAAATAAAAACAAAAATTAAGATAATAAAAAAAGAGATAATAAATGTCATAAATGTCTTTGGTATTTTTGATTCTCTTAAAAATTTAATTTCTGATATTTTTGTATTCCACACTAAATAATGAATTATTATAATTAAAAATACAACAAAAGCAGGACCTGAAACAAGAGAAGTGAACATTGATTCAAAAGAATACCTATTTGAAAATAATGGAATCCAGAGAATAGAAATTAAAACCCATAAACTATAAACTATAAACTCTTTTTTATGAACTTTATTCAAGATAAATGCTATTAAGCAAGCTAATCCTATGGGAACAAAAATATATGAAAATCCGCCCCACACCAATCCCATTACTCCTGTTGTAAGACCTGCTAAAATTCCAAGAATAATAGCATTTTTTAATTTTTCAGATTTCCATGCTTTTAAAAATAAATAAAAAGCAAGAAAAATAAAAAAGAAACCAGCAGATTCTTTTTCAGGAATTCCTGCAACAGTTCTTGATAAAAACACAGGAATAACAATCATAAAAAAAGTTGAAATCAATGCTATAATATTTGCTTTTTGTTTGCTTTTTTGAGATTTTCTAATAAATATTTCTCTAACAAACAAGAAAAAAGAAATTATTGTTAAACCAAACATTATTACAGGAAAAATAACTCCTGCAAATTCAATACTCGGATTCATAAATATATTTAAAAAATGATATGTCCAATCAATCATATA
>Ga0265594_1000414_pt1 | contig 35983 bp, 39 predicted proteins | sample saktaG_11_FD_190147 | JGI IMG/M metagenome (GOLD analysis project Ga0265594, IMG submission 190147) | Saline water microbial communities from Sakinaw Lake, British Columbia, Canada - sak_2011_5_24_80m | ecosystem: Environmental > Aquatic > Non-marine Saline and Alkaline > Saline ... | reverse complement strand
TTTATTAGTAGCTTATTTATTATTTGGAATTTTTTCTTATTCTCAAAAAAGAATTTCATGGCAAGAAGCAATGATTTTATTATTTTTTTATATCACTTTTACTATTGTCCAGTTTCTGTTAAAATAATAGAGTTGGGTACTTAGGGATTGGGTAATTGGGTAATCAGGACTCTAAAAAACAATCAGCAATTAACAATCAGCAATTCTTGCCCGCCGAAACATTGACACAGCAGGAAACAATCAGTCCGTTAGAAATTAGAAATTTTATATTATTATATTATGTATATTTTGATTAAAAACATTAAAAAACATCTTGGTAAATCCGTGATTATACGAGGGTGGGTAGACAATGTTCGCTCATCAGGGTTAATTATGTTTATCCAGTTACGAGACGGTACTGGATTCATTCAGGGCATTATAGAAAAAAAACAAGTTAGCTCTTCTCAATGGGAACAAGCTCAAAAAATCAACCGAGAAAGCTCATTAGAAATCAAGGGAATTATTAAAAAACATCCTCAAAAAAAGGATATTTTTGAAGTACAAATAAATGATTTGACTATTTACCAAATAGCTGACGAATATCCTATTGGCAAGAAAGAGCATGGCCCTGACTTCTTGCTAGATTATCGTCATCTCTGGTTAAGGGATAAAAAACAATGGGCTATTCAAAGAATAAGAAACGAGATAATAAAATCCACTTATGAGTTTCTTTGGCAAAACAATTTTATTAAAATTGATGCTCCTATTCTAACCCCTACCTCTTGCGAAGACACAACCACCCTGTTTGAGGTAAAGTATTTTCATTTAGGAAAGGCATACTTATCTCAATCAGGGCAACTTTATTTAGAGGCAGGAATTGCGTCTCACAATAGAGTATTTGACTTTGGCCCAACATTTAGAGCTGAAAAATCTAAAACACGTAAGCATTTAACTGAATTTTGGATGATGGACGCAGAAATGGCCTTTGTAGAGCATAAAGAAAATATGGAAATACAAGAACAATTAATCTCTTATATTGTTGGTCATATTCTTAAAAATTGCGAACAAGAGTTAATAATATTAGAAAGAGATATAAATAAATTAAAAAACATTAAACCTCCTTTCAAAAGAATCACATATAAAAAAGCAATTGAAAAAATACAGAAAATGGGTTCTAAGATTAAATTAGGAGATGATTTTGGCGCGGAAGACGAAACATTGATAACGCAAGACAGCAAAGTGCCTGTTTTTATAGAAAAATGGCCAAAAAATACCAAAGCTTTTTATATGAAAACAGATCCCAAAAATCCAAGATTGGTTTTGGGCTCAGATCTTATCGCCCCAGACGGATATGGAGAAATAATAGGCGCATCCCAAAGAGAAGATGATTATGAAACATTAAAAGAGCGAATGATAAAAGAAAAAATTCCAATTAAGGAGTTTCAATGGTATTTGGATTTAAGAAAGTATGGGTCCGTTCCTCATTCTGGTTTTGGGTATGGGCTAGAAAGATTAACTGGATGGATTTGTGGGCGCAAACACATAAGAGAAACCATACCATTCCCTCGGCTTATTAATCGTTTAACCCCTTAAAATATGAACAGAATTAAAATAACAGAAACTATTAATGAGGTTAATAAAATGGTTAAAATTTCTGGTTGGGTGAATTCTAGACGTAATTTAGGAAAAATAATATTTATTGATCTCCGTGACCAATCTGGTTTGGCTCAGGTAATCATAGCTCCAACAGAAATTGACCCTGTTTCCTTGGGAACAATAGATAAAATTCGACATGAATTTGTTTTGGAAATTGAAGGAATAGTAAATAAAAGGCCAGAAAGTCAAGTTAACGAAGAAATACCAACTGGAGGCATAGAAATTCTAGCTAAAAAAATTTCCATCCTTAACGAATCTAAGACCCCTCCTTTTGAAGTCAACAGTGAAGAAAAACAAGCCAAGGAAGAACTGCGATTAAAATACAGATATTTGGACTTAAGGCACGAAAGAATGAAAAACAATATAATAATGAGATCAAGGGTATTACATTATGTAAGGAATTTCCTGTTTGAAAAAGAATTTGTGGAAGTGCAAACCCCTATTTTATCTAAATCAACGCCAGAAGGAGCTCGAGATTATTTAGTTCCCTCACGCATTCATAAAGGGAAATTTTTTGCCCTGCCGCAAGCTCCACAACAATACAAACAACTACTAATGATTTCTGGTATAGAAAAATATTTCCAGATCGCCCCTTGTTTTAGAGACGAAGATGCTCGTGCAGATCGATCCCCTGGCGAATTCTATCAAATTGACATTGAGATGTCTTTTATTGAGCAAGAAGATATTCTTAAATTAACTGAAGGAATGTTCACGAAAATGATTCCTAAACTTTTTCCAAAAAAGCATATCACTCAAACCCCTTGGCCTCGTTTAGACTATGAGGAAGTAATGAAAAAATATAAAACTGACAAACCAGATCTAAGGAAGGATAAAAAAGATCCAGATGAATTAGCTTTTGCTTGGATTTTAAATTTTCCTCTCTTTGTTAATCAAGCTGATGAAAATGAAAAATTTATTGGAGCAAATAACCAATTGGCGCCTTCTCATAATATGTTTACTCGACCACAAGAAAAAGATTTACCATTATTAGATTCTAACCCGGGAAAAGTCAAATCCTACCAACATGATTTAGTATTAAACGGAATAGAAATAGGAGGAGGGGCAATGAGAATATATCGCTCAGACATTCAAGAAAAGATATTTAATCTGATTGGATTTAAAAAAGAACAAAAAAAACAATTTGAGCATTTTTTAAAAGCTTTGCGACATGGTACACCTCCGCACGGTGGTATTGCCCCTGGCTTAGACCGATTTTTGTCAATATTGTTAAATGAAAAAAATATTCGCGAAGTAATTGCATTTCCTTTAACTTCTGACGCTCGAGACCCTTTGATGGATGCGCCCAGTGAGGTTAGCGTTGAACAACTAAAAGAATTAGGAATTGTTATTAAAAATAAATGAAAATTATTAAATTAGCTTTTCAGAACTTTTTTCGTAATTTTTGGTTATCCCTAACCAGCATTGTTATTATTCTTCTTATGCTCTTTACGCTAACCCTTCTCTATAGCATCAGTATTCTTGGCACTCAAGCTCTGAACAATATAGCCACTAAAATGGACTTAGGGATATATTTTAAAGATAATATAGACCAGAACGAATTAAATGCACTTAAAATAGAGCTAAAAAATTGCGACGAAATCAAAGAAATCAATTATTTAAGCCCAGAAGAATCTTTGGTTCAATTTAAAGAAAAGCATCAAGAAGATTCAATAATCTTAAATTCATTAGAAGAGTTAAACGAGAATCCTTTGGGGGCGGTGATCTCTATCAAATTCCAAAATCCAGCTGAATATCAAAGGACTATGGGAATTATCAATCAAGAGCAATACCAAGGTTTAATACATGACCAAAATTTTTATGACTACGAAGAGCTTATTAAAATTTTTAATAAATTCAATAAAAAAATCTATCAAGTTGGTTTAATTATAAGTGGACTATTCCTTTTAATAGCCATCTTAGTCATCTTTACTGCTATAAAATTAGGAGCTATTTCTCGCAAGAAAGAAATCAGAATAATGCGTCTTGTGGGGGCTTCTTCTTGGTTTATTAGAGCCCCTTTCTTGATAGAGGGCTCTCTTTATGCTATTGTGGCTTGGCTTTTGAATATCGGCATAATTTGGCCACTTTCCATATTTATCCAACCTCAAATTAAAAATTTTCTACAAATGGACTTTAGTATATCTCTTTATTTACAAAATCAAAGTTTTGAATTTTGGACAGCTCTCTTAATATTCGCAGTCATTGTTTCTATGATTGCCAGCACATTAGCTATTAATAAATATACTAAAACCTAAATGTTAAGTTTAAAAAAATTTAATTATTATTTGCCAATAAATTTAATAGCGCAAAAACCAATAAGGCCTCGAGATTGTTCGAGGCTAATGATTTTAAATCGAAAAGAAAAAAGCATAACTCATGACTATTTTTATAATATAAACAAATATATAAAACCAAACTCTGTTTTGGTGGCTAATAATTCTAAAGTAATTCCCGCGCGCTTGAACGGAAAAAAACCAACTAAAGGCAAGGCTGAAATTTTATTACTAAAACAACTAAAAAATGATTGCTGGGAGATAATATTAAAAGGGAAGGGAAAATTAAATTTAAGAATTCATTTTAATGAAAAGTTGTTCGGAATTCTTGAGAAACAACTATCAGAGCAAACTTGGGCGATAAAATTCATCGCTCCTCAAGGAGGTTTGCAAAAAGAATTAAAAAAAGCGGGAGAAACTCCTACGCCCCCCTATATTAAAAGAAAATCTAATCTGCATGAATATCAAACCATCTATGCGCAACAGCCTGGGTCATCTGCTGCGCCCACTGCCGGCTTTCATTTTACAAAAAAAATCATCCAAAAATTAAAAACAATTGGAATAGATATGCATTTTGTCACCTTACATGTTGGATTTGGTACTTTTCAGCCAGTAAGAACCGAAAACATTGAAAATCACCAAATGCATTCTGAGTGGGGAGAAATAAAAAGGCCAATCGCTCAACAATTAAACAAAGCTAAAAAAGAAATAAAAAATATAATAGCCGTGGGCACTACCTCTTGTCGGGTTTTAGAGGCATTTTCTTCTCATAATCATATCCTAAAAACTGGAGCTAAATCAATTCAAACCTTTATCTATCCTGGATATAAATTTAAATTCATTGACGGGCTAATTACTAATTTTCATCTCCCAAAATCAACATTACTAATGCTTGTTTCAGCTTTTGCTGGAAGAGAATTTATTTTACAAGCTTATGCCGAAGCCATAAAGAAGAAGTATCGCTTTTATTCCTTTGGCGACGCCATGCTCATCATGTAAAACAAAAATTTAGGACCCAATTGTTTAAAGAGAAAAGTTTGGGAGTCGGACTTCCAAAAAAATTTCAATTTTTTACAAATACTTATTCTTCTGCTACAATAGGAACATCACTTGGGAGTCGGACTCCCAAGTAAATAAAATATAATATATGAAAAATCCTACATTTATTAATGAAGAATATTATCACATCTACAATCGTGGAGTAGACAAACGAATTATTTTTAAAAACAAAAACGACTTAAGACGATTTTTCCAAAGCATGGATGAATTTAATATCATTGACCCAATAGGCAGTATCTACGAAAATTCTTTTACAAGGATAAATATTAAAGAAAAAACATCACTTGGGAGTCGGACTCCCAAATCAACAACTTTCAAGTTAAAAAAAGACAAATTGGTTAATTTTGTTTGTTATTGCTTAAATCCAAATCATTACCATTTTCTTTTACAACAATTAGTTGACGACGGAATTCCAAAATTCATGCACAAGATAGGAACAGGATATACGAATTATTTTAATGAGAAATACAAACGAAGCGGGTCATTGTGTCAAGGAAAATATAAAGCAATCCATATAGATTCTAATGAGTATTTATTGCACCTAAGCGCCTATATTAATTTAAATTACAAGGTCCATGATTATAATTTACTTGGGAGTCGGACTCCCAAGTTAATTAAATCAAGCTGGGAAGAATATGTTGAGGACAATGACAATAAAAATAAAAAGGATTTTTGTGAAAAGGATATTATATTAGATCAATTTGGCAACATAGAGGATTACAAAGGATTTACCAAAGATTCTTTAAAAGAAATAAAAGAAAATAAACAAATTAAAAAACTTTTATTAGAATATTAGAGTAATTCCTACTTGGGAGTCGGACTCCCAAGTGACTCTCATGGACAAAAAGACATTTTTTTGCTAAAGTAAAAATAAAGCAAGCTTAAAATAGGGCCAGGTAGCCAAGTGGCTAAGGCGTCGGTTTGCAAAACCGATATACACGGGTTCGACTCCCGTCCTGGCCTCTTCCAATTTTTTAAAACCATATGGAAAAATTTATTATCATTGACGCTTCTGCTGTCCTTCATCGCGCTTGGCACGCCCTTCCTAAGCTAAAAAATTTCAAAGGACAAACAATTAACGCAGTTTATGGTTTCACTTCTCTTCTTTTAAGAATATTATATAAAGATAAGCCAGACTATTTGGCAGTTGCGTTTGACACCAAAGCACCAACCTTTCGACATAAAGAATATAAAGAATATAAAGCCAATAGAGTTTCTCAACCACTTGAATTTTACAAACAAATTCCTTGGGCAAAATCGGTTTTAGAAAGTTTTGACATAAAATCATTTAGTCAAGATGGGTTAGAAGCTGACGATTTGATAGGGGCTCTAAATAATACAAAAAAAGAAATCAATAACCTGAGCGCCAGAATCATCACTGGCGATTTAGATTTATTGCAATTAGTAGATGCTCGGACAGAGGTTTATTTTCTACAACAAGGATTAAAACAAAATAAAATTTATAATTCCTCGGAGGTTTTTGAGCGTTTTGGTGTTTCACCCGAACAAATAATTGACCTTAAGGCCTTAGTTGGCGACCCCTCAGATAATATTTCTGGTTTAATGAAAGTAGGACTCAAGACAGCATCAGGATTAATTAAAAAATTCGGAAACATAGAAAATGTTTACCAATATTTAGAAAAGCCCTCCCATAGTCAACCAGAAAATTTAATAAAAGAATCTTTAACACAAAATCTTATAAAAAACAAGAAAAAAATTATCCTAAATAAAATGCTAGTAACCATACAAGACAAAGCTCCTGGAATAAATATATCAGTACTACAAAATTGTCGGGTTTTAAAAACAAATACAGAAAAAGCTTTAAAAAATTTTGAAAAACTAGGATTTAAAAGTTTGGCCAAAAAATTAAGCACTTTAACTGCAGAAAAAAAACAAACTAAATTATTTTAAAATATATGATAATATTTTTATACGGAGCTGACACCTATCGCTCCTCTGCCCAATTATCCTTACTAAAAGAGAAATTTACTTTTGAGAGATCGCAGAGCGATTTAAACATATCTACCCTGTCTGCCCATGATCTAAAGATAGAGAAATTCCGTCAAGCTATTTTAAGCAGTGGACTTTTTTCAGAAAAAAGAATGGTTATTATTGAAAACCTATTTAAAAAAAATGCTATATCCTCTAATGATGAGCTTATTAAAGGAATAATAGATATTATCCAAAATATCAGAGAAGATAAAAAAAATATTCTTATCTTTAAAGAAGGGGAAATAATAGAGAAAGAATTAAGCGAAGCTCAAGTAAAAATACTTGCTATACTGAAAAAAGAAAAGTTTTATCCTGAATTTAAACCATTAACTAAAAGCAAAATCAAAATCTGGATAGAGAAATTCGTCAAACAAAACAACTTGACAATAGAAAGTCAGGCCATTGAATATATAGTCAACTCTTTAGACAACAATCTCTGGGCTATCAAGAATGAATTAGATAAGTTAATTGTTGGTCTTGCGAAAAACCAAATCCAACTCAAAGACGTTCAAAATATGATTAAACCCACGGCTGAACAAAATATCTGGAATCTCATTGATGCTTTTGGGCAAAAAAATAAAAAAGGGGCCAGTCAATTGCTATTAGAACAAATAGAAGCTGGAATGACCACCGATTATCTCATATCTATGCTCAATTATCAATATAAAATTATCATGCGAATGAAATCATATGTAGGCAAAAAATCAGGATATATATCACCTCAACAAGCAGCTAAAGATTTATCTTTGCATCCTTTTGTCTGTCAAAAAGCTCTCCAACAGCAACAAAATTACGAGCTAAAAGAATTAAAAAAAATCTATCAACAATTACTGAAAATAGATATTCTAAAAAAAACACGGCAAATTAATGCCGAGATTCTCTTGAACTTATTAATCTTAAAAGATTAAAAATATAATAATAAAATTACTTCAAAGAATGCAATATTTTAAATAAACGTGATTTACTGCGACTAGCAGTATTTTTTTTAATAACTCCTTTCTGGGCCGCTTTGTCAAAGGATTTCTGCAGTTTCAAACAAAAATCACCAGCAATTTTTTTATCTTTCTTGCCAATTGCTTTTAAAAACTGACGTTTAAGCCAACTAATATTGGTTTTAATTCCTTTGTTGTAGATTTCGCGTTTTTTAGATTGGCGAATTGCCTTAAATGCGGACTTTTTAATTGGCATATATAAATTAACTATTAATTTTCATATAATTCTTCTTCCTCTTCTATATCTTCCTCTTCTAACATCTTTTCTTCTTGGGCAATTAATTCATCCCATTTATTCTGCCCATCAACTAATGCATTCATTCTGGCCTTAAAATTCTCATTAAAATCCTTAATAAACCTTGGATTTTTTGCAAAAATATTCAAAAGTTCTTCTAAAGCCTTTTCTGGTAAGATTGGCAAAAAAACCAATAAATCGTTTTGGTCAGTGGCAGAGATTGTTGAAGAACCAATAATTTCTCCTAGTTGTTGTAATATTTTTGACATGAATTTCTTTTAAACTCTTTCTGGGTTCTCAACTATCATCTTGCCCAAAAGTGAACTAATTTCAATTACCCTTCGTTTATCAGGACCCGTTTCATGAAAAGTCTTCAATAAGTTTAGCTCTATTCTGCTTCCCCTCAAATATGATTCTTTTCCTAAAATACAAACACCCTCTCCTTTCATTTCTAGGAATTTTTGCATGATTGACTGTTTCCCCTCACTTAATTTATTATTTTCAGGGAGGACTGTTTCCCCGAATTTTTCCATTGAGAATATCATATAAATAATTCTTAAACCCCATCCATTTATTAGATATGAATATCATAACAGATATTCGTCATCTTGTCAAATTAAATAAAATCTTTAAAATAAGAATTATGATCTCTTCTATTGAAGGTACAATTAGTGACAAAAATCAAGAATCCATTCAAATAGTAATCAATGGTCTGGGGTATAAAATATTTATTACCAAACCTCTATTGGATAAGGTTAAAATTGGCCAGAATATAAAACTTTTTACCAAACTTCAGATAAAAGATGATTCTTTAAATCTATACGGATTAGCCAGCCAATCTGAAATGGAATACTTTAAACATTTAACATCTATCTCTGGCATTGGAGCTAAGTCAGCTTTAAATATCCTTTCTTTGGTTAGTTTAAAAAAATTACAAAACGCTATTCTTAACAAAGAAGTTGAGGCCCTTACTAAAATCTCGGGTATCGGCAAAAAAACGGCTGGAAGAATTATATTAGAGCTTAAAGGAATTGTTGAAAAAAATTCCTCTCTTGGGCATGATATTACAAATGATGCATTAGCAATTGATGCTTTGTTGGGCATGGGATATTCAATTCAACAAGCGCGAAAAGCTATTCAACAAATTTCATCTTCTGAAATAGTGAGGGCAGAAGAAAAAATAAAAAAAGCTCTTAAATTCTTATCTTCCATGTAAAAATGAAAAATGATTATTTCTTTTTTGCTTTTAGAGCTTTTTCCTCCAAAATTTTAATAATTTTAATTTCCGTACACAATTGCCTGTGTCCTTGTTTTTTAAAATAACGAGTTTTGGGTTTATATTTAATAACACTAATTTTTTTTCCTTTAAATTGAGAAATAATTTCTGCATCAACGCTAACCTTAAGGGTCGGCTGACCAATCGCCGTCTTTTTTTGTTTAGAGTCCACAAATAACAAAACATCTTTAAGTGAAATTTTGTCTCCCTTTTCACCCTCAATCTTTTCAATAGATAGAATGTCTCCCTCTTGAACCAAATACTGTTTTCCTCCTGTTTTAATCACTGCTATTTTCTCCATATTTTAATCTTAATAATAATTATAACAACCTCTCCTCACTTCGTTCGTCGAGAACGTTGCTGTTCGCTACGCTCACAGTAGGAACCTGCTCACTACATTCGCAGAACCTTGTTATTCGCTTTGCTCATAGTAAGAACCTGCTCACTACATTCGCAGAACCTTGAAATTAAATTACTTTATATATAACTAACGTCAAGGTGATTTAATTATAAAATCAGCGTCCTATTATTATAAATAAATAAAGGAATTAAGCAAGTTAAATTCTATTTGCTTTTTCAATTCGGAGATTACCTCCTTTTTCTAAAATCACTACATCTCTACGACTTACTTTGCCAGTTAACAAAAAGTCAGCCAAAAGATTGTTAACCCTGTCTTGAATAGCACGCCGTAATGGTCTAGCGCCAAAAGCAGGATCAAATCCAACTTCAGCTAATTCCTGAATAGCCTCTTCGGTCGCACGGAAAGAAATTCCCTTGGTTTCTAGTTGTTTGCTTAATTTATTTAATAATAATTTGGCAATTTTTTGAATTTCAATTTTGCCCAAAGTTTTAAAGACAATTAATCCATCAAAACGATTAAGAAATTCAGGACGAAAGTGAGGCTTAAGTTTCTCTTGCAGTAAAATTTCTTTAATATCTTCTATGGACATATTCTTTCTTAAACCTTCTTGAATAAATTCTGTGCCAGCATTAGAAGTTCCAATTAGAATAACATTTGTAAAATCAATGGTTCTCCCTAAGGCATCAGTAAGACGACCATCTTCCATAACTTGTAAAAAAAGATTTAAGATGTCTGGGTCGGCTTTCTCTATTTCATCAAGCAATAAAAGAGAGTAAGGATTGCGACGAACGGCTTCAGTTAAATAACCACCCCTATTCTCGCTAGCTATCCCCAATAAACGACCTATGCTAGAGCTATCTTGATATTCACTCATATCAATTCTAATCATTCTGTTTTCATCGCCAAAATAAACTTCAGCCACTGTTTTTGCTAACTCAGTTTTACCAACCCCGGTAGGCCCAAGAAAAAGGAGATTAACAATCGGCCTTTTTTTATTTCTTAACTCAGTACGAGCCCGACGCAAAGCAGCTGAAACTGCGTTCACTGCTTCGTTCTGGTTAATTAAACGCTGATGAATTCTATCTTCTAGCCCAAGGAGAACTTTTGACTCCTCTTGCGTAACCCTAGATATTGGAATTTTAACTTTTTGAGAGATTAAATCAGCTACATCTTCTGGTCCAACAATACTTTTTTTACTTCGCGCCCTTTTAACCATAATTGCCACTTCTTTTAAAAGATTAACAGCTTTTTCTGGAAAAAAACGGTCATGAATATAACGCTTGGACAAATCAACAATTCGTTCTATGGCTCGATAAGAAAAATAAACCTGTTCTTTGCTTTCCACAAAAGCTGCATGAGCTTCCAAAATTTGGATATTAATATTTTTGTCTGGCTCTTCCATGTCTATCTTCTGTAATGATTCCCCTAAAGCTTGACCCTCAATTAAACGATGATATTCTTTGGGGATAGAAGTAGCAATAAGCAAAAAAGATTTTGATTTCAGGATATTAGCTAAAATTTCAGAAATATCCAATTCTCCCTGGGTAGTTTTCATCCCTATCATATTATGAATATCTTTGATAAAAAGAACGATATTGCCAGAAATAGAAACTTCATTAATTATGGACTGCAACCGAGCTTCTATGTCTCCTGGCCTTGATGCTCCAGCAATTAAATTAGCCAAACTTAAACTAACCAATCTTTTGTCTTCTAAAATTTCAGGTACATCCTCTGTAACCATCAGACGAGCAATGCCACCCACTAAAGTTGATTTTCCTACACCTGGTTGACCCACTAAAATAATACTTTGACGTTCTGTGCTAAAAATTCTAAAAATGTCTTCTTTTTCTTTCTCGCGATTTACGCAAAATTGTAAATAATTATTACGCGCTAATTGAGTTAAGTCTTGACTACAGGCATCAAGATTGGGGGTAGCTATAGCTGTATAAGCTTTATTAATGGCCCCCTTGGGCTTGAAACGAGAACGTTGGAAAAAATAATGTTGTTGGGCCCTAAATTCATTATAAAGATCTATCCAAAGACAAACATTTTTTATTTGATGAGCATCAATTTCTAAATCATAAAAAACTTCTCTAACTAAATCATCATTAACAATTAAAGATTCCAATATTTCTAGAGGGGATAAATTAAGTCGATCTTTTTCTCCGGCCAAAGTATAAGCAAATAATATTATTTTTTTACTATCTAAACCACAAGTAATCTGTGACATTTTTTTGATTTGAGATTCATCTGAAACACTTAATGAGCGTTCTATTTTTTTCTGTAGAACATTATAATTCAATCCCAATCGCGCTAAAACTAATTTAATGTCTAAATCTCTTAGTGCCGCTCCCAAGATATGAATTGGCATTATCTGAGAATTTTTATACTTGCGAGCCAAGCTCCATGCTCGCCTAATTAGAACTAAGCTGGACCTGGATAAAGAAGAAAAAACTTCAATTTTATATTTAGCGGGCAAATTTTTTATATCCGTAAAATTTAATAATTCCTTTGTTTGTGTAATTTTAGATTTTGGCCAAATTTTTATTTTTTTTTCTTTTTTTCTTTCTTGAAAATAAATTAAATAACAACCCACTAATACTGCTAACCAAAAAATTAACCATAGATTATCTAGGGGCAAAAGTGGGGTCAGAAAGAGGGGGTAGTAAGGTAGCTTAAATAAGTCAGTAACTATTTTTAGTAAACAAACGACTCCCCATAAAATAAATAAAAAAGAAGCTATTTTAAACATAATTCTTAAGAAAGATTTTCCAATAGCATTAATTTTTTCCTGAGGATTAAAAATTTTTTCAAAAAATAAAACAAATCCTCCAAACGAAAGATAAACGCCCTTGCCAGAACAAACTGGACATTTTTTAGAACCTTGAAATCCGTGACCCTGACACTCTGGGCAAATAACAAATTGCATAATTTTTTAATTTTTAATTATAAGAACCTGCTCGCTGTGCTCGTAGAACCTTGCTATTCGCGCTACGCTCATAGTAAGAACCTGCTCGCTGTGCTCGTAGAACCTTGCTATTCGCGCTACGCTCATAGTAAGAACCTGCTCGCTGTGCTCGTAGAACCTTGCTATTCGCGCTACGCTCATAGTAAGAACCTGCTCGCTGTGCTCGCAGAACCTTGAAATTAAATTATCATTATATATAAATTAAGGTATTTTAATTATGATGATGTTAATTCAATGATTATTTGCCAAATAGCCACAATAGGCAAAATAATCCAAACTAAAAATAAAACTAACAAACCCAAAAAACTTACCAAAAACAAAAGAAGACGCCAAAACAAAAGAATTGTCCTCATGAAAAAGCTAATCATCCTACCTGTTCTAGAATATTCTCCAAACATAGGCTTAAAATAATTGGCAAACATAATTTTTAAGGCTAAGGCTTTAGATAATTTTTTAACCTGCCCCCTAAAAATCAAAAATCTTTTTTTAAGCCCAGGTCCATACCACCAAACAGGAAAATAAAAAATACTCAACAAAGTATCAACAAAAAATGATTTGATAATATTGAGCAATACGAACATAAAATTTATAGATGAATAGATTTACTTTCTTTTAAATATAATCTTCTGTTCTAATATAGTGAAAACAATACCTATAAGCCAATAAATCATTAAACCGCTGGGAAGAGTGCTCCCAATAATAATAGTCATTACTGGCATCATAAATTTCATTTGCTTATTCATCGTAGTCATCATGCCCTCATCTTTGGCTCCTTCTTTTTTGGCTACAGATTTAAGTGGACTAACGCCTGATAACATACTAGCTTGAATATATTGCGCTATGCCGGTTATCACTGCTAAAAAAATATTTGGCGCGCTAAGAACTAAAAAACCAAAACCTATGGTATTAAGCGCACCTGGATTATGAATAAAAGAATAAACAGGCAAATTAACCTCTGTTAAGCCACTCCTAAAAACTTGAAAAACAGCAATTAAGATAGGAAGCTGAATCAATAAAGGCAAACAAGAAGAAAAAGGATTCACTTTGTTTTCTTTATATAAATTCATTATGGCCTTTGTCTGTTTCTCTTTGTCCTTGGCGTATTTTTTCTTTATCTCATCCAATCTCGGCTGTAATTCTTTTAATTCTTTTTGTCCCTTTACTGCTTTCATGGAAAGTGGCAAAAGTAGTAATTTAATACTAAGAGTCAAAAAAATAATTGAAATCCCAAGATCGTGACCAGGTATTATATTATAGAAAAAAACCAAAAGATTTAAAAATGGTTCATAAAGAATTACTTTGAAAAATTCAATCATAATATCTCATTAGAGCATTAGAACATTAGAGCATTAGAACATAAAATATGTAATAAATTTCTAATTTCTAATAAATTAATTGTTAATTGCTAATTGTTAAATTGTTCCCATGTTCTCATGTTCCAATGTTTCTATGTCTATGGTTCATCCCAACCACCTTTAGACCAGGGATTACAACGGAGAATTCTCCAAATGGCCTTTATGGATCCTTTTGCTATCCCATACTTATCAATAGCCAAATAAGCATATTCTGAACAAGTGGGACGAAACCTGCAAACACCTGGCCAAGGATGTATTAAAGAAAATGGTCCATGGTCTGGAGAAAATGTTTTTTGATAAAAACGAATCAATTTTAAAATTAATAACTTGGGAAAAATCAAAAGTTTGTTCATTTTTAACAAATTATTAAATTATTTTTGTTCAAAATTTCTAAAAACATGTTTTGTAGCTGAGAATAGTCCAATTCTTTAATCCTGTCTTTTGTTATAACAATAACATCCCAACCAGGAACCAAAAAACTAATTTTTTCTCTTAATATGGCCCTTAAACGTCTCTTTATCTTATTGCGAATAACCGCCTTTTTGTCAACTTTAAGAGAAACAATTATGCCAAAACGCGAACAAGATTGATTATTCTTTATCCATTTTAAATTCAATTCCCGACTATAGGCCTTTTGGCCATAACGAGCCACTCTGGCGAAATCTTTATCTTTAATTAAACGATACTTCTTTGGAAGCATAGCTAAAAATTATACGGTCAACTTCTGGCGACCCTTAGCTCTTCTTCTTTTAATAATATTACGCCCTGCAACAGTTCTCATTCTTTTAAGAAATCCATGCTTGCGGGCTCTTTTTCTCTTTTTGGGTTGATAAGTTCTTTTTGGCATAATAATTAGTATACAATAATTTTTCTTATTAAACAATACTTGACATCTATCTTGCGTATTCGCTAATTCTATTTTCTCTTATAACTGTTACTTTAATTTCTCCGGGATATTTTAGTTCTTCCTCTACTTGATCAGCTATTTTACGAGCCAATTTACTCGCTTCTAGGTCATCTATTTTTCCTGGAGACACAAAAACCCTTAACTCTCTACCCGCCTGAATAGCATAAACTCTTTCCACTCCTTCAAACTTTTTAGCTATATCTTCCAATTCTTCTAACCGTTTAATATACTCTTGATAGGTTCCTTTCCTGGCTCCTGGGCGAGCGCTAGAAATAGCATCAGCAACCTTAACAATAACTGCTTCTAGTGTAGGAGGGTGATCGTCATGATGGGTGGCAATAGGAACTATAACCTCTGGAGAAAGGTTATGTTTTTCCCCTATGTCCTTTCCGATTTCGGGATGAGTTCCTTGAATTTCAAAATCCATGGCTTTACCAATGTCATGCAATAAGCCAGCTTTACGGCAAACAGCCACATTGGCTCCCAATTCCCCGGCTAACATAGCCGATAAATTTGCTACTTCAAGTGAATGCTGCAAAACGTTTTGGCCATAACTGGTTCTATATTTTAATCGCCCCAATAATTGAACTATTTTGGGATCTAATCCAGTGACCCCAACCTGATAAACTGCGTCTTCTCCTGCTTTTCTAATATCGCGTGCTAATTCCTTTTTTGTTTCCTGAACAATTCTCTCTATTCTTGCTGGTTGGATACGACCGTCCAAAATTAATTTATCCAAAACCAATTTAGCCAACTGACGTCTAATGGGGTTAAAGGCCGAAACAAAAACCACGTCTGGAGTATCATCAACGATAATTTCTACGCCAGTAAGTTGTTCTATTACTCTAATATTACGACCTTCACGACCAATAATGCGTCCTTTAACTTCGTCCGAAGACAAGGATACCGAGGTTGTGGTGGTTTCTGAGGTATGAGCGGCTGCGCAACGCTCAATAACACTTGTAATTAGATTCTTGGACTTTTTTTCAATTTCTTCCGCTCCGTAATCTTCTAATTTTTTAATTCTTTCTAAAATATCATCTTTTATTTTCTTTTCTATATTCTCTAATAAAAGCTCTTTAGCCTCTTCTGTGGTTAAATTGGAAATTCTTTCCAACTCGGTGCGGGCCTTTTCATAAATTTGACGAATCTTATCTTTAGCTTCTTCAATATTATCCCTTTCTTTGGATAAAACCTTGCGATTTTCTTCTAGTTCTAAAATTTTTTCCTCAAAGAGATTCTGTCTTTTTTCTATCCTGTCCTCCGCTTTTTTCAACTCTTGACGACGAGCGTCTTCATCTTTTTTTGCCTTATCAATAATTTTTAACGCCTCTTCTTTAGCTTTGAAAAAGACTTCTTGTTGTTTTGTTTTGGCCTTAGAAATAATATCCTTGGCCTTAGTTTCCGCTGATTGAGTTAAATGAGCTGCCACACTTTGTCGCACAAACCAACCAATTAAAAATCCCACTAACAGGGAAACAAAAATTTCAATATAAATCATAATTTATTTGGTAAAACAATTAACAAAACCGAGCATTAAAGGCTCGGCTTTCAAGAAAAAGCATTAAACAATTATATTAAATTTACTCTGGGATAGATTTACCTTTTGATAATTTTATCAATTAATCCGTATTTTTCTGCTTCTTTGGCGGTCATAAAAAAATCGCGATCTGTGTCCTTTTCTATATTACTTAGAGACTGTTTCGTATGTTTAGATAAAATTTTGTTGATCCGATCTCTAACTCGCAAAATATGCTCAGCTCTAATTTTAATATCAGCTGCTGGTCCTTCTGCTCCGCCTATAACTTGATGAAGCATTATCTCTGAATTTGATAAAGTAAATCTTTTTCCTTTAGCGCCAGCTGCCAATAGAACCGCGCCCATAGAAGCGGCAATGCCAACGCAAATTGTGCTCACCGCCGGACCAACATACTGCATAGTATCATAAATAGCTAATCCAGCTGTTACTGAGCCCCCTAGAGTATTAATGTAAAGTTTAATATCTTTGCTTTTATCTTCGCTTTCAAGAAATAAAAATTGGGCAATAATTGTATTAGCGACGCTATCCGTGATAGTGTCTCCCAAAAAAATAATTCTTTCTCTTAAAAGCCGAGAATATATGTCATAAGCCCTTTCTCCGTGCGTAGATTTTTCAATTACTGTAGGAACAAATTGCATATATTATTTTATATTTATTTATTATTAACCTTTATAAGTTATATTTTAACATTATCAAAAATAATGTCAAACCCCCACGCCAAGATGGACCTAAGCAGAATCGAACTGCTGTCTCCGCAATGCGAATGCGATGTACTACCACTGTACTATAGGCCCTCAAATTTTATTTGTTTTGGAATAATAAAAAAGAATAAGAATAATGGCCAAGCAAAAATGACAAAACATTAAAATTATGAATTTCTTGGGCTAAAAGCGTAAAACCAAAATCATTTACGCATTCAGCTATAATCCTATTTTTATTTTGTGTGACAATGAACAAATAACCATTCTTGTTCAACCTGCTCTTGACGGTTTCTAAACATAATTGATTATCAGAATTATAATCCTTACTATCTAAAATATTAGAAAGATAAATCGCGTCAAAATGTCCTTTGTCAAATAATTTTAAATTATTAACAAAATCTCCGCAATAAATATTTATTTTATCTAATTTTGTTGGCAAAATTTGATATTTCTCGCGAGAAATAAGATAAAACAAATAATCTTCTTTGTTTTTGACTTGATTAAAACTTTCTTTATACCAAAAGCGGGATTTTTGTAAACATTTTATAAAATTGTTGTGCTGACAATTATAAAAAATATAATCAAAAACTTTTTGTGTCAATAAATTTATTTTGCCCCTTATTCTCTGATGAATTTGTTCTTTGTTGTGGGATTTAAAGTCCGAAAATATTTTTAATAATTCCTCATAATTAAACTCTCTAAATAGAGCTATTTTGTAATCTGTAGTTAAACAGGACATTGGTCGTTTATCGCAAACATCAACTTCATTAACATCAAATAAGGATAGAATATTAAAAACAAAATCATTGCCACCTGCAATAGCAAAAATTCGCTCAATTTTTTTTAATTTATCTAATTTTTTTAAGAATTCATTTAGCTTTTCGTTCGTAAAAAACCATGATGGATAAAAATCTCTATTAATGATTTTTTGATAATCTATTTTTTGACATATTTGCTTAATCTCTTTATTCATTTTGTTGAAATTTCAATAACTGGCCGAAAACTTAAAATCGTGCTCCAAAACGTAGGTGGGTCCCAACCCAAAGAGCCAACTGACTTCCATCCGCCAGCTAAGTTCTGTTTTTGTTCAAATTTATCCTCAAACCATTCCCAAGTTTTGGTAGTAGCCCATTGGGGATAAAAAACATTGCCCAAATAATTATATTCTATAAAACGAGGCAAGCGAATAATGTGGCTTGAGTCAATTTTCAAAATACTCAAAATAAATGGCAATATTTTTTTAATATCGTTGATAGACAAACAAAACCGAGTGACAAATCCTTGGGCATTTAAAATTTTGGTCAAATATTCATTTTGATATAATTGTTTATTTTTCTTTTTCAAACATTTCCTGAAATTAAAGCCCATTTTTTCTAAAAACCAGACATCGCTAGAGCTTATCCAGCGATTTAATTTTTTGGGCTTGTCGCGAGCATCAATTAAGACCCATTTTCCTTGTAAATCTTTAGAATCCATTGCAATTTTGCCTTTTTTTATTTTTTCGTAAAAAACATCATCTGGTTTATCTTTCCATAACGACAAATTCATATCCTGTTCTAAGGAAACCTTGGGAAGATAATGCAAATCAAAATTAAGTGTTAACCAATGTTCGATAATTTCATCATTAACCCATTCTGGCAAACATGGAATTACAAAAGATGACCAATTAAAAAAACCTTTAATTATCTCTTGCTCTTTAGCAGCTATTTGGTTCAATCTCTGCATAAAATTTAAAATTGAGGACGAGAAGATAACTTTTCTATAACCCCTTCTACAGTAACTCTGTCTTTATCTTCTATGTTTTCACTTTCCAAACATTCTTTTAACGCCTCTATTGCTACTTCGTTCATAACGCCTTCATCGCCCTTTAACAACCCGCTTAACCTGCCTCCGCGTCCAAATCTTTGCCTAAATTCATCTTCCGCTAATCTAAAACCCTCTGGCATATACTCATTAATAGCATCAACCTTTTCTTTAATTTTTGCGTCAACCATTTCTTTGAAGGTTAATTCTTTTTCTTCTTTATCGTCCTCAATCGTGGACTCTATTGCGGGCTTTACGCCCTCAATTGGTATATCTTTTTCCATACTTTTATTATTTACTATTTTTTAATTAGGGACAGTCACCACATTTTAATTTGCTCTGTTTATGCCCTTTCTGGGCCTGACCGATGCAAAAATTTCGTCTTCAGTTAATACTTTAATATTATTCTTTTTCAGAATTTTAACGAATACACCGTCTCCGTCAATTAATTTCCCAGAAAAAGTACCGTCATAAATCTTACCTGAACCGCAGGAAGGAGATTTAGATTTTAAAATTGCTTCATCACAATTCGCAAGTTTAGCAATTTTCAAGGCCTCTTTCGCGCCTTTTTCAAATTGGAAGGTAACATCTTCTCCGTCTTTGGTAAAAACTTTATTATCTTTCTGCTCAGCAGGAGTTCGCGGAGTAGTTAAACCGCCCAATTGTTCTGGACAGACAGGAATTGCTTTGCCTTGCTTAACTAATTCAATAACTTTCTGAGAAGGTTTTGCTTCGTTTTTATAATTACAATTAATTCCTGCCAAGCAGGCACTTACAATTTTCATAATATAATTAAAATTTTTGTCTATTTTGGTCCATTTTTTGCCAAATCGGATTTTTTATCTTAAAACCCGCTACTAACGCGAGCTTCAGGGGGACAACTCATGGGGACAGTCCCCTTAAATTTTAAAATTATAACTTTTTCAAAGGGGACTAACTTTTTCAAAGGGGACTGTCCCCTTAAACCGCTCTCTTGTAATCCTTTGATAGAGCGGAATCTAAAACACTTTTTTTGATTTGTCAAAAAATAATTAATGAAATCCGTGGGCATAATCACCAAATTTAATTCCATGAGCTGCGCCCCAAATGTCTATGTTGATATATTGACGGTTATTTAATTTTATTCGCAGATATTGATGAGGTGAAATATACCATACTAATGTCCATTTATTTTCAATGTTATTATTATTAAAAAAACCACTTTTGACCAATAATATTCTCATCAAATAGTTAGCGTTGTTACAGTGGATAAAATTAGTCCCGTTCCACAACTTTTGAACGTCAAGCGTAAACATCTGAAATAATTTAGTATATGTCTCAAATCTATATCCACGATATCTGTCGGTTATAATCTCATAGACATTCCTTAAACATTGCTTTTGATTTGATAATTCCTTTATTTTATGGATTATTTTTTGCATTTCCTTGGGTAAATTTTTCGGTATTTTCGTTTTCGAAAAAAAACAATTTTTCATAATATAAATAAAATTAACTAGCCGGACGTTAAGCGTCCCAAAGGTTAGCCCACTATTCAGAAACTTTGAGCATACCAACTATTTTGCGTGAATATCAACTACTTCTCCGGATTGAACCACAGATTTTATTACTTCTGATTTGTCTGTAAATACACTTATCCTTCCATCTGGATGTTGTTTCACTACTATCTCTACCCTTTTTTCTACCGGGTTTGCAAAGATAGCTCCATTGGGAAGCTCTATTTTTTCATATCCTTCAAGTTCCAGACTTGGTTTATTCTTTAATACAATTTCTACAATCATAATATTAAGTTAAAAAATTAATGTTTATATAATTTGCGACCTTTATTTTCATGGGGACAGTCCCCTTAAACCGCTCTCTTGTAATCCTTTGATAGAGCGGAATCTAAAACACTTTTTTTGATTTGTCAAAAAATAATTAATGAAATCCGTGGGCATAATCACCAAATTTAATTCCATGAGCTGCGCCCCAAATGTCTATGTTGATATATTGACGGTTATTTAATTTTATTCGCAGATATTGATGAGGTGAAATATACCATACTAATGTCCATTTATTTTCAATGTTATTATTATTAAAAAAACCACTTTTGACCAATAATATTCTCATCAAATAGTTAGCGTTGTTACAGTGGATAAAATTAGTCCCGTTCCACAACTTTTGAACGTCAAGCGTAAACATCTGAAATAATTTAGTATATGTCTCAAATCTATATCCACGATATCTGTCGGTTATAATCTCATAGACATTCCTTAAACATTGCTTTTGATTTGATAATTCCTTTATTTTATGGATTATTTTTTGCATTTCCTTGGGTAAATTTTTCGGTATTTTCGTTTTCGAAAAAAAACAATTTTTCATAATATAAATAAAATTAACTAGCCGGACGCTAAGCGTCCCAATGGCCACGCTGAGCGTGGCGGAGAGGGAGGGATTCGAACCCACGTGCCCCTTACGGGACCAATCGCTTTCGAGGCGATGCCGTTATGACCACTTCGGTACCTCTCCGTGAAATAATTATCATTGCTCCTATAATTACCCAAAACAGAATTGCTAAATCATTTTTAAAATATGGGGTATCAACCAATCCATGGATTAGAATAACTGCCATTGCTCCCATAATTGAACCAATTAAGATTGGTTCTTTTTTAAAATTTTTAAAACCTTTTTTAAAAAATTGGAACAGAATCAAGAAAAAAATAACCAAACCTAATAATCCAAGCTCCAGCCAAATTGTTAAAAGCAAATTATGTGGATAAGGATGTGTTTCAACGGAAATCAATTCTTGGGTGCTTTGGTCGTAATAACGTTCTTGATATTGAGGAGCTAAAACACGATATCCATTTAACCCTGCTCCTAAAACGGATTTTTCTTTTAATATTTCTGAAGCACCTTTCCAAATATTAACCCTCAAACGACCAGAAAGGTCTTGAAAAAATATTTTCTCTGTCAAATAATGACGTGAAACGGAAAAAGACAACAATAGCAAAATAAGAACTAAAATCAGAACCAAAACCCATTTTCTGACTGGCTTATAAAGCACACCACAAAAGAGCAAGGCAACAAAGATAGCTATTATTGCTCCTTCAGATTTAGCAAAAGCAAGAGAACCTAAAAATAATACTGCAAAAAATATGGTTTTAACAATAAATGGGATGTTTTTTTTGAAATTTAAAAATATATACCCTAATCCCAGCATAAATAAAGGACCAAGATACAGACCCAAAAAATTGGGATGAGGAAAGGGCCCAGTTGCCCTTAAAATTTTCGGTTGTCCCCAAATTTCAGTGCTCCAAACCCCTTGACCAATAATTTTTTGATAAAAAGCATAAAAAGTAACCAGCAAGCCCGAACAAATTAAAGTCCCAACTGCTAACCTTAAATCCTTTTTATTTCTTATTATATCCAAAAACACAATAAGGAATAAGATTGGCTCTAAGAAATAGGCCTTCCAAATGCCAGCCCCAGCACGCAAATCAGGGGATATAAATACTGCTATTATTGATATTAAAAACCATGCTAAAATTGACCAAAACCATATTCTCGGCTTTTTATAATCAAAAATAGGATATTGCCTGTATTTTATCTTCTTAATCAACCAAACAATAAATAAAACCAAAATTAAAATCTCTAAAAATGTCAAAGGAATTTCTAGGATTTGAAAACGAATTTGATAAGCGGGTAAAAGCGCTAAAATCAAAAATAAAGACCATTTCTGATAATTCCAGCTTAACCAAATAAAGAATATAGAGAAGAATACAAGAGGATAAAACATACTAATTTGTTTTAATTATATCTCTAATCATTTTTTTGTTTATCCCTCCTGATAAATATAAAACCGAGGTGTAAACAATAATTGCTAAAAGAATTAATAAAAATAAATTGGCTTGGTTAAAAATAAACAAAACAAGTCCCATTACTAAACTAGATAAAATTACTGGTCTAAAAATTTTTAAAGAAGGAGAAAATTTACTAGTTTGTTTAATAATTACAAAAGCAGAAATGGTAATTATAAACTCGGCAACAATGGTCACATACGCCGCTCCATAATAAGAATAGCGTGGGATAAAAATCAAATATCCAATCAATGCCACTACTGCCGCTAAACAATAAAACCTAAGCATTGTACGTTGTTTGTTCATGGCAATAATCGCATGGCTAACTAAACTCCCGAAAAAAATAAGCGTTGTTGCGAAGATTAGGATTTTAAGTGGTTCTGCAGAAATAGCAAATTCTGAGCCAGCGATAAACACCATTAAAGGTTTAGCTAAAAACAAAACACCGACTATCAATGGTATGGTCATAAGAGCGAAAAAATCAAATGATTTTTGAAAAATTCGCTTAAAAGTAAAAATATCTTTCTTGGCCCAAGCCAAAGTTAAATGCGGCAGAATTAAACCCATAAAAATTGGCGGAAACATAATTAAGGCCTCTAATATTCTATAAGCAGCGCCATAAATACCTACTTCTTGTGATGATTTAAATAAAGAAAGAATAATAGTATCTCCTTTAAAATAAATTGTAGTTAAAATAATTGATAACCCAATAGGCCATGTTTTTTTAATCGCATTACGCCAAATTGTTTTATCAAAACGCAAAGAAATCTTAACAAATTTACGCGAAAATAAATAAAGTAAAATAAAATTTACGAATCCGCCAACAACTACTACACCCAAAATACTCAAAAAACCAATATCTGAATAAACAACAAAACACATCAAGCTGACAAAAACTAACTTACTAACTATTTCAGCAATTGCAACTTTTAACATTTCCATTTTTTTCTGAAAAAAACCAGTTAAAAGTTGGCTCAAAGAACCGAAAAGAAAAGAAATTGCGGTGACGGCAATGCCCAACTTAACAAGATGAGAATATTGTGGGATTAATAGACATATTGCGGGAGCAAGAGATAAAAGAAAAATACTAGAAACTAAACGAATCGTAAAAAAATTGCTGGCAATCTTTTCTTCATTTGCATTTGGCAAAGAAAGCATCTGAATAAAAGTCATATACAATCCTAAATCAGCAAAAATTGCAAAGCCCTGAAGATAAGCAATAACAATAGTAAACTCTCCAAAACCAGTTGCGCCCAAATAACGCGCGATTAATGCAAAAACAAAAACATTTAAAAAAAGACTAATAATCTTACTGCAAAAATGTACTAATGTATTGCGCCCAATTTTCTGAATTAAAAACATAATCTTATGATATCAAGAAAAGAAGAGAGTATCAAGATATTGACTTCTAATTTAATTCTGGTTAAAGTGAAAACATGTCAAAATTTACCTTACCTAAAATAGGATTAATATTTGCTCTTACTTTTCTTGTTCTGCCATTAACAACTCGCGCTGAAAATATATATCAAGCAAAAAGATTGGAACAAAGTCATATTTCCTTGCCAGAGCTTTACTCAGGCCAATCTTTAGAATTCTGGGTAAAATTTAAAAATATTGGCTCCCAATATTGGCGAGGGGATGGGGCTCAAGCTGTAACTCTCAGAACCATAAGCGGGATGAAAAGTAAATTTAGCCACCCTACTTGGTATAATAGCTATACACCAAATCGCGTTAACCCCGTTTTAACCATTGAGCAAGAAGGCGAAGCGCTCTTTAGGTTTAGGGTTAATGCCCCATCTGAACCCGGAATAAAATGGGAAAAATTTAATCTTTTTGCCGGCTCAACTATCATTCCAGGAGGAGAGATAGAAATAGCAATTAAGGTTTTAAGCGAAGCAGAGGAAGCAAGTGAACCAGAGCCCATTCCTGAGCCAGAACCATCACCAGAGCCCATTCCTGAGCCAGAACCAGAACAATTATTTTGGCAAACTGTTTCTCCTTCAATAACTATTGAAAATCAACTTCGCTGGAATCAACTTGCGGACGGACCTAATGTGCGTGTTGGACTTCTTTTCGTAGATTCGGAAGAAAAGAATGATTACTTACCCTTTAGAATCTCTAGCTTCAATAATAAACTTTACGATATTTACGACCAAAACAATAAACTTTTAGTTCGCAATACAGCTGGAGAAATCATAGAAATAGATTATAATTATGAGACTGGATACTATTTTCTTAATGATAGTAATGGAAAAAGATTATTAATGACTGATTCTTATATAAAATTATCATCAAATGATGAGAATGTATTTGAAATCAATAGCTGGACTAACGGTCCTTTCTGGGGGCAGAATGTTAATGATAATGAATTTCGTGGTGATGTTGAAGTTCAATATAATCCTAATACTGGACGTCTTTGGTTAATCAATGAACTCTCTTTAGAAAAATATCTAAAAGGAGTTGCAGAGGTGTCAGATTTAGCTCCATTTGAATTCTTAAAAGCTCAAAAAATTGCTGCTAGAACTTACGGTCTCTTCCGTTATTTAACGCCAAAATATACGAACACTCCTAACGGAGAACCTTTTTTTACTTTACGCAGTACTCAGGCTGACCAAGTCTACAGAGGGTATAACAGAGAGATGAGGGCATCCAATACATCAGTAGCAGTAGATTCAACTAAAGGGATTATTGCTACATATGATAATGAGCCTATATTGGCATATTATTTCGCCCATAGTAATGGTTCAACCATATCTTCTTATGAAGCAAATATGACTGCTGCGCCCGTTGCTTACTTACAGCCAAAATTAGACCCACCTAGCCAAGGACAAAGTATGCTTGGGCACGGAGTAGGTCTTCCTCAAGTTGGAGGAATGGCTGCTGCTCGCCAAGGAGCAAATTATTCCCAAATATTAAAATATTATTATACCAATATCAATCTAACGCAAATGTATTAAACGGGGCGTAGCCTAGTGGCTAAGGCGCCTGCTTTGGGAGCAGGAAATCGAGAGTTCGAGTCTCTCCGTCCCGACCAAGCTTAGCTTGGCCCATGGTACGCTCAGCGTACCGACCAAATTAAAACACTTGGGAACTCGGTTCCCAAATAAATCGCTGATAGATAATACTATTAAAATTTGATAGTATTTTTTTGTTTTTACTCGTGTCTTAGGGCTTCAATCGGACTAAGCTTAGCGGCTTTGCGAGCCGGATAAAATCCGAAAATTAAACCAACTGAACCAGCCACCCCTAAACCCAGAAAAATTGCTTGAATTGAAACACTAAACTGCCATCCTGGGCCAACAGCTTTTGCTAAAACTAAAGCTGATAGAAAAGAAAGGCCTATTCCTAAAATGATTCCTATAATGCCCCCCATGGCTGTCAAAATTATTGATTCAATTAGAAATTGAGTTAAAACATTTTTGCTAGTTGCTCCCAACGCCTTCCTTAAGCCAATTTCTTGAGTTCTCTCTGTAACCGAAACTAACATAATATTCATAATTCCCACTCCACCAACAACTAAAGAAATCGCAGCCACTGAAGTCAAAAGAATGGTTAAGACGTCGGTAACCAACTTTATGGTGTCAATTATATCGCCCTGGGTTGTTACACTAAAATCATCATCTTCTCCTTCTTCAATGTCGTGTAAATCTCTCAAAGTTAACTTAATGTCTTCCACCATTCTGGGAACTACCGCTTCGCTTTGGGCCATAATATGAATCTCCTGATAATAATCAATGCCAAGAATATATTTTTGAGCAACAGAATATGGAATAACAATAAATTTATCTACATCCATAAAAGAAGAAACTGAACCGCTTGGAGGAAGGATTGCTACTATTCTAAAATATTTATTTTTAATTTTAATTTTTTCTCCAATAGCATCAGCAGAACCAAAAAGCTCTTCCTTTACTTTCTGTCCAATAACGGCTACTGCTCTTCGAGATTTAATGTCATCTTCTGTAAAATAATTTCCCTCTGCTGGATAGATATCGTAAAGTTTACCCAACCAATCAGCAGTCCAGCCAAGAATAGTCGGCCGATAAATCTCTCCTTTATAAGAAACACTACTTGGCACCATTAAAGAGGGAGTAATGTCTTTCAGGTCAGGAACATTACTTTTATTTTTTAAGGCCTTGATATCTCTTTCTTTTAAAGAATCTAACAGTAAATTAGTTGCCATATCGCTGGGACCCTTCATTTCTTTGCCAGGATTAATTTGAACAAAATTTCCACCCAGAGTTTCCACTTCTCTTAATATTAAAGATTCAGCTGCCTGACCAATAGACATAATTAAAACAATGGAACTGATACCTATAACAATGCCTAGAACCGTTAAAACAGAACGAGATTTATTCGTTATTATAGCTTTTAGAGAAGTTTGTAAAATGAATCTAATGTGCATACCAAAAATGTTAAAATTTCGGAGCGAAGCGAACTAAATTTTATTATATTTTTGAGTACCCTGTTAAATAATTTGCGAAGCAAATTAAAATCGAAGATTTTATTTAACAGGGTAAAGGTTTTGTTGCTGAAAAATCTTCACCCTACGGGTTTGATTTTGTTAGACAAAGCCCTTTATTTAACAAAACCTTCTTTAGCAAAATGACGACTATCTACCGACAAATCACTAACGATTTTTCCATCCCTAAGTTTTATTATTCTTTCTGCCATCTCAGAAGTGTATTTTTCATGAGTAATCAAAACAATGGTATGTCCACTCTCGTGTAATTTTTGAATAATATCCATAATGACTTGTCCAGAACGCGAATCAAGGTTACCTGTTGGCTCATCGGCAAAAATAATCTTTGGTTTATTAACCAAAGCCCTTGCTATTGCTACTCTTTGCTTTTCTCCACCCGACAACTTAGATGTTTCATAATCTTTACGATGAGTAAGCCCAACCTTTTCTATAGCTTCCATTGTTAAGTCATCCCATAAAGATTCTTTCACTTTAGAATAAATTAAAGGCAACCTAACATTATTAAAGACAGTTGTCTTTTTTAAAAGATTAAAAGATTGAAAAACAAATCCTATTTTCTTGTTCCTAATGTGAGCCAAATCTTCTTCTGAATAGGCGCTCATTGTTTTGCCGTCAAATAAATAATCACCCTTTGTTTGTCTCTCTAAAAATCCCAAAATATGAAGCAATGTGGATTTGCCAGAACCAGAAGCTCCGATTATCGCAACAAATTGACCCTCTTGAACAACAAAAGACACCCCTTGAACGGCTGGAGTGCTTATTTCACCATTATAATAAATTTTTTCTAAGCCCTTAACGAGAATTAAGGGAATTTTTTGAGTAGACATGCTTCTTAATTTTCTCTTAAAATAGTAATTATTTTGTCGCCTTCTACTATTCCCTTTGTGATTTCTATTTGACCCAATGTCCCCTTTAATCCTGTTTCCACTTTAATTTCTGAAATAATTTCCCCTAAACCCACAACCCTAACAAATTTATCTCCATCCTTTCCAAAAACAGCCCTGCCGGGAATAACAATAACCCCTTGACGTTCGTCAGTTAAAATATCAATATCGGCAGTCATTCCAGATTTTATGCGTTCATCTTCTCTGGTAAAATAAAAAGTTACCTTATATGTAGAAACGCCCTCAATAATTGTCTCTGCGGGGTCAATACCAATTAAATTAGCTTCAAAAACAACATTACTCTCATAAGCGTCCAACCTTACTTTTGCTGAATCATTTAATTCAATTTTAGCAATATCAACCTCGGGAATGTTGGCTTCAATTTTGAAATTATTATCTGAAATAATAGTAATGAAAGAAGAGTTAGCTGAAATAATTTCACCAATCTTGGCTTCTTGTTTGGTTATAATTCCCTCCAAAGGAGCACGCAATTCCATTTTAAGAAGCTGAATGTTAGTGCTTTGTAAATTAGCTTGAGCGCGTTTTACTTGAGCTTGTTGAGAAACAATATTCAATTTTGCCTGAGATACCAGGGCCTCTTGCGCTTTGATTTGTTCATTAGTTGCTCCTGATTGTTTGAGAATCAACTCATCTTCAGCTAAATATAAAGCATTTTGATAGGCATTAAGACTGCTCTGGGAAGTAGCAATGTTATTCTGATTAACGATTCTTTGACTGGCGATGAGTTGTTCTTGGCTATTAATATTAGATAGTGCTGTGTTGATGTTTGTTTGAGCAGTACTAATATTGCTTTTATATGTATTAAGTGTAGTTTGAGAGAGATTAATAGCAGAATTAACTACATTATTTAAGCTATTTAATAAATCTCTAATGGTCGAAAGATTATCTCTGGTGTTACTTAAAAAACTATCTAGAACCAAAAAATCTGTCTCTAAAGAAACATTATCAAGGTCATTTTTTATAATATCAAGAATTTCTGTTGCGTTTTTTCTTTGTTGCTCCACATCAATTTTCCCTTGAGAATCAGAAGTAAAAAAAGTTAATTCCGGATTACTGGAGGAATCGTTTGAGAACATTTCGTCTATTTGTTCGTTGACAGCGCTGTCAGCCTTAGAGTAAGAATCATAGAGTATGTCTTCAATGTCGTTATAAAGATTCAATAAATCAATGCTCGCCTTGTCACGGATATTTTCTAAATTATTTTTAGCATCAACCAATGCTTCTCTTGCATTTGCTACCTTAGTTTCAGCAATCTGAATCTCCTCGGGGCGAGAGCCTTGCATTAATTCATCTAGCTTTGCTTGCTGGACATCAGCCGCTGCTCTATACTGGTCTAAATTAGCCTGCGCACTTTCTGTTTCTGCCCCTAATTGCAATAACTGAATATTCAATTCACTACTATCTAGGGCAACTAATAATTGCTCGGGGACTACCTTATCTCCGACTTTAACATAAATTTTGTCAACTTTTCCGCTAACCTCTAACCCCAAATCAACTGACTCTGTGGGTTTCACTTGTCCTGTTACGTTAACTTCTTGAAAAAGATTATCTTTTTGGGCTATAATAAAATCATAATCCGTGCCCTTGTTGTTACGCAAAGACAAATAACCCACAACAAAGACAAAAATTATAATTACAAAAATAATAATTTTTTTCTTAGATTTTTTCATACATCATTCATAATAAGGGAAATAAATCAGTTTGTCAATTCTTAAAAATATGATATAATAAATAATAATTTGGCGGGTATCGTATAATGGTTATTATCTCAGGTTTCCAACCTGATGACGGGGGTTCGATTCCCCCTACCCGCTCCAAATTTTTGTTTATGTTTTTTGTATATATTTTAAAAAGCTTGAAAGACAAAAAACTTTATATAGGTTTCACTAATAATCTTAAAAAACGTCTGGATAGCCATAATAAGAGCAAAGTATTCTCTACAAAAAGCAGATGCCCTTTTGGATTAATATACTATGAGGCATATTTATCCGAAGAAGATGCTAAAAAAAGAGAAAAATTTTTAAAAACGGGGTGGGGAAGAAATTATATTCAAAAAAACTTGCAAAAAACATTAAAAATGTAAACAAAAACTTAGGCGGGCTACCCGCTCTTTTTTAATAAATTTTATGTCTTTAAGTTTAGGAATTATTGGTCTGCCTAATGTGGGTAAATCTACCCTTTTTGAGGCCATAACCAAAAAACAAGTAGCAAGAGAAAATTATCCTTTTTGCACCATAGACCCTAATATTGGCATAGTTGCTGTTCCCGATAAAAGAATTGACGCTTTGACGAAACTAACCAAATCAGCTAAAAAAATCTACACTACCGTGGAATTTGTAGATATTGCTGGATTAGTCAAGGGAGCCAATAAAGGTGAAGGTCTGGGTAATAAATTCTTGGCGCAGATCAGAAATGTAAACGCCATTGTTTATGTTTTACGATGTTTTCAAAGCGAAAATATAATTAATACGCAAACAGCTATAAATGTTTTGCAAGACAAAAGCATCCTGGAAACCGAAATGATATTAAAAGATTTAGAAACCATTGAAAAACGAATTTCTGGATTAAATAAAGAAATCAAAACCAATCCACAAAATAAAAATATACAAAAAGAAATAGAAATTTTAACTAAAGCTAATGGTTTGCTGGAAAAAGAAAAAATGTTAGTAAACTTTGATTGGGAAAACAAGGAAAAAAAAATCCTCAACAATTATCAATTATTAACAATTAAACAAAGATTATTTTTATTAAATGGTTCTTGTGAGGAAATATCCCCTAATGTGGTAAAAATTTTTAAAAAAAATAATTGGCCCTTCCTTATTGTTGATGTTTTAACAGAATTAGATGCCTCAGATTTTAGCGCAGAAGAAAGGATTTCTTTGGGCCTTGAACAAGAAACAAAACTCAATGAGTTGATTAAAAAATGTTACAAATTGTTAAATTTAATCACCTTTTTTACCACTGGCTCAGACGAAACCAGGGGATGGACATTAAGAAAAAACAAAACAGCCCCAGAAGCTGGAGGAGTAATTCACAGTGATTTTGAAAAACGGTTTATAAAAGCAGAAGTGATAAATTGGGAAGAACTAATAAAAGTAGGAGGATTTACTCAGGCCAGAGAAAAGGGATTGCTTCGCACCGAAGGGAAAGAGTATATTGTTCAAGATGGAGATGTAATAGAAATAAAATCCGACGCCTAAAATCAGAAAATAAGCAAAAACACAAAAACTCATCTTATTTAGAAGATGAGTTTTACTTTATGTGGTGCCGAGGGGCAGAATCGGACTGCCGACACGTAGATTTTCAGTCTACTGCTCTACCACTGAGCTACCTCGGCGCTATTTCGGCCTTTATCTGTATTTAATATTTAGAAATGGGCACTGAGGGATTCGCCCAGTCATTCGACTGGGCGTCCGGTTGTATAACCGGACGAACCCATAATCTTTCTTGTTGACTATATTAAATCTGCAAAAGTGGACGGCATAGGGCTCGAACCTATAACCTCCGCGATGTAAACGCGATGCTCTACCATTGAGCTAGCCGTCCAAAATGGTGGACCCAGGGAGAGTCGAACTCCCGATTCCTCCGTGCCACGGAGGTGTTTTACCACTATACTATGGGCCCAAAACTTTTGCTTTGCAAAAGAAGTCCGAAATTCTAAATACGAAACTCTAAATAAATCTTAAATTCTAAATTCAAATGAACAAAACAGAAATCTCTCAAAAATTTACAATGCGGACGAGAGGACTTGAACCTCCACGGGCTAAAAACCCACTAGCTCCTCAAGCTAGCCTGTCTACCAATTCCAGCACGTCCGCATAAAATCCTGATTACCTAATTACCCGAGCACCCAATTAACCAATTATCATTCTTTTATTTCCTTTATTTTTTTCTTATATTTTCCTCTCAAAAAATACAATTTTGAACGTCTAACTTTATGTTTTTTGACAATTTCTATTTTAGTAATCGTAGGCAAATACAGAGGAAATATTTTTTCTACAGCTACTCCACCCCTTTTTGTCACTTTCCTAACCGTAAAAGTGGCTCCTTGCTCCATTCCAGCATGATGAGCAATAACCATTCCTTCAAAGACCTGAATTCTTTCTTTGGTTTTACCTTTAGTGTCTAACTCTTTTATTTTTTGATGCACACGCACCACCATCCCGGGCTTAATATCCGGAACTTTATATTCACTTTCTTCGGAGGTAGAAACAGGTTCTTCTTTTATTTCTTTTTCATCTTCTTTTTTTTCTTCAGTAGTCATAATATCTATATATTATTTTTTTAAAAAATCTTTAATTTTTTTTATTATTTCTTTTTTTAATTTTGGCAAAGTAATTTCATTATTACGAATAATTAAATTATAAACAGTTTTGTCTCTTAAATTAATCTTATAAAGTTTCTCATAACGACTGCAATCGCGTTTATCTCTGTTTCTTACGTTAACTCTAGCAGCAGAGATAGTTAGATTATCTCTTTGCGCAATTCTTTTATCGCGAATTTTTTTATTGCTTTGAACGAAAATCCTGCAATCCGCCCAATCGCCAGCAACCCAAGCTGAAAGCCTGGCAACTAGAACATGTCCTCCTTTCTGGGCCAATTCTAATGTCATCTTATCTATCTGATAATCAATCTTAGAGGGTAATAATTTAGACATTTTATCTAAAGATATCTTGTTCTCGCGAGCATGCTTTCGAAAAAGATCGCCAGCATTAATAAGCTTTAATTTAAAAACTTTTGCAATTTCTTTAGCCACAGTACTTTTTCCACTTCCACTTAAACCTGAAACAGTAATGGTTAGGCCAGATTTTTTCGCTGATAAATTTTCATATTTTCTTAAAAACTTTAAATAAGTTTTCATATTGCTATTGTGCTATTGGGGACTGTCCCCTCAAAGTGCTACTCTTAAACCCTTTATTGATGTGGGTTTTGGGCCAAAAAATTGGATTTGGCAAAAAATGGACCAAAAAATGATTTTACGATTTTTTGTTTTTTAAAATTTCTAAAAATTCCTTTAACTCCTCTGGCCAATCACTCTTAAATTCCATCCATTTTTCTTTCTGATTGTAAAACCCTAAATAACAAGCATGCAAAAAAATTCTTTTTATTCTTTTCTTGATCTCCGGATCAACAAAAAACTGGATTGAATATTTCTTATCTCCAACAATTGGACATCCCATTGCTTTTAAATGAAGTCTTATTTGATGAGTGCGTCCAGTTAAAAGTTTTAATTTAATGAGAGTGAAACCCTGAAATTTTTCTATAACTTGATACTCAGTAATCGCTGATTTTATATTTTTTACTTTCTGTTGACCTGACTGAAAAGAAGAAGCAATTAAATTCTCAGAATTAAGGGCAACCAATCTTCCTTTTTTATTTCTAGCAATAGAAAAATCAATAACACCTTTCAGCGGATAAATTGTTCCAAACACTAAAGCCAAATATTCTTTTTTAACTTTATGAGCTTTAAACTGACCAATTAAATACTGATAAGTTGTCTTATTCCTGGCGATTACCATTAAACCAGAAACATCCTTGTCCAAACGATGTACTAATCCTTGACGAGAAGCTTCTCCTACTTTCTTAATTTCTGGATAATTATCTAAAACCCAATCAACTAAAGTATTGTCTTTTTGGTGTTTATCAGGATGCACTATTAAACCAGATGGTTTCTCTAGAATTAAAAAATCCTTATCTTCATAAATTATATTTATTTTATGCCAAATGTCAATCCTACTTGGACTTGTCATAAATAGATTTTAAAAATTCAAAAGCCTGTTTTTTACTTTTTAGGTGGCCATTAAGTTGTTCTTCTCTGACTAAGCCCAATAACTTGCCAATATAAGGCCCAGGAGACAAATTAAATTCTTCCATAACATCATCACCCGTAATTAATGGCTTGGGTAATTCTTTTTTGTTTTCACTTAATTCTTTTAAGCCCTGGATCCTTGCCAGCATTTGATCAAATTTATCAAAATTTAACGGCCCCTCTTTTGTAATTGTCGCTGAAATATCAGCAAAAGAAATCTGAAGCAATTTTTGACCAGAATAATGCGGATTAAAAAAATATTTTTCAATTGTTCTTGGTCTCATTTTTGCAATATCTCCTTTAATTAAAACCATGTGTTGTTTAATTAACCAAACCATTTCATCTATATTGATTCCAACTTTTTCTGGGCTAGAGAGTCTCAATCTTTTGGCAATTTCTTTAGCTTTTTCTGCGCCAACAACATCATGGTCATTAAATCTTATTCTGCTCGTTCCGTCTTTCTCTGGCGTCTGAATGGTATATGGTTTTCCTAAATCATGAAAAAGTGTTGCAATGATTACCTCGTTTGAAACTGCTCCTTTGCCGCACTTTTTTTCAAGATTAGGTGAGCTCAACTTTTCTAAACTCAAACGAGTATGTTTCCAAACATCCCCTTCAGTATGATAATTTTCTGGCTGAGGACAATTTTTCATTTTTAAAACTTCTGGTATCAACTCTTTAAAACCATTACTTCGGTCATATAAATCAAAAGCTCTAACAGGATTAGAGATAAAAGATTTAATAAATTCTTTAGCAATTACCTCATAAGGTACAATCTGTTTCTTTGGGCTAAGCAAACAAGACATCTTGTCTTTCATTGCTTGCCATGTCTTTTCTTCTATTTTCCATTTAGGTTTAGTAAAAACATTGTTTAACTGGCAAGCAAATCTGATTCCTCTTAATATCCTGGAGTAATCTTCCTTAAACCTTTCTTCTGGTTCGCCAACACTTCTGATAATTCTTTGTTTTAAATCTTTATATCCTCCATAAGGATCAACCAAAATCTTCTTTGTTAAAGAATTAGAGTTAATCTCTATAGCCATAGCATTGATTGTAAAGTCCCTACGGCTTAAATCTTCTTCAATAGATAATTTAGGATCATTTTGAGTACGTACATCTCTATAACCTCCAGTTTTAAAACTAAAATCTTTGCGTGGTAAAGCAATGTCAAAAACATGATGAGGTTGAACCTCATCAGGGATGAATTTAAGAACCCCAAAAGCTTGACCCACTAAATTGACATTTCCATTTTTAGATAAAAAATCTTTTAAAAGATCTAATGGAATATTACGTACTACAAAATCATAATCCTGAGTTGAATGAGACAATAACAAATCTCTCACAGCCCCACCTACTAAATAAATTTGGGCTTGAGGATATTTTCTTTTCAAATCTCTTAAAAAAAAGAAACTTTTTTTTCTTTGCAAAAGTTTCACTTTCAGAGAAAGAATAATATTGCTTCTTGATAAAAACATGTAGTGCAAAAATTTCTTAATATATAGTGGTGGGCCCCCACACCAAACAGCAATGCATTTTAAATGCGAACTATTGTGTGAAGACTTGATGTGTTTGTTTATTTGTAAAACCTATTTTATTCAAAAAATAACCAAAAATGCCAAATAGCATTATTGCTGTTATGGTGTGGGGGTGGGCCCGGAAGGAGTTGAACCTTCGACCTCTTCGATGTCAACGAAGCGTTCTACCGCTGAACCACGAGCCCTTAAATTAGAATTTCTTTTTACTTGGGAGTTTTACTTGGGAGTCGGACTCCCAAGTACTTGTTTGTTATTATGTGGTGTCGCGCTAAGCGCGACGTTAACCACGCTTAGCGTGGTGGGCGTGGAAGGAGTCGAACCTTC
>Ga0265594_1000413_pt1 | contig 36007 bp, 40 predicted proteins | sample saktaG_11_FD_190147 | JGI IMG/M metagenome (GOLD analysis project Ga0265594, IMG submission 190147) | Saline water microbial communities from Sakinaw Lake, British Columbia, Canada - sak_2011_5_24_80m | ecosystem: Environmental > Aquatic > Non-marine Saline and Alkaline > Saline ... | reverse complement strand
ACAATTTGATTGCGGAGTTTGTGAGCCTGCCAAATCTCGTCAAGATTGGCTGTTTGAGCTGAGGTCAGCTGTTTTAATCTTTCTCCCATATCTTCGCCCTGATAACCAATTCTTTTGAGAATATCATCAAAAATATTATCTGCCTCAATCACCGCTAATTTATAACTATTCTCATCATCTTTTTCTAATTTATCTAAAACTGATTGCCATTTTTTATTCAGGGCTTTTTTAGGTAAACCCGGCGCGGCCACACTTTCTGCAACCATCTCTAAAGAATTTTTAAGTTGTTTCCTAAGTTGAAAAATTAAAAGAATAGCCGCAATTGAAAGCAATAAGGAAATGATTAGAAAAATAACCTTGATAGTAGAAATAGTCTGGCTACCAGGAGAAGACAGATAAGAAGAAATATAATCGTAAAGATTAAAGAGAGCGGTCCTCATATTCTTGAGCTATTTTAAGAATTTTTTCATCATCAAATTGTTGACCAATAATCTGCAAGCCAACTGGCAATTTGCCAACCTGACCGCAAGGAATAGAAATACCCGGCAAGCCAGCCAAATTAAGAGAAGCTGTATAAATATCTGAAAGATACATAGCCACCGGGTCGTCTATTTTCTCACCTAGCTTGAAAGCCGGCGTCGGCGCCACCGGCGTCATCAAGACATCTATTTTTTCAAAAGCCTTGATAAAATCTTTTTTAATCAGGGTCCTTACTTTTTGGGCTTTAATATAATAGGCCTCATAATAGCCGGCTGATAAAGTATAAGTGCCGAGCATAATTCTTCGCCTGACTTCATCGCCAAATCCTTCTTGACGAGTTTGTAAATAAACTCCTAAAAGGTCGCTTGCCTCTTTAGAAAGGCCGTATTTAATGCCATCATAACGGGCCAAATTAGCCGAGGCCTCGGCTGGCTGAATGATATAATAAGCTGCCAAGGCATATTCTGCATGAGGCAAACTTACTTCCATGACTTGAGCGCCCATTTTTTCGTATTGAGAAACGGCTTCTTTGATTATCTTTTCTACGACTGGGTCAATGCCTTTGATAAAATATTCTTTAGGAAGACCTATTTTTAAATCTTTGATTTGGAATTCGCCTTTGGTCTTTTCTAATAGAGGATTTAAACTAGTTGAATCCATTTCATCTTTCCCTTTAATCATCTCAAAAACTATCTGAACATCTTCCGCTTTTCTGGCCATCAGACCAATCTGGTCTAAAGAAGAAGCAAAAGCGATTAAGCCATAGCGGGAAACCCGACCATAGGTCGGTTTTAAACCAACCACCCCGCAAAGAGAAGCCGGCTGGCGAATAGAGCCAGCTGTATCTGAACCTAAGGCATAAATACATTGGTCAGAGGCCAGAGCGGCGGCGGAACCACCTGAACTTCCACCGGGCACTCTTTCTAAATCATGAGGATTCTTGGTTGGTCCAAAGGCAGAATTTTCCGTAGAAGAGCCCATGCCAAATTCATCTAAGTTAGTTTTACCGACAATAATTGCCCCAGCTTGTTTTAGTTTTTTAATGACAGTGGCATCATAAGGGGCAATATAGTTTTCTAAAATTTTTGAACCAGCCGTACATCTAATCCCCTCAACTAAGATAATGTCTTTAACGGCCATTGGCACACCAGCCAGTAGCCCGACTTTCTCTTTATTGGCAATCTTTTTATCTATTCTTTTGGCTTGCGATAGGGCTAACTCTTCGGTCAAAGTTAAATAAGCGTGGATATCTTTATCTCGCCTTTTTATCTGATTTAAAACTGCCTCAGTCAACTCAACCGCCGAGAATTTCTTTTTGAGCAGACCTTGATGAGCTTGTTTGATAGTGAGTTTATTCAAATTCATTAATTCAATAACCAAGGGACTGTCTCTTGGTCCTTAGACTCTAAAGTACCGTTTTTACTTTAACATAGCCGTCTTTTGTCTGGGGAACTAAATCCAATAATTTTTTTCTCTCTTGTTTTGTTTTAGCCCGGCCTTTATCGGGTCGGCTAACATTTTCCAAGCCAGTCACCTGGGCAGTTGGCTCAACTTTTTCTGTTTTAACTTGCTTTAATTTCTCCACAAAATCTAAAATAGCTGAAAGCTCTTTTTGAAACTTTCTTTTTTCTTGAGCAGATAGACCTAAATGGGCTAATTTAGCCACATGCTCAACTTGTTCTTTCTTTAATTTCATAATTTCAAAGGCAGATTTCAAGGGCTGTTCTTGAATTTTATTATTTTAACATCCCCAAAAATTCCTTTTCGTCAATAATTTTTACGCCTATTCTCTTAGCTCGGTCATACTTAGAACCTGGTCCTTTGCCTGCAACCACAAAATCCGTTTCCTTAGAAACTGAACTGGAAATATCACCGCCCAAATGTCTGATTTTCTCCTTAGCTTGTTCACGAGTAAATTTGTCTAATTCTCCAGTCAAGACAAAAGTCAGCCCAGCCAATTTTCTCTGAACTGTTTTGGTCTGACCAACCTGGACACCATTTTTAATTAATCTATCTATCAAACGCAGTTCGGTCTTGTTATTAAACCATTGATAAACACTTTGAGCAACTATTTGACCAATATCTTTTACTTTTAATAACTCTTCTAACCCAGCCGGCTCTAATTTATTCAAACTGCCAAAGTGTTGAGCTAAATTAATAGCTGTTTCTTCGCCGACATGACGAATGCCCAGGGCATAAATAAATTTAGCCAAAGAAATTTTTCTGCTTTGGTTGATTGCCTCAATCAAATTAACAGCCGACTTTTCAGCAAAACGCTCTAAGGGAACTAAATCACCTTGACTCAAGGAAAAAACATCAGCCAGATTAGAGACCAGTCCTTCGTCCATTAATTGCTCAACGATTTTCGGCCCTAACCCTTCAATACTAAATCCTTTTTTAGAGACAAAATGAATCAGCCGTTTCCTTTGTTGAGCGCCGCATTTCTTATTAATACAGCGATGGACGGCCTCGCCTTTGGGCCGGATTACTTTAGAACCGCAAGCCGGACAGCGCTGGGGCATCTGAAATTTTTTTTCTTTACCGGAACGCAGTTTCTTGATTGCTTTGACTATATCGGGAATAACGTCACCAGCTCGTTGGACAATAACCGTATCGCCAATCCGAACATCTAATCGTTTTATTTCGTCTTCATTATGGAGAGTGGCTCGAGTGACTAAAGTGCCGCCAATCCTGACCGGTTTTAATTTGGCTACTGGCGTTAAAGCGCCGGTCCGACCGACTTGAACAACAATATTTTCAACAACGGTGGTCGCCTCTTTAGCCGGGAATTTAAAGGCAATGGCTCCTCGCGGTGCCTTGCCAATTACGCCTAATTTTTCAAAAATCTGATTATCATTAACACTGACAACCACGCCATCAATTTGATAAGGTAATCTGGCTCTAGCCCGGCCGATTTTATTCCAAAACTTAATTACTTCATTTAAATTACGGCAATATTGGCCCTGGTCAACCCGAAAACCTAAAGTCCGGGCAATCTGATGTTCTGCCTGATGAGTTCTTTGACCTAAATCAGTAACCACATCATAAGCCAAAAAATCTAATTGACGGTCAGCGGCTACCTTCGGGTCAAGTTGTCTAATACTGCCGGCGGCCGTATTACGCGGATTAGCATAAAGAGGCAACCTCTTTTTCTGGCGCTGCCGATTAACCTGCTCAAAAGCTTTTTGGGACATATAGACCTCACCGCGCACCTCAATCTCCCCTTTTTCCAAAAGGGCCCTAACCTTTTTTCCAATTACTGAAGAAGGCAATTTTTGACGGATTTCCAATTTCAAAGGAATCGAGAGGATAGTTTTTAAATTCTGGGTAACATCCTCACCAACTTTCCCATCGCCCCGAGTAGCCCCCTGAACCAAAAGACCATTTTTATAGACCAAGGCAATGGCAAAGCCGTCAATTTTTAATTCAGCGAAATAGTCCAACTTCTGCCGAGGCACCAATTTCTGAATCCTTTTTTGCCAGGCCTCAAACTCTTCTTGATAAAAAACATCTTCTAAAGAAAGCATGCGTTTTTTATGCCTGACTTTAACAAACTTATCCAGCGCTTTCCCGCTTACTCGTTGAGTCGGTGAATCCAAGGTAATTAAATCAGGATACTGTTGCTCTAATTGATACAATTCATGCTTTAGAGAATCAAAAGCCGCATCAGAAATATCAGGTTTATCCAAAACATGATAGTAATAATTATGGTGGTTAATAACTTTCCTTAGATTAGCAATCCTCTTTTTCGTTTCGGCTTTAGTCATATAGTTATTATACCGATTAAAGAGCTAATTTTCAAGATTTGCCAGACGAGAGAAAAATGATATACTGAAGCTATGAAATTTACTCATTTGCACGTTCATAGTCATTATAGCTTGCTCGATGGTCTGGCAAAAATAGACCAGCTTTTAGATGCTTGTCAGGAACTAAAAATGCCCTCCATTGCTTTAACCGACCACGGCTCTATGTATGGCTTAGTGGAATTTTATCAAAAAGCCAAAAAAAGAGGCATTAGGCCAATTATTGGCAGCGAGCTCTATTTAGCTCCTGACGGCATGAACAACCGCCGGCCTAATATTGATAACAAGTTTTATCACTTAATTCTTTTAGTTAAGAATAAGGAAGGTTATCGTAATTTAGTTCAATTAACTACCAAGGCCTATTTAGAAGGATTTTATTACAAGCCGCGGATTGACAAAGAATTATTAGCCAAGCATTCTAACGGCTTAATCGGTCTTTCTGGCTGCTTAAGCGGTGAAATTCCCAAAGCAATTATGAAGGGAAAATTAGAAGAAGCAGAAAAACTGGCCTTGGAGTATAAAAAAATATTTGGCCCAGGCAATTTCTATTTGGAATTACAGCATCATCCTGGTTTAAAAGAGCAAGCGCCGGTCAATGACATCTTAATTAAAATCAGTCAAAAACACAAAATTCCTCTGGTGGCCACCAATGACGTCCATTATATCAAACCAGAAGACGCCGAAGCCCAAGATGTTTTAATGGGCATTCAGACCGATAAACGAATGTCTGATGAAAATCGTTTGACTATGAGAAGAGATGATTTTTCTCTGCGGCCAATCGACCAGATGATTAAGGATTTCAAAAAGACACCCCAAGCAATCACTAATACCCAGAAAATTGTTGAACAATGCAATTTTAAATTTGAATTAGGCAAACTCCAATTACCTTATTTTAAAGTACCTAATGGACAAACCCCGGATAATTTTCTTAAAGGTCTATGTCAAACAGGATTAAAAAGCCGCTATGATTCAAAGCCAACGCCAGAATCTTTAGAACGCCTTAATTACGAATTATCTGTAATCAAACAAACCGGCTTTGCCTCTTATTTTCTTATTGTTCAGGATTTTGTCAACTGGGCCAAATTGCAGAATATTGTAGTTGGGCCGGGCCGGGGGTCGTGTGCCGGCTCCTTAGTTTCCTATCTTTTAAGCATTACTGACGTTGATCCTCTGAAGTTTAATTTACTCTTTGAACGTTTTCTTCAAGCTGAAAGAATCTCTATGCCGGATATTGATTTAGATTTTGCTGATGACCGGCGCGATGAAGTAATTGAGTATGTTAGGAATAAATACGGCCAGAATCATGTAGCGCAAATTATTACCTTTGGAACAATGGCTGCCCGGGCAGCGGTCCGTGACGTGGGACGAACTCTTGATTATTCCTACAACTTCTGCGACCAAATAGCTAAAATGATTCCTTTTGGAACAACTTTAGAAAGAGCCATCTATGAATCACCAGAGCTTCATAGCAACTATGAATCAGATGAAAACACCAAACGACTGATTAATATGGCTATGAAATTAGAAGGGGTGGCTCGTCATGCTTCAACTCATGCGGCGGGCATAGTCATTACCAAACAAGATATTAATAGTTTAGTTCCCTGCCAACACCCCACCCAAAATGACCAAACTATTGTCACTCAATATGAAATGCATGCTATTGAGGATTTGGGTCTTCTAAAAATGGATTTTCTTGGCTTAAAAACCTTAACTGTTATCCAAAACACCCTTAATCAGATTAAAGAACAAAACAAGGAAGAAATTGACTTAGTTAATCTCCCCTTAGATGACCGAAAAACTTTTCAGTTGCTCCGAGATGCTAATACAACAGGGGTTTTTCAATTGGAATCATCGGGGATGAAAAGATACCTTAGAGAACTTAAACCAAGTCAGTTTGAAGACATTATTGCTATGGTCGCCTTATATCGCCCCGGACCCATAGAATTTATTCCCGAATTTATTGCTCGCAAGCATGGTTATAAAAGAGTTGAATATCTCCATCCCTTACTCAAACCTATCTTAAAAAACACTTACGGGATAATGGTTTTTCAGGAACAATTAATGCGGATTGCTCGCGATTTAGCTGGTTTTACTCCTTTGGAAGCAGATGTCCTCCGCAAGGCAGTTGGTAAAAAAATCAAAAAACTTTTAGATGAACAAAAAGAGAAAATGATTGAAGGAATGAATAAAAATGAGATTGATAGACAAATCGCTAACCGAATCTGGCAAACTATTGAACCATTTGCTCAATATGGCTTTAACGCCGCCCATGCTACTTGTTATGCTCTCATCGGCTACCAGACCGCCTTTCTTAAAGCACATTACGGAACGGAATTTATGGCTGCTTTAATGACTTCTGAACAAAATGATATCGAAAGGATTGCCTTTTTGGTTGAAGAATGTAAACAAATGAATATTAAAGTCCTGCCGCCAAATGTTAATCAAAGCGACCAGGATTTTACCAAAGCTAGTGACAGAATAATCCATTTTGGCCTCAGGGCAGTCAAAAACGTTGGTCACAATATCGTCCAGAGCATCGTTGAAGAAAGAAAGCAAAATGGACTATTTAAGTCGATCGCTGATTTTATTGAACGAGTAGAATCTAAAGACCTTAATAAAAAGTCCCTGGAAAGCTTAATCAAGTGCGGCGCTCTTGATAGTTTTGGAGAAAGAAATCAACTTTTAGCTTCTCTGGAACAAATGCTTAATTTAGCCAGAGAGACTCAAAAAGCAAAACAAAATGGTCAAGTTAGCTTATTTACTGACCAAACAAAAACAACCCTTCCCTCTCTAAAAATGACTACGGCCGCAGCGGCCAGTAAAAAAGAATGTCTTAGCTGGGAAAGAGAACTACTTGGCCTTTACATCTCTGAACACCCCCTTAAAAACTATCAACAACGATTGGCTAAGTTGGCGCTGTCTTGCCAAAACCTTTCTAAAAACCAAATTGGCCGTCGGGTCAGAATTGGCGGCATTATCAATAAAATTCAAAAAATTAATACCCGAGCTGGTCAATTAATGCTTTTTGTTGAAATTGAAGATTTAACTGGTCGAATAGAAACCTTAGTTTTCCCCAATATTTTGGAACAAACAGCTACGGCTTGGCAGGAAGAAAAGATTGTTTTAGTGAGCGGTCGCTTAAGCGACCGCGACGGCAACTTGAAAATATTGTGCGACAGTGTTAAGGTATTAAAATAGTATTATAGGGACTGTCCCTGATAATTCTGATAATTTTTATGTCCAAAGCATCCAAAATTGAAATCATCCGCCATTCTACTTCTCATATTTTAGCGGCCGCAGTTCAACAACTATTCCCCGGGACTAAATTTGGCATTGGGCCAATTATTGAAAATGGCTTTTATTATGATTTTGACCTCCCTCGCTCTCTGGCTCCTGAAGATTTACCTAGAATAGAAAAGAAAATGAAGGAAATGATTAAAAAGAATTTAAAATTTGAAAAAGAGGAATTGACTATTAATAAAGCGATTGATTTATTTAAGAAATTAAAACAATCATATAAAGTAGAGTTAATTAAAGACCTACAAAAAGAAAAAGTGAAAAAAGTCACCATTTACAAAACTGGTGACTTTACTGATTTATGCCGCGGTCCTCATATCGCTTCAACTAAAGAAATCAAATCTGACGCTTTTAAATTAACTAAAATAGCTGGCGCTTACTGGAAAGGCGACGAAAAAAATAAAATGCTTCAAAGGATTTATGGAGTAGCTTTTAATAACAAAAGGGAATTAGATGAATATTTAGCCAAACAGGCAGAAGCAGAAAAAAGAGACCATCGGTATCTTAATAATTTGCTCAATCTTTATCAAATATCTGATGAAGTCGGGCCTGGTTTAGTGATGCTTCATCCTAAAGGAGCAATTATCCGGGAAGAAATTGAAAAATTCTGGAAAGAAGAACATCAAAAACATGGTTATCAATATGTTTCTACGCCCCACATTGGCAAATTAGACCTCTGGAAAAAATCCGGCCATTGGGAATTTTATAGAGAAAATTTATATCCACCGATGAAAATTGAAGAAACCGAATATTTACTTAAACCAATGAACTGTCCTTTTCACGTCCAAATTTATCAATCGCAAATCCGTTCTTACAAAGAATTACCGATTCGTTATTGCGAATTAGGCACGGTTTACCGCTATGAAAAAACTGGTGTTCTTCATGGGCTTTTGCGAGTGCGCGGTTTTACTCAAGACGATGCTCATATTTTCTGCGCTCCCGGCCAATTAGGCCAAGAAGTTTTGGGCGTACTTGATTTAGCTCTTTTTATGCTCAAGGTTTTTGGTTTTAAAGAATACGAATTTGAGTTAGCCGTCCGTGATCCCAAAGAAAAGAAAAAGAAATATTTAGGTGATGATAAAATTTGGAATAAAGCAGAAAAAGCTTTGGTCTATGCCTTGGAAAAGAAAAAATTAAAATATCATCGCGCTGAAGGAGAAGCTGTTTTTTATGGTCCCAAAATTGACATTAAATTGATTGACGCTTTGGGCCGCGGCTGGCAAGGACCGACTATTCAGGTTGATTTCAATTTCCCGGAAAAATTTGACTTAGCCTATATTGACAATGAAGGCAAGAAACAACAACCGATTATGATTCACCGGACTGTTTTAGGGGCGACTGATACTCGTTTCTTAGGATGCCTAATCGAGCATTATGGCGGCGCTTTTCCGGTTTGGTTAGCCCCGATTCAGACGCAAATTATTCCAGTTAGTCAGAAATTCAATAAATATGCTCAACAAGTCAAAGAGCAGTTTCAAAAAGAAAACATTAGAGCTGAATTAAATGAAGACAACGAGACCTTGGGCAAAAAAATACGTGAAGGTGAACTGCAAAAAATCCCCTATCTTTTGATAGTGGGTGAAAAAGAAATAAAAACTGATTCGGTGGCTGTCAGAGACAGAGAAAAAGGTGATCTTGGTCTAATGAAAACTAAAAAATTTATCGCTCAGATTAAAGAAGAAATAAAAAAAAGAAAATAATAATTATGCCGACAATATCTCCTCCAACAGAAAAACTTGTTCGCCAATTCAAAAACTTTGTTTTAAATAAACCGGAAGCCACTTCAACTATCCACGTTGATTACATTGCCAGTAAAGTGGCTTCTTTTTATGAAAGAATCAGAAAAATCTTAGATTACCAAGAAGAACATCTTTTTCGAAAGAATGCTATTGACCGAATACTTAAAAGAAGACTATTTATTCAGCCAACTCTCAAAAACGAAATAGCTTATTCTTTGATTCGCGAACTAATTCGAGCCGGCTATCTGCCTAACGACGCTATTCCGGAAAACAAAACAGAAGATATTGAATCAATTATTGATAAATATGCATCTCTTATTGAGTTCTCCGCCAAGCTAAGCTCCCAAGAAAGAGAAGAAACATTAAATTGGCTGATTAGTTTAGCTTCTTGTGAAATCGAAGAGAAATTAGCCCCCCCTTTAAAAGATAAAGCGCTGGCTGACTATATGTATGAAGTGATTAAAGAAAAAATTGTCCTTAGAAATATTGAGCTTAGTCAAGAAGAAAAAGATACTCAAATTTTCATTGCTATTCAAAAAGCTCTGCTGCGAGCTGACCGAGCTTTATTAAATTACCGTTTACTTGTCTGGCATTATCCAGAATGGATTAACCCTTCTGAAGAATTCCTTTCCCAAGCTATTCTTCATCTTAAATCTTTTAAAGAAACTCTTTTTCGGGAAATCAATCATCCTCTGGGACCAAAATTCTTCCAGATTTGTAATCAATACAATACCCCCTTCTTAATTTTAGGAGACATTCTTTTAAAAAATCCCTCGGTTGATTTTGAAAATCCAGAACATTTAGAAAAATTAATCAATCAGGCCTATCAAGAACGATTTGCCCATTCTAAAAGTAAATTACACCGGGCGGCTATCTACAGCACGGCCTCTATTTTTGCTACCAAGATACTTTTAGCCTTGGCTATTGAAGTCCCCTTTGATCTATATATCACCGAACAACTTATCCCTCTTAGTTTAGGAATCAATATTATTTTTCCGCCTCTGCTAATGTTTCTAATTGTCATGAGTATCAAACCGCCCTCAGAAGAAAATACTCAAAAAGTTATTCCGGAAGTAATGAAAATTGTTTTTCAGATAAAAAAACAAGAAGAATATGAAATTAAGCTTTCCATTAAAAGAAACTGGTTTCTTAGGGGGGTAATCAAATTGTTCTATTTAATTACTTTCCTAATTTCTTTTGGCTTAATTATTTGGGGGTTGACTAAATTAAATTTCAGTTGGTTAAGTACTTTGATTTTCCTAGTTTTTATTTCCTTGATTTGTTTTGCTGGTTTAAAAATCCGTCAACAATCCAAAGAACTAAGCATCGGAAAAGAAAAAGAGAATGGCTGGCTATTCTTAGTAGACCTTTTTGCCTTGCCTTTAATCCGTATGGGTAAATGGCTTTCCGGACAATGGGCTAAATTTAATATTTTAGTCATTATCTTTAATCTAATTTTAGAAGTGCCTTTCCAAATCTTTATTAAATTTCTGGAAAACTGGCATCGTTTTCTTAAAGATAAAAAAGAAGAAATACAGTAAAATCAGAAAAATCAGAATAAAAAAATCCGTTTTTATTCTAAAACGGGTTTTTTATTACTTTCATTATTTAGTTAGAATCTGAGCCCCTTGGTTAATAATTGCTATTGTATGTTCAAAGTGAGCCGATAAACTACTATCAGCTGTTTGATAACAAAAGCCATCTGGGCCTTTTTTAATACCCGGTTGGCCAAGGACAGCCATTGGTTCAATAGCTAAAACCGTGCCTAATTTCAACACTTCTCCTTTGTGCTGCTGACCAAAATTAGGAATATCTGGCTTTTCATGAAGTTGACGGCCAACGCCATGACCGCAAAGCTGTCGGACTACTTGAAAACCCTGCGCCTGAACATATTTTTGAATAGTAAAAGAAATATCACCAATTGTCTTACTGGGTTTAGCGCAAGCAATAGCTCTTTTTAACGCTATTTGAGTCACTTGGATTAATCGTCTAACTTCCGGAGAAACCGAACCAATGGCTAAAGTCACGGCCATATCAGAATAAAAATCCTTATAAATAAGACCTAAATCTAAACTCAAAATATCTCCCTCTTTTAATTCTCTCTTTGAGGGAACACCATGAACAATTTGTTCATTAATGGAAGTACATAAACTAGCCGGGAAACCGCCATATCCCTTAAAAGCTGGCTTGGCGCCGGATTTTAAAATAAGCTCTTCCGCGAGCTTATCTAATTCTTGAGTAGTCAGACCTGGCTTAACTTCGGCTTTTAATTTTCTGATAACTTTAGCCAGTTTTTGACCAGCTTGAGCCATAATGGCAATTTCTTCCGGAGTTTTGATAAATATCATAAGAAATTACTTTTTAATTAAAGCTTTTTTAACCTCTTGACGAACATCCTCAATTGGCTGTTCGCCGCTAACCCTAATCAATTTTCCTTGCTTTTTATAATAATCAACGGCTGGTTGAACATCTTTTTCGTAAAAATCCAAACGGGCTTTAATGGCCTCTGGTTTGTCATCAAAACGAGTTATTAATTCTCCGCCACATTGAGGGCATCTTTTTAATTTCTTAGACTGGCCTATCCAGGGAATTTGTTGACCGCATTTTTTGCAAATTCGACGTTTAGTCAACCGGCCAAATGCCTCTTTATTGGAAATATCTAATAAAATAACTTTAATGTTTGTCCATTCATACCATTCAAAAATATCATCCATTAATTCTGCTTCCAGTAAGGAACGAGGACTGCCATCAATAATCAATCCGCCTAAGTTTAATTTATCCTTTTTTTCTCCTATTTTCTCGCTCCAGAGATGAGATATGAAAAAAGTTGGAGCCAGATCACCTTTACTGATAACCTTGTTTAGTTTTTTTCCGGAAAAATCATCTTTTTTTATTCTAGCTCGCAATAAATCTCCGCTGCTCAAATAATCAAAGCCGAACTCCTTTTGAATAAATTTAGCCTGGGTTCCTTTGCCGCAGCCGGACCGACCCATTAAAACAATAATTTGTGGTTGTTGATTGGACATAGATTAAAATCCTTCGTAATCCCTCATGGTTAACTGGCTGCCAACTTGACGCATCATTTCCAAAACCACTGAAACAATAATCAGCAGAGCCGTGCCGCCAATAGCAAAGCCGAAGGCAGTTATGCCAGTGGCCCCTTGAACAATGGAAGGCAAAACAGCGATGGTCCCCAAGAAAATAGCTCCGCAAAGCAAAACTCGGTTAAGAATAAAATAAAGAAAATCAGAAGTTGGTCGGCCTGGCCGAATACCGGGAATAAAACCACCCATTTTTTGTAAATTATTAGCTACATTCTTCGGGTCAAAAGTAACCGCTGTGTAAAAATAAGTAAAGAGAACAACTAAAGCAAAATAAGCCGCCCCGTAAAACCAGGCGTTCTGGAAAAGACGGCCTACTATTTGAGCCATATTGGCTAACCAGCCAATCTGGGAAGTGCCTAAAAAATTAGCCACCATGCCCGGAAAAAGCATAATCGATAAAGCAAAAATAATTGGGATAACCCCGGCTGGATTAATATTCAAAGGCAAATAAGTAGAGACGCCGCCGTAGATACGATGACCGCGGACTCGTTTAGCATAAGAAACTGGGATATTGCGTCGTCCTTCAGTAATAATAACTACCCCGCTAGTGATAACTAAAGCCAAAGCCAAAAAAGCAAGATAAGAAGGAATTTTAGAAGGGTCATAAGTCACGGCCATTTCTCTAATTGAAAGAGGCACCCGCGAAACAATTCCGGCAAAAATTAATAAGGAAACCCCATTGCCAATACCTTTTTCAGAAATTAGCTCACCCAGCCACATTAAAAATAAAGCGCCGGCCATAATCACTGAAATAGAAGTGAACCATTGCATTGGCGAAAGCGAACCAATGATATTCTGCCGACTCAACAGAGTCAACATAGCATAGGACTGTAATCCGGCCAAAGGCACAGTCAACAGACGGCTATATTGATTAAACTTCTGCCGACCTCGCTCGCCTTCTTCCTTGTAAAGGGCTTCTAATTGGGGAAAAATCATAGTTAAAAGTTGCATAATAATCGTGGCCGTAATAAACGGTCCCAAACCCAACATGACAATTGATAAATTACTCATGGCCCCGCCGGTAAAAATATTTAAAAGACCAAATAATTGGTTATTGGCAAAAAAATGTTTTAATTGCTCCGTATCAATACCAGGCACCGGAATATTAGCCGCCACCCGGAAAACAACCAAAATCATCAAAACAAAAAATATCTTCTTGCGCAGATCTTTAATTTTGAAGATTTGGATAATCTTATTTAACCATTTCATAATTTTAAATTAAAATTTATAAAAATCATTGAGCAGATAATTTTAAAAAGCATCAGGAGGCAAAATTGTTTGGTTCCCCGCAGTACTGCGGGGAAATTTTGCCGGATACTGAGCAAATTTTTCCGCTGGAGAAAAATTTGTGTCTTTTAAAAATTACTTGCCCAGTGATTTTTTAATTTTTTCCTGAACGCTTTTTGATAACTTAACACCTTTAAATTCTAATTTCTTTTTCATTTCACCTTCCCCTAAAATCTTTACTTGGGGAATTCTGCCTCCTATCTTATCAATTAAACCCTTTTTCAACAAGCTTTGTTGAGAAACAATTTCTCCTGCTTTAAATTTTTTTTCGATATCTCTTAAATTAAGAACAAATGCCTTAACTCGGAATCTGGCCGATTTACTGCCTCGTCTTATTTTAACTTTGCCAACACTGCCTCTTTGCTTGGGGAATCGTTTGGATAAGGGAGTGTCGCCACCAGCAAAACCCTGTCGCGGTTTGCGACCAGCCCGTGATTTTTGTCCTTTAAGACCGCGACCAGAATAAGTCCCTTGTTTGCCGCCGCGACCAACGCGTTTGCGAGATTTCTTTTTGTAGACAAGTTTTAGTTGATGTAATTGCATAGTCAAATTTCTAATAAATCCTACCTTAGATTGATAAAAATTAGAAATTAAGATTTAGGAATTCTTAAACTTTTTAATGCTTTAATCGTTGCCTGAGCATTGTTAAGTTTATTACCGGTCCGACCAATTATCTTAGCTGAAATATTTCCAATACCAGCTAAGTTACAAATTACCCGCACCGCTCCCCCGGCCACAATTCCTCGGCCAGGACGGCCTGGTTTTAATAAAACTTTGGCGCTGCTATACTTGGCCTCTACTTGATGGGGAATAGTCCCCTTTAATAAAGGTATCTTGATTAAATGTTTTTTTGCCTTGGCCGTCGCCTTTTCCACCGCTAAACTAACATCCTGGCCCTTAGCTACCCCCAAACCCACCTCACCCTTCTGATTACCAATGACCATGACGACCCGAAATCTAAAGCGCCGGCCGCCAGCCACTACCCGCACTACCCGGGCCACATCAAGTAATTTTTGTTCGTATTCAGTTTTCTTTAGTTGTTGGTTAAACATAGTAAATTTTTAGAAGTGACGCTCTCAAAAAATTAGTCATTAAAACTTAAGTCCCTCTTCTCTGGCTCCTTCAGCCATTGCTTTGACTCGACCATGATATTTATAGCCGCCTCGGTCAAAAACAACCTTTTTAATTTTTTTCTCCAGGGCTTTCTTAGCTACTAGCCGGCCAACTTCCTTAGCCAACTGCATTTTAGTTAATCCTTTCTTATTTTTAATCTTGAGGTCGTCAAAACTAACCAAGGTTTCTCTTTTATTATCATCAACTAACTGAGCAGAGATATGCTGATTGCTTCGAAAAACAGAAAAACGAGGGCATTCTTTAGTCCCCTTTACTTTTGCTCTCACTCGCCTATGTCGTCGATAAAGTTTGGCTTGTTTTAATTGCATAAAATTTATTCAGTGGTAGCGGCCTTCTTTCCTGCCTTTCTTCTAATAACTTCCCCGAGATAGTGAATCCCTTTGCCTTTATAGGGCTCGGGTTTGCGATAAGCCCTAATTTTAGCGGCTATTTGACCGACCATTTGTTTATCTATGCCAGAAATCGTAATGACATTTTTATCTACTTTGAACTCAATTCCGGCTGGCGCGACCACCTCAATAGGATGAGAAAATCCTAAATTTAAAATCAATTTATTGTCCTGAAGAGAAGCCCGATAACCAACTCCCTCAATCTCTAATTTTTTTTCGAATCCTTCAGTTACTCCTTTGACCATATTAAAAATTAAAGCTCTCGATAATCCCCATAAAGCTGAACTATTTTTTGATTTTTCTTGAGGAATAACTTGCAATTCTTTGCCTGGGGCAGCTTCCTTATCTGGTGAATCCCTTAAAATCAACTTAATTTGAGGAGGAATAGATTGACTTAATTCCCCTTGGGGACCCTTTACTTTAATCTCCTGCTGATTAATTTTTATTTCTACGTTTTCTGGAATGATAATTAATTGTTTACCGATTTTTGACATAAATTTGACATAAATTTACCAAATTTCACATAAAATTTCGCCGCCTAACTCTTTTTTCTTAGCTTCCTTGTTTGTCATTAACCCCTGAGAAGTAGAAATAATTGCTAAACCATATCCTTGCCTAACTGACTTGACCTGGCTCTTTTTGAGATAGATTCTCTGACCGGGTTTACTGATTCTCTTTAGCTCTTTGATGACTGGCTGACCTTCTTCGTATTTTAATTTAATTTCTATAATCTTTTTTATTTTTCTTCCCCGAGTAGTTATTGCCTCAATTAATCCTTCCTTTTCTAAAACCTTAGCTAAATTGAATTTTATTTTAGAAAAAGGAACATTAACTGTCTGATGAGAGACAGCTTGAGCATTTTTTATTCTAATTAACATATCAGAGATTGGATCTACCATGATGATTTTTTGACGCCAGGGATTTCTCCTTTCCTGGCTAATTCTCTAAAACATATACGACACAAACCAAATTTTCGCGAATAAGCTCTTTTGCGGCCACAGCGAAAACAACGCCGAACAAGACGGGTAGAAAATTTTGGTTTTTTTTGAGCTCTGGCAATAACTGATTTTTTAGCCATGTTTGATGGGAAATCCCAATAACTTAAATAATTCTACTCCCTGTTGATGATTCTTGGCCGTAGTGACCACGACCATTTCTAACCCAAAAATATTTTTAGTACTTTCCGCAGAAATTTCTGGAAAAATAATTTGTTCTTTAAGGCCAATATTTAAATTACCGGATTGGTCAATGTTCTTTTCAGGCAAACCATAGAAATCGCGACTGCGCGGTAAAACAATATGAACTAATCTATCTAAGAAATCATACATCCGTTGGCCACGCAAAGTAATCATTAAACCAACAATCATCCCTTTTCTTGTCTTAAAAGCCGCTTCGGCTTTTTTAGCTGGACAAGGATTTGCTTTCTGGCCAGTAATCAAAGCTAAATCATGAGCCATTTCCTGACGTATTTTCTCGTCTTTAGTATTCGGATTAAATCCAGTATTAACTACTACCTTAATAATTTTTGGCACCGCCAAATTATTACGATAGCCAAATCGTTCTTTCATCTTCGGGATAACTTCTTTTGTATATTTTTCTTTTAATGATAACATAACTATCCAAAATTATATTTCTTGATTACACTTCTTACAAATCCGATACTTCCCTTTTTCAGTCAATCGATAACCAAGGCGGGTTGGCTGACCGCATTTAGGACAAACTAATTTAACATTAGAAACATCGATTGGTTTTGGCACTTCTATAATTTGACCTTTTTCTTTTTCTTGTCGAGGACGGCGATGTTTCTTAACAATATTAGCTCCCTCTACTATTACTTTATCCTGACGAGGAAAAGCTTCCAGGACTTTAGCTTTTTTGCCTTTATCTTTGCCACTAATGATTAAAACTGTATCTCCTTTTTTTATTTTCATATTACAATACCTCCGGAGCTAACGAAACTATCTTATCAAACCCCTTTTCTTTTAATTCTCGGGGCACTGGTCCGAAAATGCGACCACCCTTAGGATTAAAGCCGTCAATAATTACTGCCGCATTGTCATCAAAACGGATATAGGAACCGTCAGCCCGACGATAGGTCTTCTTTTGGCGAACAATGACTGCCCGAACAACATCTTTTTTCTTAACTGTCTTTCTTGGTTCAGCTTCTTTAACTGAAGCAACCACAATATCGCCAATTTGGGCATAGCGGCGACGGCTGCCGCCTAAAACCTTAAAACACTGGATGATTTTAGCTCCTGTATTATCAGCTACTTTTAATCTTGTTCCTGCTTGAATCATGACTATTTTATCGAAATTTATGAGTGTAACGAAATAAATTTCGTTACAAAATTGTCACCCCGCCCTCTAAGCTGTAACATAATAACAATAATAAAGGTTATTGATAAGTATAATTTACTTTTAACCTTATGCCTTACGGTTAAAGCACAGAGGGCGGGGTAAAGGTTTGGCAACTAAAAATCCTACGGATTTTTAGGCCAAGCCCTTCACTGTCCATTTTTTATCCTTACTTACGGGCCGACATTCTCTAATAATTACCCGGTCACCTATTTTAAATTCATTCTTCTCGTCATGCGCTTTATACTTTTTATTAACCCGATATCTTTTTTTATACCGCGGATGTTTTTTTAACCGGGAAACAGAAACAACAATGGTTTTATCCATCTTATCACTAATGACCACACCTTTAAGTAGTCGACCTTTTGATTTTCCGCCAGAGGCGGACACGCCTTTGGCAGGTTTTTCCTCTTTAGTCATAAGCTTCTTTGCTTGAAATAGTTAAAATTCTGGCAATCTCTTTATGTAATTCTCTAATTTGTCTGTGATTTTTAAGTTTTTTGGAAGCCAAGTCAAATTTAAGCTGACCGAGTTTGTGACGGTCTTGCTCTAAAAGTTCTTTTAATTCTTTAGATGTTTTCTGACGCAATTCTTTTATTTTCATATTTATCTGCTAATGAACTTTGTTTTAATCGGTAATTTATGGCTGGCCCGGCGCATGGCTTCTTTAGCCATTTCTTCAGGCACACCATCCATTTCAAAGATAATCCGGCCTGGTTTTATGGGAACGACATAATGATCAACGCTGCCCTTGCCACCGCCCATAGGCACTTCCACTCCTTTTTTAGTCACTGGTTTATCTGGAAAAATCCTAATCCAAATCTTGCCACCTCGTTGAACATATCTGGTCATGGCCCGACGGGCTGCTTCAATCTGTCGAGCAGTCAGCCAGCAACCATCCAAGGCCTTTAAACCATAGGAACCAAAAGCTAAATAGCTCCCCCGAGCTGTCTTTTTTCCTCTGGCCCGTCCTTTCTGCCATTTGCGATGTTTAACTTTTTTTGGAGATAACATACCAATTTTCTCAACGAGGCAAAGTCGCTTAAGGCGACCGCCCGCCGAGTTGTTAGAAAATTGAGTACCCCGCCCTCTAAGCTATAACCTAGTAATAATGAAGGTTATTAATAAGTATAATTTGCTTTTAGCCTTATACCTTGCAGTTAAAGCATAGAGGGCGGGGTTAAGGTTCTGTTACTAAAATTTATTCGCTATTACTCCAAATTTTAGACAGAATCCTTAAAAAACTTCTCCTTTATAAATCCAAACTTTTACGCCGATAGTGCCATAAGTAGTGTAAGCAGTCGCTTGAGCATAGTCAATATCAGAACGCAAGGTCTGTAAAGGAATTCTCCCCTTCTTTAGCCATTCTCTCCGGGCAATTTCTGCTCCGTTCAATCTTCCTTTAAGCATAACTTTTATTCCCTGAACTTCCTTATTCTGCGTAACTTTACTCAAGGTCTGCTTCATTACTCGGCGATAAGGAAAACGTCTTTCTATCTGACTAACCATATCAGCCGCGACAATAGCTGCTTGCGAGCCAATTTGTTTGATTTCTTCGATTTCTAAACGAACTTCGAGATTAGCTGATTCAGGTTTGCATTTTTGAAGAATCTTTTTTATTTCCTGTTTTAACTCTTCAGCACCACTGCCGCCTCGACCAATAACTAATCCGGGCCGAGCTGTTTGAATAATAATATTAATAGAATTAGCCGAGCGTTCTATTTTAATTGAATTAATTCCTGCTTTATCTACCTTTTTCACAATAAACTCCCGCAATTTAACATCTTGCTCTAAAAATTCCTTATACTTTCTCTTACTAAACCAGCAGGACTTCCAATCAGCCCCTAGGCCTATTCGAAAAGATAATGGATGAACTTTTTGTCCCATAATTGTTTTAGATACTTTTTCTCCTAAAATATTTTTTGATATTACCGAAAGTCTGACGGCTAAAAAACTTTTTCTTGGATTGAGAAGTAGTTGGATAAGGCCGGGGCGGCAAGACCGGTTTTGGTTTGGGTACCGGACCCTTTACTTCTTTTATTCTCTGAATCTCTTCTAATAATTCCGGTTCTTTTTTTTCTTCTTTGCCTTCAACAGTTTTAGCGGAGAAAGACTTGGCAACTAATGGCTTTTCCTCTTTGGCTGTTCTTGACTCAACTTCCTTAACTTCTTGAGAAACTGATGCTTCTTTTTCATTTAAAATTAAAGTAATATGACTGGTTCTTTTCATTATCGGCGTCGTCCGACCCATGGCTCGTGGTCGCCATCTTTTTAAAGTTGGCCCACTCTCAACAATAACATTACTGACGTAAAGATTCTCTTTGACTAAATTTGCTTTGTTTTTAGCATTAGCCACTGCCGAATTAAGCAGCTTTAAAACGGGCTTAGCTGCTTTCTTGGTCAAAAATTTTAATTGTCTTTCCGCTTCAATTACTGACAAACCCTTAATTAAATCAGTAACTAATCTGATTTTGCGAGATGAAATTCTTAAGTGACTTAATTTAGCCGTAATCATAATTATTTTTTAGTCGCCTCTTTTTGACGAGCAGTTATTTCCTGTTCTCGCTGCATTTTGCCGCCATGTCTGGTAAATTTCCTGGTGGAAGAAAACTCGCCTAACTTGTGACCAACCATATCTTCAGAAATAAAAACTGGCAGATGCTCTTTGCCATTATGAACCCCGAAGGTAAAACCGACCATTTCTGGAGTAATAGTGCAATTTCTGGCCCAGGTTTTAATCACTGTTTTATCGCCCGACTTTAAATTGGCTATTTTCTTTAATAGCTTGGCGTCAACATAGGGACCTTTTTTAAGTGAACGTGACATATTTTTTATTTCCTTTTCTTAATTCTTCTTTTTAAAATAAGCTTATCACTTGGTTTCTTTTTACGAGTCTTGACTCCGTAAGCTAATTTGCCCCAAGGTGTCTTGGGTCCTTTTCTTAGACCAATTGACTGCCGGTTTTCTCCGCCACCGTGAGGATGGTCGCAAGGATTCATAGCTGAACCACGGACAGTTGGCCGGCGTCCCAGCCAACGGCTGCGACCCGCCTTACCAATAACCACCGCGTTCTGTTCTAAATTACTTAATTGACCTAAACTGGCCAAACAATCTTCTTTAATCATTCTGATTTCTCCAGAAGCTAATTTAAGATGAACGTAGCCGCCTTCCCGAGCCATCACCTGAGCGCTACTGCCAGCCGACCTAATTAGCTGACCGCCTTTATTGGGGAAAAGTTCAATATTATAGACAGAGGTCCCGACTGGAATATTCTTTATTTTCATCCGATTACCAACTTTGAGAGGAGTTTCCTCCTGACAAATAATTTGTTCGCCAACTTTCAACCCATTCGGCGCTAAAACATATCTTTTTTCTCCATCAATATAATTTAAAAGAGCAATGAAGCAGCTTCGGTTAGGGTCATATTCAATAGCCGCCACTTTAGCCGAAACACCCTTTTTATCAAATCGCTTAAAATCAATTAAACGATATTTTCTTTTATGGCCACCACCTTTGTGACGAGTTGTAATCCGACCCCCATAACCACGCCCAAAACTCCTGCTTAATTTTTTGGTCAGTTTTTTTGCCGGTTTCTTTTTAGTCAAAACAGAAAAATCTACTGAAGTCATTTTTCTCCTTGACGGGGTAGTTGGTTTATATCTTTTCATAATTTAAATTATTTCGGCAATAACTCTATTTTTTCTCCTTTGGCTAAGGTAACAATCGCTTTTTTAAAACCCTTTTTTAACCCATGACGCCAACCTTCACTGCGACCCAAACGTCTTTTTTTGGGAGCTGAATGGATTAAATGAACTTTTTCCACCTTAACGCCATAAAGTGTCTCAATAACCTTTTTAATCTCAACCTTATTGGCCTTGGGAAAGACCTTAAAAACGTATTTATTTTGGTTAGCTAAAAAATTAGCTTTTTCGGTAATATGCGGCTCTTTAATAATCCGATAGGCCTCTGGTACTTTTTTGCCAACGACTTTTTGGAGCTTTTCTTTCTTGGATTTCTCATTCTGGTCAGCCTTCTTATTTTCTTTTTTTTCGGGTTTCTTTATTATCTGGACTTTTTCTTTCTCACTAGAAGCGGATCTGCCCACGTCAGTCCGCTCTTGGCGGATTTGGCTGACTTTGGCAGATTTTATTTTCTTTTTAAATCTATCTAATAAAGCCATATTTTTTACTTAAGATAAGTTTCCTTAATCACTTCAATCGCCTCTTGAGGCATCAATAAGTACCTGTACGATAAAATATCTAAAACATTCAAACTATCAGCTCTAATTGTTTTTATCTTAGGAATGTTTTTAACTGCTCTGATTATTTTTTGGTCACTGGCTCGCTTTGATTCATCAAGGCAAGCTGATAAAACAATTAAAGTTCCTTTAGTTAAATCTTTTTTAATCTTTGTTTTTAAATTATTAAATACTTCCATTATTTGCTTGGTTTTAGCTTGCGTCAATTCTAATTTGTCCAGCAAAACCATTTCTTTGTCTTTCGCCTTAGAAGATAAAACTATTAAGAGCGCCTGGCGCTTCATTTTCTTATTAATTTTCTTGGCAAAAACTCTTTCTTTGGTTGGTCCAAAAGTCACGCCGCCGCCCCGCCAAATTGGTGAACGAATAGAGCCATGTCTGGCCCGACCAGTTCCTTTTTGCCGCCAGGGCTTAGCCCCGCCGCCTCGCACTTCACTTCTATCTTTGGTATGAGCCAACACTTGTCGAGCATTAGCCATTTGAGCAACCACTACTTGATGAACCAAATCCTTATTCATCTTCACATCAAAAATCTCAGCCGGCAACTTAGCTTGGCCAACTTCTTTTCCTTCTTGATTGTAAATTATTTCCGGCATTATTATTTATTATCCTTAGATTCTCCTTTCTTTTCCTCTTCTTTCTCTTTCTTTTCTTCTTTGGCTGGCTCTTGCTTTCGGCTGCTTTTTTCTCCAGAGGCACGCTCCATAGGCGCGTCCGTCTTTAATGGAAATTCACCTTTGGCGGACTTCTCTCCTGCCTTGGCCTCTCTTTGCTTCAAATCAGCTACCAGTTTTTCCTGCCTTTCTTCCTTAACTGCTTCAATTTCTTTAGTCGCGACTATCTCCAAAAGAGTTCCTTTTTTGCCAGGGATGGCTCCTTTGACCGCTAATAGATTATTTTCCTTATCAATTTGAACTATTTTTAATCCTGAAGTAGTTATTCTCTCGTTACCCATCCGACCAGCCATTTTCTTGCCTTTCCAGACCCGTTCAGGAAAAGAGGAACCGATTGAACCAGGCGCCCGTAAACCATGCTTAGTACCATGCGAAGCAGGAAAACCAGAAAAACCATGTCTTTTAACTACTCCCTGAAATCCTTTTCCTTTAGAAGTTCCCGCTACTTTGACTATCTCCCCTTGATTGAATATAGAAACATCAATTTGTTCGCCAATTTTTAAATGACCATTAGGAAATTCTCTTAAATAACGAAATCCTTTTTTAAAACCAGCTTTTTTAAAATGACCCTTTTGCGGCTTTTTAACTTTCTTATCCTTAATCTCTTCAAAACCAATTTGCACGGCTGAATAGCCATCTTTTTCTTTATTCTTTAGTTGAACAACCGAACAGGGCCCTGCTTCAATTAAGGTAACTGGAACAACCTGACTTTTTTCATCAAAGAGCTGTGACATACCTAATTTTTTACCCAAAATAAATTTCATAGAATTAAGACAATGGCTAATAAAATACCGGGCACTAAACCCGGTATTTAATCGACGGATAGCTGCCTTATAATTAAAACTTATCAACTTGTAAGAAAAACATATTCATAGAGATTACATTTTTATTTCAATGTCAACACCAGCTGGTAAATTTAACCCCATTAAGGCATCAATCACTTTGGCCGTGGGATTAATAATATCAATCAGCCGTTTATGAACTCGCATTTCATATTGTTCCCGGGAATCCTTATGAACAAAAGTAGAACGATTAACCGTATACTTATGAATTTGGGTCGGCAAGGGAACTGGCCCGCGAATCTCTGCTCCATAACGTTCCACTATTTCAACAATCTGCTTGATTGACTGGTCAATTAGCTTATGATCGTAGGCCTGTATTTTAATGCGAATTCGCTGCTTAACTTCTTCCTCTTTTTTAGGTGCCATCGTTAAAAATTAAAAATGAAAATTTCTAATTGTCATTATGAATAGAATCCTTCACTCCATTTAGTCGTTCAGGATGACTATTTTTTTATCCAAATACCTGCCACCGGGCAGGTATTTGGATAAAATGTTTACTTAGATATTTTAGTCACTACTCCAGCGCCTACTGTCTTACCGCCTTCTCGAAGGGCAAATCGCTGTTTTATTTCTAAGGCAACTGGTGACATTAGCTTAATCTTTAAATTGACCGTGTCGCCCGGCATAACCATCTCGGTCCCTTCAGGTAAAGTTACCTCGCCAGTTACATCAGTTGTCCTGATATAAAATTGAGGCTTATATCCACTAAAGAAAGGGGTATGGCGACCACCTTCCTCTTTAGATAGGATATAGACTTCTCCCTCAAACTCCTGATGAGGGGTAACACTGCCCGGCTTAGCTAAAACTTGACCTCTTTCAAGATTCTCTCTTTTGACTCCTCGCAATAAAATACCAGCATTATCGCCGGCTCTTCCTTCATCAAGCGATTTATTAAACATTTCAATACCGGTAATGACTGTTTTTTGAGTATCGTGCAAGCCAATTACTTCCACTTCTTCATTGAGTTTGACTATTCCTCTTTCAATTCGACCAGTAGCCACCGTGCCTCGCCCTTCAATAGAAAAAATATCCTCAATAGGCATTAAGAATGGCTTATCCACTTCACGAGTCGGTTCGGGAATATTTTCATCAATTGACTTCATTAATTCCCTAATCGGCCCACATTTTGGACAATCTTCTTTACCGCAGCCGCATTCCAAGGCCTGAAGAGCCGAACCTCGAATAATCGGAATTTTATCTCCTTCAAATTCATACTTACTCAAAAGCTCTCTAATTTCCTGTTCAACTAAATCAACCAACTCTGAATCATCGGTCTGGTCTGTTTTATTCAAAAAGACAACTAAGGCAGGCAAACCAACCTGACGAGCTAAAAGAATGTGTTCTCGGGTTTGCGGCATTGGTCCATCAGGCGCTGAAACGACTAAAATAGCTCCGTCCATTTGAGCCGCTCCGGTAATCATATTTTTAATGTAATCAGCGTGACCGGGACAATCAATGTGAGCATAATGCCGTTTCTCTGTCTCGTATTCAACGTGAGCTACGGCAATGGTCAAGCCACGCGCTTTTTCTTCCGGAGCATTGTCAATATCATTAACCCCTTTATCTTGGGACTTAAAACCAGCCGCTTTTAAACATTTTAAAATAGCCGCGGTTAAAGTGGTTTTACCATGGTCAACGTGACCAATGGTTCCGATATTAAGGTGTGGCTTTGTTCTTTCAAATTTCTCAGCCATATTAACAGCAAATAATGAACAATGAACAGCGAACAATAAAAAGTCGCTATTCAAAATTCTCTATTCACATATATTAAATTTAGTTTTTAACAACTTTATATAAAGTTTACAAAACATCCTCCAAATAGTCAATACCTCAACGAACAATATTGTTCATTGTTCATTGATTTAAAACGGTAAATCTTCTACTTTGACTTCCTGATTATCAGTAACTTCTTGATTATCCGGTTCAACCCCTTCGGTCTCTTCTTTTTCTTCGGCTTTCCATTCATCAATATCCCGATTAACTTTCTCTATCTCTGAAGATGACCGACCAGAACCTGCCTTTTCATAATCTTCCAGCCTCATAACTAAATAGGTCGGCCGGTTCTTTTCTACTATAATACACTTACCGCCTTCTTTTTGCAATATTTTTTTAATTCTTTCCCACATGCTAATTTTCTCAACGAGACAAGCAAGCTTGCTTGCGACATCGAGTTGTTAGAAAATCGAGCACCCAGCCCTCTAAGCTGTAATTTAAATAATAACAGATTACTATAAATATGTAAATTACTTTTTGGCTCTATGTTTTAATCTAAGACATAGAGGGCTGGGTAATGCTTCAGTCACCAAAAATCCGGTGTCTTACGACTTGGATTTTTGGTCTGAACCAATTATCTCTTCAAGCACATTCTTGGGCACTTCAGCATAATAGTCAAATTCCATGGTGAAAGTGGCTCGGCCTTGAGTCATTGACCTTAATTGAGTAGCATAGCCAAACATACTAGCCAAAGGCACCTGGGCATCAATTACTTTAACCCGACTGGCCTCTTCTCCTCTGTCTTCCATTTTGGCAATCTTACCTCGTTTAGCACTAATGTCACCGATAACATCTCCCATAAACTGCTCCGGAGTAACCACCTCTAATTTCATAACTGGCTCTAATAAAATCAAATCAGCCTGTTTAACTGCTCCCTGCAAAGCGATTGAACCAGCAATTTTAAAAGCGGCTTCCGAAGAATCTACATCATGATAAGAACCATCGTAAAGGGTGACTTTCAGGTCAACTAAAGGATAACCGGCTAAGACACCTTTATCCATCGCTTCTTTAACTCCCTTTCCCACAGCCGGAATAAATTCCTGGGGAATGACACCTCCTTTAATCGTATTAATAAATTCAAAGCCCTGACCTCGTTCTTGCGGTTCAACTTTCAACCAAACATGACCATATTGGCCATGACCGCCAGTCTGACGAATGTATTTTCCTTCGGCTTCCGCCATCTCTTTAATTGTTTCCTTGTAAGCTACTTGGGGCTGACCAATATTGGCCCCTACTTTAAATTCCCTCAGCATTCGGTCAACAATAACTTCCAGATGTAATTCGCCCATGCCGGAAATAATCGTTTGACCGGTCTCGGTATCACCTTTAATCTGGAAAGTTGGATCTTCATCGGCTAGCCGTTTTAGGGCCAGACCCATTTTTTCCTGGTCAGCTTTTGTCTTTGGCTCAATAGCAATAGAAATAACTGGTACGGGAAAAGTAATTTTTTCTAAAAGTATCGGCTGATTAGGATCAGCTAAGGTATCGCCAGTAGTCGTTTCCTTAAGGCCAATAGCTGCTCCGATGTCTCCGGCATAAAATTCTTTTACTTCTTCGCGTTGAGCCGCATGCATTCTCAAAAGGCGACCGATTCTTTCTTGTTTACCCGTGTTAGAGTTTAGCACATAAGAACCACTCGTCAAGATACCAGAATAAATTCTTAAATAGGCTAATTGACCAACAAAAGGGTCGGTAGCTATTTTAAAAACCAAAGCCGCCAAAGACGCCTCATCTTTGCTCTCTCTGGTCAATTTCTTTGTTTCATCTTTAAAGTCAAAACCCTCAACTGACGGCAAGTCAACTGGAGCAGGCAAGTAATCAATAATACCATCTAATAAAAGTTGGATTCCCTTATTTTTTAAAGCCGAACCGCAAAAAACCGGCACTAATTTATAATTAATAGTTGCTTGACGCAAAACCCGCTTCAAATCTTCTTCTTTTATTTCTTGGCCATCTAAATATTTTTCAGTCAATTGGTCATCTTGTTCAACAATTTTTTCCAGCATCTTATTTTGATAATCCTTACTCTCCTCTTTCATTTCTTGAGGAATTTCCTCTTCAACAACTTGCTCACCGTGATCGCCAATAAACTTATAGGCCTTCATCTTAACTAAATCAATTATTCCCTGATGTTTTTCTTCTAAGCCAATGGGGATTTGCAGAACGACCGCTTGAGGAGTTAATCGCTGCCAAATTGAATTTAAACTCTTTTTAAAATCAGCCCCGGTTCTGTCTAATTTGTTAATAAAACAAAGACGCGGCACTTTAAATTTATCCGCCTGACGCCAGACCGTTTCCGACTGTGGTTCCACACCGGCTACTCCATCAAAAACAACTACGGCTCCGTCAAGCACTCTTAAGGAACGCTGCACTTCAACCGTAAAATCAATATGACCGGGCGTATCAATGATGTTAATAAGGTACTCTCCTGGTCCGCTTTCCTTAGATAAATATCCTCGAGCTGTCCAAAAACAAGTGGTCGCCGCCGCCGTAATAGTAATGCCTCTCTCTTTTTCTTGTTCCATCCAGTCCATGATTGCCTCACCTTCATGAACCTCGCCAATTTTATGAGAAATACCAGTATAAAAAAGCACCCGTTCCGTAACGGTGGTCTTACCTGCATCAATATGAGCAATGATGCCGATGTCTCTTGTTTTTTTAATTGGATATTGTCTGGGCATAAATCAACTACCAGGCAAAATGAGCAAAGGCCTTATTAGCTTCGGCCATCCGATGGATGTCCTGTTTTTTCTTAACCGCTGTCCCGGTATTTTTGGAAGCGTCCAGCAATTCAGCAGCCAGTTTTTGAGCCATAGGTTTGCCTTTTTTAGCCCGCGCCGCCTGAATCAACCAGCGTATAGCTAAGGTAAGTCGTCTCTCGCCGCGCACTTCCCGAGGCACCTGATAATGAGCTCCGCCAATTCGACGCGACCTCACCTCAACTAAAGGAGAAGCATTTTTAATCGCCTGGTCAAATATTTCCAAAGGGTCTTTGTCTTTTCCATCAGAGGCGGATCCAGTTGTTTTCTCTAATATTTCAAAAGCGCCATAAAACACTTTTTGGGCAACCGATTTTTTACCGTCTTTCATCAGATAATTAATAAATTGAGCCACTAAAGTATTATTATACCGAGGGTCAGGATCAATTATTCTTTTAAATTTTTTCTTTCTACGCATAAAATTTATTTTATTTACTCTCAGCTGGTTTAGTCTCCTCTTTTCCGCCTGAGGCGGATCCGCCTTTGGCGGGAATTTCTTCCGAGCCAACCGGAGCAGCTTCTGCTTCAGCAGCTTCGCTGGCTATTTTCTTTTCCTGGCCCGGCTTCTTAGTTCCATAGCGGCTTCTTTTTTGTTTACGATTTTCTACCCCCTCGCTATCTAAAACACCCCTGACAATATGGTAACGCACCCCGGGTAAGTCCTTAACCCGACCACCCCGCAGTAGAACTACTGAATGCTCCTGAAGATTATGACCAATGCCGGGAATGTAGGCAGTTACTTCCATGCCATTAGTTAATCTGACCCGAGCTACTTTACGCAAGGCGGAATTTGGTTTCTTGGGAGTAATTGTTTTGACACTTAGACAAACGCCTCGTTTAAAAGGTGAAGGAGACTTTTTCGGTTTGTTCTTAAGCAAATTAAAATTTCGCCAAAGAGCCGGCGCCTTTGGTTTTTTCCTCGTAATTTTTCTCGGTTTTTTAACTAATTGATGAATGGTCGGCATAAAAAAAATAACCCACTTAATTAAAATAGCAGATTATTTTTTAAATGTCAAACTAAATAACCCATTGACTCGGTTATCTGTATCAATAACCCTAAATGGAAAAAATATTTATTTGCCTACTTTTATTCCAAGATTTAAAATAAGTATGCTATATACGCCTGCCTGTGTTAATATTTTTAAACAAAAATACCGCTAAAATCAGCGGTATTTTTCTTGGGTAACCAGAGAGAATCGAACTCTCATTGCCAGGACCACAACCTGGAGTTCTAACCGTTGAACTATGGTTACCATCTGGTCCCATCATCCGACAGGACTAATATCTATTACTAAATCAAAGATTTAGATAAATATTTAGCGCGCCTGGTAGGAGTCGGACCTACGACCTACTCTTTAGAAGAGAGTTGCTCTATCCGCTGAGCTACAGGCGCTCAATTATAATACTATAACGAAAAACATCCAAAAAGTCAAAACATATATTACCTAAAGGGGTCAGAGTAATTAGTTAGCCTGACTCGGACTAAATTATTTAGCCGGATATCCAAATTGTTTAATACTTTTTCCAAGGTTTCCTGGTTAATAACAACTCTTTCAATAGTTGGCTCTGGCTGAGTTTTTATAGTTAAATAAACGTATTGATAATAAATCAAAAGATTAAGACAAATTAACAAACCAAAAATTATTCCTAAAATTACCAGGTAATGTTTCTTTAAAAAATTATATACTGCGGTCAGGGATATTTTCTTAATCATCTTCATGAGAGTCAGACCCTCGAGAAAGTCTAACTCTATTGTATTATTGGGTATAAATTTTAATACTTAAAATAGTTTCTAAATCACCTTCTTCTAAGGGAAAATCAAATCTAACTAAATCCTTGGCGGCTAATCTTTTAATGGATAAATTCTCTATTTCTACTAAACGGTAAGGCGGATAAGGATTATCTTCCAAATTAGCCAAAAAAATAAGTAAGCTGGAAAAATCACCCCAAAGATAAATCTGAACATCAAGAAAGGGCCTTTCTTTATCGGTTAAGGGAGTATAAGGACTAATTGCTTTAATTTTAAAAAAATTATTGGTTTGTTGAGCGATCGTTTCCAGATTAGAGATAAAACCAACGGTCTCTTCAGACCCAAGAAAAACCCTGGCTATTTCTTTCAAATCAACTTCTCTCTCTTGATAGTTCCTCTGCAACTCCTTGGCCAAAGATTCCCGTTGGTTTAACTTAATCAAGATTTCTTGATTTGATAAATACTCTTGAGAGAGAGCTTTGATTTTATCTAACAAAGGGAAAATTCCCAACCAACCCAAAAGAAATAAGCTGATTAAACCCAAACAGGTAAACAGAATGATTTTTTTTTGAAGAGAAAGATTCATGGCTGAATAACTAGTTTAAGGGTAAAACTAAAATCTATATCGCTTTGCTTAATTAAATTAGATAAGGGTGCTTCAACTTCTTTAAAAAAAGAATTCTTTTCTAATGATTCTTGGAAATAAAGCAGATTTTCCCGCTGGTCAGCCCACCCATTTAAAGTAATTTGATTGTCAGTTGTTTGATAAAAAAAGTTAGTTAAATAAATCCCCGAAGGAACAATTTTAGTCATTTTTTCCAAAAGCGGTGTCCAAAGAATCATTTCTTCCTGTTTCAAATAAACTTGTTTGATGAGTTGATTAGTTTGTTTAATTTTTTCTTCGATTTCCAATATTTCTTGTGTTTTAGGATCGCTTTGTCTAATTTCTATTAATTTTTTTTGTTCTTCTGAAAGAATAGATAAAGAGAAATAAGTGCTGACTAAAAGTAAGATAAAAATAATTAAAAAAAATAAAAAACAAACAGCTAAAGAAGCTATGAGACGACTAAGCTCAGCTGATTCTAAATTTTTTTTGTCTTGGAAAGGCAAAAGATTTAATTTCAACATTTTATCTTACTTCTCTTAAAGCCAAACCTAAGGCAGTCGTATAAGTTAAGGTCTCTTTTTTAGGTAAAAGGGATGGCTGGACCAGAGATTTTTCTTTATCTGGAGGAAAAATATTAATCAGCGGATTGCCCAGTTCAACTGGCAAATCCAATTTTTCCTCAAGGTAAGAAGGTAAATTAAGTAAAAGAGAATCACCGCCGCAAAGCAAAACTTGTCTAATAACGCCGTCAGGTCCAAAAATATGGGCGGCCTGGCCATGATAAAAAGTAATATAATCCTTAAGTTGTTTAGCTAAGTTATTAGCCAAAGGTTCTAAGGCCTGATAAACCTTTTCTTCTTTTTTATCTAAACCGATTTTGATTTTTGATTGATTAGCCTGTTTTTCGTCAACGGCTAAATTTTCCATAATAGCCCGATTAAAGAGCTGACCGGAAACGGCAATATGAGAAGTAAAGCAAATAGCGGAAGCAGAAAAAATTACAAAGTTAGTTCCGCTGGCTCCTAAATCAACAATAATTGTTGGCGTAAAATCATTGGGGTTGATTAAACTACGGACAACCGCCACCGATTCCGGCTCTAAGGCAATTGGTTCTAGACCAGCTTTTTTCAAAAAACTCAAATAACTATCAACTAAAAAGCGAGGAGCGGCGGCAATTTGGATATTATAATGGTCAAAATGATTATTAGGCCGCTCGATAATCTGCCAATCTAAATAAACTTCGTCAACACTTAAAGGGATATGCGCCTCGGTCTCCCACTTAACTGCTTGGTTGAGTTCTTCTTCTTTCATTAAAGGTAATTGAATAACTCGGGTAAAAACTTTCTCTTCGGGTAAATTGCAGATAACTTGTTTTTTTTGATAAAACTCTCCTTTAATTTTTTTTAAAGCTTCTTTTAAAATAGCGGTTAATTCTTTCTCATTCTTGATTTCTCCCCCTTTAATAAAACCAGCCGGAATATCTTCTTTAACAAAATCAACTAGAGATAGTCCTTGTTTTTTTCTCTTTAGCTGGACTATTTTAAGAGTCAGATCACTTAAATCCAAGCCAAGGGTTGGTTTTTTAAAAAATTCAAACATGTTTATTGTTATTTTATCATTTTTCTTTTAGCTAGCCAAGACTGGCGCCTTTTTAAAAAAAGCGCTGGGCCAGCAACCAGTAAAACTCCTGAACCATCAATAAGGACATCTCTTAAAGAAGCATTCCTCCCTAAAATAAAACTCTGATGATATTCATCGGCCAAAGCATAGCCCATAGCTAAAATAACGGCTAAAATTAAAATCTTCTTTTTAGTTAATTGGTGTCCCCGGAGGGCTTGAATTAAAAGAAGAGTCAAAATAGCATATTCTAAAAAATGAGCTGATTTGGCCAAAACAAAATCCCATATTTTAGGCAGACCAGAGCTTAAATCTGGCTGATGAGAAAGAAAAAAAATTAAACCAGCCCAGAGGACTACTAATGACCACTTTCCAATAATTTTTATGGTGAGTTTTGTCGAATCCATTATAGTGAGTTTGCAAGTTACATTCATAGAAAAAGAAAAGCCGCTCTACGTTAATTAGTTTAACACAATGCGGCTTTTAAGAAAAACGATTAAGGCATCTATTTGACAATTACCTTGTCTTGCAAGTCATGTAAATCTTTGATAATGCCTGGAATTTCTTGTTCTGCTCTGGACGAAGACAAAAGAGAGACAATTAGTTCATCTAAGATCTGGAAAAGTTCTTTTGGACTAAGTTGGTCATTATCTACCTTAATTCTGGTTTCTGTCAATTTCTGTCGCGCCTGATTAAGCATTTGAATCAGCAAGTCAATACTCGCCTGGGATTCGTTTATACCCTTGATTAATTTTTTCTTGTAGTTCACCATCCCCTCCTTTATTTTTAGAGATTTTAAGACTAAAAACTAAAAACTTTCCAAAAAATCCTTTAACGATTGACTGTTTAAAATGTTCTTTTTGGCGGCCCAGCCACGGCGGGCTTGGGCAATGCCTAATTCTATTAAAGATAAACCTACTTGAGAATGAGCATCGCTACTGATAACTAACTCAACTTCTGCTTTAATAGCTTTTCTAATATCAACATCCCTTAAGTCCAAACGTTCTGGTTGAGCATTAATCTCCAGAGCTGTCTTGGTTCTTTTAGCAGCTTTGAAGATTTGTTCAAAATCCAATTGATAGGCCTCTCTTTGAAAAATTCTGCGGCCAGTGGGATGACCAATAATATCTACATTAGGATTTTCCATGGCTCGAATAATCCGTTGAGTCATTTCTTTCTTAGGCATTTTGTATTTAGAATGAATCGCGGCCACCACGATATCCAATTTAGACAAAACTTCATCTCTAATATCTATTGCGCCGTTAGTCCTAATATTAGCTTCACATCCCTTAAGAATCTTGATTCCCCTTAAGCGACTGTTAATTTTATCTATTTCTTCCATTTGACGCAAAAGTTTTTTTTCATCTAAACCATTAGCCACTTTTAAGTCCTTGGTATGGTCAGTAATAACTAAATATTGATAACCTATTTTCTTAGCGGCCTTGGCCATTTCTTCTATGCTCTGCATTCCATCGCTCCAGTCAGTATGACAATGACAGTCACCTTTAATCTCGTCATAGCCAATTATTTTAGGCAATTGACCAGCCAGGGCTGCCTCAATTTCTCCCGTATTGTTTCTTAATTCCGGTTCAACATAGGGCAAGCCAATTGATTGATAAACTTTTTTTTCTGTTTGACCAGTTACTCTTTTTTTACCTCGCCAAACACCATATTCATTTAATTTTAATCCTTTTTGTTGAGCCAGCCGCCGAGTTAAAATATTATGGTCTTTGCTGCCTGTAAAATACTGGAGAGCCGCTCCAAAACTTTGTTTTTTAATTACCCGCAAGTCGCCATCAAAACCGCCTTTAAAACGAACAGATGATTTAGTTGACCCCTTGGCCCAAACCTTAACTATCTCAGGCATCTGGACAAAAAAATTCATTACTTTTTCCGGTTTTGGAGAAGTAACTAAAACATCAATATCACCAATTGTTTCTTTCATGCGCCTGATTGAACCAGCCACGCTAACTTTTTCTACTTGAGGCAATTTATCCAGACGGCCAATAATTTGTCTGACTATTGGTAAAATCAAGCCAAGTAAAAAACGGCCTTTCCCCGTTTTGACAAAAGCAATGCTTTGTAAAATATTCTTTTCACTTTTTTCGCCAAAACCAGCCAATTTTTTTATCTTGCCTGCCTGGGCAGCTTTTTCTAAATCATTTAAATTTCTAATCTTTAACTTTTTGTAAAGAATTTTTATCTTTCTTGGTCCTAAACTTTCAACTGATGTCAATGAATCAAGGTCAACCGGAGATTCTTTTTTAAGTCTTTGATAGGCCTTTATTTGGCCGATTTTAATAAATTCTTCTATTTTTGAGGCAAGGCCCCGGCCAATCCCAGGAATCTTTTGTAAGGCCCCTAACCCACCCTCTTGATAAATCCCGCCCACATCTTTTTCCAAAGATTCTAAAACCCGAGCTGCCTTACGGTAAGCTCGGGATTCAAAAAAAGTATCTTCCTCTTTCATCTCTAATAAATCAGCCATCTGGCCAAAAATTTGAGCTAACTCTAAATTTTTCATTCTTTTAAGGGACTGTATCTTAGGGACAGTCCCTGAGATACAGTCCTTCGGTCATTCTTTGGGATAAGGCGGACGAATACCTTTGCCTGGCAGTGTTCTGATTGTTTTTTTATCTTTAGGATATATCTGTTTATAAATAAAAAATGGCAGAAAGGCGCTGAACAAAATAAAGATTATTGCCAGAATAAAAAGAACATTAAAACCAAATCGATGTGCAATTATCCCTCCTAAGGCCCCGGCCATTCCTGCGCCAACGCCAATTAAAGCAGCCCTGATACTCCAATTGGATGCTTCTTTACCTTTGTCAATATGCCGAGTAAAGACAGCCGCATAAGCGGATACATTCATACCCATACCAATAGCGTAAAACACTTGTAGAAAATAAATATGCCAGGGCAAACGAGAAAAAATATAGGCAAAGACCACTGAAGCAGCTAAAATATTGCCAATAATAATAAAAAAAAGGTCATCTTTTTCTCCGTGATTTTTATCTAAATACCGACCAAAGGGAATAACCACTAAAGACATGACAATCCAATAAATAGCTGCGGCATAACCAACTACCTCCACATTGCCGCCTTGAATCCGTTCGGTTAAAAAAATAGCAAAGATAGGACTAATAAAACCAAACCCGCTAACCAAAGCCACATCAGAAAGAATTAAAATTTTAATCACTTTATTAATCAGTTTCATAATCCTATAATAAATCCTTTGACCAAGGATGACAAGTAGCTATTCTCTTTATTCCCAGCCAAAGACCCTTAAAGACACCTTTTTCTTCTATAGCTTGATAGGTGTATTGAGAACAAGTTGGATAATGACGGCATTGTCCTAAAAGTCGCAAAATTGGCAACCAGCCATGGTCCGGCGAAATAGTTTTCTGATAAATTTTAATTAAGAAGAGAATAAAGAGTTTAAGCATTTTTCCCAACGAGTATAAGAAAAACCGCTTGTTCTATATAGAACTTGGGCATTTCTCTCATTATACCAATCAAAGGAAAATAAAAAAGGCCTGTGGAAATTGGTTTTTATTCAATCCAACAGACCCTAAGTTAAAATTACGGCGGTTTAGCCATTCCCTTTAAAGGATATCCTTGTTTCAAAATAGCCACTAGATTGGGTAAATATTCTGCTCTCAAGCCGTTAATCCTGAATCTCTTTTTGCATAAATTACAGAAGAAAATAGCCTCTTCTGTAGGCATGCCTACATTTTCTATCCTTAAAAAAGAAATATCTTTTCCCTTACAGCCAGGGCATTGGTATTCATGTTCATTCATTTCTTCCTCCTTCTTGCCGATTTCTTTTTTTTAAGGAGCTTCTTTCCCCGCAGATTAACAAATTGACTAATGACTGTCAAGTATATGTAATGAAGGGGATAAAATGGAAATAAATAAAATAAAGTCAGAGGAAATTATACATTTTTTTCAAAACAAACTGGCTTGTTTGGAAAAATTACCTCGTTCTTCGTCTTTAAAAATTTTAATCCGGCCAAATTCACCATCATAACCCGGTTCAATGCTGACTTTGCCCCGGCGAACCCGATTGACTCCTTCGGCAATTTCAGCGGAACTGGCCCGCTCTATTTGTTCTGGACTTATTTCTAAAAGTATTTTGA
>Ga0265594_1000410_pt1 | contig 36109 bp, 30 predicted proteins | sample saktaG_11_FD_190147 | JGI IMG/M metagenome (GOLD analysis project Ga0265594, IMG submission 190147) | Saline water microbial communities from Sakinaw Lake, British Columbia, Canada - sak_2011_5_24_80m | ecosystem: Environmental > Aquatic > Non-marine Saline and Alkaline > Saline ... | reverse complement strand
CACAAGATGCCGGTTGTTCCACAATACCAGAAAGATTATTGCAGCAATCAGAACAGTTGGCAGAAACTGTCGTAAAGACATTTGGCTCAGCAATTGAAAAGATTCGATCTATGAAACAAACCTCTGACAATCAGTAATGAAACACATGGGCAAGAAAATCTGCCCATATATGGCTATAACTGTTCTGAATAAGTAATATAGGTAATAGTAGGAATAGCATTTTGACTTCAAGTTGCTACTTATATAGAGGAGTCTCAAAGTCATTTCATGAGAAGCTAAACGGCCAGCTTATTCCTAAGACTACCAGTCCTTTCACCTATACGTTTCATTTTGATGAAGGCTTCCATTTTGATAGTGGCGCAACCCTTGATGCAAGTAAGGCAAATGCTGTGATTCGTCATCAGATTGAACAAGCTGGCTTTCCAACGTGTGGTGTGTCAACCACTCCACATTTTGATCGCGCGCGTTTCTATGCCACATCCAGAAATGGTGTTGGTTTCGTCTATCAGATAGACAGAACCTTGCTACAGGAGCACGGAGTACGTGAGTACGTCGTGGCAGAGTATGTTCGTTGCCCCAGCGTCCCAGAAGATAATGAGGTCATTCTAGTCGCAAGTGACAATGGACCAATACCGCATGACATTGTAATTAAGATAATTCCAGTGCAAGGTTCCTAATGAACCGCTCCAGAGTCGATGAATAGGCAACAAGTTGCCCATCCTATGTTTGAGGCTCGTTTGTGATTGGCAAGCAAGAACGCAGACAATAAGAGCAGAGGTAAGAGGGAATTATGAAAGAGATACCGTTAGACAATGGCCAAAGTGCAAAGGTTGACGACGACGATTACGAATGGTTATCCCGCTATAGTTGGTATGCCTACTATGACTCGCAGCGAGGAATGACGTATGCTGCCCACGATACACTAAGCGGAAGACGGGTGTTTATGCACGATGTCATTATGGGCCTTGATTCACTGAAAGACGAGATGTTGAATTGAGCATAAGAGGCACAACACGAAGACAGGAGACAAAATTCGAGCAATGAGAATCGTGCATCGAACACCGTCTCACGGAGATTTCCCCAGAATTTGGTTGATTTTTAGCAGAGAATTTAGTATAATACAAAACAAATTGAATATAGGATACAGAAAACAGGAGACCTTTTCATTGATTATTTTCTATTGATTATTGATTATTTCCATCTTTTCCGCGTTCACCCCGTGAGATAGGCAAAGCCGTCATCTCATGGGGTAAATCAGCAAAATCCGCGGTTATTGACTATTTTTTGGTGTTAATTCGTGGCTAACTTGAAAAAACAAAGCCAATTTTCGAATGGGCAAAATGACGTTAAGTCAATACTACTAATGGCTTATGGAGATTTTGAAGGGCTGAGGCAGCGAAAAAACAAACCCAATTCAAAGCCAAACAAAGCCAATTTTGCTGCTCTTGACGATGGGATGGGAGCTTGATATCCTATGCTGGGAATGAAAATGAATACGAACCGTGTAAAGATGGTTAATATGGAGCGACGAGAATTTCTTGCATTGGGCGCCACCGCGGTGGGCGGGCTTTGTGTGAAATCGCCGCCGGTCCATGGCAATCCGACAATAACGAAAGAGAAAAAGGAAAAAGACATGCCCGGCAAAAAATTCCCTTTTAAGATTTCATTAGCTCAATGGTCCTGGCACAAACGGCTTTTCGGCCAGGCCGAGCCTAAATTGGACAATCTCGACTTCGCAAAAGAGGCACACGCCCTCGGCATTAACGCCGTCGAGTACGTCAATATTTTCTTTATGGACAAGGCGAACGATACGAAATACCTGGCTGAGATGAAAAAGCGTGCCGGGGACCTCGGCGTCAAATCTGTGCTGATTATGTGCGACGACGAAGGCGCTCTCGGCGACCCGGAGCCGCGGCTGCGCAGCCAGGCTGTTAATAATCATCACAAGTGGATTCGGGCGGCAAAATACCTGGGCTGCCATTCGATACGGGTCAACGCTTATTCGAAAGGTACGGACGATGAGCAGCAAAAACTCGCCGCCGACGGCCTGCGAAAGCTCAGCGAATACGCCGCCGGGCACGATATCAACGTAATCGTCGAGAACCACGGCGGCCTTTCATCCGACGGGCGGTGGCTGACCGGCGTTATCAAAAAGGTGGACCTGCCCAACTGCGGGACGCTGCCCGACTTCGGCAACTTCCCGCCCGAAACCGATATTTATAACGCCGTCGAGATGCTCATGCCGTACGCGAAATCCGTCAGCGCCAAGAGCTACGACTTCGACGACAAAGGCGATGAGACGAAGATCGACTACTACCGGATGATGAAAATCGTGTTGGACGCCGGCTACAAAAGCTATGTCGGCATCGAGTACGAAGGCGAAAGACTAAGCGAAACCGACGGCATCATCGCCACCAAAAAGCTGCTGGAGAAAATCCGCGAACAATACGCGAACGCCTGAGATGAATATCAGGCCGAACGCGGTATATTGGCAAGGCAGATTCGGGCGTTTCTCTTGAGGCCTTCAAGGCCCAGACGTTTGATTGGAGATTCGGAAAATTTCGCTTCGAATGATTTGGCGTCTAAGCTCAGAATCTCCTGCAAGTCAATCTGCGTCCTGTCGCGATAGAATTTGAACTGCCTGTTTCCGCAGGCCGGCGCGTTCTTCTGATAGGGACAGGCAACGACACACTCGTCGCAGCCGAAGAGCCGGTCGCCGATTTTCTCGGCCGGCCCCGGCGGGATTTGGTCTTTGTATTCTATTGTCAGATAATTGATGCACGCCCCGGCGTCGAATTGCCCATCGGGCCTCAGGGCGCCCGTCGGACACGCATCGAGACATCTGCGGCAGCCGGCACAGTCGCCGGCAATAGGCCCTTCGGCCGGCAGCTTCAGGTCGGTGACAATCTCGCCGAGAAATAGCCGGCAGCCAAGTTCGGGATTTATGAGCATGTGGTTTTTCCCGATAAAGCCCAGGCCCGCCCTGACCGCCAGCGCCCGCTCGGCAAGGGGCACCGAGTCCACGCAAATTTTGGACTTAACGCCGGGCCCGGCAAGTGACTTGATAAAATCGGTTAGCTTGTACAATCGCTCTTTGATAAATGAATGATAATCTTCATACTGGGCATAGTCGGCGATTCTACCCGTCGGGACGGCCGCGTCGTGCGGTTTCGGCTTATGCTTCGGCGGCGTGTAATTGAGGCCGACAACGATAACCGACTGCGCATTTTCAAAGAGCCTGGCCGGATCGAGCCGCTTTTGCAGATTCTGGTGCATGTAATCCATCTGGCCCGCGAAGCCGGACTTGAGCCACTTAGCGAAAATTTCCGCCTGTTCGGCATCGATCGGTGAGGCGTCCGTCACACCAACCAGGTCGAAGCCGAGTTCGATTGTTTTATGCTTTATGTCTTGAGATAAACTCATAAAAGCGATTATACTAAATACCGGCACGATTTTTAAGCCCGCATTTATTGGTGACGAAATGGAGAACCGACAAACATGGAATCGAATTCGAATATACTACCGAGCCCGCTTCGCGGTATCATTCCGCCGCTGGTCACGCCGCTTCTGGATCGAGATACCCTCGACGTCGCCGGCCTGGAGCGGCTGATCGAGCACGTCCTTTCCGGCGGCGTTCACGGTCTGTTCATCTTAGGAACGACCGGCGAGGCGCCAAGTCTCAGCTACCGGCTGCGATACGAGCTGATCGAGCGTGCCTGCTCGCTGGTCAAGGGTCGCGTGCCCGTGCTGGTCGGAATAACCGACACATCCTTTACCGAGTCGGTCAATACGGCCGTCAAGGCGAAGGACGCCGGCGCCCAGGCTGTCGTGTTGGCGCCGCCCTATTACTTCCCGGCAGGCCAGCCGGAGCTGCTGGAATATATCAGGCATCTAACGCCCGAGCTGCCGCTGCCTTTATTCCTGTACAACATGCCGAGCCTTACCAAGGCGGTTTTCGAGCCGCAGACCGTGCGGGCGGCGGCCGAAATAAGCGGCATTGTCGGCCTGAAGGACAGCTCCGGCAACATGGGATATTTCCACCAGCTCCAGTTTCTGCTGCAAGAGTACCCGGATTTCTCGCTCCTGATGGGCCATGAAGAACTGCTGGCCGAAGCGGTTTTGCTCGGCGCCTTCGGCGGCGTTTGCGGGGGAGCGAACATCATCCCAAAACTCTACGTCGACCTTTACGACGCCGCTCGCTCGCAAGACCTGGAAACCATGGAAGCTCTGCACAAAAAAGTAATGCAAATCAGCACTTCCATCTATGGCGTCGGACGCTTTCAGTCAAGTTATCTTAAGGGCCTGAAGTGCGCTCTTTCGTGCATGGGCATCTGCAGCGACTTTCTGGCTGAGCCGTTTCACCGTTTCCGCAGCGCGGAGCACGATGTCATTCGCCGGCACCTGGAAGAGCTTGGTATCGTACAAAAACAATAAGAACATTTTTCGATAAAGGTCAAAGCGTATGCAGGGAAGTCTCGGAACAATCGATATCGCTATTTTGCTTCTTTATTCCTGCGTCCTGATCGGCATGGGCGTTTACTACTCACGCAAGTGTCGTACGGCCGAACAATTCATGGTGGCCGACCGCACGATTCCCGCATGGGCAGCGGGCCTGGCCGTAATGAGCGCCTATACCAGCAGCATTTCCTACATCGCTACTCCGGGCAAGGCATTCGATTCCAACTGGCATCCGATTATTTTCGCGCTCTGCATCTTCCCGGTGGCCTGGCTGGCCTGCAAATACGTCGTGCCCTACTATCGAAAAACAAAGCTGATTTCCGTTTACGCGTTCCTCGAAGAAAGGCTGGGTGCGTGGGGACGAATTTACGCCGCATTTGCTTTCGTGCTGTATATGATCGGGCGCGTCGCGGTAATTCTTTACTTAGCCAGCCTCTTGCTGGACACATTCGTCCCGTGGAACATCGCGGTCGTGATTATCGTCATCGGCCTTATTACTATCGTCTACACACTGCTCGGCGGCATGGAGGCCGTGATCTGGACGGACGTTATGCAATCGATAATCATGATTGCCGGCATTCTATTCTGCGCCATCAGTTTGTCGATTGCTGTTTTCTCCGGGCCGGAACCTCTGATACAGGCGGCAATAGACAATCATAAATTCAGCTTCGGCAGCCTGAAATTTACGCTGGCCTCCCAGGAGCATTTGTTTAACCGCACGGTATGGGTGATGATTATCTACGGGGTCACCGAGGCCCTGCGGAGCCTGCTGGCCGACCAGAACTACGTGCAGAAATATTGCTCCGTTCCCACCGAGCGGGATGCGAAACGCTCGGTCTGGATTGCGATGCTAATCTACATTCCACTGACTGCGATTTTTCTTTATATCGGGACAACGCTTTTCGCGTTTTATTCGCCGGGCGGTCACGAGCTCGGAGAGGGAATCACAAAAGGCGAGCAGGTTTTCCCTTACTATATAGCGACACAAGTGCCGGCCGGTTTGAAGGGACTGATTATCGCTGCGATTATCGCCGCGGCAATGAGCACCGTGGATTCGGCGCTGAACTGCTCGGCAACGGTTCTGCTGCTGGACTTCTACAAGCGATATCTCAATCCGAATATTACAGAAGTGGCCAGCATTCGGTTTCTGCGCCTGGCAACGGTCGTGTGGGGCGTGCTTGGGACCGGTGCCGCCCTTCTGATGATCCGAGCCAGGAGCATCCTGGACGTCTGGTGGCAAATCTCGGGAATCTTCGGCGGAGCGCTGCTGGGCCTGTTCCTTCTGGCATTTATGAAAGTTCGCCTTCGCTTGTGGCAGGGAATCGTATCGATAGGCGTGAGCGTCATCGTAATCAGTTGGGGGACATTCGCCCGCGATTTGCCCGAATCATGGCAGTGGGCGCAGTGCAATTTGGACTCGATTATCGTCGGCGCCGTGGGGACAGCCGCCCTGATGGTTGCCGCCGGCGTCTTCGCTTTGATGAACAAAAACCGAACCGTAACGACATGAAAAATATTTGGAGGTGTGTATGCCTGTCAATAAGTTCAGAAACAGCTTCAATACAAATTTCAAATCAGCAACAATATTTATAGCTGTGACATTGTTTTTAGTAGTTCCGGCTTTCGGCAAGACAGCAGTCGAATGGGACTTCAGCAAAGGTCTGCATGGCTGGACAGGCAACAGGCAGGTGGAGAATCTCTCATTCTCGCCAGAAGGACTGCTCGTCAAATCTACCGGGGAAGATCCGTGGATCGAGGGCCCTGCCATGGATTTGCCGGGCGATAAAATTATCAGAGTAAAAATACGCATGAAATCGGACGCCGACGCCGACGCCGAACTTTTCTATGGCAGGGTATTTCGGGCGGGAGATTCGGTTCGGTTCACTGCGCGAACCGATGGTAAATGGCACGATTACTCACTCGTGATTCGGGACAAATTAGGCCCCGGCACGCGTTTTCGTCTCGACCCCTGCATCGGGGCCGGTGCCGTGACTGTCGGGCGAATCACAATCGAAACAATCAGCGAAATTCTCGTTCCCCCGCTGGAAAAACCCGGAGAACCAAACAGGACATCAGAACGCATGGCTTCGGTCAAATCCGGCGGGCTGGAATTCGAGCATTATGGAGGCACATGGGGCAACTTCGCTCTTAAAGTCAACGGCGTGGAAATGGCCGCCGGGTATCAGGGCGAACTTCTCGGCATGGTTTTCGACGAGCAGCCCGAATGGCTCAATTTCAAAAATGCAAACGTGACATTCGATAATTCATCCACGAGCAGAGCAAATTTCAAAGACAGCAGGGGCGGCGTATGGGAAATACGAAGGAGCGTAAAAGCCGCCGGACAGAAAGGGACGCTGATCGTCGAAATTGAGCTGAAAGCGGACAAAGACAGGGATATTATTTACGTCCCGTGGCTGACGATTTTCCCCGGCCTGGGCACATACGGCGAGCGGAAGGACCAGGGCCTGTTTGCCGGGCTGGAATATCTGTGCGATGAGCCCAGCAGCAGCGAGGCGGACATCGCGACGCCGGACCATGTCCGCAGGGTGCCCGACCCGGCAAAAATTACCTTTCCACTGATGACGATTGCACGCGGCGGCAATTATATTGGCGTCATCTGGGAGCCGTCCGAGACGATTGCGGCGACGTTCGATTCGCCCGACAGGATATATAATTCGGGCGCACATGTGATGGCGTTGTCAGGCCCAGGAGTGGGCGACCGCCGTTTCGAGAATGCATTCTGTGCCCAGGCGCCACTGAGACTCCGGGCGAATCAGCCGCTGAAAGTCACCATGATGATCATCGGTGGCAAAGGGGAAAGCGTTATCCCCGCGGTCCGGCACTATGTCGCATTAAAGGGGCTGCCCGACGTGCCGGAATTCGAAGGCGGCTTCGATGCCGCGGTCGATCTGCTCGCTCACGGCTGGCTGGATTCGCAGATCAATGAGGACGGTCTCTTCCGGCACGCGGTCTGGGGCGACAATTTCCCCGCCGGCCCGGCGGCCGATGCCGCGATGTATATCGACTGGCTCGCCAATAACACCGAAAACGAAAGCCTCCGCGAAAGACTCAGCAATGAAAAGAGCCGTGCGCTGAACAAAATTCCGCCCGGACAACCTTTCTTAAGCAGTGTCTCGCACGCCCATCTGCCCAATACCCCCCTTGTTTTCGGGCGCACGTTAGAATTCGTGCAGCAAAAACACAGCCAGGCACTCGGTCTGCTCACAGGTTTCGACGCGGCCGGCGTGAAACTCTACAGGCCGGGCGATACGGATTATTCCAAAACGCATTTCGCAAAACATGCTAACGGCATTGCCGGGAGGGACATGGCCGGGATTCTTGAAGGAGCGACCCTGTCGGCGGATAAAGAGCTGATCGGCGAAGCACTTGAACTGCTCGACAAACAGACCGTACTTTACGCCGACACCGTGCCGCGCGGAGCGCAAACATGGGAAGTGCCGCTCCATACTCCCGACATCCTTGCCTCGGCGCACATGGTTAAGGCATATACGCTGGGCTATATGATTTCGGGCAGGGAGGAATATCTCGACCAGGCGCGGTACTGGGCGTGGACGGGAGTTCCGTTTCTTTATCTGCACGCGCCGACGTCCGGCCGGGTGGGCGCTTATTCGACAATCGCCGTGCTGGGCGCGACCAACTGGAAAGCCCCGCTGTGGCTTGGCCGGCCTGTCCAGTGGTGCGGTCTGGTTTACTGTTCGGCCCTGCACTTGCTGAGCGAATGTGACCCGGACGGCCCCTGGAAAAAAATCGCCAAGGGCATCACGGTGACGGGCCTGCAAATGTCCTGGCCTCAGACTGATGAGCAGCGACAGGGCCTGCTGCCGGATTTCTTCGATTTAAGAGCACAGGTTGCCGCCGGCCCGGCCATCAATCCCGGGACCGTGCAGGCCCACCTGGCGGAACTCTACGGCAAGGGCAAAATATACGATGTAAAAAAACTTCCCCGCCGCGGCTGGTTCGTTCACGCTCCATGCGCGATAAGAGATATTCGCGAACGCGAAGAAAGTGTCACGTTAACGGCAGACGGCTGGGGCCCCAACCAATACTACGTGCTGATTTCCGGAATCGAAACCGAACCGAGCGAGGTCCTGGTTATTGCCGCCAAGTCACGCATACTCCGATCGGACGAAACACAGTATGATCGCGAGCAAAAGATTCTGCTGATAACCCTTGAGGGGAAATCCGAAATCCAAATCAGATAAGCTCACTCCGATATGAGCTTCATCGTATGCTCGAGTTCTGTTTGCCGGTATAGCGGTAAAAAGTTGTAGGAAGTGCTGGCATTGGGGCTCGACGGCACATATATGGAGAGCCCACAGTAAGAAAGCTCAACAGTTGACTCAGGTTCTCGAACCGCCTTGCTCACAATAAGACGGCTTTCACACCACTCGAAAAAAACGTCGAGTTCTCTACCGGCAATATTATTATTCGCCGAGTTAAGAGCGTAAAAATAAGATTTCAGGTCATAAAACTTCTCACTCTCATATTCGAAAAGATGCGAACAGGATTCGGGCCGAAACAGGGCAGATGCACGTCCGAAAGATTTGAGAACGGGGGCGAGTTTTTCAGGAAGTCTTTTTAGCTGCTCATTAATAATCAGAGTGTACAGAGTGTAATGCTCATCTTCCCGCATGATAGTTCCGGCAAGGATCTCGCCGGTGACATTCGGATCCTGAGAGACTGCTGCAATTGTTTTTGTGTAGTAGGTATTTGGCGCGCCTACTATTAGCGGTGAGGCCATGATATATTCGGAGGCATCGGCAAAATTATAAAGGTTCTGAATCGTCGCCCGGCCGCACTGCTGCAGGAAAAGGAGCCTTACCTTGCGATCCGTTTTCTGATTAAAGCTCGCGACAACTTTAGCAGCTTCTGAAGCGCAAAGCCATTTCCCCGAACCAAACTGCCTGTTCTTGTTACGATTCGCGGATGGTTTCCGGTCAAGACACATGTGATTTAAGCTGCTGCCATGATCCAGGAAAACTATACAGTAGTTTTTTGCGACCCACTTCTTGCTCACCCACTTGAGATACTTTCTCAATTCAGCTTCATCTGCGCTGTCCTCGCTTCTCAGAACAGTTTCTTTTCTGTGTGTTTTTCCATCTGCGTAGTACAAACCAATCCGTTTCATGCCTTTACTGTCTATGAAATCCGCCTGAACGACGACTGCAACCTTCGAGTTCGAAAGCCCGTTTCTTAAGTCGCCCAGTATCACTTCGCCGAAAGGACTAAGGTCGTTATCATAAGACATATAGTAAACGAAAACCCACTCGTACACATTTGCTTTTGAGGGGATAAAGACTATTCCGATCAGGGGAAACAATAATATCAACAACCATAACTTTGAATTACTCGCGGAATTTAGCATGAGATTATTATCCAACCGATGACAATTTGTTCAAGACATTTTACACTTGTGTCTTGATTTTATAGCCGGCTTGGCAAAACAATTGTATTTGGCCGGGAAAGGAATTATTATGGTCGGCAATTAGCACAAACGAGGCAAAAAATTATGACAGAACAATTAATTGGTATAATAGGCGGCACGGGGCTGGGCGATGCACTGGCCGAGCGTATCACTGACGCGGAACTTCACAATGTAGATACGCCGTTCGGCAGGCCGAGCGCGGGGATTTTAGTCGGCCGGTTCGGCAAAAGGAAAATCGCATTTCTGAGCCGTCACGGCAAGGGACATAAACTCTCGCCAAGCGAGGTACCGTTCGCGGCCAATATCTTCGCCCTGAAAAAGCTCGGCGTCCATACCGTGATAAGCAGCGCAGCCGTGGGTTCGCTTGTCGAGCAAATCGCGCCGGGGGACCTGGTTATCGTCGATCAGTTCATCGATAAAACGTTCAAACGGACAAGCAGCTTCTTCGGTGGCTACGGAGCCGTGCACTGCGAGATGGCGGATCCGGCTTGCGGGCGGCTTCGAGAGATGCTCATCGATACGGCAAAAAGCATCGACGTAACGACACATCCGAAGGGCACATACGTGTGCATGGAAGGGCCTCAGTTTTCCACGCGGGCCGAATCGCTTATGCACAAGGCTTGGGGCGGCGATTTGATCGGAATGACCGCCATGCCGGAAGCAAAACTGGCCAGGGAAGCACAAATCTGCTACGCTATTATCGCGCTGGCAAGCGATTATGACTGCTGGAAGCCGCATGCAGGCGGGAAAGACAAACAGACATTGCTTAAGGAAATCATAGGAAACCTGCAGGCGGCAACGAACAACTGCCTGGAACTTATAGAGGCCGTCCTGAGCAGCGAGCACGAGCTTATCGGTGAAAACTGTCACTGCCGGAATAGCCTCGACCTGGCGGTCTGGACCGAGCAGGGACGGATAAAGGCGGATGACAAAGAAAAGCTGAAAGTGCTTTTCGAATAGTAAAATCAATCTGAAATAGGAAAACTTGAAGAAAGAACATTTATGAAAACAAAAGACAATCCTACGGCAAGTTCAATGCTGAAAAAAGACGATCTAATCGTTATCGCCGGAGCGGGCGGTTTTATCGCCGGGGCACTGGCCCGTTATTTCAATAATCAGGGTTTCACGCGTATTCGTGCAATCGATAAGAAACCCCTTCCTGAATGGTATCAGATTACCGAAGGGGTTGAATCCCTGTGCCTGGACTTGAGCGATGATTATAACTGCCGAAAGGCCTGCGAGGACGCGGTCGAAGTCTACAACCTCGCTGCAGATATGGGCGGAATGGGCTTTATCGAACGCTTCCGTATCGAGTGCCTGCGGAGTATCCTGATCAACACCCATATGATTGAAGCGGCATATCGTGCCGGGGCTCAGCGGTATTTCTACTCATCCTCGGCTTGTGCTTACAATGTTGAACTGCAAAAGGATCCGAACGTGCGGGCCTTAAAGGAATCGGACGCCTACCCCGCCATGGCCGAACGCGGCTATGGCTGGGAAAAGCTCATGTCCGAAATGTTCTGCCAGGAATACCGGGCCGAGCGCGGTCTTCATACCGCCATTGCCCGCTTCCATAATGTCTACGGCCCGCACGGCACCTGGGATGGCGGGCGCGAAAAAGCCCCGGCGGCACTTTGCCGCAAGGTCATCGAGGCTAAGGATACGGGTAAGCACGAGATCGTAATATGGGGCGACGGTCACCAGACTCGCAGCTTCATGTATATCGACGACTGCACAAAGGGTATCGATATGATTATGCACTGCGAGCAATTAATCGCTACGCCGATCAATTTGGGTTCCGATTACCTGATCTCGATCAACGATCTGGTCTCCATTTCCGAAAAGATCGGGGGCATCAAATTGGAACGGCAACACGACCTGGATGCGCCGATAGGCGTTGCCGGGCGAAACAGCGACAACACCTTCATCCAGCAGGTTCTTGGATGGGCCCCCGGCACGCCGCTGGAAGAAGGCATGAAAAAGACGTATGCCTGGATCGAACAGCAATACAACGATCGTAAGGCAGGCAAGCGAACTGTCAGCTAAGTGATAGATGTTCCATGACTCGACAACCCAAAACTCAAATAACCGACATTGTGGGAAACATCCCCTACCGTTTGGCCCTGGCCGGCGGGTGGATTGACCAGCCCTACGTTTCGAAGCACAATCCTTCCGCCCCTGGGTCTATGGTCACGGTGCAGGTCGCGGCCCAGTTCCGTTTTATGGACCGCAGCGGTATTTGTTCCAGCACGCGTATTATAGCCGTGAAAATATGGAACGGAGAAATACCGGATCGCGACAAAGCCGAACTGGTCAGGGAACTCTACCATATCGAGAACAAAGGCAAAACCGAACTCTCGGGTTCTCAGGACATGATCGGCCTGATATATCCCGGCATCAACCGGCTGGATTACGATATTAATTACCAGGGCGGTTGCTTCCCCAGACATATCGAATCCAACAACGATCCGGACGTAGCCGCCTGGCTCAGCTCGGTCCTCTACATGGTACCCATAAACCAGCGCCCGGACGGATACAATCCACTGGGACGTAAGAACTTCGATCCGCAGTGGGTGGCCCGGCTGGGAAAATCGGGCCGGGACTGCTTCGATGCGATTATCAGTAAGGACCTGACCGGCCTCGGTGCGTCCTTTAACGACTGCATGCTTTGCTGGGAGAAGATTCTGCCGGACGTGGTTGAACATCCGACCCTAAAACTGAATCTCAAGGCTCTACTGAGATTCTATCAGGAAAACTATCCGGGCGCCATGTTCTCCGGTTGCGGCGGCGGTTATATGTATGTCGTATCACAAACACCGGTCCCCGGCGGCTTCCAGGTAAAAGTAAGGACGCAGAACGCATGAACAACAAGGGATTATCCGAAATAGTTCTCTGTGCGCCATTTGATAACATAAATATCAGGAATATACGCCTGCTGCAAGAGGCGAGCCGATTGGGCCCGGTCCACATATACCTATGGAACGATGCCGCGATTAATACCTTAACCGGCAAGGCTCCCAAATTTCCTTTGGCCGAACGGCGTTACCACCTGGAATCAGTGCGTTATGTAACCAAGGTCACGGTTGTCTGTGTAAACGATGCAAATGAGTTGCCTGAGGAGGCACTCGCTACGGCAGGTACATGGGTAGTGCACGCAAGCGACGATACGCCTGCCAGACAGGCTTACTGCCACACGCACGGATTGACATATAAGGTTTTTTCCGACACGGATCTGGACGATTTGCCGGCAATTGAAGTCGATACCGACACCGGCAACAAAAAAGTCCTGGTCACCGGATGCTACGATTGGTTTCATACCGGGCACGTTCGATTCTTCGAGGAGGTATCCGAACTCGGCGACCTCTATGTTGTCGTAGGGCATGATGCGAACATCCGGGCCTTGAAAGGACCGGGCCATCCCATGTTCGATGAGCGGCAGCGTTTGTATATGGTTCAATCCATACGCTATGTCAGGCAGGCCATGATCTCAACCGGAAATGGCTGGCTCGACGCCGAACCCGAAATCCAACGCATCCGGCCGGACATATACGCCGTGAATGAAGACGGAGACCAGCCTGTCAAACGTCAGTACTGCGAAGAAAACGGCATCGAATACGTCGTGCTCAAACGCCTTCCCCGCCAAGGATTGCCCCGGCGTGAGAGCACAAAGTTACGCGGATTCTAATTTTTTTATGGTGAATATCAGGGCACAAATTAAGCATAAATTCGAAGGGATAATAAAAATGAAAAGACCGGCCAGTAAAGCATTTGTCTTAGTCGTTATTGTTGCCGTAATGCTGATTGGAGGCTGCGGCGGGCAGAACGAGCCGCCGAGCGTTAAGAAGAGCAGAGCAATCGCTGCTGAGAACATAGAGCTTAGAAAACAATTAGCACAAAGCAGCAAAGAAATCGAAAAGCTCAAAGTCCAGCACGGCAGGGAAATCGACGAGCAAAAAAACCTGCTTCAAACATGCCTGCAGGAAAAAGAGGACTGGAAAAATAAGTCCCGGCAAAACATCCGAAGCCAGGTCAAGGGAGTTCTCGACACCGTTCTGGAAGAGAACAAAAAACTTCGCGACGAAAACGCCAGGCTAAGGGCGCAAATCGAGGAACTACAAAAACAACCGCAATAGGATGGTTTCACGCTTTGCGAACGGCTTCTGTGCGCTCCGGCAAGTTTTCCTTCGGGTAGCGTTTTTTCATCGCCGCAGCGACCAGTCCCAGGAACATCGGCTGGGGCTTTAGCGGCCGGCTGGTCAGGCAGGGATGGGCCTGGGTGCCGAAGAAGTACGGATGGCCCGGCAGTTCCAGAATCTGCATGATCGGCAGGTTGGGGGCTTTTCCGGAAAATATCATGCCGGCTTCTTCCAACTGCTCGATATAGCGAGGGTCAACCTCGTAACGATGCCGGAAACGCATCCGGACCGAATTGCTTTTACCGAAAAGTTTCCACGCCAGCGTCTTTGGCTTTATTTCGATGTCACGTCCGCCGAGGCGCATGTTTCCACCGAGACCTTCTATCTTTTTCTGCTCCGGCAGGATGTCGATTACCGGCTCGGGACAATTCGGCTCAATCTCGGTGCTGTTGGCCTGGGCCAGGCCGCAGACATTACGGGCAAATTCGATGACCGCCATTTGAAAACCAAAGCAGATTCCCAGATACGGCAGATTATTCTCTCGCGTGTATTTGACACAGGCGATCTTTCCCTCTGCCCCGCGGGTGCCGAAGCCGCCCGGCACGATTATGCCGTCGACATCATTAAGCTGCCCGGCTGCGTTTTCATCGGTAATGTCGGTTGTGTCGATCCATTTTATGTTAACCTCGCAGCCCAGGGCGATGCCGGCGTGCTCAAGGGCGTTAATGATCGAGGCATAGCTGTCACGCACCGATGTGTACTTGCCCGTGATACCGATGGTTACCTTGCGATCGATCTTGCCCATCTTGTCGGAGAAATCGCACCATTTGGCCCAGGCCTTGCGTTCGTTTCGCAGATTGATCCGGTCCTCGATTTTCAGCAGCCTGGCCACTTCGAAATCCAGGCCGACCTCTCGAAGCATCGCCGGGATCAGATAGATGCTCGCCGAGTCCGGCAGGCTGATGACCCTTTCGAAGGGAACGTTGCTGTACACACTGATTTTCTGCCGGACCTTTTCCGTCGCGGGGCTGGCCGCCCGGCACGCGATGATTGACGGCTGAATACCGCACTGCATTAGCTGCTTAATGCCCAACTGGGCGGCTTTTGATTTCTGTTCGCCTAAGGTCTTCGGCTCCATTATATAAGTCAGGGCCACGAAGCAACTGCTGTTCGGACCTTCTTCGTAGGCTAATTCGCGCATCGCCTCGATGTAGTAGGCGTTTTCCAAGTCGCCGACCGTGCCGCCGATCTCGACGAAAACGATGTCGGCGTCGGTTTCCATGGCCAACTGGCGCAGCTTCAGCTTGACCTCGCCGGTGACGTGGGGAATCATCTGGACGTCCCTGCCGAGATAGTCGCCGTGGCGTTCCTTATTGAGAATAGAGCTGAATATCTGGCCGCTCGTGGCGAAGTTTGCCTTACTCAAATCCTGGTCGAGCAATCTCTCGTACGTGCCCAGGTCCATATCGCATTCCATGCCGTCGTCGAGCACGAAAACTTCGCCGTGCCGGAACGGATTCAGCGTGCCCGAATCGATATTCAGATAGCCTTCGAGCTTGATCGGCGCGACCTTGATGCCCTTGTCCTGCATCAGCTTTGCAAGACACGAAGAGAATATCCCCTTGCCCAGCCCGCTCATCACCGTGCCCACAACGAACACGTAGCGGCACTTGCCCTTTTTATACCCCTTCGGCACCGGCGAGAAATACTCGCTCTCAGTCGATATGTCACTCACCGAAGCTAATAGGTCTTTGTTTTTATTCATTTGTCCCCTTCTTTACAGTAGGGTGGGGCTTGCCCCACCATTATCGAATCGGTGGGCCAAGGCCCACCCTACAATTTCAAACCGGCAAATCTTTACTCTATGCCATTTATATTCCTAATATGTCATTCCCGCGAAGGTGGGAATCCATTAGAGCCGCTGCGCTTTTGGATCCCTGCTTTCGCAGGGATGACAGCGCGAACAAGTCAGTTTTAGTTATCAACGTTTCCATCGAAAGTCGAAATTCGCAATATCATCTTCCGTTCCGTATAAGCCATCGAAACCGGCTGAAAGCAGAACATATGTGTCTGCCCTGTAAGGTACACTCGGACCGGCAACTTTGTCATTCCTCGTAATCTCATAGAATATCTTCGGATTCTCGTAGAGCGGATGTTTTTGCCCCGGTTTACCCGGCACCCCAAGAGCAAGCAAAGCGTGATTGTCCCTATAGTCGTAAATATTCTCCGGATTGTTCGGATCACTAATATCGTGAGCCGTTTTCGATGTATCCGCTTTATAGTATAATACCGGCATGCCGTTTTTTTTACCTGTGCCAGTATGCGTGACCTTTCTCCACATATCGCAAAGAACATAGTTATTCGGATCAAAAGATCCTGTATTGCCTTCACCATAAATATCCGCTAGCATGTGAGCATTAGCGTTTTCCAATGGTAAATACGGGCCTTTTCTTGCTTTAAGGCTGTCCTGGTAAGCTTCTTCCAGCCCAAAGTTTGATTTCAGATAGAGCATATTACCCTTATTATCCGTACCATCACTCCTGAAAACCGAATCCGGATGAAAACCCATCAAATCCCGGCCCATCGTCGCTTCGCTCAACTTCATCGCACCACAATAGGGCCTGCCGTTCTCGTCCAGCGCATCAGACGGTGGGTACCGATGCGAATCGGCTCTAAAAAGCTCGATTGCCGCAACGAAACTATGGAACTGAACCTGTTGTTTGACACCCGGAGGATAACGATGGCGAGGTTTCAGCAACACTATAACAGAACACAAGAAAATAATAAGCAGGATAACGAAAAGGACACGTATTGGAGAATGGCCATTAGGTATTGAGTGACCATACCACCTGCCCACCATGTTGTCTCGGTGGGCCAGGGCCCACCCTGCGAATTTAGACCTCATTTTTTTTCCTCTCCTTATATCGCTTTACAAATTCAGCGTATTGCTCTGGAGTGTCGATGCCGTCGCAGGTGTGTTTTACTTTTCCTACTAAAATGGAGTAGCCGTTTTCGATGGCTCTTAGCTGCTCGAGTTTTTCTATCTTTTCCAAGGGTGTTTGCGGCAAAGCGGTAATTTCCAGCAGGAATTTTTTGCGATAGGCGTAAATTCCGATGTGCCGCAGGTATTGCCGCACGTTTCCTACGCCGGATTTCTCCCGGTCGTAGGGAATCGGCGAACGCGAAAAATAAATCGCTTTGTTATTACAACCAACTATTGCTTTGACGATGTTCGGATCTGAGACCTGCCCGGCGTTTTGAAACTCCGCCGCGAGTGTGGCCATCGGGCAGTCGGGATTGTCCATGAGCATTTTAGCGAGGTAGTCGATGTTACCGGGATCGATTTCCGGCTCATCGCCCTGGAGGTTTACGATAATTTCAACATCCATATCGGCAACGGCCTCAGCTATGCGGTCGGTTCCGCTCTGATGGTCGGGCGAAGTCAGAACGCACTCGGCACCGAAAGTATCAGCGGCGGCTACGACTTTTTCATTATCCGCTGCGATGATTACCTTCTCAGGCAGCTTCGCCAGGCAGGCCCGCTCGTAAGTGTGCTGGATGAGGAATTTTCCCGTATCTTTGGCGAGAACTTTACCGGCGAACCGTGTGGAGCTATAACGTGCCGGAATAACCGCAACAACCTTCATTTTTATTCAGCCTTTATTTTACAAAGTCTCTTCGCCGGGCAAGTTATACGCATTCAGGGACCTCAATTGCCGCGATGTCTGTGCGGCTACGAAATTCCAACTGGGCTCTTATCATAACCGGAAAACAAAAGGCTGTCAACCAGGCTCATCAGAAATTTTCGTTTTTACACGAGGCTTTTATGAAATTCGCACGTAGCACATCGAAAAAGTCGTTTTGGCAGCGGTATAAATTTTCACAACAGCACCAAACCGGATATACTTTATTGACTATCCGGTGTTAAACCTTTATCATTATCGTCAAAATGAAATTTCAGGAGCCATAATTATGAAAAAGGTTATAGCAGCAATCGTACTTGTCGCCCTGGTCGTTGTTTTCGCATCAGTCGGCTGCAAGCAGAAGAAGGCGGAAATCGCCAATACGTATCGTATTGCCGTGATTCCCAAGGGCACAACCCATATTTTCTGGAAGTCGATTCACGCCGGCGCGGTCAAGGCCGCAGAGGAATTGAAAGCAACCGGCGTAAACGTGGAAATCATCTGGAAAGGGCCGCTCAAGGAGGATGACAGGGAATCGCAAATCCGCGTCGTAGAGGATTTTGTAACCCGCGGCGTATCTGGAATCGTGCTGGCGCCGCTGGACGATGCAGCACTGCAAAGGTCGGTAAAAGACGCCGTCGACAATGACATCCCAGTCGTGATTATAGACAGCGGACTCAAAAGCGACGATTACACCAGTTTTGTCGCTACGGATAATTACATCGGTGGCAGAAAAGGCGGCGAGCGCCTGGCGGAAATCCTGAACGGCAAAGGAAAGGTCATCATGCTGCGATACCAGGAAGGCTCTGCCAGCACAATGAACCGCGAGCAGGGCTTTCTGGACGTCCTGAAAGAAAAATATCCTGACATCGAGGTAGTCAGCGCGAACCAGTACGGCGGGGCAACCACCGAGAGCGCCGTCCAGGCCAGCGAGAATCTGCTGGCGCCGCTGCGGACGGCCGACGGCGGGCTGACAATCGACGGTATATTCTGCCCGAACGAATCGACGGCCTTTTCCATGCTGCGGGCACTCGAAGACAGCAACCTGGCGGGCAAAGTTAAATACGTCGGCTTCGACAGTTCCGATAGGCTGGTCCAGGGACTACGGAACGGCCAAATTAACGGACTCGTGCTCCAGGATCCGATTAATATGGGCTACTTAGGCGTCAAAACGCTCGTGGCGCATCTACAGGGACAGAAGGTGGAGAAACGAATAGACACCGGTTCGGCTGTAGCCACTCCGGAAAACATGGACGATCCGAAGATGAAGAACCTGTTGGAGCCGGATTTCAAGAAATGGCTGAACGAATAAACTCACAGTCCGGCGATCCGGCTGGAGCGACCCGGCTCCAGATGCAGGGAGTATCTAAGCGCTTCGGGGCAACAATTGCGCTGGAAGATGTGAGCATCAAGGTCGCCGCAGGCGAGGTGCTCGCGCTGGTGGGCGAGAATGGGGCGGGCAAAAGCACGCTGATGAAGGTCTGCTCCGGAGCGATCAAACCGGATGCGGGCCAGATGTGGCTGGACGGCGAGCCTTATCGGCCGGGCAATCCCCTCGAAGCCCGCCGGGCCGGCGTAGCCATGATCTACCAGGAACTTTCGCTGACGCCGCACATGAGCGTTCAGGAAAATATCATGCTCGGGATGGAGCCGTCAAAGCTGGGCGTGATACTGGCCAAGCAGGTCCGGCAGCGAGCCATCGAAGCGATTAAGGAATTCGACAATCCGGAATTGACGCCGGACGCCCGCGTCAGCAGATTGTCCGTAGGCTCGCAGCAGTTGGTGGAAATCGCACGCGCCCTGGCTATCGGCTGCCGGGTGCTGGTGCTGGACGAGCCGACCAGCAGCCTGACGCGGCAGGATGTCGAGCGGTTATTCGAAATCATAAGGCGGCTACAAACACAGGGCAAAGCCATCGTTTATATCTCGCATTTTATCGAAGAGGTCAAACGCATCGCCGACAGGGTGACAGTTCTTCGTGACGGCAGAGTGGTCGGCAGCAAAGACGTGGCGTCGATTTCACCCGACGAGATTGTCTCGCTGATGGTAGGCAGGCAGGTCGAGGAGCTTTACCCTCGTTCTAAACGTCACGCCGGCGAAGTTGTGCTGGATATAGAAGATCTCGCGGGTCTGGATAAACCGAAGTCGGCGAGCCTGAGTTTACGGCGAGGCGAAGTCCTCGGCATCGCCGGGCTGGTGGGCGCAGGGCGAACCGAGCTGCTGCGGAGCCTCTTCGGCTTGGAGCCGGTCAGGAAGGGCCGGATTAAACTGGGCGTCTACACGGGCCCGGCCTCACCGCACCGGCGCTGGATGCAGGGAGCGGGTCTTCTGAGCGAGGACCGCAAGGAAGAGGGCCTGGCACTGTCTCTGAGCGTTGCCGACAATGTCACGCTCTCCAGGCTCAAGGGCTTCGGCCCGCTGGGCCTGGTCTTGCCGGGCCGGCAGGACAAAGCGACCCGGCGATGGCTTGAGCGGCTGGACATTCGCTGCCGGGGGCCGCGACAATCCGTCTCGTCCCTGTCGGGCGGCAACCAGCAGAAAGTGGCAATGGCCCGATTGCTCCAGCACGATGTGGATGTGCTGCTGCTGGATGAGCCCACGCGAGGAATCGACGTGGCGGCCAAGGCGCTGGTTTACAAGCTGATTAACGCTCTGGCAACCGGCTCGCCCGCCGAAGGACGACAGCCCAAGGCGGTGCTGATGGTCAGCAGCTATCTGCCCGAGCTGATGGGCGTGTGCGACCGAGTGGCGGTTATGTGCCGCGGAAGGCTCGGACCGACATACCGCATCGACGAAGTAAACGAGCATGATCTTATGTTAGAGGCAACTGGTCAGGAGGCCGGCGTATGAGCGATAAGCAGACAACACCAAAACAAAAATTCGGATTTAACTGGCGCGGCTGGCTCAATACGCTCAGCCCCGTCATAGCTTTGTTCGTGGTGTTCGAATTATTTGTGCTTATTGCGCCTTCCAGCTTCGCCACTGCGCGGAATATGGAAATGATCGCCCGTCAGACGGCAATCGTCGGCATAGCGGCTCTCGGAATGACTCTGGTGATAATCTCCGGCGGGATCGATCTGTCCGTAGGTTCGATTGTCGCTTTGAGCACGGTCGTAATCGCCTGGCTTCTCCAGAGCGCCGGAGCCGGTCCACTGACCGCGGCCGTAGGGGGCGTAGCCGCGGCGGCGTTTTTCGGGCTGCTCAGCGGCGTTTTGATCACCCGGCTGCGGGTCGTACCTTTTATCGTCACCTTAGGGATGATGCTCGTCGTTCGCGGAGCGGCCAAGGGAATCGGTCGCGAGCAGAAAATCGATGTGGACCCGGCACAACTCAGATGGCTCGATGAGCTGCTGGCCTCGGTGCCGGCCGAACGAAGCTGGATGCTCCTGCCGCCCGGCGTCTGGATGATGATTTTTCTGGCAATAGGGATGGCCGCCCTGCTGCGATACACGCGGCTGGGCCGGCACACGTTCGCAATCGGCTCGAACGAGCAGACGGCCCGGCTGTGCGGCGTAGTCGTCGAGCGCGTTAAAGTGCTCGTCTATACCCTGTGTGGGGCTTTTGCCGGACTGGCAGGGCTGATGCAGTTCTCCCGGCTGACGGTCGGCGATCCGACTGTGGCAGTGGGACTAGAGCTAAACGTGATCGCCGCGGTAGTCATCGGCGGCGGCAGCCTCAGCGGCGGCGAAGGCTCGATACTCGGAACTCTCGTCGGCGCGCTGATTATGACCATTATCGCTTCGGGCTGTACGCAGATAGGCTACTCAAACTGGGTCCAGGAAATTATCACCGGCGCTATTATCGTCATCGCTGTGGCTCTCGACAGACTGAGACATCGAAGGACAGCCTAAAAGATTGTCGATTGTCGATTGTCGAATGCCGATTTTCCAATCGTAAATCGGAAATCGGCAATTCATAGGCACAAATATGCTCTTAGCCGCTCGCCGGGATTCGAATATGGGCCTCTATAGAACTAATTTTCTTTCCAAACAACCTAAAAGCACCAATTTTGTCAGGCTAATCTCTCGGACAATTCTTATATTATACGAATTACGAATATATAATGCGTTGAGCATATAAAAGCCGCTATTGTTCATAGTAGTCAATTGAAAGTATCATTTAGTATGGAGGCTATTATGAATCTAAAAAATCATCACACAACACAAGAGCTGCAAACACTGTATCGAAAAGAGAAGGATGCGAGGCTTGCTCGGAGAATGCACGCGATATATCTGGCTGCCAGAGGATTGAGCTGTCCTCCTGCCGAGTTTAGTATACCTTGGCAACAGTATTAGGCGCGTAGTCAGATGACTACGACGAACGGCAGCGTGTGTGTTGTTGCCCTTGAACGTTTTGATTAAACCTGATTCTGATGCTGCTGCGAATTGAATACCTTGTCAACAGGCAATAATTACAAATTGGGCGGATTGATGTATTGAGTGCGTAGTCAGATGACTACGAAGAACGACAGCGTTCATATCGTTATCTCCAGGTGATTTCAAAAAAGAGAATCCTTCTGCCGCATTTAGTATACCCCGGCAACGGTATTATGCGCGTAGTCAGATGACTACGACGAACGGTAGCGTTCATATCATTATCTCCGAATGATTTGAAAATACAGAGCATTCTTCTGTAGTGTGCAGCATACCCTGGCAACAGTATTAGGCGCGTAGTCAGATGACTACGACGAACAGCAGCATACATATCGTTATCTACGAATGATTTTTAAATACAGGGCGACTTTCTGCCGTGTGCAGTATACGCTGGCAACAGTATCAGGTGCGTAGTCAGATGACTACGACGAACGACAGCGTACATATTGTTATCTACGAATGATTTAAAAAAACAGAGCATCCTTCTGCCGCGTGCAGTATACGCCGGCAAAAGTATTAGTCGCGTAGTCAGATGACTACGACGAACAGCGGTGTAATTAGCATCGGCTACGAGATATCCACATGAAGCATCGTGCTTGTAAAGGTATGGTTTCAGGATGAAGCACGCTTTGGCTGGCAAGGTACGGTAATCCGCGTGTGGGCAAAAACAGGCTCCCGTCCCTGAGCAGTCAGGCAGACAAAATATGAGTGGCTTTATGTTGTTGGTACGGTTTGTCCTGAGAGCGGAGAAAGTGTAGAATTGTTGTAACCTACGATTCACAGCGATGTGGCCAACGTGTTCTTAAAACAATTCACCGAGGAAGTTTCCCTGGATGTTCATGTTTTGTTGCTCTGGGCCCAGGCTGCTTTTCATACTTCGAAGAAGTTAAAGATTTCGGAGAATATGACCATTGTACCTTTGCCTCCATATTCATCTGAGCTCAATCCTGTTGAGAACCTTTGGCATTACCTGCGAAGCCATTATTTGGCCAACAGAATTTACGCCGATTATGATGCTCTTCGCTTTGCCGCTGTTGATGCGTGGCAGAAAGCTGCTCTTGATAAGAAAATAGTCAAATCAGTGTGCTTTACTAAATATGCTCAGCGCACATATTAATCGGTATTGGCATTATTTTAGATATTCTCTTGACGGGCAATTATCCATTTTATATAATATATATCAAACAAATTATGTCGGGGCTCGTATGTAGTATGTGGAATGGTGAGTTTAGAATTGAGAAGAAAACAGGAGACAAAAATAGAAGAAAGCGAAGGATATTTGGACTTTTTATACAAAACAAGCCCAATTTTCAGAGGTTTTTATGCAAAACAAAGCCAATTCATGAAAGGCCAAAATGGACGTAAGTATCTATGTGAAAGAGTATTATGAGGATTATTAGCGTTTTCGGGCGGCGAGAAAACAAAGCCAAACAAAGCCAATTCAAAGCCAATCGCCGGCCGTTGGCCGGAAATCCGGAGGAACAGATGGCCAAACAGTAAATTGTAAATCCCGACTTTCTCCGGGAATGCTATTTGAAAAAACAAAGCCAATTTGCCGGAGCGACAAATTGACACTATACCAGTAATGACAATGGTTTATGGAGATTTTATCGAGTGGAGACAGCGAAAAAACAAAGCCAAACAAAGCCAATTTTACCTACCCCAAAGGGGGCAGAGCAGAAGTCAGAAACCAATTGACCGGATGAACCGAAAAATTTCATTTTTTCGCCAACACTTCGGTGCCCTTGAGCATTATACTATTAGATGGGCGAACGCCGAGACGGATCGGACAGAAGAGAAGTGAATGAGATAAGTGCTTATTTTACGGTAGAAATGGACCATGCAACCAACGAATGGTTACCAGAATCAAACTTGATGGATGTATTCTCAGCGGAGTTCGGGCACCTCAAGCGTATTATCGCCGGCATGGGATTGAGCGCTTCGGACGGCGAAGATGTCCTGCAGGACGTGTCCATCCGGGCGCTGAAGCAGTGTAGGGGCGGTTCGCGAACCGCCCTTCCGAACCGAGAAGAAAAGGTTAAGTGGCTGATAAAGGTCACAGTCAACAGATGCCTGATGGAACACCGGCGCCGGCGAACTTTCCGAAGGCATGCCGATGAAATACTGAAACGAAGGCTGGAAACCCAAAAAGCCTCAAAGCCGGCAGTCGAAAATGTAATTGTCGCCGAGGAGCTTGAGATTGTGCGTGAGAGTTTGCAAAAACTGGATGATTCTTTGCTGGCGCCGATGGTATTGCGGTATTTCTGCAATCTGAATTCAAAAGAGGTCGGCGAAATATTAGCTCTGAGCGCATCGACCGTACGAAGCCGTCTGCGAGAAGCGAGGATGATTCTCGCTAAGCGATTATTAGAACGAGGTGTCGAACCATAATGGAAAAGTCTTGCGAAGATATCGAACAGATGCTCGTCGATTACGCCGACGGGCGGTTATCGCCGGGTGAGGCAAACAAGGTGACTGAGCATGTGGTCCAATGCGAGCATTGCCGGATGTTACTTAATGGACTGCAAAAATCGCTTGAGCTTGCCGGTGTTATCTGGGCTGATAGTCTGGCGGAAACCGAAAGCATTCGTATCCCAGCAGCTAAAACCAGAAAAAACCGCTGGCCCCGATATGCCGCAATCGCAGCGAGTATTTTGGTGGTGGCAACAGCCTCCGTTGTGTGGCACACCCTCACAAGGCCAAAAGGCAACGAACTGACATTTGCAGAAATTGAACGTAAGATAAATGAATCAGGCAGTGCCGCTCGATTATTAGTCGCAGCGGAACTGCTCAGCGATGATCCTGGGGCCGAAACTATCGTAAAACAGCAATACCAATATATTGTTGAGACTTATCCGGAAACGGCCGCAGCAGCCGAAGCCAAATTGCGAATAAAATGATCCATAGAAAGGAGATTTGAAAAATGAACCGCTCAAGAAAATGCCAATTCGTGCTGGCCCTAATTTCGATCTGCATTTTTTCACCCATACTGATTGCCAGGTCCAGCGAGGACGAAACTAAACTGAAATTCGAAATCGATAACAAGAGGTCACAGCTATGGTTAAGTGGCCGTCCGAATACACGCGGAAAAGGCCCTGTTAAACCCACACACGTAGCCGTACTCCATATACGACGTCCCCACAAGGATATGCCATCCGGTCACGATGGAATATTACAAATGCTAAAGACCTCTGCAGGACAATCCTTATCCCAGCAGCAACAAAAGTTCTTGACGGCTTCGGACGCTATTACCTGGTGGGGCATCGAAGAGATCAAGAACCACGATACAGTCTTTCTTTACGCAGTAAGTGAAGAAGATGCGAAAAAGACGGTCCAGGCTTATCTTGAGGTTCCAACGAACGAAATTAATGCAAGAACTCAGGAGTACGGAAAATACATAAACGATAGAAAGCAAGAGATAATCGAAATAAACAAAATCCTGCCCGAAAAACAGAAACAAGCCGACGAGATGGAGCCAAAGTACATGGAAATCAAGAACACTCGCTATTCCTCGCTCTCTGATGATGAAGCGTATGAAAAGGCTAAAGAGACCATGCTTGAGATGGATAAGATGCTGGACATACTTGAAATCGAGCTTGCAGGAATACGGGAGAAAATGGCGGTAATCAACGAATATCGCAAAACTCCCCAAAACGCACAAGACTGGGCGCGACGCAATAGAATGCCTGATGGAATGATCTCGAAGCTGGATCAAATGTTCATCGAACAAACAATTGAGCTAAAAAGCGAGGAGGCCCGGGAACAAGCTGCTATTAAGATTCGCGAACGGGATAAAGCTTTTATTGATACATTTATAGAATGGAAAAATTTGGGGGGGGAAGTGTATAAGTTAAAAGCCAACCTTGAAAGCGCTAAAAAACGAGTGAAGGAAGGAGAGGAATTCTTAACCAATCCAGGCCCGGGGTGGCTGCCGCCGGAAATATATCAGAACAAGGTGACGATTTATCCGGTACTCACAGAGCAATCTTGACGAGGCATCATCCATCGGATACTTTTACGAAATTAAATGAGAAATCTCAATTGAAATAGACTGAAAGGAATCACGCAGTCCGACAGACAAGTGCCGAGACCTGACGTGGACGCCCTAATGGGAGGATTTAAGCAATGATTCTTACACGGATTAGCATTATTGTGTCGTTGTTGAGTTGTGGCGTTCTTCTGAGTTGTTCAACACCGGCAGGAGCGGACAACTCGCGTCAAGCTGGTTATATGCCCCGGCAACAGGCCCAGGAAACATCTCCGATTCGCTCGTATGCAGTAGATAAGAAAGTTTCGGATTTTCCGACGTCGCGAGACATGTCAACACCGGAGGCGGCTTATGTTACCATTATGCGAGATTTTATGGCCACAGGAGCAAGCGATTCGGAGTGGTCGGAGATTTCCGTTAGGCAGTCACATGGAACGGAGCGGAGACCGGTATCACCGGAACGCGCAAGCAACTGCCTTGATGCCCAAATTCATGAAGTCATCATTTACAGGGATCGCCTGGCGCTCGTTGTCGCGAAGATGAGAGAACATGATACGGTCGGCTATGACCAACGTTTCCTGTTCTGTGCCAACGGCCGTTGGCTCAATTCCGGGCACGAAGGGCTCACTTCAACGACGGAAGAGGTACGAGATAATTTCCTTCGTAAAGGCGAAAGACTGTATAAAAGCAACCTGCATCTGCTGAAGGTACGAGAGTTTTTGAAGAGACAGCCGGTTGCTGATCCGAACTCACATCTGAAGCCTTACGTCGAATTCCTCCAAAACCAAGGACGCCAGCCACATTCCTTTATGATGGAAGCGTTTAGTAAGTATCAGTTGGTCGTCATGGGTGAAATACACAACCGCCCCACCTACTGGGCATTCAATGCCGAATTAGTGCGCGATCCGGCTTTTGCCCAAACAGTGGGAACGATCTATACGGAGTTGCCTTCGAACCACCAGGAAAGCATTGACAAGTTTTTGGCTCAAAACACCTGCGAGAAAGAACTGGTCATTCAAATGCTGCGCGATTTCTTTGAATTAGGATGGCCATGTAAACCGACCCTTGACTTTTTTGTTGCGGTTTGGCAAGTCAATCAAAAGCTGCCTTCCGACAAGAAGCTTCGTATTCGCCTTGTCGATCAGCAGCGGCCCTGGGAAAAGATTCAAAAACGGGAGGACTGGCGGGCATACGATGTGGATCGCGATTCATTTATGGCCAAGAATATCCTGGACGATCTCGGTACCAAGAAAGACAAAAGGAATGGATTCTTTATCGTCGGTATGAGGCATGCCATGGAGGAGCTTTGTTTCGCTGATGGAACGCCCAGACCCTCTGCGGGTTGGCACCTAAAGCAAGCCCTTGGCGATCAACTGTTTACCATCTTTCAACATGCACCTGTCATGACAGACAGGGGCGTAACAAGCGGACGTCTGGCGTTGGGATTGATTGACTCGGCGTTTGCAAAACTTGACAATCGACCCATTGCTTTTACTCTTGAGGAAGGACCGTTTGGAAAACTGCCATTTGACGGCATGCCGGATGCAGACGTCTATGGTACTTTTAGCGATGGTTATGATGCATATCTGTATCTGATTCCTCTTGAAGACGAAATATTGTCCCCACTAATTGAAGGATTTTATTCCGACGAGTTTATGCCTGAAATTGACCGTCGCTGGCGACTGATGAATGACGGAAAGCCCCTGTTTTCGGATATCGATTTGCCAACGGCCGCGAGAGTTAACAGAATGCGAGCAGCCTATTGGGGGCAGCCCCGCAGTTGGATACAAAACCTGGGACCGGAGAATGCCTGGCACTATGGCGATGATTGGCAAAAAAGAGCTGAAGACGCCGCCCAGAAACGTCATCTCAATGTTACCCGGGAGGAGTTGATTGAAGAACTCGACAAGATATATCGCGGAATCAAGGAGATTGATCCGGAGAAGTATTCATGGGGATCCTGGGAGAGGACTTTCGATTTCAACTACCTGACGATGACAAACTGGCCTGAAATGTATCGATGGTGGTGTGACTTCATCGAAAAACACCCTTTAAAGTCGGTAGACTACGGCCAACTAAGTCATAACAAGGAAGGACTGCCCCAGATAGAAGTTACTACGAAACTTGAAGGAGATATCAGTTTCTCCAAGGTGTTTGTGTTCGAGTATCTGGCGGTGGAACAGAGATGGCAGGCCCAATATGGCCTGGATATGCATTTGGATCCAAAATGGAAGGATTTGCCAAAAGCTAAAACAACTCAATCGCCATGATTATATGAAGGCGAAGTTAATGCAAGAATACAGGCGTACGAACAATATAGAAGTGACAGAATGCGAGGGATACTTGATAAAATTAATTCTCTATAACAACTGTCCGTAATTTATCTAATCCGGCCGAAGCGATTAATGTCACGGTCCCTTGAAGTGTGCCATCCAGGGTGCTTCGGTCTCCCAGTTGGGCAACTGTGCCGACAGGCTGAAATTCCTGGCCCATCGCAAACGCCATAATTCTTTGAGCCAGATTTTTCTGGCCGAATAGTCCAAAAAGACGCCGTTAATACCTTGATCATGCCGATTGATGCAGAACCGGTTCATGGAATTCACGTGTGGATCGAACCGCTCACCGTCATAGCTGGGTGGGGTATCGTCATTTTCCGGCCCGCCACACCAGAACCAGCAATCCAGAAACAGTGGAATGGAAGCGTTATTTTTTACGTTGACCGTACCCCAGTAGTCCTTGGCCGACTGGTCGTAAAGCGGATCTTCGGCAGCCCTATAGACCCAGTGGTTGATCCCATAGCTGCCCCACGTACCGGCGGGTTCGTCCACACCGTCCGGCCGGGAGCCGGTCACGCCGATCTTGCCCCAGGCCGTAAATGCGTCACCGCCTACGCCAAGTGTGCCAATGCCCCCGGGCGGATAAATCGGATTCTTGATCTTTGTCGCCATTGGACAGCAGCGTATCTTGGCATCGCGATAATAGTAGTCGTACAACACATTGATCCAACGCCCTGTACCGCCTGTGCGTTTGGGGAAGAAACCATTGTTGTCGTCCGTGTACATCGCAAAGATTGTGCCCCACTGTTTGAGATTTGACTGGCAGATCACAGTTTTTGCCTGCTTCTTCACTCGTTGCAGTGCGGGCATTAAAATCGCTAACAGCAATGCGATAATCGCGATGACTACCAGTAGCTCGATTAACGTAAATCCATCTCTTTTGCGCGGCATTTTAGCCTTTCCTTTCGGCAGGTCGAGATTTCCCATTTGACTTCATAAGCGAGGCTCCTTCACACATAAAGTCTGATGATATCACAATCTAATTGAGATTGCAACAATTATCCGGTAAATCCAAGCAAGTTGTCTCCCAAAAACGCTAAAAAAGCCGAGCAGTTATGTCAAGAAACCGCTTTTCCTCCTATTTTAGCACGGTGGGCGTTGCCCTCTATTCCGGAACCCGGTGTTCAGCAACGCCACACATCATCCCGGCCTCGCAGGTATTATTAAAAACCACAACCGCCGGATTCAGTCAAAGATTTCCAGAAAGAGTACGCGTGGAACAGCTACTTCTGCCATATGAAATATCACGTAACTGGAATGCCTCGCTACTCCGGCTTCGATTCTATTTGAATTGCTATGGTTATTTCTTAAAATACGAGAATGATAGTCGGCGTTATGACAGCACATTTATCTTTGATTGGTGTGACTTCGCTCAAGGGCAAGCGGAGCATTGTCAAGAGCGTGATCGGCCGGCTCAAGAGCAGATTCAACATCTCCATCTCGGAAGTCGATCATCAGGACAGCAAGAGCATCGCGGTTATCGGCATTGCAATAGTCAGCAACGAGGCACAGTTCATAGACCGCCAGTTCGATGCGATTCTTGACTTCATGCGCAATGACGGGAGATTCTTTCTCGGGCAGGTCGAACGCGAAACCTTCTAAACAAATTAAAGTGACTAAAGTGAACTAAAGTGAGCTAAAGTGTATAAGCGTCGCTTACCACTTTAGGCACTTTTAACTTTAGGCATTTTAGGCACTTTTTTCCTTACAGAATCGTATCGACGATAAATCTTGCGCCGATAAAGATATCGAGGGCCATTGTCGCATAGAGCAGGATCTGCCGAACCGGGTGAATCCGCAATTTCGCACGCGCGATAACGAAAAGCATCCCAATGGCGAGAGTTCCGAGGATGTACATCTTCGCCGCCTCGGTCAGCAGTCGGGCGTATCCGGCCCCGAGTCCCGCCGCGGTCTGAAAATACTTTGTTGCGAAAAGCAGTGTGACGATGGCAAGAACGCCCAACAGGATCGCAGTTAACAGAACCCACCTCCTATCGGCCGGGCCGGCACTGATTAGCCCCTGCATCCCCGCACCGATAAGGATCGAGCAGCACAGCACACTGACGGCAAGCCAGATAATCGGGCTGATATCGAAAAAAGATTCGCAGAAGGCCAATATCGTGGCGACGGTAAAAATCGCCACAATGCCGAATCGCCGAACAGCCAGACCCTTGAGAATCCTTCCCCTCTGCAAAATCCCGCCCTTGCCCAGACCTTCCAGCGGCACAAGGAGCATGGATAAGCCCATAATCAGCGATGCGAGAGGAATATGATAAAAGCCGACTAAAGTCATATTGCGTTTAGCGGCAACCAGCGGGGCCAGCAGGCCAGCCAACTCGGCGCCATGGAGTTTGAGGTTGATAGGAATAGGGTATAAGCCGAAGCGGGCGGAGACCTGGAAGAACAGCACGATTGCCAGAAAAGGCAGAAGCGATAACGGTATTCGCAGCGGTTTGAATTTGCCTTGCGGGCCAAAGACCGCCGGGCAAAACAGCCACGGTATAGCAGCGAATAAAAAGCCCGCCGTCGGGTGAAATTTAGTTAATCCAAGCGCGAACGGCCCAAAGCCGTAAATGGCTCCGGCAAAAAACGACTCGGTGAATCCGGCAACCCAGCGCCGACTTAGCACATAAGTACCCAGGCAGGCCAAACAGATATTTGCTACGAACAGATCCTGCAAACACAGTGAACCGAAACCATTGAAATACGGCCGATACAAATAAACGGCAAAAGCCGCATAAACCACCGCTGCCAGGGCGAACATGGTGTACTTTTTTGTCATTTCAGAATTACTCTGCCGGTCCCAGTGGTTATCCTGCCTATCCTGTAAACCTGCTCGCCGGATCGCGCCAGCTTCCGGGCAATCGAATCGGCGAAATCCTCAGCCACAATCAGCACAAATCCTATCCCCATATTAAAGACCCGGTACATTTCCTCTTCTTCGACGGGGCCAGTGTTTTGCAAAAACGTAAAAATCTTATGCTTCGGCCAGCTCGATTTTTTTATGACCGCGTTGCAGTCTTTCGGCAGCACTCGCGGAACATTGCCCGGCAGGCCGCCGCCTGTAATGTGTGCCATCCCGTGGACGATTCGTTTGACTTTGTACTGCGAGAGCAATTTCACAATGGGCCGAACATAAATCCGCGTGGGTGTAAGTAAAACATCGCCCAGCACGGCACCACCGAGTTCATCCGGCACATTGGTCATCTTGAGCTTTGCCTGCTTGAAACAGATATTGCGAGCGAGCGTATAGCCGTTGCTGTGCAGTCCGCTGGAGGCAAGGCCGAGAATCACATCGCCGCTTCTGATGGTTTGACCCGTGATGATTTTCTTTCGCTCAATCACCCCGACCGCGAAGCCGGCCATATCGAAATCATCCGGGGCATAAGTATCGGGCATCTCAGCGGTTTCTCCGCCGATCAGTGCGCAATCGGCTGCCTTACAACCGGCCGCGACACCTTTGACCAGCTCGGCGACGATTTCCGGCTGAAGCTTGTGAACCGCCAGATAGTCCAGAAAGAACAATGGCTCGGCCCCCTGCACGAGCATGTCATTTACGCTCATCGCCACCAGATCGATGCCGACGGTATCGAATTTCTTTATCTGGCCCGCTAACTGGACCTTGCTGCCCACGCCATCGGTACAGGCTACCAGGACCGGATTCTTGTAATTTCTTTTGAAAAGTCTCTCATCGTAGTCGAGCCTGAACATCCCCGCGAATGCATTATGTGATTCAATAACCCGAGGCCCGAATGTGCTGGTAACGGCCGACTGGATCTGCCGAACCATCTCGTCGTTGGCATCAATATTCACTCCGGATTCTTCGTAGTTGATATATTTGCTCATCGGCGGAAAACCATTCAATTTCCTATTTACAATCGGAAGGAAAATTTAGCTCCCATTTATATCGTCAAACATATTCATCTGATACCGTTCCATCGTGAACTTATTGACCGCCACATCGACCGGTATTCGATATTTGCCGCTCCAGCATGCGGTGCAGTAGTGGTCCGGTGGCAGAACCGCACAGGACAGCATCCCTTCCAGCGACATATAGCCAACGCTGTCAACTTCGAGGAATTTTTTTATCTGCTCAAGATCGCGATTGTTCGCCAGTAACTCTTCTTTGGTCGGGAAATCTACGCCGTAGAAACACGGGAACCTGATCGGCGGACAGCTAATCCGCATGTGAATTTCTTTAGCCCCGGCCAGCCGCAACGCCCTGATCTTGCCGCGCGTCGTCGTACCGCGAACTATCGAATCGTCCACCACGACTATTCGTTTGCCGGCGACAACTTCGTTGACCACCGCCAGCTTTAGTTTCACTTCAAGCTCTCTGACCTTCTGATCCGGCGAGATAAAAGTCCGCCCCACATAGTGACTTCTGACCAGACCCATATCGAACGGAATCCCGCTCTGTTCGGCGTATCCTATCGCCGCCGAGGTGCCGGAATCCGGCACGGGAATCACCACATCGGCGTCAACGGGGTACTCGGACGCAAGCTGTCTGCCAACCTTCTTTCTGTACTCGTGCACATTCTCGCCGAAAAACGTGCTGTTCTGTTTGGCGAAATAAATATGCTCGAAGATACAATGGGCCGGCGTAACGGTGCCCGGCGTGACGAAGAATCTGCTAGAGATGCCGTTTTCATCCAGCCGGACTATCTCGCCCGGATCGACTTCACGAACGAACTTTGCCCCGACGGCATCCAGTGCACACGTCTCGCTCGCAGCGACATACGCATCCCGCTGCCCTTTGTGCTCGGCTGGAATTTGCCCGATGCACAGAGGCCTTATCCCGAACGGGTCCCGCGCCGCCTCGATACGGTCGGCAAAAAGAAACAGCAAACTGTACGCCCCCTGCAGGTGGTTCAGCACGTGTGCCAGATGATCTGGGTGCCTGACGTGTGTCGGCTTGGCTAACAGGTGTGTAATGACCTCGGTGTCGGCGGTGGACTTGAAGATGCTGCCGTACGCCTCGTATTCGTCCCGCAGCCTCCCGGCGTTGATCAGGTTGCCGTTATGTGCCACCGCTACCTGACCCTGGGAATACTCGGCCATAAGCGGCTGGCAGTTTACCGCCCTGCTGGCGCCGGATGTCGAATACCGAACGTGCCCGATTGCGGTCTGACCAGGCAATTTCTTAAAAATGTTCTGGCCGCTGCGGAATACTCGCCTGACCGTGCCCATACCCGCATAGCACTGCAAAGTCTTACCGTCGCTTGATGCTATACCGGCCGATTCCTGGCCACGGTGCTGAAGGCTGTGCAGTCCGAAATACGTCTTTTGCACCGCCTCATCGTCGCCAAATATGCCGAACAGACCACAATATTCTTTTTTCTCGGAAGTCATAAAGCGATTGTCGTTTATCGAAGGCCGCTTGTCAATTTGAAATCTGAAATCTGAAAATTAAACCACGTTATCCGTGCTCCGGATACATGAATTCAGGCACACGCCGAACCTTGCCCTCCTCATTTACGCAGGCCAGAACGCTTCCGCCCTCGGCCAGGATTACGCCGTCGCTGCAGCGAGCCAGCTTATAGACATGCTCGACCTTGGCGGCTGAAACCGCCGAGCACGTAGTCTCCAGAAGGAGCTGCTCGTCATATTGTGCCGGCCGGCGAAACTTGATATTCAACTGGGCGACGACAAAGAACACCCCGGCCGCCTCAAGGTCTTTATACGCCACGCCATTGGCTCGCAAAAGCTCCGTGCGGCCCATTTCGAACCATACCGGGTACACGCTGTGATGAACTACGCCGCCCTTATCCGTCTCGGCGTAACGGGCCGCGATATTTATCGTATGGCTCGAAATTGTCATTCGTCGTGGAAAATCCATAAGCAAATAAGATTAGACATAATTTTTTAATTTTCCTTATACCAGTATTTTTCAATTTCTTCGAGTGTCTTGCCCTTTGTCTCCGGCACAAATCGCCATACAAAGACCAGCAGGCAAACGCAAAAAACGCCGTAAATCCAAAACGGAAAGCCACGATGAAATTTCTCTATCAGCCATGAATTCTCATCCATCATCGTGAAAGTCTGCGTCACGATATAGTTCGACATCCACAGAAACACCGTAGCGACTCCCATTGCACGCCCGCGAATCCGCGTCGGGAATATCTCCGACAGAATCACCCATGTCACCGGCCCCACCGAAAGGGCGAAGCAGGCGATATAACCGAGAATAAAAATCAACAGCCACATGCCCGTAGTCTGCTGCAGGTAGCCGGCAAAGCCCATCGCCGCCAGACAGATTCCCATCCCCGCCGAACCGATCAGCATCAGAGGTTTTCGCCCGAGACGATCTACCGTCCAGATGGCAATTACCGTAAAAGTCATATTCACCGCTCCGACGATTACCTCCTTGAGCAGGGCGGCGTTCGTGCCCGAGCCCATTTTCTTGAAAATCTCCGCGCCGAAATACAGAAAGACATTGATGCCTGTCACCTGCTGCAGGACGGCCAGCACAATTCCAATCACAAGCACAATCCGCATCCCCGGCCTGAGCAACTGGGCCAGCGAGCCGCTTTCGTGGGCAATAGCATCCTTGATGGACTCAAATTCCCGCTGAGCGTGGGCCGGGCCGCCTACTCGTGAAAGCACCGCTAATGCCTTTTCGTGCCTGCCGTACTTTGTCAGCCAGCGCGGACTTTCGGGTACAAGGAAAAGCAGCGCCAGCAGCAGCAACGCCGGCAGCGCCTCGGAGCCGAACATCCATCGCCAGCCGTACGCAATATTCCAGGCTTCCGTACCCTGAAGAGCAATAAAATAATTCACAAGATACACAACGAGAAAGCCCGTCACGATCGCGAATTGGTTGACCGAGACCATCCGTCCCCGGATTCGGGCGGGCGATATCTCGGCGATATACATCGGCGAGGTTATCGACGCGGCCCCGACTCCGACGCCGCCGATGATTCTGAAAATCACAAACATGGTGACATTCTTAGGCAGCGCCGTTCCGACGGCTGAGATAAAAAACAGAATCGCCGCGACGATGAGCGTCCTTTTTCTGCCCAGCCAGTCGCTAAGCAGCCCGGCGATTGAAACCCCTATCGTGCAGCCGATCAACGCGCTGGCCGCCACCCAGCCTTTCTGAAAGCTCGGGTCAAGGTTGAAATGGATCTCCAGAAAACCGATTGCCCCGGCGATCACGCCCGTATCGTAGCCAAACAAGAGCCCGCCCAGAGCGGCTACAATACAAACACGAGCCACATACAAACCACTTGCCTTTTCGTCATTCGGCATTGTCACTCCTCATCCCATCGTAGGGGCGGCCCCATGTGGCCGCCCGATCACCGATAATGAATGAGGGCAACCACGCGGGGTTGCCCCTACGCGAACAGTTCTCCAAAGCGTATTTCAGCGCCCAGTCGATGAACGTTGCATGATTGTTGTTTTTATAGCTGCCGTCGGGCGTTTTGCACCTGGCGCGGGCCTCGCGGATCTGATCGACGATTGGATTCGCCGCGGCGCCGATGCGCTGAATTTCTCTTGCCGCGTACAGAACGGTTTCTTCCCGGCCCTCTTTGAGTCCATCGGCCAGGACAGGTAGCGTCTCCTCGCATAAACCCATCCGGCACAAAACTCCCGCGGCCGCAAATCGCACGTTCGGACTGGTATCTTCCAGCACGCCCTCGAGCGCCTCGGTCGCCGGAGCCGCCTGCGGACCTAACGCATCCATCG
>Ga0265594_1000409_pt1 | contig 36123 bp, 39 predicted proteins | sample saktaG_11_FD_190147 | JGI IMG/M metagenome (GOLD analysis project Ga0265594, IMG submission 190147) | Saline water microbial communities from Sakinaw Lake, British Columbia, Canada - sak_2011_5_24_80m | ecosystem: Environmental > Aquatic > Non-marine Saline and Alkaline > Saline ... | reverse complement strand
ATAAAATATTTTTATTATTTGGCGACCAACTCATATAATTTATTTCTGGAAATATCTGTTTTGTGTTGTCTTTAATATCAATTAAATAAAAAATATTATTATTTTTATCTAAAAGTGATAAATGTGTTTCAGGGGTTTTTTGAAATTCATAACTATCTGAAATTGGCAAAGTTGAAATAGTTTGGATATTTTTTAAATTATTTAATTCAACTTTGTTTAATAAAATTTGTGAAGAAGTTTTCTGCAACCAAAAAATAGAATTATTTATTAAATAAAAATCTAAAATTGGTTGACTAATTAAAACAATTGATTTATTAGAAATTAAATTTGATTCAAGTAAACTATTATTGGTTTGAATATAAATAATTTCATCTTCATTATTTTTAAACCAATTTATTTTTTTTATATTTTGCTTAGTAATTTTTGTTAAATCAATTATTTTTTTATTTTTAACATCAAAAATTAAATTTTCATTAAAAGAAGTAATTAATAAAATAAATAATGAATCCTGTGATAAAATAATTTTTTCAGGAGTAAAATTAAGCAAAGTTAATTCAGTTAAATTTTGATTTTCAAAATTTAAAATTCCTAAATGATTTTGTTTGTCTTTTTCATAGATAATCGCTAAATTATCATTTATTTTTTCGCTTGTTTGAATAATTTTTTCTGAAAAAATATTTTCAATTTTTGGATTTTGTTTAAACAATCTAATGTATTGCGCAAAAGTTGTTTGACTTTCATTAACTTTTAAATTTTTTTGCCAAGTTTGAAAATTGTCTTTTTTAACTTCAACAAAATAATCATCTGGTAAAAGATTTTTTAATCGCGCTGTTGTTGTTTCGTTTTGCAATTTTTTATTTAAAAATATATTAGCTTTTGAAGGTTTTGATTCTAAAAATAAAACACCTGTTTTTTGCAAACAATGTTGGCTAAAATTGTATCTGTATCCTTGCGCCCACAAAATTACAATTGGCGCTGTGATAAAAAATACAAGAAAAAATAAAGAATATAAAATTCTGCGATGAAGTAGGGTCATTTTTTTAAAGGTGTCATCCCGAACGACTTTTAAGGTTGTTAGGGGTGATGGGATCCCGTTATATTTTGAACAATACAATTTAAATTTGACATTTTTTTAAAAATTTTGTAAGGTTTGTACATAATTAATTTACCAAAAAAATCATTAAAAATCAAATTATCAAGGAGGATTTAAAAATGAAAAAAAAGGAAAAATTTTATTCTGAAAAAGAGTTAGAATATATGAATTTCGTTCAAACGCCAAGATACAAAGACAAAATATTGTATGTATTTTTTTTGTGTTTTCTTGGACTGTTAGTAATTTCTGTGATTGTAAAACATTTTTCTTCACCAATTGATTTGGAGTTTTTATTTTTGGCAATTATTACACTCGTGGTTTTATTTTTTGTCAAAAAATATCATAATTATTATTATGGAAAAGCAGAAGAAATTTTTTATTTTTTGGATTCATTAGAAGACAATGATCAAATAATTGTTTTCGATCGTATTGGCAAATTTCATTTGAAATTTAAAAATGAAATTCATAAATGGTCTTTACACGATAGACCAGTTAGACCAGTCCCTTATCTTTTTATGGCAAAAAAAGATGATACACTTCATAAAGATTTGCCAATTTGACGCACATCTTCTAGAATTGAAATTTAATTTTTTTAACAAATTTAATCCGTCACAATTGCGTGGCGGCTTTTTTATTTTTTAAATTGTGTGATATAATAAAAACAATGGAAAATAACTTTATAGAAAAAATAGAAAATAAAAATAAATTTGCGTGGTTAAAAAAACCATTTGTTTTGTATTTTGTTGTAATTTTATTAATTATTTCGTTTGGGGCTGGAATTTTAATTGGTAAAAAACAAGGAAAATTAACTGTTGTAACAGAACCAGAAACAGTAATTCAAAACGGAGAAGAATTTGGAAAAGTAAATGATAAAAACACAAATTTGCCAGAGTATTTTAAAAAAGATGTAAATTTTAGTTTGTTTTGGGAAGTTTGGAACACAATTCAAAATGAATATATTGACAAACCAGTCGGTGAAACAAAATTGCTTTACGGAGCAACCAGCGGTTTAGTTTCAGCATTAAAAGATCCTTATTCTGTTTTTTTAACTCCTGAACCAGCAAAAGAATTTCAAGATGATTTAAAAGGAAAGTTTGAAGGAATTGGAGCGGAAATTGGAATTCGAGACAGTGTTTTAACAATTATTTCTCCTTTGTCAGAATCACCAGCAGAAAAAGCCGGACTAAAACCAAAAGACAGAGTTGTTGAAATTAATAAAGAAAACACACAGGGAATTTCTTTAAACGACGCTGTTTTAAAAATTAGAGGAGAAAAAGGAACACCAGTTGTTTTAAAAATTTACAGAGAAAGTGACAATCAATTCCACGAGATTACAATTATTCGTGATGAAATTAAAATAGTAAGCGTTAAATGGGAGATAAAAGAAAATAATATTGGTTACATTAAAATAACAAATTTTAACCACGACACTGACGCAAGATTTAAACAAGCAGTGAACGAAATAATTTTACAAAATCCAAAAGGCGTGATTTTAGATTTACGAAATAATCCTGGTGGTTATTTGGATCGTTCAGTTACAATTGCTTCGTATTGGTTGGAGATTGGAAAAACAGTTGTGCAAGAAGAATCAGCTACTGGCGACAAAAAACAATATTTAGCAAACGGTCAAGCTCAATTAAAAAATTATCCAACTGTTGTTTTGGTTAATCAAGGTTCTGCGTCAGCTTCAGAAATTGTTGCAGGCGCTTTGCAAGATTATAAAATTGCGACAATAATTGGAATGAAAACTTTTGGAAAAGGTTCTGTGCAAACTTTACGCAATTTTTCAGATGGTTCAGCAATTAAATTAACAATTGCGCGATGGCTAACTCCAAATAACCGACAAATTGATTCAGTTGGAATTGAACCAGATGAAATTATTGATTTAACTGAAGAAGATTTTAAAAATGAAAAAGATCCACAACTTGAAAAAGCAATTGAAATATTAGGAGAAAGTGAGAAATTAAAAAATTAAGGACTATTAAAATTCTAGCTTTGCTAAAATTTTGATTTAACCTCAATTTCTCCTTTCTTAATTTCTTAATTCTTTATGAAACTGATTTTACTAAAAAATATAAAAAAACTTGGAAATTCAGGAAATATTATTGAAGTAAAAAGTGGTTATGCAATGAATTTTTTAATTCCGCAAAAAATTGCGGTTTTAGCTACGCCAAAAAAAATAAAAGAATTAGAAAAAGAAAATCAGAAAATTCAAAAAAAGAAAATTCAATTAACAGATAATTTAGAAAATATAATTAAAAAAATAAATAATAAAAAAATTAAAATTTTAAAACAAGCGTCTGAAAAAGGAAAACTTTTTGCCTCAATTTCTCAAGACGAAATTTTGTTAGCTGTTAAAAATAATTTTAAAGTTGATTTGAGTAATTACAAAATTAAAATTAAAGAACATTTAAAAAAAATTGGTGAGCACAAATTAAATTTAAAAATAAAAGATAAAAAAATTAATTTGATTATTGAAGTTTGCAAAAAATAGATTGCAAAATTTTATTTTTAAAATAAACCGATAAACCGATTTATAGGTTCAGAATTTATAAATATAAAATTAAATAAACAAAAAATCTCAACTATCTGAGATTTTTTATTTAAATTAAATAAATTTAATCTAATAAAATTTATTTTTTGTGCTTAGATTTATTTTTTTTCTTTTTTTCAAGTTTAGCCATTTGTTTGTTGCGAGCGCGTTTTGCTGAATTTGGCATAAGATTATTTTAAATTATTGAAATATATTTTGTGTATTTTAAACTTCCATCATGTTTTATTTTTTTTCTGCGATAAAAATGAATTTTTCCTGTTTTAATCGCAAATAAAGTGTCATCGTTTCCTTTTTTAACATTTTTACCAGGTTGAAATTTTGTTCCGCGTTGGCGAACTAAAATAGCGCCAGCTTTTGCAATCTGGTTTTCGTAAAGTTTAACACCTAATCTTTTTGAAATGGAATCGCGACCGTATTTTGTTGAACCGCCAGCTTTTATATGTGCCATATAATTTTTAGTTTAGCAAATCAATAAATTTATGTCAAATTAATTTTTTGTGTTTATTTTTAAATTGTGGTAGATTTAAAATAATGTAAATAAAAACATCCAAGCGACGCAACTGTACTGTTTGCTCTATTTAATTTTAAAATAAAGAAAAATAAAATAATTTTTTAATAATTTTAAATTAAACTTAATTTTTATGTATTCTAAAAAAGTTCTAGACCATTTTCAAAATCCGCACAATCAAGGTTCAATTCCTAATGCTGATGGTATTGGTGAAGTTGGAAATCCTGTTTGTGGCGACAAAATGAAAATATATTTGAAAATTAAATCAAATGGCTTGCAAAACATTGACAATCATATTATTAAAGATGTAAAATTTGAAACATTAGGTTGTGGAGCCGCAATTGCTTCAACTTCAATGTTAACTGATTTAATAAAAAATAAAACAATAGGTGAATCATTAAAAATTACAAAACAAGAAGTTGTTGATTCACTTGGTGGTCTGCCAAAACCAAAAGTGCATTGTTCTGTTTTAGCAGTTGATGGTTTAAAAAAAGCAATTGAAAATTATCGCATTAAGAATACTTATAAAAAATAAAAATAATTAATCCGGAGTTTTATGATAAAAAATAAAATAAAACAAGAATTAGATAAAATTCGTCCACATCTTAAAATGGATGGAGGCGATGTTGAATTTGTTGATTTTGATGAAAAAACTGGAATTTTAAAATTGCGTTTGCAAGGCGCGTGTGTTGGATGTCCAATGAGTCAAATAACTTTGCAAGAAGGAATTGGACAAACAATTAAAAAAGAAATTTCAGAAGTTAAAGAAGTTGTTGGTGTTTAAAAATTTTATGCAAAGAATTTATTTAGACCACGCGGCAACAACACAAGTTGATAAAGAGGTTTTTAAAATAATGAAACCTTATTTTTGTGATAAATTTGGTAACGCGTCGTCTTTACATTTATTTGGACAAGAAGCTAAAAAAGCAGTAGAAAATGTGCGAACAAAAATTGCTGAATTTTTAAATTGTAAACCAGAAGAAGTTATTTTTACATCTGGCGCAACAGAAGCAAATAATATCGCAATTCAAGGAATAGTAAAAAAACACGAGCATATTATTACTTCTGCGATTGAACACCCCTCAGTTTTAGAAGTTTCTAAATATTTAGAAAAAAAAGAAGTTGAAGTCAGTTTTATAAAACCGCAATCAGATGGAAGTATAAAAGTTAAAGATGTTGAAAAAGAAATTAAAAAAAATACTAAACTAATTTCAATAATGTACGCAAATAATGAAATTGGAACTGTTCAACCAATTGAAAAAATAGGAAAAATGATAAAAGAAAAAAATAAGAACAGGTTGAAAAAAATCATTTTTCACACTGACGCGACTCAAACAATAAATTATTTAAATTTAGATGTGAAAAAATTGGGTGTTGATTTGTTATCTTTTTCAGGACACAAAATTTACGGACCAAAAGGAATTGGAGTTTTATTTGTAAAAAAAGAAACTAAAATTAAAAATATTCAATTTGGAGGTCATCAAGAGTTTGGTCTACGACCAGGAACTTTAAATACGCCAGCAATTGTTGGTTTGGGTAAAGCAGTTGAGTTAACCAAAATTCAAAATAATAAAAATATAGAAAAATTGCGAAATTATTTGTGGAAATTAATTCAAAAAAAAATTAAAAATGTAAAATTAAATGGCAGTTTAGAAAAAAGATTGCCAAATAATTTGAATTTTAGTGTTGCTGGTGTTGAAGGCGAAGCTTTGTTGTTAGGACTAGATTTACAAGGAATCGCAGTTTCAACAGGATCTGCTTGTTCTTCTAACTTGCACAAAACTTCATATGTTTTAACAGCAATTAAACTTTCTTCAGAACAATCTCACGGAAGTTTGCGAATTACTTTAGGAAAAGAAAATACTCAAACTGAAATTGAGTATTTTGTAAAAAAATTATCTGATTTAGTAAAAAAATATAGAAAAATAGCACCAAAATAATTGCAGTCTTTAAACTAGTAAAAATAAATTTTAAAACACGCAAATTTTTTCCTGCGAAAAATTTACTCTTGAAAAGTCAAAATTTCACCAAAGGTGAACCAAGCAATTTTAACTTTTCAAAGGTTTTAAATTTTATTTTTACTGACTTTTATTCTTCTTCAACTTTAACAAATTCTACAAATGGGTTATTTAATTTTTTTTCAGTTGATAAAATTGAAATTTTTTTGTTTTCTAAATTTTGAGCAACTTTATCCCAAAGTTCAATATTTACTGATTCAAAAGCAACTTGACTTTTAAGAACATAAATTATTTTTGCTTGGATTAAAGTCTGATAAAAATTATTATACAAAAAATAAAAACTCGCGCTAAGCATTAAAATTGCAACAATAATAATTGTGTAATATGAATATTTTGTAATAATAAATATTTTCATAAAATTATTTTGTGATTTTTTTATTTCCAATAAGTTAATCCAGAAAATACAGCATTTATTTTAGGAAAAGTGTTTGATTTTTCGTATAATTCATTTTCATCAATAGATTCTTTTATTTGTTTAAAAGATTTTGCTTTTGAATAATAAAAATCAAGATAATTAATATTAAAATAATAATCTAAGAGTTGCGCTTGTTCTAAATAATTTATAATATTATTAAAGTCACCATTTAAATTAACAGATACTTGAATTTCTTTATAATTTTCATTTTCAAATTTTTCTGTTTCTGTTTTATTATTTTTTATTTCAATTATTTGTTGGATATTTTGTTTTTGCGCAATTTGTTCTAAAGATTTAATAAAATCTAATTCTTTTCCAACCTTATTAAAAACAGTTTCTAAATTTTCAACTTTATCTTTAATTTTTTCATAATTTTGTTTTGATTTTTTAATACTTTGTCCGCGTAAATATAATTTTTCTAAAGCAACCCGTTGACTGTAAGTGTCGTTTGTTAACTGTTTTATTTTTTTAATTGTTGGTAAAATAATTAAAAAAATAATGCTAAAATTAATAATTACAGCAATAAAAATAATTACAACTTTATTATATTTTAAATTTAAATTAAATTTCATATTTTATTTCTAAAGAAAAATTTATGTTTTTTTCTAATAATAAATTTGATAAAGGAGAATTAATTTCTGTAAATATTTTAGAATTTTCTAGATTTTTTTTAAAAATTAAAAAACCATCTCTTTCTAAAGCTTTACCATTGATTGTAATTATTTTCTGGTGTTTATCAATATTTAATTTTGTAATTTGAATTTCATTTTGTGGAATTAGTGAATTTAACTCAACAATAAATTGAACCCAATTTGTGTAATCATTTTGAATTTTTTCAATTGAATTTAATTTTCTATTTACTTTTCTTATTTTACTTGTGATTAATCCCGTATTTTTCATCACTGATAAATTTTGTTCAGTAGTTGTAATAAAATTTTTAATTAAAATAAAATAACAAATTAAAAATAAAATTGCTAAAATAGCGCTTGTTAAAAGAAACAAAAAAACAACATCTTTTATTAAAAGCAGTAAATAATGATTTACAATTTTCTTTTTTCCTGATGTTGGTAGCAAATTAAGAATTATCATAATTTTTTAATAATTTTTTACAAAAAAAGATCTTAAAGCTAAACCAATTGCTGTTGTGTAGCTTTGAATTTCTTGTTGGTTTATTTTTATTTTTTGTTTTAAAGCTAAATTTATTAAAGGATTAGCTAAACTAACTTTCATATTTAATATTTGGGCTAATTCTGTATCAAGTGCTTTTAGATTTGAAGAACCACCGCTTAAAATAATTTCATACTTCTTTTTATCTTTGTCAAAATTATTTTCATAAAATTCTTTTGCTTTTGTAATTTCATCTGTTAATTCAGTAATTAATGGATTAAGAATTTTTTTAATTTTCGATTTATTGTTTTTTATTTCAAGTCCATAAATATTTTTTAATTTTTCAGCTTTTTTAAAATCAAGTTTTAAATCTTGACTTATTTTTTTTGTTAATTCTGTACCACAAATTTTTAAACTAGTTGTAAATTTAATTGTTTGATCAGACCAAACAATTAACCCTGAGCGAGAAGCGCCACAATCAATAATAAAATAAACAGTGTCGCAAGAATTTTCAATTTTTGTTGGCAATTTTTTATTTGACAAAGTAAAAATAGAACGAGTTATTGAGCCAGCTTCAATTTCAAGAGAAATCGGCATTAATCCGCATTTTTTAATTAAATCATTAAAGGCTAAAACTGTGTTTTTGGGAGCCACACCAATTAAAACTTCAATATAATTTTGTTTTTTATTAATAATTTGCCAATCAAAAACTACTTCTTCAATTGGCATTGGAATATGTTTTGGTAAACATTTTTTTATTAATTCTTTGATTGAGTATTTATCTGACAAATTTTTATCTTCAAGTTTTATTTTGATTAATTTAATAAAGGTTTTAACTTCTGGCAAACAAGCCACAACATAATTATTTTCTATTTTAGTTTTGCTTTGGTTAATTGTGTTTTTAATATATTTAATTAATTGTTCTTGATTTTGAATTTCACCGTTAACTAAAATTCCTTGAGGTAACGATGTTTTATTAAAACTTGTTAATTGCAAATTGTCGCGTATTTTTTGAATCTGCGCGATTTTTATGGATTGATCAGAAATATCCAAACCAAAAGTTTTAATTTGTGTGCTAAAAAACATATTGAGTTTTCCGCCTTTGTTCCTAGTCCCGAGTACTCGGGACTACTGGACTACGGCGGATACCTGTCTGCCGACAGGCAGGAACTCTTGTGTTTAAAATTTAAAAAACACAGGAGCTTGCCCGCCGTAGCAATTAAAAAGTTGTTAGAGAGCGAAGGAGGGTTGCGACTTATTTTTCAGTTATTTCCTCCCACTGTAAAAATTTGTAATCTCCGTAAGTCGGGAAACCAGGTGGTGGATTGTAATTTAAATGTGAATCGTAAATTGTGTTTGTGTTGCAATATCCTGAAATACAACTACCACTACTGTTGACCCAAGACCAAGTCCAAACTTGATTAGTAATTATTGTTCCGTAAATTGTAATTGAATCGCGAATATAATAAGGCCAAGGCGAATCATAATAAGGTCTGTACACCGAACCATTTTGAGCTAAAAGAACAGCGTCAATTTCTAAATTTTCCGGAGCAGAATAAAGCGGAACAATAATATCTTGTTGCGCGATTAAACCTAACGAGTGCTGTCCATTTTTTTCTAAGTAAGTTAAATTTCCATTTATAATTATATTTCTTCTGTTGTTTGGAACTTCTGGAAGTTTTGCAACCACTAAAGTCATTTTTCCATTTATAATTCCGTCAACCCAAACATTGTCTTGCACAAATATTATAGCACATTCTGAAGGTAAAGAATAATTTGCAAAAAAAGTTTGGCGATCAATATCCCAAGAGCCTTTATGTTTTTTAAAATTTATATCATAATAAGTAACATTATTTTTTAATTTAGTTACTCGGTACACATCAATTGTTCCGTCTGATTTAAAATTTATTCTGTAACCTAATCCTTTTTGTGGCAAATAAATTCCAGATGTCTCTGCTAAGGATTTTAATTCTGCTAAATCAACAGTTAGCATATCAAAATCAATATTTGAAGTTGGATACTCCCAAAGTTCTTGGTCACCTCCAGTTCCCCAAATTCCGTCTTTTGTTTGCGCTGGTGAACAGCCGTGGTGTGATTGGCAAGAATAAGTTTCTTTTGCTGAAGTTGTTAAAGAATCATTTATTCCGTCTTGTCTAATTCCTCCATTTGAATGAACTGGTCCGTGTAAAACTTCTTCGTCGCCAAACCAAACATCTGAATTTGTAATAAACGCAAAAGAAGCTAAAGAAGCTAAACCGTATTTTGCTTGCACAACTCTTTTTGTATCTGGAAATTTATTTGTCCAGCCAGTTGACTTAATTGTTACAACACTTGAACACTCAGACGGCGCAGTTATTTCTAAATTGTAATGTCCAACAACGCCACTTTGCGGATCAGTGTAATCGTGAATTCCAATATTATTTTCATAATCTTCCGGAGCGTGCGCCAAATGCCAACGGTAATAATTTAATCCAGCTTCTGCAATATTTAAAGCGTTGTGCCAAGAAATTTTTTGATTTGCCAATTTATTTTGTGAAATTGCTAAACTCGCGATTGATAAAGAAGCAATTGTAAAAACAGAAGTCATTATTAAAGTCAGCATTAAAATTGTTCCTTTGTTTTTCATAGATTTTCTTTCAAATTCCTTAAACTCACATCAGATTCTAGTTCAAAATCAGTTGGCGCGTGTTGTGGTTTAACATTAATTTTTAAATAAATATTAATTAGTTTAACGGTATTTGGATCAGCAGGAGTTGCGCTTGTTGCGTAATCGCCGTTAAAATAAGTAAAAATTGTTGTTGTATTATTTCTAACAAAACGAGAAATTATTTCTGTTTCTCCTGCACCAGAATAAGAAAGTGGACTTCCGCCTGCTTCAATCACATTTTTTTTAAAATCACTTTCATCTAACCAATAATGAACTTTTTCAATTGCGTTGTCGCGATCGTAATCTGCGTAAAAAATTATTTCTTGGTCATTTGCAAATTCAATTGGATAAGCGCCAGTGTCTGCTGGCAAAGCTTCGCGCAGTTCTTTAACTAAAGTTTCAACTCCTCGTCGCGCTTCAGTAATTGCAGAAGATTGTTCTAAAGAAAAATTTTGAGTTTGAAAATTTTGAATTATAAAAACACTTACCACAAAAGTAGCTAAAAGAAAAATTGAAATCGCAACCATTAATTCTACTAAAGTAAATCCCTTAGACGCTGACTGACGCTGACCTGTCCGCCGTAGCTTTAGCGAAGGAGGATTTGTGCGCTGATTTAACGCTGAATTTTTTTGATTTGACATTTTTTTAATGGTGTGCTAAAAATAATTTATAATTAATTGGAGTTAAAAATTTAAAATTGGAGGATAAAGATAACGAAAAGATATCTAATTGTTTGGTACGATGAAAGTGGCACAACTACACATAAAAATTACGCATTGGACGGGGTTTTTTATTTTTAAATTTTTAAAATTAATTAAATAAATAATTGCCTGCCTGTCGGCAGACAGGTTTGAAAATTGAAAATTGAAAATTATTGTTCCGTAAGAACAATTGATTCTATGTGGTAGCCGTCAATCTCAAATTCATCTAAAAAATTTTCAAATCCTGTTTTTATAATATCTAAAGTTGAAGTTGTATTTTGCCAAGGAGTAAAAAAAGCTTGACCAGATTCATCAGTAATAATTGTTTGATCTAATCCTTTTGAATAATTATAAAAATGAACTTGCGCGTCAGGCAAAGGTTGTTCATTAATATCTTTAACAATAATTAAAGCAGAGTGTTGAGCTTTTGGAACTAAAGTAATTAAGACGGCAGTCGTTGTATTTTGCAGTAAATTTAAGGGCTGAATTGGAACTGTTTCTGAAATATTGTAGACCGCGTTTGTTGGCATTATAAAATTGTAAGTATCCCATTCAATATTGTTTAAAATAATTTGCCCTAAATAATTTGAAAAATAATTTTGATTAAATTTATAAACTGGCAGTTCTTCCGCATCAAACCCAATTGTTTTTTCACCTTGAATATTTAATTCAATATTTGATAAATTAATCTCATTTTCGTTTTGAATTACTAAATTTAAATTAGACAGCAAATCAATTGAAAAACTAATATTTGTTGTTTGGTCTTCAAAAATACTTGCGTGCGGTTTTTCAGGGCTTGGGAGTTCTGTTGTAGAATTTCTTGTTTGATCAGTTGAATAATTATTTTTAGTCGCTGTGATTTGGTAATTTTCAATTGATTCTGGAGAGCCAGGTAAAATTACAAAACCTTGGTCGTCAGTTAAAGTATTAATATTAATATTTGGATCAAGATCTGTATTTTGAATAAAAACATTTGCTTGCGAAACAGGTTGACCGCTTGCGTTGTAGACTAAAATTTTTAAAGTTCCTCCACCAACAGAACTTTCTAACCCAGGTGGAACAATATTTGTAATTAAAATTACTGGTTTGTGCTGGAGCCGATAATTCCAACTTACTTCAACTCTGACTTTTTTATAATCAGTATTTAAAGTGTCATTTGGCTCGCCATCTAAAACTCCGTCAAATTCGTCGTCAATATAAATTACTTGCGTGTTCACTATGTATTCAATATTATTTCTTAAAACAGTTTCAGTGTTTGGAATTGTTCCAAAAGGAATTCCGTTTTGTGTTCCAACGGCTTGGTAGCTTAAATTTCTAGCCATTTCTATTTTTTGATTTGCTAATTGTGTTGCGGTAATTTTTGCTTTTGCTTCCCAAATTGTTTTTAAAGTAAAATTAATTAAGCTGTAAAAACTTAAAGAAATCAGCGCAAGAATTACAATACCAACTAAGACTTCGATTAGAGTAAAACCCTTGGTAGACGCTGAATTTTTATTTTGATTTGACATTTTTTTAGAAAGCTTGCGACAAAGAATACATTGGCATTAAAACAGCAACAGCCATTAAGCCAACGCCAACTCCTAACACAAGCATTAAGACTGGTTCAATAATTGTTGGCAAATTTTTCATTGTTTGATCAATATCTTCTTCATAAAAATTAGCTAATTCATCTAAAACAGAATCCAAAGCGCCTGTTTCTTCACCAACAGTTACCATTTGAATCACAACAGCTGGAAATAATTTATTATATTTTTCTAAACATTTACGAATATGTTCTCCTTTTTGAATTTTTTCTTTAGCTTCATTTAAAGCGTTTTTATAATGGACATTTCCTAAAACTTTTGCTGTAATTTCAAATGCTTTAACAATTGGAATATCAGTTTTTAAAAGAGAAGAAAGTGTGCGCGAAAATCTTGCTAAATTAATTTTTTTAACTATTCTAGATAAAATTGGTAATTTTAAAAAAATATTATGCAAAAATAATTTGCCTTTTTTTGTTTTAAAAATTTTTATCAACGCAATTGTAATAATTACAACAGAAATAAAAAGAAATAATCCATTTGCTAAAATAAAATCAGAAAGATTCATTAACATCCTTGTTGCAAATGGAAGCTGAGCATCAACTTCTTCAAAAATAGTTATAAATTTAGGAATTACAAAAACAATCATTCCAATTCCAATCCCAATCATTGCTGAAATTACGATTATTGGATAAATCATTGCTCCGCGAATTTTACTAATTAGCGCGTGGTCGCGAGTCATTTGTTTATGAATTTGTTTTAATACATTTTCTAAATTTCCAGTTTCTTCACCAGATTCAACCATTGAAACAAAAAGATTATTAAATGTTTTTGGATAAGTTTTTAAACTTTCAGCAAAACTATTTCCTTTTTTAACTTTTTTTTCAATTTCTTGTAATATTTTTTTAAATTTTTTATTTTGAGTTTGTTCAGCTAATGCTTGCAAAGCTTTCCCAATTGATAATCCAGCTTTAAGCATTACAGTAAGATTTTTTGTAAAAAATATTTTATCTTTTAAACTAACTTTTTGCAAATAGTTTAAATATTTATGAACATTAATATTGTTTAAAAATTGTTTTTTTTGTTTTTCCTCGTTACTGTTTTTGTTGTTGTTTATTTTTTCCTCATCAGCTAATTTACTTTTATCAATTTCTTCTAAAATTTCATCTTCTGAATCCTTAAAATTATTTTTTTTCTTTTTTTTAATTATTTCTTTAACTTTTTTTTCTTCTTCAGATTCTGGTTCTGTTTTTATTTCTTCACTCAAATCCTGGGAATTATTAATTTCTGTTAGCGCTTCTACTTCATCTAATTCTAATTCTTTTTTTTCTTTATCTAAATCTAAATTTAATTCTTCCTGATCTTTTTTTTCAGGAACAACAAAAGAAGTAATTGATTTTGGTTTGAATTTTTTTTTATTTTTTAACATTTGTTTTAAGCTTGTCTTGAACAATTTGAAAAAGCTTCCCTCCCCCGTTAATCAAAACTTCATTTTCTAATTTTAAATTTTCTGGATTAAAAATATTTTTATTTAATTCTTTTAAACTTGTGTTTTCATTGTGATGAAAATAATAAACATTTCTGTAAAACAAAAGTTTTTTAATTTCTACAAATTCTACTTTATTTTGTTGTACGATTAAATGCTTAAATTCTGGAAATAAAATTTTATCAGTTCCTGCGCTTAAATATATTATATCATCTTGATCAATTTTTTTCAAAAAACTTTGATTTTGGATTTGATATTTAATTAGCTGATTTTTAATATTTATTAAAGATTCAGAATTAGCAAAATAAACTTGATAAAAAGAAAAAACGCTTAAAGACAAAAACACAAAAACACAAAAACACTTATTTATTTTTGACCATTTTTTTATATTAAATATTTTAACAATCAAAAACCCAATAATTGGAATATTAAAAATAAATAAAGGTAAAAAATATCTAACATAAGACGAGCCTAAACTAACTAAATTAGGATCAATTGAATCTCGAAAAAACCAAGAACCATAATAAATTAATAAAAAACAAGGAACAAAAAACAAAGGAAAATAATTTTTTTCTTGTTTTGTTTTTTTTGTTTTAAAAAATACTGCTAATCCAATTAACCACAAAATTATCCAAGGCCAAAACAAATTTAAAATATATTTGTAAAATGTGTGAGTAATTATTACGCGAGGATGAAATCCAAATGGTAAAATTAAAGCTTGAAAATAATTTATTGATTTAACTTGACCTGATTCTAAATTTGAACTTACTGTGTGAATCGGGTAACCAGTTGAAAAATAATTATTATATAAAATTTTGTGCTGGTAAAAAACCGGAACAAAACAAAAACTAAAAATTACTAAACTTAACAACAAATATAACCACAAATCTTTTAATTTTTTAAAATTAAATATCAAAATTATTAAAACCATTAAAAACACCCAAACAATTTCAGAAGTGCGAGTGATTAAAGCCAGACCAACAAATAAACCACACAAAAAAGATAAAAATAATTTATTTTTATTTGTTTTAAATAATCTAAATAAAAAATAAAGTCCAATTATTAATAAAGATAAAAATAAAATATTGTGAAACATTGTCCTTGACGCGTAGTACCAAAATCCTGGAAAAATAAAAACTAACAACGCAGACACAAAAGCCACGCGTTTTTCAAAAAAATATTTTAATAATAAATAAAAAAACAAAATTCCAATCACAGCAAAAATTGGAGTTAAAAATGGAATAATTAATCCCGAGTACTCGGGAGAAAAAATTTTAGCTAAATTTCCGTAAATTAAATCAATTCCTAAAAAATTTCCTGGCGTAATTCTACCATCTTTTACAAAAGCCCAGCGCGGAAAAATTACACGATTAACAAAATTATTTAACGGCTCAAAATAGTATAATTCGCTTGTTTTTGTATACTGCGTTGTAAAATAATAATTAATTACTTCATCTGGTGTGTTAAATTTTAATGATGATTTAATATTATTTTGATTTTGAAAAATTAGTTGTGAAATTGGCAAAAACGAATAAACACAAAAAAATATAATTGCTAAAATCACTAAAATTCTAAAATATTTATCTTTAAATGCTTTCATAATTATATTATAACAGATGTGCATTAAAAGTTAATAGAATGTGTAAAAAAAATGGGTTGAATATATTTTAATATTTGCTAAAATTAAATAGTCGCTAACCTCCTTCGCTCAAACTCTAACAATAATATCTTTAGATTAAAATTTTTTATTTAAAAACATTAAAATTTCCTGCCTGTCGGCAGACAGGTATCCGCCGTAGTCCAGTAGTCCCGAGTACTCGGGATTATGGGCGAAGGCGGAAAACTTAAATGAGTAATAAAAAATCTCCAACAATAATAAACCCTGCTACTAGAATACCTCCACAAAATTTAGAAGCTGAACAATCAGTTTTAGGCGCTCTTTTAATTGATAAAGAAGCGATTATTAAAATTGCTGATATTTTAACGCCAAAAGATTTTTATAAAGACGCGCACGGAAAAATTTATGAAGCAATTTTAGATTTGTATTCTGAACGAGAACCAATTGATGTTTTAAGTTTAAGTTCAAGATTAGAAGAAAAAAAACAACTGCAAAATATTGGTGGAAGAAGTTTTTTAACATCTTTAGCAAGCAGTATTCCAACTGCCTCACATATTCTTCATTACGCAAAAATAATTCAAAAAAAATCAACTTTAAATAATTTAATAAAAGCTGCAACAGAAATTGTGCAAATGGGATACAATGAAGAACAAGGTTTGCAAAAAATTTTAGACCGCGCGGAAAGTAGATTGTTTAGTGTTTCACATAAATATTTAAAAAGTAAATTCAGTTCAATGAAAGAATTATTAAATTCTGCTTTTGACAGAATTGATGAGTTGCATCGTGATTCAGGAAAATTGCGTGGAATGCCAACTGGTTTTTATCATTTAGATAATAAACTAGCTGGTTTGCAAAAAGCAGATTTAATTATTTTAGCTGCGCGACCTTCAATGGGAAAATCAACTTTAGCATTAGATATTGCGCGACAAGTTGCTGTTCAACAAAAAACCCCAGTTGGAATTTTTTCATTAGAAATGAGCAAGGAACAAATGGTTGATAAAATGCTTTGCGCGCAGGCAAACATTGATTCTTGGAAAATGAGAACAGGAAAATTATCTGACAAAGAAGACTCTGGAGGTGAATCTGATTTTTCAAAAATCGGACACGCAATGGGAGAATTGGCAGAAGCGCAAATTTTTATTGACGATTCTCCAACAGCAAATATAATGGAAATTAGAACCAAGGCCAGACGGTTACAAGCTGAATACAATATTGGATTAATTGTTCTTGATTATTTGCAATTAATGGAAAGCCCAAGCGCTTCAGACAACCGAGTGCAAATTGTTTCAGAAATCTCTCGTGGTTTAAAAGCAATCGCGCGTGAATTAAATGTTCCTTTTTTAGCTTTATCACAACTTTCACGACAAGTTGAATCACGGCCAACACCAATTCCAAAATTAGCTGACCTTCGCGAATCTGGATCAATTGAACAAGACGCTGATGTTGTGATGTTTATTTATCGCGATAAATATTATAAAAAAGACAGTCCGCGCGGAGATGAAACAGATATTTTTATTGCTAAACACAGAAATGGACCAACTGGCGTTGTGTCACTTTTTTGGGATGAAAATAAAGTAACATTTAAAAATTTAGAAAAAAAATTAACTCAAGAAAACACAACAAATTAAAATAAATAATTAAAAAATAATTAAAAATAAAATTTATGTTAAACAACCTAAAAAATTTATACCAACTCCAATCAAAAGCAAAAGAAATTCAACAGCGTTTAAAAGACGAAATAATTAAAGTTGAAAAAAATGGAATCAAATTAAAAATAAATGGAAAACAAGAAGTTTTGTCTATTGAATTAAATTCTGAATTATCTCAACAAGAACAAGAAAAAAATCTTGTTGAATTATTTAATGACGCGATTCATAAAGTTCAACAATTAATGGCTAAACAAATGATGAGTTAAAAAAATAAGATTTAAGCTGGGTTTTAAAACCCAGCCTAAATCTTAAAAAAATAATTTATTTCTCAATTTCTTTTTTTATGCTACCAACATCAATAGAAAATTTAATTCAACATTTTTCTTCTTTACCCAACATTGGTCAAAAAACTGCCGAACGGTTAGTTTTTTATTTACTTAAAAAAGACAAAAAAACTTTGTCAGATTTTGCAAACACTTTATTGCATATTAAAGATAATATTAAAAATTGTTCACAATGCGGACAAATTTCTGAAAATGATTTGTGTTCAATTTGTTCTAATTCACAACGAGACCACACAATAATTTGTGTTGTTGCTGAAAGTTCAGATGTTGTTCCGCTTGAAAAATCTAAAGAATTTAATGGAGTTTACCATATTTTAAATGGCGTTTTAAATTCAATTGAAGGAGTAACTCCTGATAAATTAAATATTAAAAATTTAGAAAATAGAATCAACCCTCCTACGCCAAGCCTGCCTGTCGGCAAGACAGGGCTACGGCGTGCAAGCCAAAATAATATTAAAGAAATAATTTTAGCTTTAAATCCAACAATTGAAGGCGAAACAACCAATTTATATTTAACAAAACTTTTTAAAAAATTTCCTCACATTAAAATCAGTAAACTTGCTCGCGGACTTCCTCAAGGCGCTGATTTAGAATACGCTGATGAAATTACTTTAGCTAACGCGTTTAAAGGAAGGACAGAGATTTAAAATTTAGGAGGGACAAATGGATAAATTTATTTTGGGTTCAATTATTTTTATAATTATTATAAGCATTTTAATGATAATAATTGGTTTGTATAGTTTGAACTTGATTTTTATATTTTCTGGAATTTTAATTGGAATAATTTTTTCATATCATAATTTAGAAAGGAGTTTTGTTTTTTTGTAAAATATTTTTTAGAATACTTCTTTGGACTTTTAATTAATTATTTTATTTATTTTTACTTTTGTAAATAATTGTCGGTGTCCCTGAACTTTGTGGTAACGAGTTTTATTTTTATATTTTACAACCCGAATTTTTTTATCTCTTCCCTGCTCTAAAATTTTAGCTTCAACTTTTGCGTCTTTAATAAATGGGTTGCCAATTTTTAAATCATTACCTTTTTCATCACTAATCATTAAAACATTTTCAAATACAAAATTTTTGCCTTGTTCATCAGACAATTTTTCAATTTTTATTTCATCACCTTGTTTAACAATATATTGTTTGCCGCCTGTTTTTATTACTGTAATTTTACTCATAAATTTTACTAATCTTAGTTAATCATAATAATTTTATTTTAACTTAATTAAAAATTTATGTCAACCTACCAAGTCGGCAGGTAAACCGTATCGTTTGATTTTATTTTATATTTCTCACAAACCCCTGCGTTCACTTCTAAAACATAATTAATTGGCTCGGAAGAAACAACTTGTGAGATATTTTTATTTTTATCAAATATTTGCACATTTTTTTCACAAGCCACAACAAAATTATCTTTAATCCAAATAATATCTAATGGAAAATTCATTTTTCGCATTACAAAAGTTCTTATTTTATAATCTGGAAAAACAAAAAACATTCCTGAATTTTTACCTAAACTTTTACGATCAGAAAGACCTTGAAAATGCTCTGCTGAAGTTTGAGCTAATTCAACTTTAAAAATATGATTATTAATTTTTATTGTTGGCGTATTTTTGTTTGTTGCGCAACCACCTAATATTAAAACACTAAAACAAAAAAACACTAAAACAAATTTTTTCATAAATTTTATTAAAAAATAGCACGCGAATTACCAAAAGCGAAAAAGTAAATGATTTTACTTTTGAGCCAGAATAAACCAGAATTTTAATTCATGAAAATTTTAGGCAATTCTGGAAATTCGTGTGCTGTCCTTTTTGTGAATTTTAACTAAACTAACTGCTAAAATAATCATCACAAAAACAACAAATCCTAACGCAAATATTTTATCCTTACTTTGTAAAAAAATTGATGACGCGCCAAAAATTAAAGTTACTAAATATAAAAATAAAACTGTTTGGCGATGCGACAATCCAATATCTAAAAAACGGTGGTGCAAATGTTTGCGGTCAGCTTGGTAAAAATGTTTTCCTGAAAAAATGCGACGAAAAATAATCCAAACAACATCTAAAATTGGAATTCCCATTATTAATAAAGCAGTTGCGATTTTTCCTCCTGAAATAATCGAAAGCGCACCCAACATAAAACCAACAAAAGTGGCCCCTCCCTCTCCTAAAAAAATTTTAGCTGGATGAAAATTAAAAAATAAAAATCCTAATAACGCTCCAGCAAAAATTAAACACAAAATTGACATCGCGCTCATTGGTTCGTTCCAAAATAAAGAAACAATAAATAAAATAATCGCGCCAATCGCGCCAATTCCAGAAACCAACCCATCAAGTCCATCTAAAAATTTTGTTGTGTAAATCATTCCTAAAATCCAGAGAAAACTAAATAAAGCGCTAAAAGAAATTATTTTTAAATTCACCCAATCAAAATAAAAAAGTGACCGACCAAAAGGACCAGTGCCAGAAATTAATGGATTTGTAATATATTTTATTGCAATTCCAAAACCAACAGCAACCACAACTGCCAGAAAAGGGAACAAAAATGATTGCCAAGGTTTTAATTTAAATTTGTCGTCAAGCGCTCCACCAATAATTAAAATTAAACTGCCAAAAATTATTCCTAAAATTTGTCCTTTTTGCAAAATTCCGTCACTTAGCCAGCCCAAATTCCAGCTAATTAATAAAGTTATAAAAAAAGAAATAAAAACTGCGACTCCGCCTAAAAGTGGAATTGGTTTTAAATGCACTTTTCTGCTTTCATTAGGTTTGTCAAAAATATTAAATTTCTTTGCTAATTTTTTAATTATTAAAGTTAAGATTATCGCTAAGGTTAGTGAAATAATAAAAGGAATTATATAAATTAAAAAAAATAAATTTTGCATATTACATATTAAGTAAGAACACGAATTACCAAAATGACCAGAATAAACCAGAATTTAAATTCGTGAAAATTTTAGGTAATTCTGGAAATTCGCGTGCTATTTTTTATCCAAATAACTTTGCAACAAAATCTGCGCAGTAAGTTCATCAATATTTTTTTGTTTCTTAGTTTTTATTTTTTCAGCTTCCACTGTGCTTAATCTTTCGTCAACTGTTTCAATTGGCAGATCTAACTCTTTTTTTAATTTTTTAATAAAATTAAAAACCATCTCTGTTGATTTGGTTTTTGTGCCAGATAAATTAATTGGCAAACCAATAATAATTTTTTCTACTTTTTCTTTTTCACAAATATTTTTTAATTCTAAAAAATTATTGATTGTTTTGTACGCAAACCCTAACTTTTGTTCATCATCTGACAAAGCTAAACCAATATTTTTTGTTCCGTAATCAATTGCAAGAATTTTCATATAAGTTTCTCCACCTGATTGTTGGCTCCATCCCTCCCCGCCTGCCAAAGATCACTGGCGGGCAGGTTGGGGGGGTGGAGTCTATTTGTTATTTCAGTAAAAAATTTTTATTAGTTGACTTAACAAGTTGGCTCCACGCGAGAGCGATGGAGCCAACTCATATGAATTAGAAATTTTTAAAATTTTACTTTTTCATTTGGCTGTAAAAAATTCGTTCCGTGAAATTTCTGAGTGCCACGAATTTCATTTGTAGATTTCATAGGACTAACTGATTTTATTTTTTTATCAGTTTCAGAAACTGAATTTTTAATTTTTGTTTGATCTAATATTGTATTTTTTTTAATCAAATCTAAATTTTTAAATTCTAATTTTGAAACATCAATTTTACCATTTTTAAACAAACGCAAACAATCTTTACAAAAAACATTAAGATGCGGTTGTGGAACAAAAGACAAATAAGTTGTTTTTCCGCACGCGTCACAAATTGCTTCTAATTTGTTTTGATTCTCTGGCTCTTTTTTTTGTTCAACTTTTTTTTGCTCTAAGTACTCGGGATTATTTTCTATTTTTTTTCTTTTTTGATCAACTAATTTTTCAGTTCCAAAACCTTTTTTAAACATTACTTCACCTCCAGATAATTTACTTTCATCAGCTTGAGTTTTAAATGTATCTTCTAAATCAAGCCAACGAATAATTTTTTCTTCAACCTCTTGTTTTGGATTTGTGTATCTTTCGCGCGAAACTTTAATTACTTTTTCCATATTTTTCAAACTTTTTTTAGATTCTAAAAACGGCGCTAAAGTTGAAGCAGAAAACGGTCGTGAGGCAACTCCATTAATTAATAATTTTAAATAAATTTCATATTTATTTAAATTAACCAAATCTTCTTCAGTAAAATACGGTTCAAATTCTTTAAGTAAAAAATACGCGTCAGCCGCGCCAACTCTAAAACAAATAATAGTTCCAACATTTCCAAAAATCGCGTCACGAACTTTTGAACTTTCTGGCGTAGAAAGTTGAGCAATATATTGATGAGACAAAATTAAATTTAAATGATATTTTCGGGCTTCTGATAAAATATCAGCAAAAGATTCTGTTACAAAATTTTGCATTTCATCAACATATAAAAAATAATCGTTTCTTTCGTTTTCAGAAATATCAACTCTTGACATTGCGGCTAATTGTAATCTAGTAATCATCATTGCTCCTAACAAATTAGAATTATCTTCTCCAATTTTGCCTTTTGACAAATTCATTAAAAGTATTCTTCTGTCATCCATAATTTTACGAATGTCAACAGTTGATTTTGCTTGTCCAACAATATTTCTAATAATTGACGAAGATAAAAATTGTCCAATTTTATTTTGAATTGGTTGAATCGCTTCAATTCTAAAACGGTCGTTCCAATTTGCGTATTCATCAATCCAAAAAGATTTAACAATTGGATCAGTTACATTATTTACAATTTTTCTGCGAAAATCTTTATCAACTAACAAACGCATAATTCCTAATAAAGTATTTCCCGGTGTATCAAGCAAAGCTAAAATACAATTTCGCAAAATGTGTTCCATTCTTGCTGACCAAAGATTTGCCCAAATTTTTGTGAACACTCCCATTAAACCGTCAGCCACCAAATGCTTGTATTCTGGATTAACATTTTCCAAAACATTAAAAGCAATTGGGTAAGAAGTGTCAGCTGGATTAAAATAAACAACATCATTTATTCTGCTTGAAGGAATACATTCTAAAACATCCTGAACATCATCCCCGTGAGGATCAAGATAAGCTAAACCGTGTCCGTTTTCAATATCTTGAATAATCATATTTTTTAAAAGCACTGTTTTTCCAACACCAGTTTTCCCAACAACATACATATGCCTGCGACGGTCGTCAAGCATAATTCCAAACTTTTTGTTTTGATTACGAAAGTTTGTTTTTGCAAAATAAGTTATTTGATTATCATTATTCATATTGGTAAATTACTTGGTGGCGCAATTATTTTTTGTCCATTATTAATTTCAATTTTTTCTTCCAAGGACTCGGAATTATTTTCCTCAACAACTTCGTCAGTTTCAACTGGCAAACCCATTGGAGCTTGGCCCCGTTTAGCATCTGTTGTTTTAACTGTTGGCGCAACAACTCCCATTAAAGGAAAATGATAAAGCGAAGCTAATTCTTCTGTGTTTAAAATAAAGCCTTCTTTATCAGCTCCTGCCCAAGACGAACGAGATTTAAAATTTGCTAAAGTTTTTTTCTGAATTTTTGTTACAACTTTTTCTCCATATTTTTTATACAAATTCTGCCACCACTCAGAGCTTGTTTTAGTAACTCCAATTGGATAAAACCCATTTGAATTTAATAAATTATATTGTTTTAAAGCTCCAATAAAACCAGAAACACCTTTTGTTTTAGCTAACTTTACTCCTTTAGTTAAATAAATGTAACGGATTTTACAAATAAAACCAATTTTGTCAGTCTTGCGATCAATTGCTTCAACTGCTGCTTTTTCACCTGGAGATAAATAAAGCATTTTTGACGGCACTTCCATTTTTTTATCATCTTTTTTATCATCTTTGCCACCAACTGGAATAAATAAATCACCGACTTGACCTGCCCATCTTCCTGGCGCGTCAAGAGTTTTATCAATTAATCCTTGCTTGGGAGCTGAAACTGGAGTGCCAATTAGTTCTTTAACTTTTGCTTGAGATTTTTCTTTCCAATTGTCGCCAACTGGTTTAATAATAATTTGGTACCAAGCTTGTTCGCCTTTGTTCATTCTGCTAAAAATTTCTAAAACAGCGGCCAAAGGATCAACTGTTAATTGTGAAATTGGATGTTCAAAAAGCGGATAAGTTTTTATTGGATAAGCTTCATCGTTTATTAAACCAAATTGCGCGGCCCAAAGATCGTAACCTTTTTCTTTAAATGTTTCCGGATCAATTCCTTTTGTGTAATCTTCTATTTCAGTAATTTGAGCGTCAGGATACTGCGCGTAAATTGCGGCTTCAACTAAATCTCTAAATACTTTGGGCGAACGAATAATATACTGAATGTAACCTTCAATTGAAACTAATTCTAAACTAAACGCTGGCTGGTGGTAACCTGTCCAATATTTATCCAAAGTATCTGGATTTTTTGAAGCTCCTGCTAAATTCGCAAAAATTTGTTCCACTGCTTTAAAAGATTGTTCATTATTTTTTGGAACATCAATTGCTAAATAAACCCATTCAGATTTAGCAGCGTATTTTGCCTGTCGCGAATTAGTCCAAATCTCTTTAAAACCAAAAAATAAAGCAGCTAGAATAAAAATAAATCCTCCGTGTTTAAAAATAAACCATAAAACAGACAAGGGTGAACTTGCATCAAGACCAGCGTTAGTTAAAAAATTAAAAAGAAAATCCATAGCAACTGACAATTTAATTTAATTTAATTTAATTATACAATAAATAAAAAGAAATTGCTACCAAGCAATTTCTTTAACAGATCCTTCTCCCGAGTACTCGGAATCAGGATGACATTATTTTAAAATCAAACTATACTTTCCGTTTTGAAAATTAAACTTTTCTTTATTTTTCAAAGCCAATTTAATAGTTGCTGGTTTAACTATTTTTTTAGAAATTACTTTTTTAATAATTTCTTGTTCAGTTAAAGGCAAAGCTGATTTTTTAAGAATACTAAAAATTGTGTCACTAACATTCCCACTTTCCAAACCCCATTCTTTTAAACCATATTTTCCGCGCCCAACTAAAACAAATCTTGGGTCTGAAATTAATTCATTGTGAACAGTCGCTGTTTTAATATCTCGCGCGTCTTTCCACGCATTATTAATTAATTCTGCGATTTCTGAAAAATGCAAAGATTTTTTGCACGAATGCATTACTAAATAAATTTTGTCATTAATTCTTCGCGGATTAATTACACTCCAACCAGCAAGACCCCATTGATTAAAAGGAGTATTTGCAAATTTATGGCTTACATCTAAATACGACAAAATAAATTTGTCTAAATTGTTTTCTTTTTCAGATAAAAATGTGGGTAAATTAAAATCATTTTTATAATAATTAGATTTTTTAAACGCTTTGACTAATTCTAATTCTTGTAAAATTTTATTTTCTTTTTCAAAAATTTTTTCAATTTCATTTAAAACTTTATCAACTTGATCAATTGACAAATCATAAAAACGCAAACTTGGTTTAAAATTGCTTTGTTTAAATTTATCAACATTGTCAACAAAATTATTTAATAAAAATTTTACAAAAGCGTGAGCATTTTCTTTGTTTTCAATTAAACTAATAATTTCATTTGAAACTTTTTCTTCTGAAATTAAACCGCCAAATTCGTTAACCAAAGATTCAACTAATTTTTTAAATGAAATTAAATTTTTTGCGCTGTCTTTATTTTTTATGATATTTTTTAAAGCTTGCTTTTCAATTTGACGGACTCGCTCACGAGTTAAATTCATTTTTTTTCCAATCGCATCTAAAGTTTTTGGTTTTTCATTAGTAAAACCGTAACGCATTTTAATAATTTCAGCTTCGCGTTTGGAAAGAAAAGACAACAAAGTATTTGCCACCTGTTCAGGTGAAAAATTTTCTTTTTCTTTAACTTGAGAAATATCAATAATTTTGTCTAAAATAGGTTGTTCTTGATTGTCTCGCATATTATTTAGAATACAACATTTTAAATTTTATGTCAAGAAAAAAATCCTGATTACTCAGGAATAATATTAGCGAATTTAATAAATTTTTATTTCTATTTTATCCTCTCTTTTTAAATTTTTGCCAAACAACTAAAAGCGGAGAAGCAATAAAAACTGAAGAGTAAGCACCAACTAAAGTTCCAAGCATTAAAGTTAAAACAAAATTTTGAATAGTTGCGCCACCTAAAAAATATAATGAAATTAAAACTAATAAAGTTGTTAAACTTGTATTAATTGAACGAGTAACTGTATCATTTACAGATTTGTTAACTGTATCTTCAAAAGTTTTTTGTGGATTATAAATCAAATTTTCACGAGTGCGATCGTACACAACAATTGTGTCGTTAACAGAGTAGCCAAGAATTGTTAAAAGCGCTGTGACAAACAAAATATCTGCTTCAAATCCTAAGAAAAAATGTCCAAGCACAGAAAAAATTCCAGTCACAATAATTACATCATGAGCCAAAGCGATAATTGCTCCAATCCCATATTTCCACGAAGCAACTGGTTTTGAAACTTTTCTAAAAGTCCAAGCAATAAAAAAAATAATTATAATTAAAGCTAATAAAATCGCCCACAGTGCTTTGTCTTTTAATTCCTGCCCAATCACAGGACCAATTGATTCAAATCTTTTTTCTACAATTTTATTATTTTCACTTAACACACCTAAAACTTGTTGGTGCTCACTTTCTGATAAATTTTTCGTTCTAATTAAAAATCCATCTTCAGTCGGTTGAGCTCTAATTTCTCCAATTTCTAATATTTTTTCTTTAATTAGATTTGAAACATCTTGACCAGAAAAATTTATTTCAGATTGCACTTCAACTTCTAAAAGCGATCCTCCTGTAAAATCAATTCCTAAATTTAATCCCCAAATTGATAAACTTAAAATACTCAAGACAACTAAAACACTTGAAAATATAAAAAATTTATTTCGATTTTGTATTATTTTTAAATTCATATTTTTTTAATTCCAAATAACCAATTTAATTTGTTATTTTTATTATTAAATAATTTCAGAAAACTTTTTGTAATTACAATCGCAGAAAACATTGAAACCAAAATACCAATTCCTAGCGTTAACGCAAATCCTTTAATAATTGAAGTTCCAAACCAAAATAAAATTCCGCAAGTTATCAAGGTTGATAAATTTGAATCACGAATTGAAGTCCACGCGCGCTTAAAACCTTGTTCAATTGCGTCTAATAATTCCCTGCCATTTTTTAATTCTTCTTTTAATCTTTCAAAAATCAAAACATTTGCGTCAACTGCCATTCCAATTGATAAAATAAAACCAGCAACACCAGCTAAAGTTAAAGTAACTGGCGTGATTTTAAAAATAGTTAAAATAATCACTGTGTAAATTGCTAAAGCAAAAACCGCTAACAAACCTGGTAAACGATAATACAAAATCATAAATAAAGCCACAACCAACAAACCAATTAACCCCGCAAACAAACTTTTTTGCATTGATTCTTCACCTAAAGACGCCCCAATTGTTTGTTGTGAAATAATATTAATTGGAACTGGCAAAGCGCCTGCGTTTAATCTTTGAACTAACTCTTTTGCTTCTTGGATATTAAATCTGCCAGAAATTACTGCGTTTCCTTCGCGAATTGGCTCGTTCACAGTTGGAATTGAAATTGCAAAACCATCTAAAAATATTGCAACTGGTTTTCCAACATTTCGCGTTGTAATTTCCGCAAATAAATCTTTTCCTTCTTTATTAAATTCTAAACCAACTTCTGGCTCACCTGTTTGAGGGTCAAATTGCACTTGAGCGCGCGCCAAATGTTTTCCAGACAAATCTGTTCGCACCCACTGCATTTCGCCTAAATATTCTTGTTCTGATTTTGTTTTAAATAAAATATGAGCTGAATGAATTTCTAAATTATCTCCTTCGCCTCTTTCTTCAATTTTTTTAATAATATGAAAACCAAATTGCGACTTAACTAATTCAGGATAAACTCCTGGCTCTTTTTGTTTATCAAAAATTACTTCATCAAATTCTGGCACAAACATTTCGCGTTTTACAAAACCTAAATCACCATTGTTTTCTGCTGAACCAACATCTTCTGAATATTGTTTTGCGTATTCTGCAAAATTTGCTCCTGGTTGCAAAACTTTATTTAAAATATCTTCAGCTTTTGCTTGCGTTTGAGAATTAAAATCTTCAATTTCTTTTTTCTGCTCATTATTTAATTCTTGTTTAAAATTTGAATCTTGTTCTTTAAATTCTAAAAGCGGAGTTTCGCCAATCATTTTAATTGCTTGATTTACATCTTTAACTCCTGCTAATTCAACAATTACTCTGTATTTGCCACCAACTTTATTTGTTTGCACAACTGGTTCTGCTACTCCAAATGCGTTGACTCTGCGTTCAATCACATCTCGCACACCTTCAACTGCTGAAGCCTGGTCTGATGACGGAATTTCAGAAACATCTGCTTGATAAACTAAATGCGTTCCACCTTGCAAATCCAAACCTAAATGAAATTTTGTTTTATTCCAAAAATTTTCAAACGGCGTTCCTTTCGGCGCAGTTGGTAAAACAATTAAAGCACAAAAAACAGCTAAAATAAAAATAGCTAAAATCTTACTTCTGTTTTTGTTTTGTGTAGTCATAAAAAAGCAAATTTCTAATGTTGGCTCCATCCCTCTTGGGTGGAGTCATTTTGTTCTTTTAGTTTTATCTTTTCTAAATTTTCTCTTTTCTAAATTTTAACTTAGATATTTTTTTGTGTCAAACAAAAATGTTTTCCATTTTTTTCTCATTTTTTGCCTCCACTATTTTTAATTGTAATATTTGGTTCCTGTCCGTATTTCGGCAGAACCTGTTGTTTAAATATTTTTTTATTATATATTAATTTAAATCCTTTGTCAACTAATTTTTCATCAGACAAATTATTTTTGTCCTCCACCCCAACAATTGGAATATTTAAACTCCACGCTAAAGCATTTGCCGTTGCAACTCCAATTCGCAAACTTGTGAACCCACCGGGACCAATCACACAAATCACTCCTTTTAAATTTTTAATACTTAATTTATTATTTTGCAAAATATTTTCAATATTAAATAATAATTTTTCAGATTGCTGATATTCTGCTTTTATTTTTTTCTTATCCAAAATCTCACCTTTTTTATTAATCAAAGCTAAAAAAATATTTTTGTGATTTGAAGTGTTGACAAATAAATACATTTTTACTAGTAGTCATCCTGAGCGACTTTTTAGAGTTGTTAGGAGCGAAGGATCTGTTTTATTTGTATAAAAAATTGACAAAAAATTAATACAATGATTAAATTAAATAAACAAATTAAATATTTTTAATTTAACAATCAAAATCAGGAGAAACAAATGCCTAAACCTAAAATTAGATACGCTGTTGGAACAATATCTAAATTTGAAAGTGAAAATGATTTTTATCTTGGTAATTTATTATTATTATTTAAACCGCCTGAATTAGAAAATGAACTTAAATTTTTTGATCTTGTAAGAATTGAATTTAATTTTTCTGGAGCTAAAATAATTAAACCAGAAGAAATATTTTTAATAGAAATAAACGACGAACTTATTTACCCAAAAAATTAACTAAATCAAGGAGGTTTTTTTAATGGCTCAATTTAATGGAATCGTCAAAAAAATTACGCCCATCAAAAACAGCAGCGGTCAAACAAAGTCTGTATTAATTCTAAAAAACAGCTCTTACACTTTTTTTGTACCTGCAGATATTGGACAATGTTGTGTAGAAGATGACCAGATAATCATTATTACAACTGAGATTAAGAAAGAATCATCAAAAGTTTTACAACCACAACAAATCATCTCTATCAAAATTAAACAAACAATGAAATCTATTTTTAAAACTAAAACAAGAAATTTATTTAAAATAAATTAAATTTAAATAAAAAACTTTTACACTGCCACTAATTTACATCCAGTGGCTTTTTTATTTCTTCAAACTTGCCTTCTTTTAAATCTTTTAATTTTATTTTTCCAATTCTTGTTCTTTTTAATTCCAAAACTTTATAATTTAATTTCTCACACATTCTGCGGATTTGTCTTTTCCAACCTTGATGTAAAATTATTATAAATTTATTTTTATTTAACGCAATAATTTTATCAGCTTTAGCAACTCCTTCATCTAATTTAATTCCCTTTTTCATTTTCTGCAAAAATTTTTCAGAAATTTTTTTATCAACCGCAACTTCGTATTCCTTTTCGTGTTTAAATTTTGGATGAGTTAATTTATTTGTTAAATTTCCGTCATTAGTTAAAATTATTAAACCCGTTGAATTTTTATCCAATCTCCCAACTGGCCAAACTTTTGGATTTTTAGGGACTAAATCAGTAATTAATTTTTTAGCGTGTTTATCAGAAACAGAGCAAGTAAAATTCACAGGTTTATTAACTAAATAATAAACCGCCTGTTCCTCCTTCGCTTCAACCCTAAAATTCCCAGCTTCGGCGGACAGGCTTCTGTGTTTTACTTCAACAATATCTTTCTTTAAATCAACTTTTTGACCTAATTTTGCAATTTTATTATTTACTAAAACTTTTTTATTTAAAATAAGCTCTTCTGCTTTTCTGCGAGAAGCAACACCAAATCTTGATAAAATTTTTTGTAGGCGTTCTTGCATAAAAAATTTTATTTATCAACTACAACTATTTTCTTCCCTTCCAAAACTTCAAATAAAAATTTGTCAGTAATTTCATTTCGGTAATCAAATTCTTTATTATCCATTGCTGTATAACGAATTTCCTGATCAAAAATTTTTTCTAATTTATTAATTAATTTATCTAATTTAATTTTACTAAATTCACCAACAATTAATAAATCTGTTTTTGCGTTTTTATCATCAACAAAAATTCCAGACAACATTAAAAATTTTACATTTCCTAAATTTTTGATTTCTTTTGCTAAAGATTTTTCCAAAAGCAATTTTGATTTTAAAATTAAATTTTTAAATTCATTATAAAGCACAAAATCTGTATTAACTGTATAAAATTTCTTTTTTTGTTTTTCATTTTCTTTTTCCAAATCCATTTTGATTTTATCTTCCACGCGAATCAAACCAAAATCAACAAGGTTGTCTAATTCTCTGCGAATTGAATTTAATCTTTCTTCTGTTTGCCGAGCTAATTCACGCACAAAAAAATACTCACCCGGATGAGTTAAAAATATTTTTAATAATTTTACTCTGGTTCTGGAACCAAAAATTTTTTCTAACATAATTTTATCTTACACTTTTAAATTATTAGTTGGCTCCATCCCTCTTGGGTGGAGCCTGTTTGTTGCTACCACTTTCATTCTATACTTTTAATTCAAATTTGACAAATTTACTAATAAAGATTTAAGCTTAAAAAGTTCTTATTAAATTTTATAAAACACAAGGAGGAATTATGTTTAAAATAAAAAAATTAGTGGTAATTAATTTTATTGGTGTTTCTTCTGACACACAAAAAGAGATTGTACTAAATCAAAATTTTTTCTTTACATTAAAAAATCTTTCTTTTTTAAATTTTCTTTTTAATTACAGAACAAAACAAATAGTTTTAAAAAAACTTAATGTAATTTTTAATTCTGATTGTTGGGTGTCTAGAAAATTCACAATCAAAAAAATTAAATTTATTTTTTAAAACAGCAAAGCGAGAATTAATCCTCGCTTTTTATTTTTTTAATTATTGATTTTTCAAGTCTGATTTGGTAAGATTAAATTAAATCTCCCCTCCTTTTCAAGCCTGCCTGTCCGGTAGGCAGGGAGGGGCTGGGGGTGGTTAATAAATAATTTAATTAAAATTATTAACCCCCTCTTAGTCTCCCCCTTGAAAATGGGGAGAGACTCTAAAAAGTCCTAATAATAAAACTCTCCTTGAAAAGGAGGGGAGAATTAAAAATATGATTTCTTATTTATCTGGCGCAATTAAATTTAAAAACACTAAATCACTAACTTTAATTGTGAACAATATTGGATTTGAAATTTTTACAACTGAACCAATTTTAGAAAAACTTAAAATCAATAAAGAAAAAGAATTTTTTATTCACACTTATGTTAGAGAAGATGCTTTAAATCTTTACGGTTTTGAAACACAAAATGAAAAAAGATTTTTTGAATTACTAATTTCAATTTCTGGTGTTGGGCCAAAATCAGCTTTACAAACTTTATCAATTGCAAAATTATCAGAAATTAAAAAAGCAATTTTGCGAGACGACCCAAGTTTGTTAAAAAAAGTTTCTGGAATTGGAACTAAAACAGCAGAAAGAATTGTGGTTGAGTTGAAAAATAAATTAGATAACTTGCCTGTTGGAAAAGATGAAAAAGTTGATTTAGCGTCTGATGGTCAAGCTGGCGCTTTTGAGGCTTTGCAAAGTTTGGGTTATTTGCCTCAAGAAATTCGCGACTCTTTGCGCCAAGTTCCAAATGAAATTGAAAATGAAGATGAAATAATTAAGTCCGCTTTAAAAAATTTAGGAAAGAAAAAATAGAATTTAAATTATGCAAATCAAACAAATCACAGATGAAAACTTTAAAGACAAATGGAATAATTTTGTAATTGAAAGCAGCTCTCCGGCTAGTTTTTTGCAATCTTGGGAATGGGGGGAATTTAAGGAAAAAGGTGAAAAGGAAAAATGTGGAAATAATTTATTTAGATTTGCGATTTATCAAGAAGATGAATTAATTTCTGTTGCTTTGTTTGTAAAACGCACTTTACCAAATAAAAAATTTTATTTAAATTGTGCAAAAGGACCAATTATAAAATTTTCAATTTTCAATTTTCAATTTTCAAACAATGATAAAATTTCAAAAATTTTTAAATTATTAATTCAAGAAATTAAGAATATTAGTAAAAAAGAAAAAATAATATTTTTTAGAATTGCGCCACCTTATTGTAATAATTTTCAATTTTCAATTTTCAATTTTAAATTTCCTAAAATCCTAACAAACTTAAAAGAACCTGAAAATACTTTAATTTTAAATTTAGAAAGATCAGAAGATGAAATTTTAAAATCAATGCGCCAAAAAACTAGATACAATATTAGACTTTCTGAAAAAAAAGAAATTATAATTAAACAAGAAAAAAATATTGATATTTTTTATAATTTAATTAAACAAACAGCTGAACGCGACAAAATAAATATTTTTAATAAAAATTATTATGAAAATTTATTAAATTATTTTAATAAAAATAAAATCATAAATCATAAATCTTTAATCTTAAATCTTTTTTTTGCAGAACACAAAAACCAACCCCTCTCATCAATTATCGTAGTCGGTTTTGGCAACACAGCAACATATTTTTACGGAGCTTCATCAAATGAAAAAAGAAATTTAATGCCAAATTATTTGATTCAATGGGAAGCGATTAAATGGGCTAAAAAAAATAATTATAAATATTATGATTTTTGGGGAATTGAATCAGAAACAACAAAAAATTGGACAGGAATTACAAAATTTAAAAAAGGTTTTGTTAAAGAACAAACTGGAAAAGAAATAAATTTTGTTGGTTCGTTTGATTATATTTTAAATAAAAAATGGTACAATTTATTTAAACTAGGCAAAATTTTTAATAAATTTTTAAATTTCTAATCCACTTTAAGGGAAGTTAAAATGAATTTTTTTAAAAACAAAAAAATATTTTTTCCGATTTTATTATTAATCGCAATTTTTATTGTTTTGTTTAAATTTTCAGAACTGCGAGAAATTGGACAACTTTTTGGTCAAGCAAAATTGTACTGGCTTGCTTTGGCTTTTGGTTCGCAACTGTTAAATTTTTCTTTGCAAGCTGGAGTTTATAAGTCAACATTTAAAATTGTAAAAATTCCTAATTTTTCATTTTTAAAATTAATTAAAATCGGAATCACTGTTTTATTTTTAAATTTTACTATTCCTTCTCTTGGTTTTGCTGGAAATATTTGGTTTCTAAAACAACTTAAAAAACAAGGAGTAAAAGAAGGCAAAGCGCTTTTGTCAATTGTGATTGAAGTAATATGTTATTATTCTGCTTTTTTTATTTTATTAATTTTAAGTTTAATTTATTTATTTTTTAAACTTGGTGATATTGGCCACACACAAAAAATTGCAGTTATTGGTTTTGTTTTAATTATTGGTTTTATTATTTTTACAATTTACTTTTTTGTTGGGAAAAAAGAGCGAGCGCACAAAAGAGTTGTTTGGCTCGCGGAAAAAGTTGACAAAGCTGAAGACGGAATAAAACAAAAAGATAGAATTCAAGAATTGCTTAATGATTTTTATCAAGGTTTATCTTGGCTTAAAAATAATAAAATAAAAATTTTAAATCCAGCAATAATGCAATTTTTAAAATTCTTATCTGATGGTTTAACGATTTTTTTAATATTTTTAGCTTTTGGATCTCTGGTTCCAATTGGATTAGGAGTTGTTGCTTTTGCGTTTGGAAGATTATTTGGTTTAATTTCATTTATTCCGGGCGGGGTAGGCGCATTTGATGCCGCAATGGTTTTAATTTTTAATTCACTTGGTGTAAATTTTGAATTATCACTTTCAGTAATGCTGATTTATCGTTTTTTCTCTTTTTGGCTTTACTTCCCTTTAGGTTTAATTTTTTATAAACAATTTGACAAAAAAATATCCTCCCCTCCTTTTGAAGGAGGGGTTGGGGGTGGTTAATAAATTATTTAATTAAAATTATTAACCCCCTCTTAATCTCCCCCTTGAAAATGGGGAGAGACTCTAAAATGATAAACAAACTCCTAAATTTAATTAAAAAAATAATTCCAAAAAAACTGTTTGAAAAATTACAGCCAATTTATCATTGGATCTTGGCTAAAATTAGCGCTTTAGTTTATAATTATCCATCAAACAAAATGATTGTAATTGGAGTAACCGGCACAACTGGAAAATCTTCTTCGTGCTATTTTATTGCGCAAATTTTAGAAAAAGCAGGTTTTAAAGTTGGAATGAGCACAACTACTTTATTTAAAATAAATAAAAAAGAATGGTTAAATAATAAAAAAATGACAATGCTTGGAAGATTTGGTTTGCAAAAATTATTAAAACAAATGGTTAAAAATAAATGTGAAGTCGCAATTATTGAAACAAGTTCAGAAGGAATAAAACAGTTCAGACATTTGGGAATTAATTATGATATTTTAGTTTTTACAAATCTTTATCCAGAGCACATTGAATCACACGGCAGTTTTGAAAATTATAAAACTACAAAAGGCAAATTATTTAAATATTTATCTAAATGCAAAAAAAAGAAATTAGAAATAAAAAAAACAATAATTGCAAATTTAGATGACGAACACGCAGAATATTTTTTAAATTTTTGGGCAGACAAAAAAATAACTTACGGAATAAATTCAAATGCAGATGTTAAATTAAATAATTTAAAAATTAATTTACTCGGTGATTATAATAAATATAATATTTTAGCTGGTGTTGCTGTGGCTAAAGTTTTAAAAGTTGCAGAAGATAAAATTTACCCTGTCAAATCAGCAGTTGAAAATTTAAAACCTTTACCCGGCAGATTAGAATTTATTAAAAATGATTTAAAAATTAAAATTTTAATTGATTACGCTTTTGAACCAAAAGCAATTGAAAAATTATATGAAACAGTAAAAAATGTGGAACACAATAAAATAATTCATATTTTAGGATCAGCTGGTGGAGGACGCGACAAATCTCGCAGACAAATTCTTGGAAAATTAACATCAGAAAATGCAAACACTGTAATTGTAACCAACGAAGATCCGTACGATGAAAATCCACAAGAAATTATTAATCAAGTTGCATCTAAAGTTCCAGAAAATAAATTATATAAAATATTAGATAGAAGAGAAGCAATTCAAAAAGCTCTGCTACTTGCAAAACCTAATGATTTAATTTTACTTACTGGCAAAGGCGCTGAACAAAAAATGTGTTTAGCAAATGGAAAAATGATTGATTGGGATGATAGAAAAATTGTTAAAGAGGAAATAAAAAAACTGGCTTAAAACCAGTTTTTTATTTAAAATATTTTACCTCTTACTCCACTGCGGAGATTTTCTTGCTTTTTTCAAACCAGGTTTTTTCCTTTCTTTTTGTCTAGGATCTCTGGTTAAAAATCCTTTTTTGCGTAAAATTATTTTATAATCTTCTAAATTAAATTTAAGCAATGCTCTAGCAATTCCGTGCGCGCAAGCATCAGCTTGACCTGTTTGTCCCCCACCAACAACTTTTATTGTAAAATCAAAATCATTTTTCTTTCCAACAGCAACAAGCGGGGCAAAAACTTTTTGATTTAATAAATCGTGCGGAAAATATTCTTTTAAATCTCTTTTATTAATTTCTATTTTGCCTTTTCCTTTTGGATACAAACGAACTCGAGCTGACGAAGTTTTTCTCCGACCCACAGCGCGAGTAAAATTTTTTGTGTTTTTTTCAACTT
>Ga0265594_1000408_pt1 | contig 36142 bp, 18 predicted proteins | sample saktaG_11_FD_190147 | JGI IMG/M metagenome (GOLD analysis project Ga0265594, IMG submission 190147) | Saline water microbial communities from Sakinaw Lake, British Columbia, Canada - sak_2011_5_24_80m | ecosystem: Environmental > Aquatic > Non-marine Saline and Alkaline > Saline ... | reverse complement strand
TTGCTGTTGGAGATAAAGGCACAATTTATAAAACAACTAACAGTGGAACTGACTGGGCACCAATATCTGTATCAGGAAATCCGGGCACAAGAGATTATAACTCTGTTTATTTTACAAGTTCAAGCATTGGATTTATTGTTGGCGGAAATTTAACAAATGACTCCATTCAGACAATCTTAAAAACTACTGATTGTGGTGACACATGGAATATTATCAGAGACAATATTGCTCCATGTCTTAACTCTGTTCATTTTTATGATCAGACAAACGGATATGCAGTAGGTAATTCAGGAACTGTTATTAAAACAATTAATGGAGGAGATGACTGGACAAATGTAGATATTCCGGGAAATAGTGATACAAATAGTTTTAATTCTGTTCGGTTCTTGAATTCTGATTATGGTTATATTGTTGGTATATATGGACTAATATATCGTTATTATCAAAATCCAACAGTAATAACAACACCTAATAGTTCGGAATTAGATATTAATGTTTATCCAAACCCGTTTGATTATCAGACAACTATTTCGTTTTCTGTTCCTAAAAAAGAAAGAGTTGTTATTAGAATACTTGATATTTTAGGAAATGAAATCGCTCAACTTACTGATAAACAATACAATGCAGGAGAACATAAATTAATTTTTTCTCCGGTAGGACTTACTAAAGGTCTTTATATGTGTGTAATTAATACAGAGAAATCTGTTTATTATAAAAAATTAATTTTATATTAAGTCCTCTTAATAATGAAAACAACTAATAAAATTTTTGTTTTATTAGTTATCAACTTTTGTTTGTTAATTGATAACACTAATGGTCAAACGCCAATAACAGCACCAAAAGGGACAAAAGAGAGTATGTCTCCGTCAGAATGTGTATATATTGGTAAAACCGGAGGAATAACCTATACTTATACTAATTCATCATGGGATAGTTCATCTGTTGTATGGGGAGTTAGTCAAACTTTGATTGAGATTATCAATGGAAATAATACCCAACCTCCCAACACTAACTGTTCAGGATTAAGTGATTTAATCTACAATGCTGATTTATCAAATCTTACCAAAGGGAAAGCTGTTTTTACAGGTTCAACTAATTATAAATACATAGATACATCAAAATCTTATACTATAAGCAATATTAAGGTAAGATTAACATTAATAACCAAAACAATTGATGATGTAGCGATTGTCATGGAAACGGTTGATAGAAAAATAATAATATTAGTTAATCAAAACTTTAAGGCAACAATACTTATTGAAGCTTATAGTCCCAATAATGCTGTTTATTTTTCTCCAGGCATTGCAAACACATGGATTCCAGCAGTTGAACTTTTTGATTATCTTCATACTGACCCAAGCAGTTCAATTTGTACTTCGTTTGATGACCAATCTTTTTATTCTTTGTTTTAAAAACAAATTATTTTTGATGCCCGAATAATTATATACTATTATCCCGTAAAACTTTGTTATTATAGCAAATTTTTTTAATACTTCAACAAGTTCAGCACGAGTCTTTGTGAATATAAAGCAGCAGTGGCAGTCGCAGCAGCAGTAAAGTTTAATTTTTAAAGTATTAATAATGAATGGAGGTTTTAAAGATTTAAAAGTTTATCAGTTAGCCTATCAGTTAGCCTATCAGTTGGCCTATCAGTTGGCAATGGAGATAATATATAGTAGCAGTAGCAGTAAAATTTTAAATCTTATGTGAAGATATCCAAAAAACTTTACAAGCAAAATAAGTGATGCAGATGGAGAATCAAGTGAAACTTTGGTATGGATTGATTTTGCAAAAGATTGTGAATATATTAATATACAAATTCACAAATCATTAATTATTAGATATAAAGAAGTCGGTAAAATGTTAGGAAGTATGGCAGATAATTCAGAAAGATTTACCCCAAAATCAGGTATTCGTTCCAATAAATACGGAATTTACAATCAGTAGCCAAACATGGTTGCTTGGTACTGCCACTGTTGCTTTAATTTGTTTGTAGCCAAAGTGCTACGTTAAGTTTTTTACAAAATAAATTCTAGTTAAAAATGTGCAACGTTGTTCCATTAAAGGATGTATTATATTGCTTTAATGATACTGTTGCCGGTCCTTGAAAAGGCGAGCCATCTGTTAATAAAAATTTTGATTTACATATTGAATCAATTGCTGTTATACCCGAAGATTCAACTATTACTCTCTCGCAACTGTCTGATTGCAGGGAGCAGCTTCTGTCTAATGCAGAAAATTCGTCAATAGATTTACGATATACAATAATTCCCTGTTCTCCGCCTGTTAAATAAACCCATCCACCTACAGAACTTAAACCACTGTATTGTGTAGAAGTAACATCAATATAAATATCAACATAAGTATTAGGTATTGTACTATCTTTTTTCTTACATCCTGATAATAACAGAAAAAATGATATAGTAACCAAGATTAAATAAGGGAAAATTCGTCTTAACATTTTTATCGCATATATTTATATAAACAAATAAATGTAAAGATAACATTTTTTTTAAAAATATAGTATATGTACTAGTAAATTTGTTAAATAAAAGTTTTAAATCCGCCTAAAATAAATTGTTTTATTGTCATTTTTCTTATTTTTGCACATTATTTTATTAAAATTATTTATACTTTGAGTGGTTATTTTTTGCACTTCGGCAAGCTCAGTAGAGCCGTAATAAATTACAGTCATTCATAGTCATTTATTCGCTACGCTCACTGTCATTAGTTGTCATTTAATTTTGCTATTATTAATTGAAATTAAGTATTTGAGCAATAGTTATTTTAGGCATTTTTTTTCAATCATTTGGCTTCGCCATCATTTAGTTGCTTATTGACTATTTAATGACAATCAATGACTACTAATGACAATTAATGGCTATATGTTAAAATTATAATTGTTTTCAGGCAACCATGTTCGGCTATTGACGAATGCCTGATAAATTAGCTCAAATTATTACGAAGTAGAGTATATAAAAAAAATATTAAGTTGATGAAGCAAAAATATGTTGAATATACCAATCTTGATTTATCTAAGATAGGAAAAGATGTTTTAAGAGAGTGGGAAGAAAAGGAAATTTTTGATAAGAGTATAGAAAGTCGTAAAGATCATAGTCCTTATGTATTTTATGAAGGTCCACCTTCTGCTAATGGACTTCCTGGCATTCATCATGTTATAGCACGTACTATTAAAGACCTTTTTTGTCGTTATAAAACTCTCAAGGGCTTTTATGTAGAACGTAAAGGAGGATGGGATACTCACGGCTTGCCTATAGAAATTAGCGTTGAAAAATCTCTTGGAATAACAAAAGACGATATAGGCAAGAAAATATCTATCATAGATTATAATAAACAGTGCCGCATAAATGTAATGAAATATAAAGATTTATGGGAAGATATTACAAAAAAAATGGGCTTTTGGCTTGATATGGATAATCCTTACATAACTTTTGATAATAGATATATAGAGACCTTATGGTATTTATTAAAAAAACTTTATGATAAAAAATTATTATACAAAGGATATTCTGTTCAGCCATATTCTCCTGCTGCCGGAACAGGACTAAGCACACACGAACTTAATCAGCCCGGATGTTACAAAATGGTTAAAGATAATACTGTTGTTGCTCAATTTAAAGTTATAAGAGACAAAAAATCTGAATTCCTGTTCAAAAATGTAAAAAAAGATTTGTTTTTTATTGCATGGACAACAACTCCTTGGACTTTGCCTTCTAATACAGCATTAGCTGTTGGTAAAAATATTAAATATATAATAGTAGAAACATTTAATAAATATACTTCTTTGCCTGTTACTGTTATACTTGCCAAAGATTTAATAGACAAATTTTTTTCAGGAAAAAATTCTAATTTAAAAATACAGGACTATAAACCGATAGACAAAAATATACCTTTTAAAATAACAGCAGGAGAATATGAAGGTTCGGAATTAGACGGAATAAGATATGAACAACTAATGCCTTACGTACAACCTGTTGATGGTGATGCTTTTAGAGTTGTAACAGGCGACTTTGTTACAATAGAAGAAGGCACAGGCATTGTTCATATTGCACCTAGCTTTGGTGCTGATGATTTTAAGGTTGCAAAACAAAACAATATAGGTTCTTTGACGCTCGTAAACAAAAAAGGACAGTTTGTTGATGCTATGGAAGAATTTTCCGGTAGATATGTTAAAAATGAATTTAATCCTGATTTTAATCCTGAAACAGATACAAATGTAGATATTGATATTATTGTTAAGTTAAAAAAAGAAAACAAAGCTTTTAAAATAGAGAAATATGAACACTCATATCCTCATTGCTGGAGAACAGACAAACCTATTCTTTATTATCCTTTGGACTCATGGTTTATAAAAACTACTGCATACAAAGAGCGGATGATTGAACTTAACAACACTATTAACTGGAAACCTAAAGCCACAGGCACAGGCAGATTTGGAAACTGGCTTGAAAATCTTGTTGACTGGAATTTGTCCCGTTCAAGATTCTGGGGAACACCTTTGCCAATATGGACAACAAAAGACCATACAGAACAAATCTGTATCGGCTCTGTTGAACAATTAAAAAAAGAGATAGAAAAATCAGTAAAAGCAGGATTTATGAAAAAAAATCCTCTTGAATATTTTGTTATAAATGATTTTTCAGACAAGAATTATAACAAATTTGACCTGCACCGTCCTTTTGTTGATGAAATAATATTAACATCTAAAAAAGGTAAAAAAATGTTCAGAGAGTCAGACCTTATTGATGTATGGTTTGATTCTGGTGCTATGCCTTATGCCCAACAGCATTATCCTTTTGAAAAAAATAAAGATTTTGAAAAGAATTTTCCTGCTGATTTTATTGCCGAAGGTGTCGACCAGACAAGAGGTTGGTTTTTTACTCTGCATGCAATAGCTACAATGATTTTTGATTCTGTTGCCTATAAAAATGTCGTCTCTAATGGTTTGGTCCTTGACAAAAAAGGCAATAAAATGTCAAAACGTTTTGGAAACGCTGTTGACCCTTTTGAAATAATTGATAAATATGGTGCTGATGCTACACGTTGGTATATGATTACAAATGCTCAACCCTGGGATAACCTGAAATTTAATGCTGAAGGTATTATTGAAGTTCAAAAAAAATTTTTTGGAACATTATACAACACCTATTCTTTCTTTACCCTATATGCAAATATTGACGAATTTATTTATAAAGAAAAAGAAATACCAATTAAAAAACGACCAGAGATAGATAGATGGATAATATCTGAACTAAATACTTTAATTAAGACAGTTGATGAATATTATGCTGACTATGAACCGACAAAAGCAGCAAGATATATACAAAATTTTGTATGTGAATATTTGAGTAACTGGTATGTCCGCTTGTGCCGTAGAAGATTTTGGAAAGGTGATTATTCTGATGACAAAATCTCTGCTTATCAGACATTATATAAATGCTTGGAAATTATTGCACAAGTATCTTCACCAATAGCTCCTTTTTTTATGGATAAACTATTTTGTAATTTGAATGCTGTAACAAACAAAAAACATACACAATCGGTTCACTTAACTGATTTTCCTTTACCTGATGAAACAGTGATTGACAAAAATCTGGAGCAAAGAATGCAATTATCACAAAAAATATCTTCTATGGTATTAAAATTACGAAAAAAACAAGGCATACGCGTCCGTCAACCGCTGAATACTATTATGATACCTGTATCTGATGAAAAATTAAAAAAACAAATAAAATCTGTAGAAAATATAATATTATCCGAAGTTAATGTTAGAAAAATAAATTTAGTTACTGATAAAAATGATATCTGGGCAAAAAAAATTAAACCCAATTTTAAATCATTAGGACCTAAGTATGGCAGGCAAATGAAAAAAATTACTGATGCTATCTTTAATTTTTCTCAAGATGATATTAAAAAAATTGAAATTGAAAATAATTACTTACTTAATATTGATAATCAGGAAGTAAAAATAGACCTTTCTGATGTTGAAATCATTACAGAAAATATACCTGGATGGATTATTACTAACGTAGACAATTTAACTGTTGCTCTTGATATTAATATTACACAAGAGTTGAAAGAGCAAGGTATTGCACGCGATTTGGTTAACAGAATACAAAAATTAAGAAAAGAAAGCAAATTTGATGTAACAGATAGAATATTTTTGCAAATAGAAAAAAATGATAAAATAAATATGTCTGTAAATAATAATCTTTCGTATATTTGCTCCGAAACTTTGGCTACATCTTTGAACTTAGTAGATAAGATTGTTTCCGGCAATAAATTATCTGTTGATTTGGCTGATGACATAAAGACCTATATCGCAATAGAAAAAAGTTAAATCTAAATTATGCGATATGAATGTAATAAAATATTGTATTAATTATCAGGCATTCGTCAGTAGCCGAACATGGTTGCCTGACCGATTTTTCATCATTGAGCGATTTAATTTTTAAATCGCTCAATTTGGATTAAAGTAAATACATCAGTAGTTTCTATACATTAAATAATTTTTATATAAACATAATATATTCTAAAAATAAAAATATGAAAACTCAGGAAAAAGCAAGATATTCTGATCAGGAATTAATGGAATTTAAAGAGCTAATACTTAAGAAATTAGGGAAAGCCCGTATAGATTATAAGTTGCTTACAGATGCTTATACTAATAAAGGCGATAATGATATAAACGATACTTCGCCAACTTTTAAAGTATTGGAAGAAGGATCTAATGTATTATCAAAATCAGAAAATAGCAGATTAGCTGAGAGACAAAGAAAATTTATTGAATCATTAGAATTTGCTCTGGTAAGAATTGAAAACAAAACTTATGGTATATGCAGAGTTACCGGAAAATTAATATCAAAAGAAAGGTTAAAGAGCGTGCCTCATGCTACTCTTAGTATTGAAGCTAAACTTAAACAATATTCCAATAAATAAGTATCGTCTCATTAATTACTGGTAAACCCTGTAGGAAATCGTTCCAACGTGGTAAATTATACAATATAAAATCCAAAACTCAAAACTCAAAATAAACCCCAAAACCTAAATTCCAAATAAAAGATTAAATGACTTAGGAAAAAAAGCCATACGATTTACGGGAAAGATTATTGCTGTTCGGGAAAAGAATGCTTGAAATATGTAAAATGTTACCTCATTATCCGGAATGTGCGAGAATAAGAGGACAATTAGGTGGCGCAGGTACTTCTGTAGGAGCGAATTATGAAGAAGCGGATGATGCATTAATCAAAAAGGATTTTGTTAATAAAGTTGGCATTTCACGAAAGGAAGCAAAGGAAACAAGGTATTTTTTACGTACAATCAGTGGCACATATCTTGATCTGTCTGAAATTGCCGCAGATATTCGGGAGTCCGAAGAAATAATCAATATACTAAGCAGCATCATAAACAGGTTAACAGGCGGAAGAAAATCATAATTTCGTATGCCTTTTGGATTTTGAGTTTGGGATTTATTTTAATTAATACCATTACTTTTTGAGAGGATACAATATTTAATATTCTCTCAAAAGTTAATTGACCTCAAATTCTAAACCCTAAACTGAAAATTTATACTTTGAAAAAATCATTGATAATTATTTTTTTTGTCTTACTAACAGACCAGATAATAAAATTTTGGGTAAAGACAAATATGCAGCTTGGTCAGGAATATCATATTTTTGATAACTGGTTTATTATTCATTTTACTGAAAATAACGGTATGGCTTTTGGCATGCAGTTTGGCGGTGAGACAGGAAAATTTTTTTTAAGCATCTTCCGTATTCTTGTTGTTGGTGTAATAGGATGGTATTTGTATTCTCTTATAAAAGCCGAAGCACATTCAGGATTAATAGCTAGTATATCTTTAATATTTGCCGGCGCACTCGGAAATATTATTGATTGTGTTTTTTATGGATTAATTTTTTCTGATAGCTTATTTCAGATTGCTACATTCTTGCCCGAACAAGGTGCATATAGTTCTTTTTTACAGGGTAAAGTAGTTGATATGTTATATTTTCCTATAATTGATACTCATTTGCCTGACTGGCTGCCTGTTTTTAGCTCAAGACATTTTATTTTCTTCCGTCCTGTCTTTAATATATCTGATGCTTCTATAACAACAGGAGTGATATTATTAATTATGTTTCAAAAAAAGTTTTTTAATAAATTTTTAAAAGAAAAAAAACAAAATACTTCTAACATTTCTTAATAGAAAAGAGTTTTTTTGATAAAAAGGGAAAACACAAAAGAAAAACAATTAGGAATGTGAAAAATTCAAAAATAAAATATTAGCTATAATATTCTATTAACAATAATTAGTATATTTACAGTTTATTTTTAAATAAATATATCATAGATATGAAAAAAATACTTTTATTTATTCTAATATTTCCTTTATTTGTTAATGCACAAATAAATGATGATTTTTCTGACGGAGATTTTACTGATAGTCCCACATGGAGCGGCGATACTGCAAAATTTGAAGTTAATGCTCCTCTGCAATTACATTTGAATGCACCTGCTATAGAAGATACTGCATATCTTTCTATTATTTCTCAATCCATAAATAATGCTGTTTGGGAGTTTTATGTAGAATTGGACTTTAATCCATCTTCAACTAACTATGCAAAAATTTATTTGGTTTCAGATAATGATAATATAAGAAATTCTTTAAATGGATATTTTGTAAAAATAGGTAATACAGATGATGAAATTAGTTTATATAAACAAACAGGAATTTCTGAGACGGAAATTATTGATGGAACCGATGACAGAATAAATTATTCTCCTGTTACAGTTAGGATTAAAGTAACAAGAGATAATACTGGTAATTGGGAATTATTCTCAGATACACTTGGAGGCACAAACTATTATTCAGAAGGAACAGTATTAGATGATGATTATATACAAAGTAATTATTTTGGTGTATTCTGCAGATATACTTCTACAAGATCTGACAAATTTTATTTTGATGATTTTAATGTTACAGGAAATCCTTTTGTAGATACAATAGCTCCTTATCTGTCAAATTTAAAAGTAATTTCCAATACTGAATTAGAACTGCAATTTTCAGAAACTCTTAAACAATCAACAGCCGAGACAACAACTAATTATTCTGTTAATAATAGTATTGGCAATCCATATCTTGCTGCTCTTGATGTTTCAGATCATTCAATGGTTCATTTATACTTTTTAAATACATTCTCCGACGGATTGGAAAATACATTAACAATTGATTCTGTTGAAGATATAAATGGCAAACCAATAATAGATACAACTGTTAATTTTACATATTATACTGTTAAGGTATTTGATATAGTTATAAATGAAATAATGACAGACGAAAATCCTGTTCCTGCTGTTTTGCCCGAATATGATTATGTAGAACTGTTTAATACAACTCCTTTTCCTGTTAATTTAAACGGATGGACAATAACATTGGGTTCAACAATAAAAACATTTTCTGATGTTTTAATACAAGCTGACAGTTTCCTGATACTTTGTCATGAAGATGCTGATTCATTATTAAGTCAATACGGGCAAGTTCTTGGTTTTTCAAGTTTTTCTGTTAATAACGAAACTAGTATAACTCTTAAAAATACGGATGGAAATATTATTCATGCAATTTCATATACAACAGATTGGTATAATGACGAAAACAAAGAAAGTGGTGGCTGGTCATTAGAACAAATTGACCCTATGAATCCATGCGGATGTGTCAATAACTGGAAAGCATCTGTTGACCCAAGCGGAGGAACTCCGGGCAGAGAAAATTCTGTCTATGCTTCAAATCCTGATAATATAAATCCTGAACTAATAAGAGTAAGCGTATTAGATAGCAACGATATTCAGGTTTATTTTAGTGAGACATTAGATACCGTTAATTTAAAAAATGCAGGGAATTATACTGTTGATAATAGTATTGGAGCTCCAAGTAATGTTACATTAGTTCAGCCGGATTTTAATTCTGTGATACTTAAACTATCTTCATCTTTAAATACAGGAACAATTTATACATTAACCATTACTGACACAATAACCGATTGTGTTGGAAATATTGTTGCTTTAAACAGTAAAGCACGGTTTGCTATTCCTGAAACAGCAGAACCATTAGATATTGTGATTAATGAAATATTATCAAATCCAAAAGACGATGGCAAGGACTTTGTTGAAATATATAATCGTTCTGATAAAGTTATTGACTTAAAAGAACTTACGTTATCTTCAATGGATGAAATTACATCAACACTTACAGATATAAAAGATATTTCCGGAGATGGATTTTTGATATTTCCGGCAGAATATTATGTGCTGACTACTGACCCTGACATTGTAAAAAGTCAATATTACACATCTAATCCTAATGGTTTTGTAAAAATGGAGTCATTACCAGGATTTAGTAATGAGCAAGGTATTGTTGTAATTGCTGATAAATCTCAAAATATAATTGATAAATTAACTTATACAGAAGATATGCAGTTTGCTTTGCTAAATACAAGTGATGGCGTCTCTCTTGAGAGGTTGAACTTTGACAGACCAACGCAGGATAAAACAAACTGGCATTCTGCTGCTGAAAGTGTTGGCTTTGCTACTCCTGCTTATAAAAATTCACAATGGACAGATACAGAACAGACAAATGATGAAATAACTGTATATCCTGAAATATTCTCTCCTGATCAGGACGGAAATAATGATGTTTTAAATATTAATTATCATTTTGATGAGCCGGGATATGTGGCAAATATTGTTATTTATGATTCAAAAGGCAGATTAATAAAAAATCTTGTTAAAAGTGAACTATTGGCAACAAATGGCACTATATCATGGGATGGAATTAATGAAGATAATGAAAGAGCCGTGATAGGGATTTATATTATTTATGTTGAGGTCTTTAACCTTAACGGAGATGTAAAACATTATAAAAGAACTTGTGTGCTTGGCAAAAAACTTTAATCTGTTATTAAAGAAATAGGATTTTTGGGCTTTAAAATTGTTATATTTGTTTCTTGAAAGAAATGAATTAATAGAAGTCCCCTTAAGAGTAAAAATAAACAATGAAATACATAATTTTAAACTTATTGAATTAGGTCATTAATCCGGAAAATTTATTTTATCATAAATTTTAAAAATTTGTGTGAAAGTATATCGTCTCAACTTTTACCAGCCCTGACCAAAAGTCAGGGCTTTTTTTTTATTTTAATCCGCCTAAGACGAACATTCTTTATAATAATGTTTACTTTTGATGTTTAATTTATTGTTTTTTTGACTTATGACCCGGACATTAAAAAAATATTTTATCATTATCTGCTTCTTTTATTTTAATGCTTTTGTTGTTAAAGGAGAGGATACACTGGCATATAACAAAGCTTCTGCTTCTTATTTTTATGATATAAATATTGCTGATTTTAATACGCAAAAATTATTTAAAGTTGATACATTATTAAAAAATATTCAAAAGTATAATCCTTTAAATAAGACATATTTATTTCCGGCAAGTTTTGGTAATATAGGCATGGCTCACAGAGAAATGTTCTATCTTCTTAATAATAATTCATTGGGTTTTGATTTGGGCTCTCATAGTTTTGATGGTTATTTGTTTCAAAACAAAAATGTTAAATACTATAACGTTCATTCTCCTTTCACAGAGTTGTGTTATGTGATGGGTTCAAAAAAAGAGCAGGTTTTTAAGGTCATTCATACTCAAAATATTAAAAAGGGCTTTAATGTTGGCATTGATTATGAAATTATCAATTCTTTGGCAAGCTATTTCAGACAAAAGTCCGATAATTCTAATGTTGTTTTCACTTCGCATTATTCAGATATAAATAAAAGATATGGTTTTATAGCCAATTACATTCATAACAGGATAATAAGTGAAGAAAACGGAGGAATAAGTAATGATAATGACTTTGAAGATAATACGGAGAAAGACCGCAGGTTGATAGATGTTAATTTGTTAAGTGCTGAAAACAGAGTTAAGGAATCGGCTTTTTATATAAAACAATTTTATAAACTTGGTAATAATAATTCTACTGATAGTTTAAAGGGCAAAACAAAGGATTTAGGGCATCTTTCATATTCTTTTTATTATAAAAAGCATACGGAAATTTATGAGGATGATAATCCTTTGTCAGGATTTTATGTTTCTTATTTGGATACTAACAAAACACTGGATTCAATATATGTTTTAAAGCTTGAAAACAATTTATGCTGGACTACATATAAATTAAAAGACGAACCGGGTAATAGATTTATGGATTTTTATTTTAATATTAAGCATCAATATATTAAGGTTGCACAAATATCAGGAGAAAAATATTTTAATCAAATAATTCCAAATTTTGGCATTTCAACAAAAGATACAAAAAAAATATCATTTAAAATTTTTGCCGAATACGTTAAAGGGGATTATAATGATAATGATTATAAAATAACCGGTCAGATAAAAAAAAGATTTTTAAAAAATGCAGATAAAGATAAACAATTGATTTTAAAAGGATTATATTTAGAACAAGAGCCGTCATGGTTTTCTCATTATTATTATTCAAACAATTTTCAATGGTGTTATAAATTTAAAAAGGCAAGAATTTTTTATTCAGGGATAGAATACAAAGACAGAATTTTTGAGACAGGCATTAATTATTATAATCTGGGCAATTTGGTTTATTATGGGACAACAGCATATCCAAAGCAGGCGGATTTTTCTTTTGGTATGTTAAGTGCATATTTATATAATAATTGCAAGATAAAAAACTGGAATTTTGATACAAAAATAGTATATCAAAATGTTTTGGATAGAGATATTTTGAGAGTGCCTGATTTTATTGCAACAGAGTCAATTTATTTTAAGCATGATTTTTTCAAACAGGCATTGAAGATGCAGACAGGAATAGAAATTTTTTATAACAGCATTTATTATGCCGATGCTTATATGCCTGCTTTAAGACAGTTTTATCTGCAAAATGAAAAGAAAACAGGTAATTATATCTATGCTGATTTTTTTATTAATTGCAAAATACAAAGGGTAAGGTTTTTTGTCAAGTATCAACATTTTAATGCAGGTTTAATGGGATATAATTATTATATGATACCACATTATCCAATGCAGGATGCTGCCTTTAAGTTTGGTATGTCGTGGATATTTTTATGATTAGATAATTTGTTATTTATATATTAACCTGAATTATTACTTCATGAGATCGCTCCCGATAAATGCGGGATTTACAATTACGCTAAGTTCATAAATTAAATTATATGTTATTATCATTAGCCCCGTCCTTCAGGGCGGGGTATAGATTTAAGCAACATCCACCTCTGCGAAATTTTGAAATTTTTAATTTATAAAAATTTCAAAATTTCGCAGAGGACATAATGCTCTTATCCTTGTCCCCGCCTTAAAAGACGGGGCTAATGATATGTATTTTCTAAAAATTTATAAATTATCCAGATTAAAAGTAAAATTGATTTAAAGTATTAATTTAAAAATATGAAACAACAACTTTTTGTAATATTATTCTCAGCTTTGTTTATAGTTATTGGTAGTTGCAAAAAAAATAAGGATGAAAATATATCTGTAAGAGGAACTGTTTTTGACCCAAATCTTAATGTTTATGTTAATGATGCTTATGTTACAATTTCGTCAATCAGGGTGCAATCAGGAATTTATAATTCCAATTATCAGGATATAGAAACTGTTGTTACTGACTATAATGGGAATTTTGGTTTTGATATAAAAAAGGAGATTACTAATGGCTATCGTATTTATATAAGAAAAGACAATTATTTTTCATATACTGTTGATATAAGTCCGGATGTTTTAAGTCCGGATATTGTATATTCACCAACATATAATCTTTTTCCGGAAGCATATATAAAACTTCATGTTAAAAATACTATGCCTTATGATAGTACTGATTTTATTGCTTATTCGTTTACAAATAGCAACCTTAATTATTATGGATGCTGTACAAATAATGTTTTTAAAGGATATGGAGAAGATTATGATTATACTTTAAAATGTAAACTTTATGGTGAGCAATATGCAAAGATGAACTGGCATGTTACAAAAAATGGTAGTGATATTCTTTATAAGGACTCTGTTTTTTGTAATGCTTTTGATACAACATTTTATCAGATTTATTATTAAAATTGTAACTACTCAGGTATCCCGACAAGTCAGAATTAATATATACATTATTATATATTTATATACTCAAAAAGTCGGCAGTCCTCAATCAGCAGTCGGCAAAATAAATTGCTGACTGTTGACTGTAGATTGCCAATTGTTTAGTATTTAAGTAGAAGTTATAAACATTTTATCAGATTTATTACTAAAAATTAAACTGTTTTTTTGATTTATGCACACAATAGAACCGTTTTATTTATGGCAAGATGAATATATAGCATCAGAAGATAAGTTATCGCCTTTTTACGGAGAAAAATACAATGAATCTGAATGTACACATGCTATATATAACTATTTAATACATCCTCAATGGGATGATATTGGCTCTTCTACATTATTTATCAAAATATTATATGCTGAATATAATCTGGGCTTTTGTGTTATAGAATTAATGGGCGAATGGAATGATTGTTTGTATAATGATATTATGTATCTTAAAAGAAATATTATTGAAGTATTAATTAGTAATAAAATTAATAAATTTATTCTTATTGGTGAAAATGTTCTTAATTTTCATTCTTCAGACGATTGCTATTATCAGGAATGGTTTGAAGAAATTGAAGATGGCTGGATAGCATGTATTAATTTTAAAGAATTTGTGATAAAAGAATTTGAAACAGAGGATATTAATTATTATCTTACATTTAGTGATGAATTAAATGATATGAATTGGCGTACATTCTTGCCAGTGCAGTTATTTCAAAAGATAAATGATTTATTATTTAAGCGACGTATTAAAAAATAGGTCTATATTATTTTCCCGGGCATTGACTTACAACATCTTTTTTAATATTTTTATTTTTATAAGCTTTATCAAATGCCTGTGAAAATTGGCTTGCAAGTTTTTGTGCCGTCTCTTTGTATGCTTTTTTATCTTTCCAGGTATTTGCAGGATTAAGCATATCACAAGGGACTTTTGGGCATGTTTTTGGCACATTTAGATGAAATAGTTTGTCATAAAAATATTCAACATTATCAAGTTCTCCTGATAAGGCAGCATTAACCATAGCACGTGTCAGAGGAAGGTCAATACGTTCACCTGTTCCATAAGAGCCACCACTCCATCCTGTGTTAATCAAAAATACTTTTGTATTATATTTATGCATTTTTTCGCCAAGCATACCTGAGTATATATCAGGGTTGCATGGCATAAAAGGTTGTCCAAAAAATCTTGAAAAGGTAGCCTGTGGTTCAGTAATTCCTGTCTCTGTGCCTGCCAGTTTGCTTGTATATCCCATCAAAAACCATAACATTGCCTGATTTTCATCTAATTTGGATACAGGAGGCAAAACGCCATAAGCATCTGCTGTTAAAAAAAGTATTGTCTTTGGATGTCCTGAGACAGAAGAATTTTTAATGTTTTTTAAATATGTTAAAGGGTAAGATGCTCTTGAATTCGGAGTTAATCTATCATCAAAATAGTCGGGCTTTCCATTAGGATAAATCATAGCATTTTCAATGATAGCACCATGGTCTAAATAATTATCTTTATGCATTACAGCATCATAAATATCAGGTTCTTTTTTAGGATTTATGTCAATCATTTTAGCATAGCAGCCATTTTCAAAGTTTGCAATGCCATTTTTGTTCCAGCAATGCTCATCATCTCCTAACAAAGCTCTGTTTGAGTCAGCAGAGAGTGTTGTCTTTCCTGTTCCTGATAGTCCTAACAGCAGGGCAGAATCATTATTTTTACCTTCATTTGCAGAGCAATGTAATGGTAAGACGCCTTTAAGAGGTAAATAATAGTTCATTACAGTAAACATTAATTTTTTTGCACTGCCTAAATATGCAGAACCAATGATGACTCCTGTTCGTCTATCCATATCCATTGCAATAATCATATCAGAAGTTTTCCCATTAGGCAATTTCCTTAATCTTCCTTTATATTTTGAAGGGTCTAATTTATTGTAAGGCAATGATAAAAAAGAAAAGTCCTTTTTATAAAATATACTTTTTTGCAAATTTTCAGATACAGGTCTAAACATATTATCTGTAAAAAGTGATGTTAGGGCGTGGTCTGTTATCGTCTTTACATGCAGAGAATATTCTGCGTCAGCGCCTAATACTCTATCGGTAACATATATTTTTTCTTTTTCAGATAATAATTTCAAAGCATCTTCAAGAGCCATATCAAAGGTCTCGGGGTCTAACGGTATATTGTTTGGTGAGTTCCAGTCAATATTATTTTTGCTTTCAGGTCTTTTTACAATATAAGTATCTTTTGGGCTTCTTCCTGTTGATTCTACAGGCGTCCATGTTGCTAATGCACCACATTTAATAACAATTGCTTCATGATTGTCAATAGTTTCCTGAATTAATGTTTTTCTGTCAGCATTATCAAATATATTATTATGTGTTTTTAATAATTCTGATAATTTGGTTTTAATTTTAGAGTTCATTATTTTTTGGGTTTATAATTTTTTTTATAATGTAAAAATAAACAATCAGTAGAGACACAAAAACTTGTTCAGTTACTAACGAATTTTGTGTCTCTACATTCTTTCTTTCCTAACAAATACTAAATTTATCCGCTTTCTGCTGATAAGATTTCTATTTTCCGTCTTTTATCACAGCTTGTGCTGCTGCCAACCTGGCTATTGGCACTCTGTATGGTGAGCAGCTTACATAGTCCATTCCAACTTTACTACAGAATTCAACAGAGCTTGGTTCTCCACCATGTTCTCCGCAAATGCCGACAGTTAGATTAGGTTTTGTTTTTCTGCCTCTTTTAATACCCATTTCTACAAGTTGTCCTATTCCTTCCTGGTCAAGCACTTCAAAAGGATTATTTTTTAAGATACCTTTTTCAATATAAACAGGTAAAAATTTACCGGCATCATCTCTTGAATATCCGAATGCCATTTGTGTCAGGTCGTTTGTTCCAAAAGAGAAGAATTCTGCATATTTTGCCATTTTATCAGCAACCAGGCAAGCTCTTGGAATTTCAATCATTGTGCCTACTTCATAATCAATTTTATCATTTCTTTCTTTAAATATTTTGTCAGCAGTATTTCTTACTATTTCTTCCTGCATTTTCAGTTCTTCAACAGTTCCTGTTAAGGGTATCATAATTTCGGGTTTAGCATTGACACCTTTTGTTTTTAGGTTAAGACCAGCTTCAATTATTGCCCTTGTTTGCATTTCGGTAATTTCAGGATAAGTATTTCCCAGTCGGCAACCTCTGTGTCCCAACATAGGATTGGATTCGGACAGGTCTTCTACTTTTTGTTTAATTTCTTCAACAGAGATGCCCATTTCATCAGCCATTATTTTTTGATTATTATCCTCGTGAGGAACAAATTCGTGCAAAGGAGGGTCAAGTAGGCGGATAGTAACAGGCAAATCGTGCATTGCTTCAAGTATTCCTTCAAAATCTTCTCTTTGAATAGGCAATAATTTATTTAAAGCTTTTTTTCTTCCTTGTTCATCATCAGCAAGTATCATTTCCCGCATAGCTTTTATTCTTTTTCCTTCAAAAAACATGTGTTCTGTGCGGGTAAGTCCTATACCTTTGGCTCCAAAATTTCGGGCTATTTTTGCATCTTTTGGTGTATCAGCATTAGTTCGGACATACATTCTGGAATATTTATCAGTAAGTTTCATCAGTTCTGAAAAGTATCCACTTAATTCAGGGTCAACGGTCTTTAATTTTCCCTGATAAACATTACCGGTAGAGCCATCTAATGAAATCCAGTCACCCTCTTTAAATATTTTACCATTAGTTTTGACAGTTCTTTCTTTATAGTTTATTTTAATGCCACCGGCTCCTGACACGCAACATTTTCCCATACCTCTTGCGACAATAGCGGCGTGAGAAGTCATACCACCGCGGGCTGTTAAGAAGCCCTTAGCTATGTTCATACCTTCAAGGTCTTCAGGCGATGTCTCTATACGGACTAAAATAGAGTCCTTAAATTTATTTGCTTCATCAGCAAATAGTACTATTTGTCCTGTAGCTGCGCCGGGAGAAGCAGGCAAGCCCTTTGTTAATACATTAGTATTTTTAAGAAATTCAGGGTCAAAAACAGGATGTAATAATTCATTTAATTTATTAGGTTCTACACGCATTACAGCTGTCTTTTCATCTATTAATCCTTGTTTTAACATATCTATTGCTATTTTAACCATTGCAGTGCCGGTACGTTTACCTGTACGTGTTTGTAAAAGCCATAATTTACCTTCTTGAATGGTAAATTCCATATCCTGCATGTCTTTATAGTGTAATTCCAGTTTTTTTTGTGTTTCAAAGAGTTGTTTATATACATCAGGCATAATTTCTTCTAAACAAGGATATTTGTTAGCCCTTTCTTTTTCAGGTTTTCCTGCTAATTTTGCCCATCTAAGAGAACCCTCTAAAGTAATTTGTTGTGGTGTTCTAATACCTGCAACAACATCTTCGCCTTGGGCATTTACTAAGTATTCGCCATTAAATAGATTTTCGCCTGTTGCTGCATTTCTTGTAAAAGCAACGCCAGTAGCAGAAGTGTTTCCCATATTTCCAAATACCATTGCCTGAACATTAACAGCTGTTCCCCATTCCTCTGGTATGTTATTTAATTTTCTGTATAATATTGCTCTTTTGTTCATCCAGCTATCAAATACTGCTATAATAGCTCCCCAAAGTTGTTCCCATGGGTCGTCAGGGAAACTATGACCTGTTACATCTTTAACAGCTTTTTTAAATTTCGTTACAAGTTCTTTTAAATCAGAAACAGTAAATTCAATATCATTTTGAATATCTTTTTTTTCTTTTATTTGGTTCATAATTTCTTCAAAAGGGTCTATATCTTCTTTTGAAGCCGGTTTCATTCCAAGGACAACATCTCCATACATTTGAACAAATCGTCTGTATGAGTCCCATGCCAATCTTTCGTTATTGGTTTTTTTTGCTATTCCTTTGACAGCAGCATCATTTAGTCCGAGGTTTAAGACCGTATCCATCATTCCCGGCATTGAAGCTCTGGCACCGGAGCGGACAGATACCAGACAGGGATTTTCTTTATCTCCGAATTTAGAATTCATTATATTTTCAACATAATGAATGCCATCTTCAACTTTATTTTTTATTAATGCTATAGCTTTTTCTTTGCCTTGTGTATTATACAAAGCACAAATTTCTGTGGTAATAGTGAATCCGGGAGGCACAGGAACACCTATTAGATTCATTTCTGCAAGTCCGGCACCTTTACCACCAAGCAAATTTTTCATTTCACCTTTACCTTCAGCTTTTTTATCGCCAAAGAGATATACATATTTTTTTTGATTTGTCATTTTTCTTTATTATTTTAAAATTAAATCTTTCTGCCTTAGGCGGATTGATAATTAATATTGATTTCTATATTTTTTTGATTGCAAATTTACAATAAAATTTATTGTTTATTATATAAATCTGTAAAAATATTATGGGAAAATTTTATTCCTGATTTTTTATCCGGTAATTTTATAATCTTGTAATCCTCTGACATGTATTGATTTATATGTTTGGAAACAATTTTTTAATATAAATGACTGAAGTTTCGGACTTGTTAAACTGTTGATATTCGGTATTACTATTTTAAAAAATATTATCAAAAACATCAGTAAATTGTTTATCATCAATAAATAACAATGATTTTACAATTTTACTCATAGTGTAGTACTTTTAACGACTACAATATTATTACTACTTTTTTTATTGTGCTAGAGGAAATTTCCCTGAAGGGGAAAAATATTAATAACTCCGTATTTACCCCGTTGGTCATATGACCTACGGGGTGAAATGCGGAGTTAAAGAAATAATAAATTATGTTACAATCAGGCGGTTGCCTGATTGATGTTAATATGATTAGTAAATAACCACAGGTTGCACCTGTGGTTATTTACCCCGTTAGATATTTAGTTTAAAACATTGTTTTTTATTAATTTATTAGTTATCTAACGGGGTGAAAATTAAATCCCTTTCGGGATTTTCAATAAATACTAAAAAAGTACTCAATAATATTTTTTTATTTGACTGTTAAAAATCCTAAAACTATTCTAATTTAATATTTTTTGTAATTTATTTATAATTATCTCAAATACAATAATTTATTTCAAATTATGCTACTCTTTTTATTTTTTAAATTTTGATTATCAATTAGTTATGAACTCCGAAACTTCAGTAAATGAATAGTAAATAACATCAAATAAATTTAAAAACTTCATTAGCATTTTTTGTTGTTATTTCTGCAATTTCTTCAATAGAAATGTTTTTTATTTCTGCAATTTTTTTTGCAATATAATATAAATAAGAACTTTCATTTCTTTTTCCTCTATAAGGCATAGGTGCTAAATAAGGGGAATCTGTTTCAAGGACTATATTTTTTAAATCAACATACCTGATAGTATTATCCAAATCAGAATTTTTGAAAGTAATTATTCCTCCTATACCTAACTTAAATCCTAATTCTGTTACTTTATTTGCCTGTGCTATTGTCCCTGTAAAACAATGAAAAATACCTTTTAAATTGGAATTATTAAAATTTTTTATTATTTTAAATATTTTGTCAAAAGAATTACGGGAATGAATGACAACAGGTAATTTATATTTTAATGCTAAATCTATTTGATGTTTAAAAGCTATCTCCTGCAATTTAGCAAAAGTTTTGTCCCTGTATAAATCCATACCTGTTTCTCCTATTGCAAAAAAATTGTATTTTTTTTCTTTTAACAGAATATCAATATTTTTTAATTCTTTTTTAAAATTTTCTTTAACACAAGAAGGATGTAACCCAATCATTGGGAAACAATTTTTTGGAAAATCTTTGCATATATTAAGCATACTTTTAATGCTAATATTATCAATGTTAGGAAGAAACATATATTTAACACCTTTTTTTATAGCATTTTCTATTATTTGTTTTCTGTCATTATCAAAATCTTTAAGATAAAGATGCGTATGTGTATCAGTTAAAATCATATTTACAAAAATAATAAATTGGGTAAAAAAAAGTTTTTTAATAATTTTTTAACAAAAATAATCTTTTTATAATAAAATATATTATATTTGCAATTACTATTTTTTTTACAGAGATAAAAATAAATAAAAACTTAAATTTTATAATTATGAAAAAAACAGCTCTATTTTTAAAAACTTTAATTATTTTATCTGCTATTATATTTAGTTTTAATGTAACAGGGCAGAATATCGTTATTACAGAAATTATGTATAATCCACCTGAAAGTGGCACTGACTCTCTTGAGTTTATAGAATTATACAATAATGGTGCGTCTGTTGTTGATTTAGAAGGTTTTGTCTTATGCTATTCAACAGCAACAGACACATTTGCTGCAGGAATTAGTATTAATCCCAATGATTATTTAGTGATAGCCATTGATTCTGTTGCATTTGAAAACTTCTATGGTTTTGCAGCTTTGCAAGGACCAATACTCGGTATAAGCAACACTAGTACTTCTGTATGGCTTAAAGATACAGTCGGAATAACTATTGATTCACTTAAATATGATGACAGTTCTCCTTGGCCTACAGAACCTGATGGTAATGGACCTTCTCTGGTTCTTTGCGACCCTAACTCTGATAATAGTGATGGCGCAAACTGGACTTATTCTACTACTTATGCTGATACTATTGCTAATGGCGATACTGTCTGGGCTTCACCAGGTGTTACTGATAGTACTTGTATAACTGATGTAGCAATTCTTGAATGGATAGCACCACAGAGCGGTTGTGGATTAACTTCTACAGAATCTGTTTCTGTTAGAGTAACAAATCTTGGCACACAGACATTAAATAATATTCCTATTGGTTATGAATTTAACGGAATATTAATTGGTCCTGAATTTATTCCTGTTTTAAATGTTGGAGATACAATAATATATACCTTCTCAGGCACATTTGATTTCTCAACTCCTGATGTTTATAACGGAGGATCAGCTATTTTATTAAGTGGAGATGAAAATGGTGCAAACGATACAATTTATACAGAAATACATAGCTATGGTGATATATCCGGTTTCCCATTTACTGAAGATTTTGAGACAGGAACCACAGCATATTTTCAATTGCAAAATGATAGTGAATCTGCCATAGAAGTTATTCCTTGTATGGGTTACCAAAGTTTTTATGAATTATTTTTAAATGGCTCTGTTTCCGGTAGTGGATGGACAGGAGGACCGACAAATACTGACTCTACAAATGCATGGGTTGATGATACTTTACATCATGCTTCTGCTATTACCTGTAATATTAATGCTTCAGCACTTAGCAATTTAACACTTAAATTTGATTTAAAACAATATTATAGCTTTGGAGATAAATACAGCTGGTTTAGAGTATTGATAAATGATACTGTTCAGATAAGTGATATTACTGGTATTGCTGATTTTAATCCTTTAACAAAAAACTCAGATACTTATGTTAAAAGAGCATTTGATTTATCAGCTTATGCAGGAACAAATTTTAAATTATCATTACAATCATCATGCAGATATGAAGATGACCAGGTATTTATTGATAATATTAATTTATTTGAGCCAACAAATAATGATGTAGGAATTTCTTCTATCTTAAACCCTAAAAATGCTATGTGTGGCGCAGCTGCTGATTCTGTAATAGTTGTTGTAACTAATTTCGGAACAGCAAATCAGGACACCGTTCCTGTTACTGTTGTTGTTACAACACCGTCAGGAGATTCTATTGTAAGTGATACATTATTTACTGATTTAAGTATGAATGAATTTGATACTCTTTTTGTGGGGATTGTTAATACAGTAGATATAGGATATTATCAGACAAAAGCATATACATCTTTATCAACAGATAATGTTTATAATGATAATGATACCTTGATAAATCAGTTTATGATAACTTTCCCAAATGCTTTACCTTATCTTGAAGATTTTGAGTCATCTCTGTTAGTCCCTGACGACTGGAATACAGATATGCATGTAGATTCAACTTCAAGTCATGGTAATACTTCCAATGTATTATGTAATGTTTTAGATTCTTTAACACAATCTGCTTATGCTGTTACTCCTAAAATAGGACCAATAACAGCAAACAATAAACTTATTTTTTATTACAGAATTGTTGAAGCTTCTGCCCCTTATGATACAATGTTTATATCTTCTACTGACTCAATTCGTATAATGATAACTAATGATTGTGGGGCAACTTATAATAATTTATATACAATAGATTCATTAAATCATGTCCCTGATACAGAAATGGCATCTATAGTAATTCCTTTGGATTCTTATATAGGAGATATTATATTTGTAAAATTTCTTTCTTATACAGAGACCAATGATACTAATGGATTTTATGTTGATTTGGATAATGTTGCAATTACATGTCCTCCTGTTGTTGATTTAGGACCAGATACAAGCATTTGTAGCGGAGACAGCATTACTTTTAATGCAGGGATAGGAATTTATACATACGTTTGGAGATATCTGCCATCAACAGATACTATATCCAGTTCTCAAACAATAACAGTTGATTCTTCCGGTACTTACGCTGTAAAAGTAAAAAATCAGTTTGGTTTGTCAAACTCCGATACAGTTGTTTTAACTGTTAATCCAACGCCTACTGCTGATGCAGGAACTAATCAAAATCTTAATTGTGGAGAATTTGTAATAATAGGAGGCACAAGCACACCGGGATGTTTATATGACTGGACACCGACAGATGGACTGGATGACCCTAATATTGCCAATCCTACTGTTTCTCCTACTGTTTCTGCAACATATAAATTAACTGTTACAGATACAAATTTTCCTACTAATTGCTATGATATTGATAGTGTGGATGTAACAGTGGCAGATCCTCCAATAGCATCAATAACTCCTTTGGATACAGCTATTTGTAAAGGCGATAGTGTAACATTATCTGTTGGCACTATAGAATCAGGAGTAACTTATATATGGAACCCATCCAGTGACAGTATTGTAGCAACAAGTATTAAAGTTTCCCCAACTGATACGGCAACTTATACTTTAATTGCAATCAGTGCTAATCTGTTATGTTCAGATACTGCTGAGACAGATGTTAATGTTGTTCTTTTTCCTGTTGTTGATTTAGGATTAGACAGATATCTTTGTTTTAATAATTCTATGATATTAGATGCCACAGGACCGGGATATACATACTTATGGTCAAATGATTCAACCTATCCAACATTAACAATTGTAGGTTCAGATGTAGGTCTGGGTTCAGCAGATTATTCTGTTACTGTTACCAATTATATCTGTCAAGATATTGATACGGTTAATATTACTGTTATTCCATCTCCGACAGTAAATATAAGTCCACCAGATACAACTATTTGTAATGGAGAATGTATAAATTTAACATGTTCTGTCTCAGGTGGTTCCTCACCTTATACTTACGACTGGGATATGGGAAATACAACACCATCAGTAATAGTATGTCCAATAGTAACCACAACATTTACAGTAACAGTAACGGAAGTGGGTGGATGTTCAGATATAGATAGTGTAGTAGTAACAGTAAATCCTTCACCTTTTGTTGATTTAGGACCGGATAGTATAAATCTTTGTCTTTATGATTCTGTTATATTGGATGCAACAGATTCCGGAAGTACTTATTTCTGGTCAGATACTTCAGGGGACTCAATATTAACAGTTCTTGGTTCTGTTATTGGTGTGGGTTCAGTAGATATTTCTGTTACTGTTACCAATAGTTATGGTTGTGAAGATATTGATACTGTTACTATTACTGTTCATCCTTTGCCTGTAGCAGATGCAGGTGCAGATACATTTACATGTGACAATGAATGTATTGACTTAATTGCAACAGGTGCAGGCCCGGGAGGAAGCTATTTTTGGAACACAGGAAATAGTACAGATTCAATAACAGTATGTCCAACAGTAACAACAACATATACAGTAACAGTAATTGATCAATATGGATGCACAGATATGAATTATGTAGTAGTAACAGTAAATCCTTCACCGGTTATTGATTTAGGACCGGATAGTATAAATCTTTGTCTTTATGATTCTGTAACATTAGATGCAACATGCACAGGATGTACTTATTTATGGTCAGATGGGACAACTGACTCAATATTAACAGTTCTTGGTTCAGTTATTGGTGTTGGTTCAACAGATATTTCTGTTACTGTTACCAATAGTTATGGCTGTCATACCGTTGATTCTGTTACTATTACTGTTAATCCTTTGCCTGTAGCATATTCAGGTGTAGATACATCTGTTTGTTATGGAAATTGTATAGGATTAGTTGCATCCGGCGGAGAAACTTATTCATGGAATACAGGAGAAGACACTGCTTCTATAACAGTATGTCCGATGAGTGATTCAACTTATACAGTAACAGCAACTGATGAATATGGATGTACAGATGCAGACGATATAATAGTAGCTGTAAATTCATTGCCGGGTGTTGATTTAGGACCGGATGATACAATTTGTTTTGACAGCCCTTATAATCCTGATTCTATAATATTGGATGCAACATGCCCGGGATGTACTTATTTCTGGATGGATGCAACAACAGATTCAGTATATTTAGTTATCGGATCAGTTGTTGGCTTAGGACCACATCTTTATTTTGTTATTGTTACAGATATTAACGGATGTCAAAACACTGATTCTGTTACTATTACAGTAATTGATGATTCAGGTATTGAAGATATGGTTAATAATGATATAGATATTAATGTATTTCCCAACCCTAACAATGGAACATTTTATGTTTCAATAGACGGATTAACAAATAATACTTTTGATTTAGTTATATTTAATGTAAATAAACAGGTTGTATTTAAAAAGAAATTAAAAAATAATTCAGGGAAATATAATAAACAGATAAATATATCTGATTTTTCTAAAGGAATATATTATCTAAAACTTGTTGATGGAAATAATACAAGAATAGAAAAAATTATTGTTCAATAAGAAATATCTGTATTTGTAAAAAGGAGGTAATTTTTTTATCTCCTTTTTTATTAGTTTAAAAATTAATAATATTAAGATGGAAAGTTTTGTTGTTTCTGCAAGGAAGTATAGGCCAAAAATTTTTGAGGAAGTTATCGGACAAAACTCTATTACAAGGACTTTAAAAAATGCTATAAAGAAAGACCATCTTGCTCAGGCATTTTTATTTTGTGGTCCCAGAGGTGTTGGCAAGACAACTTGTGCGAGAATATTAGCAAAGACAATAAACTGTGACCATATTACAGACAATATAGAACCATGTAATAAATGTGAGTCCTGTATTTCTTTTAATAATTCCACATCATTTAACATACATGAATTAGATGCTGCTTCAAGAAATTCTGTTGAGGGAATAAGAAATTTAATAGAACAGGTAAGAATACCGCCTCAGGTTGGTAAATATAAGGTCTATATCATTGACGAAGTTCATATGCTTTCTCAGCAAGCGTTTAATGCTTTTCTTAAGACCCTTGAAGAGCCGCCATCTTATGCTAAATTTATTCTTGCAACTACAGAAAAACATAGAATCATACCTACAATATTATCCCGATGTCAGATTTACGATTTTCATAGAATAAGTGTTGAAGATATTGCTAAACATTTGGAGTTTGTAGCCCAAAATGAGAATATAACAGTTGACTCAGATGCTCTTCATATTATAGCACAAAAATCCGATGGGTCTTTACGTGATGCTCTTTCAATATTTGATCAGATTGTAAGTTTTAAAGGTAATAACATAACATACGAAGATGTTATTGAAAATCTTAATATCCTTGATTATGATTATTATTTTAAAATGACTGATTTTATTCTTAAATGCGATATTCCTTCAACCTTACTTTTAATTAATGAAATTATTGATAATGGTTTTGACGGGCATCATTTTATAAATGGCTTTGGTGAACATTTGCGTAATTTATTAGTATGCAAAGATATTTCTACTATCAGGTTGCTTGAAGTAGGTAAAAATATCAGAAACAGATATAAGAAGCAATCTTCAGAATGTTCACAGGATTTTCTTTTTAAAGCTCTTGATATTAATAATAAATGTGATATCAATTATAAAGAGAGTAATAACAAACGTTTACATTTAGAGCTATCATTAATGCAAATGGCTTCTATTTTATCTGACAAAGATTCTTTACAATCTGAACAATATATTATTCCTTCCTTAAAAAAGAAAGAAATTGAAGAAGTTCCTGTTGCAAAAAAGAGTTATCAGAAAGAAGAAACAGCAATAGAACAAGATAAGACAAATGTTTCTGATAAAACAGATGTATCAAAAATCATCCCTTATAAAAAGGACTCTAAGACATTATCTATTAGAGAAGAGATGGATGATTATCTTCATAATAAAGATAAAGTTGCAGAAGAAAATATTAATACAGCTTGTGATGATTTTTCCCAAGATGAATTAGAAACAGTATGGAATAAATATACAGAATCTATATATAAAGATTTTCCTAATTTTTATAGCATATTGACCCAAGGAAAGCCCATATTAAAGGAAAATTATTTAATAGAGTTAACAATTGGTAATAAAGTTCAGGAAGAAGAATTAAACTCAAAAAAAGCAGATTTGTTAGAATTTATAAGAGAGAAATTAAATAATTATAAAATTCAAATGCAAATTGTTATAACAGAGAATAAAGGAGAGCCAATACCATATAGTCCTATTGATAAATATAAAAAAATGGCAGAAAAAAATCCTGACATTAAAAAATTTAAAGAAAAATTAAATCTTGAAATAGAGTTTTAGAGATTGTCAAAATATTTAGGGTCCAGATTAAATTCTTCTATTACATAGTTTTTATTTATCAGCAGGCACGCATTTAACAGTAATTGATTTGGAAACAATGTTAGTTCCATCAGTTACAGTAAAAAGTATATTTTCTGAGCCGTTCCAGTGTTTTATCTTTTCATTTTCTGTTTCAATTTTTTGAAGTGATTTATTTGCTTTATTATATGATTTTACTATTTTTTTAAAACTTTTTTCCCTCTCTTTAATTTTGTAATATTTTTGTCGTCGCGTTTGAAATTTTTTTACGTGCTCAAGAAAATCTTTTGCATACTTTGCGTTTGAAAATGTAATTTCCCAGCCATTTTGTTGAATATTGATAATATCATTTTTTGACCACATAAGCATAAGCTCGTCTATTGTATTATCTTTATCTGATATATATTTTGAAAAGTCATAAGTTTTTGTCTCTCCTTGTTTAAAAGAAAAATTATCAGGAAAATTAATAACAGGAGTAGCTGAAAGTTTGTCATTTGATGTGGTATTATAGCAATAAGCACCTATATCATTACAAGTATTATCAGGGTCAGAAGTGTTGACGGTACCGGCTGAATTGATACAGGGAGATTTTTTTTGTAAATGGAAGTTTGCTATAGATTCATCAACAAATAACGGGTCTGCAAAAATATTATTTTTTCCGAGCAGAGTATCAGTATTAGATAGCGAATAAGAAACAGAAAGTGTTGAATATTTATCACAGAAATAAGTATGTTTTAATGAATTTGCCATAATTGTATTTGTTACTTCTGTTTTACCTCCGAATATACCACCGACAAATTTTGATTTTACTGATTCAGATGTAACAGAAATGCCGTTTTTATAAAAAGTATTATGGTCAATAAGTGTATAAGAACCATCTTTTACCGAAATACCTATACCACAGTTTATAATAAGATTTCCTTTAACTATGACATTAGACATTTCTCCTATTGAAATTCCTTTGTCAGGAGCATTATAAATAATATTGTTCTGAATTAAACAGGATGAACCACTTATATCAATAGCGTCAAGCAAGTTTGACCATAAGTCATTTCCGTGAACAACATAAAATCTGTTATTTCTGATTATCCCATTTTTGACAAAATCAAAAGACAGTTCGCCTCTGCCATATATATCACAATTTTCAATTAATACTGATTCTGCTGCTGAGATACTCATATTTTGCATGTGTTTGAGATTCCTAATCTTGGTATTTTCTCTTATTTTATTATTAACAGTTTCTTGGTTAACAATAAAATTTCCATTTTTGTCTTTAATGTCAGAAAATGAGCTGTTTTTAATAACAATATTTCCGCCATAAGTACTCATAACTATCATCATATTAGCTTCTACTTTAACATTATCAAATGTAATATTAGAATTATAAGACGAAATCATAGCTCTTGCAATAACGATTTCATCTTTAGATGGAAAGATTTCTATGGGAGTCCATTCACAAAAAGTTCCTTTAATTCTTACATAAGACAGATTAGCTGTTGCATCCCAGAAACTTAATCCAAGCCAGTAAGTTCCGTTTGTTTTTTGTTTTATATAAATTGGTTTATTTCTAGTACCATTCATTTGTAAGTTACCATAAACAAAAATTTTGCAAGAATCAGCCATTTGTATTTCCACGCCAGATTCAACCGTTAAAGTTACGTTATCACAGACAGTAACATTATTATTAGCTATATAAGGAGAATATTTTTCAGTTAATATTGTATTTTTTAATATTTTTTCAGGTAATATGTTTTTGAAAGTATCATTTGTTAATTTTTCAGATGTTTCGGGTTCAAACACAGCGGTTATTGTTAAAGTATCAGATGTTAAAGTTATTGAAGCAGGATTAGTATTGGTTTTTGATATTCCTTTCCATCCAACAAATTTATAGCCATTTCCGGGAATTGCCTGTAATTTGATAGGTATATCCTTAAAATAAACTCCTGTAAAATTATGTGGTATTTCCATATCATTAATTTCTATTTTGCCGACATGTAACTTATTTATATTGATTTTAAGTTTGGTTGTTCCGCTTAGGTTAAATCTATCTATTATGTTTTGACAAGCATAAACCGGAGGGCTAAATGAATTGAAATTTTGTGTTTTTATTGCTAAGCCCCATTTTAAAACATGCCTGGGTAATTCCAATTCAAGATTGATTTTAAAGAGACAAGTTATAAATATTACATTTGGGAATGTAAAAGTGAGGTTAAGGTGGTCTTCAAAGTGTTTAATAAATTCGTTTTTAAATTCAGGGTTTTCTAATAGTTTTTGAAATAAAGGTTCATAATATAAAGTCATTTCTAATAAAGAATCGTTTGAAGGATTATAAAAATCTATGTTCAGGTCATGTATCAGCCATCTCCACTTTCCATCAGATGTTTTTGGTCTCCAGCATTTTATACTTTGATTATATTTTCCAATATTACCTGTAAAGATTTCTGCAATTATATAATCTATAAAATTATCCATATCCATAAGTGTTTTGACATAATTATAATTCTTTGACAAACTTATATCATTATCATTAATAAAATTTAGCATTTCATTGTAATGATTTGCATCTCCATATAAGACATTTATTGTTTTGTTATAATTTTTTAATGTGTCTTTATTTTCTCGTGTAATAGACAGCATATCTATATCATCTATATTATAATTTGCAGAAAAATAATCTTTATTATAGTCCTCTTCTATACTGTAAATACCAAAATATTTTCCATTCAGAAATAAAATAACAGGTCTGTATCCCTGAAAATCAATATTCATTTTATCTTTAAATGTTTGTCTCATTACATGAGAAAATATAAATGAACGTTCATTAAAACTATGTAAAACCAAAGATTTGAATTTTGTGATATGTTTCTCAGGAAATATTTGATGATTAATATATTTTGCACTATCATTTGTTTGTTTTATGAAAATATTGAATGGTTTTTGAGGAAAAGACAAATCTGTTGTTCCAAAAAGTTTAATATCAGCATTAACACTAAAGGCGAGTTTAGAATTAGCATCATTTTCAAAAAATTCAATATAAACAGGCCGTTTCCAATCTTTTTGTTTTTCTATGTCATTATCAACATACATACTGGTTTCATCATCCCACAAGTTATCAGGATTTGTTGATATTGATATTACAGGCAAATTAAGGTCTTCGTTAATAAAATATGTATGCGTGATTACTTTGCCTGTAATATCTTTATCAAAAGTTTTCGCTCTTATCACTATTGTTGAATCAATGGATATAGGAGAATTATATTTAATGGAATTACTATTTGGGATAGAGCCGTCAGTAGTATATCGTATAACTGCTGTAGAGGAATTTGCAGAAAGAGTTATAACCTGCTTTCCTTTATAAAAGCCGCCTTGTTTTGAAAAAAGAGGTCTTTCTGCAATATTTGTATTAATTTGCCCAAAGGAACTGAAATTAAAAGTTAAGCAAATTAGTAAAATAAATAGAGTATGTCTTTTTGTTTTCATAATGGTTATAGTATTTTTTTTTAAAAGGTAAATAAACTAAAATTTTTTATCAATCAGGCAACTGCCTGACAATCTTTTTAATTATATTTTCTGCATTGATTTCTATTAAATTGATTGTGTCGGCATTAAGTTCATTTATTAGTTCAGAAGAGAAGATATTTTCATATTTATCTAAAATTTGTTTTTGTTTTTCTGTATTTGTAAATTCCGTGTCTTTAATTTTTATTTTAAAACTATGAAATAAAGCAATATCCTGTTTGTTGTCTTTTACTGTGGAACATGTCATATACAAAGAGTTTTTTAATGCTATACAAAATGAATTTAATTTTGATTCTTTGTTTTCAAAATATTTTAAATTAAGGACATCAATATATTTGAATAGTTTTTTTAGTTTATCAAACTGACTTATTGTTTCAAATTTTGTTTGATTAAAAATCCAATAGTCATTATTATGAGTGTAATATTTTTCAAATATGTTTATAGCATCTTGTGCAGATTTTACACCTTTGATACCACAATCACATTCCGGATGTAATTTTTCGTATTCCCTTAATTGTATTTTTATGCTATTAAAATCTTCATTTGATAACATACAAGGAATACCGTGAAATAACAACACTCCTTTCCCATTATTTTTAATTTCCATTTTATTTGCAACAATATTAGCACCATTTCTTAAAGTTAATCCGCTTGGTGAGTTTTTTATTGTATTTTTTACTAATATCCCTTTTGACTGATTAGACATTAAAATGCCATTATCTGCTATACTGGAAATATTATTTTTGATAATATAAGCTATGCCTTTACTATCTATATCAATACCATCATCACAGGCATTGGTTATATTGTTATTAAGAACTATTATTTTTGAATTATCTGTATCAATTCCATCGTCAGCAACTGCATCAATAGTGTTTGAAGCTATTAAGCCCACAAAGTCCCTTGTCCATATACCATCAGCGCATGTTTGATTTGTTGTTCTATGTCCTTTTATAATATTATTATATAAGATGCCAACAACACTATCGGTACTATTTATTGCCTTATGCATTGTCTTATCATCAAAAATATTATTATCTATCACTTCATAAGATTTTTTTGTGAGCACTCCTCCAATCTCAAAAATATTTTCAAATTTAGAATAGCTTACCCGTATAGATGTATTATATGCCTGTATTGTAGCTTTCCATCTGTTACCGCGTTTAAATGGTTTGCCTGTTGCAGTATTTTTAAAGATACAATATTCAAAAATGTTTCCTTTTTTTATTTTCTCTAAAAATAATGTTTCTTTTTCTTTATCTCCATCTTTTATCCATTTCCAGTATTCATTTATATTTGGAGCAGCATCAGAGCCAATAATTTTAATTCCCTGCCAAAAAATAGTATCATTGTTTCCTTCAAAAATAATTGGCTTTTCTTTTGTGCCTTTTGCAATAATTTTTCCATTAATAATAATTTTGACATTATCTCCCATTTTCAGATTACTACCCGGATAAATTATTAGAGTGCTTTTTTTTGGAACTGTAAAATCTGTTTGAAAAGATGCTTTTCCTTTAATGGTTATATCTTGAGAATAAGCCGATAAACTTATTATAAAAAAAGCAAATACCAGTATTGTAATTTTTTTATAATTCATATTTTTTTAAAGATTAATGTTTTTTAAGGATAGTTTTATCAACAGGATGAAATTTAATCTATAATAGAATAATTATTAACATGGGATTTTACTAATACTTATACCAATTATTTTATCAAGTTAAAATTAAAAATGATTACCTTACTAATGTTACGTGTCCAATAAACTTATAAGGATTACCATTTATATCTTCAACTAATATAAGCCAGGAGTAAACACCTTCCTGAGCGAGAGACCCTCTTACTTTACCATCCCAAGGTTTTTCTATATCTTTGGTTTCATAAATTTTTTCTCCCCAACGGTTATAAATATACATTTCAAAAAAATTATTGTTTATTCCAATACCTTTGGGTATGAAACAGTCATTTAAGCCATCGCCATCAGGAGTAAAAGCATTAGGCACATAAAAAGAAAAATCCTGTTTGATAATCACATCATTACATACAGAGTCAATACATCCATGTTCGCTTATTACGGTTAGCCATACAGTATATGTTCCTGTATCTGAATATGTATGATAAGGAGATTGAAGTGAAGAATTGTTATTAAGACCTGAATTGGGGTCATCAAAATCCCAGCTCCAATAACTGGCATCTATTGATTGATCAAGAAATGAAATAATAGGATTATCAATATCACTGCCAATTTTAGGATTTGGATAAAAGCTTGCAACAGGATTTTGATATACTGTTATCATATCCTGATAAGTGTAAATACCATCACAGCCATCAATTGTGGTTACAGAAAGAGTAATATCATAAGTTCCTGCATCATTAAACAGATGTGAAGGATTTTGTGCTGTGGATGTATTATCAGAACCGGAGTTTGGGTCACCGAAATTCCACAGATAATTCTGAATATTAGGAGTTGTGCTGTCTGAAAAATTTATTAAAAGTGGCTCACAACCATCAACGATATTAGCAGAAAAACTTATATTTGGTGCAGCATAGATAGATATTGCTATATCATCGGTATCTGTGCATCCATGTGCATCTATTACTGTTAATGAATAAGTTATATTATTTGTTGGATTAGCTGTTGGATTAGAAGACATAACAGAACTTAATCCTGTAGAAGGACTCCATGTATATATATAAGACGGTGTGCCTCCACTTGCTGTCGGACTTCCTCCTATTAATAAATTATCTCCTTCACAGATACTTTGGTCTGTTCCTGCATTTGCTGTAGGATTAGGATTAACTATTACTGTTATATCATCAGTATTTGTGCATCCACTTGCATCTGTTACGGTTAAGATATAGGTTGTAGTTATTACAGGACTTACTGTTATTGAATCTGTCATATCACTTGTACTCCAGTTATAGTTATATGTCGGAGTTCCTCCTGTTGCTGAGCCAATTAATGTTGCAGATGAACCAATACATATTGACTGGTCTCCTCCTGCATTAGCAACAGGGCTAGGATTAATTGTTACTGTTATGTCGTCAGTATCTGTACATCCGTTTGCGTCTGTTACAATTACTATATAAGTCATGGCACCTGTTGGATTGGCTGTTGGATTGGCAATACTAGTTGAGTTTAGTCCTGTAGCAGGACTCCATGAGTATGTATAAGAAGGCAATCCGCCGTTTGCTGTTGGGTTACCACCTATTACTATATTACTACCACCACACACAGTTTGATCTGCTCCCGCATCTGCAACAGGATTTGGGCTAACTGTTACTATAACATCATCTGCTGCAGAGCATCCATTACTGGTTACTGTTACTGTATATGTCGTTGTTATTGTTGGATTGGCAGTTGGATTAGCAATTGTAGTTGAATTTAGTCCTGTAGCAGGACTCCATGAATATAAATATGTAGGACCAGAACCGCTTGCTGTAGGATTTCCTCCTATTGTTACATTGCTTCCTCCACAAGTAGATTGATTTTGTCCTGCATCAACTATTGGTATTGGATGAACAGTAACAACAACAGATTCCTGGTCGCTATATGTTCCATCAGATAGAGTAACCGTATAAGTTGTAGTTACGCTAGGATAAACTGTTGGTGGGTTAAATACAAGAGGTCCGTGAGACCATATTACTGTTTGTGTTAGCGGAGGGCAAAAAATTTGAACATTATCTAAGCCCCAGTGATCATAATCATTACCACTTGTATTAGATTGCCACCATCTGAATTTTGTACTTGATGTTGAAGCTGCAGGAGGTATATCTTCACAATAGTTGTTCCAGTTAAGATATTGTGGGCTATGACCGCCAACAGGATCCCAGTAATTAATATCTGTCCAAGTTGAACCTCCGTTTGTTGAATATTGAAGATGAACACCTTCTGCTGTTAAATCAGGACCTTCGCATGGTGAAGACCCTGCTTGCTCTGCATACTTCATATCAAAACAAATTCTACAGGCACCTGAGGATACATCAAAAGCAATAGTTGTTACTTGTCGTGGAAAGTTTGTAGCCGGACCTATCCATAAATATGTAGTTCCATCGCATGATGGCGGACAAGGATTATTAAACATAGGACTCGCATTAGAACTCCAGCCAGAGCCAATAGTGCCATCATTAAAGTCATTATCCATTAAATAATCTGTGCAAGTTCCTGAAGATGTAAGAGTAACAGGATCACCTATACAAATATCAGTAGGATTAGCATTTGCTGTAATATCACACTGGGCTAATATTTTAATGCTTGTAAATCCTGATAAAAATACAATAACAGAAATTATAAACAAAAAATATTCAGTTCGTTGAATATAAAAAAATAGTTTTTTCATTTTTTTATATATGAATAAAAAGGACAAATATAATAATTTTTTTTATATAATCAAATAAATAAAATGTTTATTGTGTAAAAATATAATTTTAAATTTATGATTTTTTACTCCTTTCTTTTATCTTAAAACCGAAATTAATGTTTTATTACCATTAGTTTTTTAGTAATTACATTATAATCTGTGGTTAATACACAATAGTAAACGCCTGCTTTAAGATTAGAAGCATTAAAAGTTATTGTATATGTTCCCTGTTCTTTTTTTGTTTTATTTAACAAGATATTTTTTTCTTCACCCAGCAAGTTATAAATTTTTATTGTAACAGACGATGGTTTTGTTAATGTATAA
>Ga0265594_1000406_pt1 | contig 36209 bp, 33 predicted proteins | sample saktaG_11_FD_190147 | JGI IMG/M metagenome (GOLD analysis project Ga0265594, IMG submission 190147) | Saline water microbial communities from Sakinaw Lake, British Columbia, Canada - sak_2011_5_24_80m | ecosystem: Environmental > Aquatic > Non-marine Saline and Alkaline > Saline ... | reverse complement strand
TTGAGGGTATTCAAAAACAATAGGGAACGAAGGAGCGATCATCGCCATTAATTTTTCTTTTTTATCCAGACAGGTGAGAAGTCCTTTGACTTCCGGACTTAATTGTTCCATTTATTGTTTAAAAATCTTAAAGATAACCACGCTAAAAAACCGCCCAAAACAGCTGTTATAAACTGGTTGATTCCCATCGTGGTTAAAAAAAGCCTAGGCAAAACATTAAAATTAAAAAGGAGAAAAGTAAAAGAAAAAAGCAACAAACATTTGGCCAAAGCCGAAATAAAAACAGCCAAAGGAAATTTGATCAAATCTAAAAACTTACTAAAAACAAAAATTAAAGTTAAATTACCTAACCAGATAAGTGGTAAAAGATAAACCAAAAATATCGTTAAAGGGCCAAAAATCAAACCTCTTGATAGAACCGCCAGGCTAGGTAAAAAAATCACTGGCCAAAAAGTTTTTTTCGGTAAAAGTAAAACCGATAAAAATAAAAAGGAATTAACTAAAGTTCCAGTCAAAAATTGATAATGTCCTAGAGAAAAAGGAATAGTAAAAGCAGCCAAAGATAAAAGAACAAAAATTCTTGTTTGCAAAACGGCTGGCAAAGACAATACTGCTAGTTTATTCTTCATTATTTATTTAAAAGATTGAGAAATTAAAATTGAGAATAATAATTTATTTATCTTCACTATTTTAATAGTATCATAGACCCAAAATGAAACAAAAAACTTTATCCATATTTAGGATAGCAACATTTTTTATATTTTTTATTGCTTCCACATGGACAGGGGTCATTACGACCTGGTCTTTCAGAGGAAGGAGTTGAGACTGAAGTTCTGGCTGTAATTGTTGCTGTTTGACTAGTAGCTCCGAGCGGTTTTAACCCCATATGGTCCTGCTGGTCAACATTGGTTTGTATGTTTTGAGGAATAACACTTGGCTGCTTAGCCACCTGTACCCTAAAAATTCTTTTGACAATTTCATTGTCAATCATCCCCATTAAACTTTCAAAACCGATAAAAGCTTCTTTCTTGTATTCAACTAAAGGATCTTGCTGGCCATAACCCCTCAAGCCAATACCCTCTCTTAAATTCTCCATGGCATCTAAATGATCAATCCATAAACGATCAATCGACTGTAAAAAAACAAACTTTTCTATTTCCTTGGTCAAATCCTGGCCAACTTGTTTTTCTCGAGAATTATAAGCCTCTTTAGCTAATTTATCCAAAAAAGAGACCACCGGCTCAGTATCTTTAAACTCTGTTAACTTTTGTTTAAGACCAGCCTGAGAGTTGCCATCTAAAGGCACTATCTCACAAAAACCGATTACTATTTGTTGATGATCAAAAGAACCATCTTCCGAAATATGAAGACTGACTAAATTTTGAAGATTATTATTAATTTTATCCTGTATTTCCTGTTTAAACTGTTCATCTTTTTTCTCAGCCGCCGTTAATATTTTCTGTCTTTTGGTATAAATAATCTCCCTCTGTTTGTTCATGACATCATCATATTCAACCACTCTTTTACGCATATCAAAGTTGAAGCCTTCGACTTTAACCTGAGATTGGTGAATGGCTTTGGTGACCATTGCATGCTCAATTGGCTGATTTTCTGGGATCCTCAGTATCGTCATCAATTTACCAACCTGCTCACCACCAAAAAGCCTCATAATATCATCATCTAGGGAAACAAAAAAACGGGAAGATCCTGGATCACCCTGACGACCGGCTCGACCCCTTAACTGATTATCAATTCTTCTTGATTCATGATGTTCAGTTCCAACCACATGCAAACCACCAAGTTTAACCACCTCATCATGTTCCTTTTGCCAAACATCTTTCTTTTTACCTTCTTTAGAACCACCCAGAATAATATCAACACCTCGACCCGCCATATTAGTTGCCACTGTCACTGCTTTCTTATGACCAGCTTCAGCAATAATTTTGGCCTCTTTTTCATGAGATTTGGCGTTTAAAACATTATGAGGAATTCCCTTTCTCTCCAAAAACTTAGCAATAATTTCATTACGCTCAATAGAAGTCGTCCCAATTAAAACCGGTTGGCCTTTTTGAAAACATTCCTCAACTTCCTGAACTACCGCCGTGTATTTGGCCTTAGGTGTTTTATAAACAATATCGGCTTGATCATCCCTAATCATCGGCAAATTAGTGGGAATAATAATGGTATCCAAACCATAAATTTTTCTAAATTCTTCCGCCTCAGTGGCCGCTGTTCCCGTCATCCCGGCTAATTTTTCATACATTCTAAAATAGTTTTGGAAAGAAATGGTCGCCAAAGTTATTGATTCCTGCTGGATAGTGACACTTTCTTTAGCTTCTACTGCCTGATGTAAACCGTCTGACCAACGCCTACCTGGCATTAAACGGCCGGTAAACTCGTCAACAATAATAACCTGATTTTCTTTAACGACATAATCGCGATCACATAAAAATAAAGTTCTGGCTTTAAGGGCATTTTCAATATGATGTAAGGTGTCAAAATCTTTTTCGTAAAGATTATCCACCCCTAAAATCTTTTCAACCTTAATGATTCCATGATCAGTTAAGTTAGCTGTTTTTAATTTTTCATCAATCGTATAATCAGTGTCGGCTGATAAATTGCCGATAAGATTGGCAAATTCATAATATTTTTTAGTCGGTTCGGTATCCGGGGCCGAAATAATCAAGGGGGTTCTGGCTTCATCAATTAAGATAGAATCAACTTCGTCAACGATGGCAAAAGCGTGTGAACGCTGGACTTGATCTTCTAACTTCTGAGCCATGTTATCACGTAGATAATCAAAACCAAATTCATTATTAGTTCCGTAAGTAACATCAGCCTGATAAGCTTCTTTTCTTTCAACCGGCTTCAAATGACGCAAACGTTCATCTTCCTGCCCTTTTTCCTGATACTTTTTATCAAATAAAAAAGCCTGTTCATGAACGATACAACCTAAACTTAAACCAGCAAAATCCAAAGCTTCTCCATACCAACCGGTATCACGACGGGCTAAATAATCATTAACTGTCACCACATGAACTCCTCTACCCGACAAACCATTTAAATAGGCGGCAATCGTCGATGATAAAGTTTTACCCTCACCGGTTCGTTGTTCCGCTACTCTTCCTTGATGAAGAGTAATCGCTGACATTAGTTGAACGTCAAAAGCTCGTTCACCGACAGTTCGGTAAATCGCTTCTCTGGCCAAAGCCATAGCCTCCGGCAAAAGATCATCCAAAGATTCTCCTTTAACAACTCTCTGTTTAAAAGACTCAGTTTTTTTAGAAAATTGAGAGTCTTTAAGCTTTTTCATCTGTGGCTCTAAATCATTAATTTTAGACACCAAAGGAGTTAACTTTTTAAGTTCTTTATTATTGAAATCAATTAATTTATTTAAGAGATTGAGCATCGTTTAATTTTAACACAGGAAGGTGTTTTAGCTAAGAGTTAGCAGCATCGTAAAAGCAACTTCTTTTCCGGAAGGAATTAATAACTGCTGATCTTTCTTTAGAAAACCACCAAGATCTGTAACCCATGGTTCAAAACAAATATAACTATCACCCTCATTGTCTAATTTATCTGTCCAAACAGCTAATTTTGATTGCTTTCTTTCAAAAGCATCTTCATATTCTATCTTTAAATTTCCCACTTCAGGAATAGAAACTTTTAAATCTTTTAAAGGAAAAAACAAAGTTTCTGTTAATTTATAATTTTCAGGGTTAAAATCTTTTATGTTTGTCTCTATATCTTTAAACCTATCTTCAGGAACTCTAAAATAAGGATGGAATCCTGGAGCCACCGGCATATCTTTATTATCATTATTTAAAACATTTAATTTATAAAATAAAGAATTCTCTTTTAAGGAAACTTCTAAATTAATTTCAAAATTATAAGGAAATATTTCTTTAGTTTTATCATTAGCCTCTAATTTTAATAAAACCTTTGAGGATACCAACTCATCACCAGTAGAAACTTCCTCCCATTTCATATCCCTAGCAAAACCATGCTGAAGATAATCTTTTAAAAACCCTGCCCAAGGGAACAAAATGGGAATCCCACCCCTTCTTTTTTCTTGCCCATTAATTTTTATCATCCCGTCAGGGTAAAAAATATCTTTACCCCCAACCTTGAAGGCAGTGACGTAAGCTCCGTCAAGAGAAACAAAAGCTTGAGTATCCCCATAGCGCAATTCTATATCTTGATTGTTATTTTCTTGAGAAGGAAGTTTCTCTACCATAATTATTTTTTAGGGCAGATTTTTTTAAAACCAGTATATTTTTGAAGAACTTTAGGAACTAAAACACAACCGTCTTTTTGTTGGTAATTTTCTAAGATAGCTAAAATCGGTCGTTCTGAAAAAGCAGTGCCGTTTAACATATGGACAAACTTCAACTGACCATCTTTATCTTTAAACTTAATATTTAATCTTCGGGCCTGAAAATCAGTACAAGTACTGGTTGAATGAGTTTCACGATATTTTTTTTCTGATGGAAACCAAGCTTCAATATCATATTTTCTAGCCGCTGGATCACCCAAATCACCGCTGCACATTTTTACTACCTGATATGGTAATTCCAATTTCTGCATTAATTTTTCTTCTAAAAATAAAAAATATTCATGTTCTTTATCAGAATCTTCAGGCTTAGTAAAAGAGAACATTTCCACTTTATTAAACTGATGGACTCTTAAAATCCCTTTGGTATCTTTGCCATAACTACCAGCTTCTCTTCTGAAACAAGCTGAAAAGGCAACATAGCGTTTAGGCAATTCTTTTTCTGATAGAACTTCATCTTTATGCATTGGCCCAATTGACTGTTCGGCCGTGCCCACTAAAATTAAATTATCTTTTTCTAAAAGATATATGTTCTCAGCTCCCTGATGATCCAAATAACCCATGGCTTTCATCGAATCTATAGATATCATGGCTGGTGGTAAAACCGGGATAAAACCTTCTTTAATTAAAGTTTCAAAAGCCAAATTGATCAAAGCCATTTCCAATACAACAGCTTCATTTTTCAAATAGCCAAATCTTGATCCGGAAACCTTAGCCGCTCTTTTGGTATCAATTAAATCTAAAGATTCACCTAATTCATTATGGGACTTCGGTTTGAAGCTAAATTGAGTAACTTTTCCCCACTCTTTAATTTGTTTATTCTCTGATTCGTCTTTACTAATAGCTACATCTTTGGCTGGAAGATTAGGAATTTGATGTAAAAGATTACTCAACTCCTCTTCCACCGATTTTAAATCCGGTTCTAAACGCTTCAAAGTTTCCTTTATCTTCTTACCTTTTTCAATATCTTGAGCAGTTAATTTGTTCTTTTCTGCTCTTAATTTTTCAATATCACCAATCAGCTGTCGACGAGTTTCATCAACCTTCAAAACACGATCAACAACTTCAGGGTTATAGTTTTTAGCCTTAACCCCTTTCTTAACTAAATCTTTATTGTCTTTAATAAAGTTTAAATCTAACATAATATCTTTTTATTTTAACACCTCTTCTAATCTTTTGGTAACAAACTCCTTATCCTGAGATAATAACAACCAGGCCGCTTTAGGTCCAAAGGCTTTATTAATAAAAATAAGATAAATCGATTCAAAGGCTTCTGAAAAAGAAATTTCCTGCTTTTTTGCTTCCTCATAAAGCTCAAATTGCAAATCTTTCGGTTGCCAATTTTTCATTTTAATTAAAGAAAGAACTCTTTCTAAATATTTCCTTTGTTTTAAAGTCAACTTTTCGGCTGCTTTTGGAACTTTCTTGCTTATTCGGTATATTACTTCCTCTGGAGCGTAATTTTCAAGCCAAATCTTGGCATATTTAATCCTTTCTTCAAGAATTTTTTCCTCTTTAGAATTCAACTTCTTACCTTTTTCTTGTTCAAATTGATTTTTAATATTTATATTGGGGATTTGAATAAAGGTTGCTATTGAACGAAAACGAGGTAAAAAAATTTCTTTTTCAAAATCTTTATTAACCTGAGACAGTTCAAAAATACGACCTAAATCGTTTTCACCACCATGTTGCCAAAATTCCTTAGCACAACGATCATACTCATCAAAAAGATTAGCAATTGCATAACCACTTGGATCAAAATTAATGGCCTTTTTATAATGAGTCCTCGTCATTAAAAAACGTAAAATTTCCGGAGAAACAACCTTAGCCACTTCAGAAGCGGAAGAACCTAAACCCTTAGAAGAACTCATTTTTTTACCACCAATCAAAAAGAATTCGTAACCAAATCCTAATGGCGGTTTAATTTTAAAAACATCCTGACATAAAGCAACAGCCATATCCCTGGAACCTCCAGCAGAAAAATGGTCTTTACCAGCTGTTTCAATGGTTACCCCAATAGCCTTCCAATGAGCTGGCCAGTCAACTTTCCATAAAAGTTTCCCGTTACCACCAAATGGAGAAATTCTTCCCTTATGACCACAACCTTTTGCCCAGGAAACAAGATTAGGCAAACATTCAAAACCAACTGTTTTGTTATCCCAATCAAAAGCTTCAGTTGTTCCTACTTTCCCGCATTGAGGACAAATCACTTGAAAAGGAAGCCAACCTTTTCTCTTTTTAGGATAGCCGGCTACTTCTTGATAAATCTTTAAAATTTTAACAGACTGATCAAGAACTTCTTTTATAATCGGATCCATTTTACCGCTTTTATATAATTCAGAAGACCAAATAATCAACGGTTTTGCCCCTAAAGAATTAAAAACTTCAATAAATTCTTGAGCAAAATGACGGGCAAAATTAGAAGAGCCCTTAGTTGGAGAAGGAATCATAAAAAGAGGTTTGCCAATATGAGGTAATAATTTTTTCTCGGATAAATAAACTGGGATTTTATTCATAGGGTCAAAATCATTAATAACATAAGAATAAGTTGTTTTTACCCCAATATTTTTAAGAGCAAGATAAATTAAATCATGAACAATCACTCCTCTCAAGGCGCCAACATGAACATTTCCCGAAGGAGTTTTCATATCATCAACCCATTCAAAAGGGAGTTTTCTTTCTTTTATTTTTTTAGCAAAGCTATCTGCCCAATACATACAAATCCCTAATAAAGTATAACATAAAGATAGCTGAATCTTTGAGAAGAACTAATCAATTTTAGTAACTGTGTAAACGATTTTACCAGCCGGAGCATCAAATTCTACTTTTTCGCCCAATTTTCTACCTAAAAGAGATTGACCTAGTGGAGATTGATGGGAAATTTTCGCCTCAGCTGGATTAGCTTCCCACTCGCCAACTAAATGAAAAATTCTCTCACCTTTATCTGATTTAACAGTTACTTTACAGCCTAATTTGATTTCCTGACAATTATCGTGACCGTCATCAATAATTAAAACATTATTAATAATCTTCTCCAATTCATCAATTCGCCCATCGACAAAAGACAGCTCTTGTCTAGCCTGAGGATCTTCACTTTCCTCAGAAAGATCACCAATTTTTCGAGAATTAACTAATCTCTCGATAACTGTAGGTCTTTTTTCTTTGACAAGCCGTTCGTATTCTTTTTTAAGCTCCTCTAAGCCTAAACTGGTTAGAGGGATTTTTTTATTAATGATAGTATTACTCATAAGTCAAAAATTAATCGGGAAAATAATAAGCTTTCAGAAATGGTACTCCTTATTAAAAGGTCTGTCAAGATATTAGAAATTTAGCTTTAAAAGAGGTATAATATGAAAAGATTTGGCCCCATCGTCTAGAGGCCTAGGACACCAGGTTCTCATCCTGGCAACTCCGGTTCAAATCCGGATGGGGTCACGAAGAAATTGACTTTTTATAGTCTTAATTATATAGTTCACCTATGGTGGAGACTGCTTCTAAAGACGTTAAGTTCTTTGTTGAAAAACATCCAGAATCATTAGATAAACCAAGACCAGAAGTCTTAAAAGAACTTCTAAACAATGAAGTTTGTGACTTTCTAAATAGTAGAAAATGGGGTGTCTCTCTAGCTACAATTCAACTTGGTGAAACAACTGCCAAAGTTATTCAAGATATAAATAAAAACTATCCCCAATTACCTTTTACTATGTGGTTAGTTTTACCCGATAGACAAGGTTATTGGACTAATGAATCAAATATTAACGAAACTAAATCTCTTGTTAAAAATGTAGAAAACTGGGTGAACCAATATGAATTAAACATTGCCGGATTTGGTTTTGACATAGAACCGCCAATAAATTTCATCCGGGAAACAAATAAAAGCCCACTTCATTTGGCTTTAAATGCTATAAAAAGAGATTTTTCTTTAAGAACAACTCATAAGTTTCAAAAAGAAAACTTTCGTCAAGAACTAGACGATTTAATTAGTGATGTTAAACATAATGGAATACCAACAGAAGCTTATGTTCATCCTTGGATAACAGGAAAGCTTTTTAATATTGCTCCTAAAACTAACGCCGATTATAATTTTGTCATGGTTTACAGTTCCCTTTTCAAAAATCCGTTAGGCCAGGCTATCCCTAAACATTTTCTAGATAAGGATAACGAAAAACAATTCCCCGCCATTGGTAATTTTACCCATGATATGAAAAAACATGACGGCAGAAAGCTTGTCCCAAATGATGAAAAATCAATCACCGGTTTAAAAGAACTCGAAAGAGACATTACTAATCTAGCTCAGAAAAGTCAAAAAGACGGAAGAAATTATCTTGAAAGATTTAGAGTTTTTGCCTTAACCGGAAAACCTATTATAGAGGCAACAAACAGCGCTTTGGAAAAGATTAAAGTTGCAAGCTCAAACTTCTAATACTAAAGGTGATCTTTTAATAGTCTGAACTTCTTCAGAAAAGTTCGAAATAAGCACGGAGTGGGTCACTGAGAAAATAGACATGAAAAAAGCGTCATGAAATATTTAGGTTAAAAAGGTTGTGCAACCAACGCGTTTTGCTAATTGCACAACCCTTAAATTTTTTTAAATATTATATGACGCCGATTCAAAAAGATTCAACAATGTAAGATTTTTTACATTTCGGACATAACCTTGAATCAGTAGATTCAAAATGAAGACTAATGTTACAGTCAGGGCAAATGTCAAAAAACCTCAATCTTATTCCTTTGCATTTAAATATTTTGATGGCTAATCTAAATATCCCAACACATATTACCAAGATAATAAGAACCGGTGACCACAAAGGTAAAGAGATAATTATACAAAATGTTATTCCTATATTTATCCAAACCCCATTGTCCTTCATCTTTTGGAAAAACAATTTTAACAAGCACCATTTCTTCTTCATCCATGATAAAAAAGAGTTAGGTCGATATTCCTTATTAAGGTCTATCAAACTTTTTTCTTTTTTTTGAGATGAACCATCTCCAAATTCAGCATCGCCATCACTATCAATTAATTCGCTAAAAGTAATCCCAAACACTTCCACCACCTTCCTTAAGTTAAATTTTTTTTCACAAAATTAATCCAGATTAAAGACCAGTACATCCAACTTTCCCACACTCATGACATTTATATTTGCCGTTACCTTGAGGTTCCATATGGATATCGCAACAAATGTAGCGATATTTTAGATTGAACCATCTTCTGAACTTTTGCCACCAAGTTTCATTACCACTCATTTTTTTCCACCTTCCTTAAATTAAAATATTAAAATTTGAAAGAACAAAAACTAAAAAATATATGTAAAAGCAAATCGTCAGAATTTTCTCACAAAATTAAGAAAACCTTACTAAATTTACTAAGTGAGTGAAATATAATATAAAAAGAAGCTAAAGTCAAGCCTATAGGATGATATTATGGTTATTTATCCCCTAAACCTCTTTAAAAAAGTTCGAAATAAGAAAAAGACATAAAAAAAGGTTTTTAATAATTTAATTAGTAAAATTGACGAAAGGTGTTAGAATTTAAACAGGATGAGTGGAATCTTTGGTATCGTTTCTCGCAAAGACTGTCGACAGACTCTTTTTTATGGGACTGACTATCATTCTCATTTAGGAACCAAGAAAGCAGGTTTGGCAGTTTTTAATCACCGCATTTCTCGCTGTATTCATGACATTTCCACTTCACAATTTAAATCAAAATTTATCGAAGAGCTGGATAAGCTAAAAGGTAAAGAAGGAATTGGGGTTATTAGTGATCTTGAACCACAGCCAATTATTATTTCTTGCTCTTTTGGTGATTTCGCCATTGTTACTTCTGGGCTTTTAAATAATAAAAATAAAATGGCCAAAGACATTATGAAACAGGGAGGAAGTTTTTCGGAAATGAGTAGTGGCGGTATCAATACCACTGAAGTTATCGGAAAGCTCATCGCCCAAAAAGATAATATTGTCTTAGGAATCGAAAATGTTTTTGATAAAATTACCGGTTCTATCTCCTTGTTAATTTTAGCTAAAGAAGGAATTTATGCTGTCCGTGACATTTCCGGTAAAACAACTTTAGTTGTCGGCCGCGATAAAGAATCGATAGCTGTCACTTCTGAAACTTGTGCTTTCCCTAATTTGGGCTTTCGCCCATTTATGGAGTTACAACCAGGAGAAATTGTTTTACTGACTAAAGAAGGCCTTAGAAAAAAGAAAATTCTTGGCAAAGATAGTAAAATTTGCGCTTTTTTATGGATTTACACTGGTTATCCAGCTTCTTCTTATGAAGGAATCAGTGTTGAAAAAGTTAGGGAAAACTGTGGTATTAACTTAGCTAAAGGAGATAAAACTAAAGCTGATTTAGTAACTGGTGTCCCTGACTCAGGCATAGCCCATGCCTTAGGCTATTCTATAGCTTCGGGAATTCCCTATCGACGACCTTTAGTCAAATATACCGATGGCTATGGTCGTAGTTATACTCCTCCTTCTCAAAAAATCAGAAATAAAATAGCTAAACTAAAATTAATCCCGGTTAAAAGCGTCATTGAAAACAAAAAAATTGTCGTTTGTGATGATTCAATTGTTCGAGGAACCCAACTTAAAAATCAAGCCATTGAAAAGCTTTGGCAAAATGGAGCCAAAGAAATTCATGTCAGAATAGCCTGTCCACCTCTTATGTTTCCCTGTCCTTATCTTTTAGCCACAAGAACTAAGAAAGAATTAGCTGCCAGAAGAATTATCAAAAAATTAACCAAAGGGAAAAAATTTAACATTGAAAAATTTCTTGATGAAAAATCGGTGTCTTATCAAGAAATGATAAAAGCTATAAAAAAAGAAATCGGTGTAACTTCACTTAAATACCAAACCATTAAAGAGATGGTTAAGGCTATTGGTTTACCTAAAGAAAAAATTTGTCTTTACTGTTGGAACGGGAAAAAATAAAAAAATTAAGATAGTTTAATTAGATAAAGCAAAGTAATTAAATTATTTTAAATTATTTTTTAAGATTAGCTTCAAAGCAACTTTTAGAACATCATCCATATGATCAGCAAAGATAAATTTAATATCTTTCCTAACCTCAGCTGGAATCTCTTCTAAATCCTTTTTATTGTTTTTGGGTATCACTATCGTTTTTAGACCAGCTCTATGGGCAGCAATTACTTTTTCTTTGATACCACCTATTTCTAAAACTCTACCCCTTAAAGTAATTTCTCCAGTCATCCCCACCTCACGTTTAATCGGAATTTTAGTTAAAGCTGAAACTAAAGCAGTAGCAATCGCTACTCCGGCTGATGGCCCATCTTTAGGAACAGCCCCTTCCGGCACATGAATATGGACATCAAGGTTTTTATAAAAATCTTGTTTTAAACCCAATGACTGCCAACGACTGCGAACATAAGAAAAAGCGGCTTTACCTGATTCCTGCATTACTTTCCCTAACTTACCGGTTAAAAGTAAATTACCTTTACCAGGCATTAAAGCCACCTCAATAAACATAATTTCGCCACCTGCTTGAGTATAAGCAAGACCGGTTGACATCCCTATCTCATCTTTCTTCTCAGCCAAAGCTCCGGAATATCTACGAGGACCAAGATATTTAACCACATCATTTTTATTGATTGTTCTACTAATTCTTTTACCTTCAGCAGTTTGACGGGCAATTTTTCGGCAGATATTAGCCATCGATCTTTCTAATTCCCTTACTCCTGCCTCACGAGTATAACTTTGGATTACTTCTCTTAAGGCACTATTGGCAATGGTAACAGCATTTTGAGCCAAGCCGTTGGCAACCAGTTGTTTTTTCCATAAAAATCTTTTAGCAATATTAAATTTTTCGTCTTCGGTATAACCGGGAAAATTAATAACTTCCATTCGGTCACGCAAGGCCGGTGGGATGGTGTCTAGAATATTACCAGTGGTGATAAACATTACTTTAGATAAATCAAAGGGAACTTCCAGATAATGATCAGAAAATTCAGAGTTTTGTTCCGAATCTAAAGCTTCTAATAAAGCCGAAGATGGATCGCCTCTGAAATCAGCTCCAATTTTATCAATTTCATCCAACATAAAAACCGGATTATTAGTCCCAGCATTCTTAATACCCTGAACAATTCTACCGGGCATCGCCCCAACGTAAGTTCGACGATGACCTCTGATTTCAGCCTCATCACGAACACCGCCTAAGCTAACCCTAATAAACTTCCTACCTAAAGCTCTGGCAATTGATTTACCGATTGAAGTTTTTCCCACTCCGGGCGGACCGGCAAAACATAAAATAGTTGGCCCAGCTACATCTTTAACTTCTTTACCCCCTCTCTTACTCTTTAAGATATTACCCTTTTGGCTTTTCTCTTTTAATTTCATCACTGCCAAATATTCAATAATTCTTTCTTTAATCTTTTTTAAACCATAATGGTCAGTATCTAAAACCTTAGCTGCACTTTTAATGGAAACTTGATTAGGACTAGAAATACTCCATGGAATATCTAATAAAACATCCAGGTAAGTCCTAATATAACTAAACTCTGGATGAGCTGGATTTAAAACCGAAAGTCTTTTAAGTTCTTTTTGAGCTTTTTGATTCACAGGAGAAGGCATTTTGGCTTCATTAATTTTTCTTTCCAATTCTCTGATTTCATTATCTTCACCAGCCATTTCATCCAATTCCTCTTCAATAGCTCTTTTTCTTTCCCGTAGAACCGTTTCTTTCATTGATTTATCAAAACGACTTTGAGTCTTAGAATCAATGTCTCTTTCCAACTTCAAAACCTTAATTTCATTGGTTAAAAATTGAAGAACTTTTTTAAGACGATCTTTAACTGATAAAGTTTCCAGAATGTTTTGCTTCTCAGCCGTAGCCAGACTTAAAACATAACCTACTTGATCGGCTAATTCATGAGCAGCACTGCCTTCCATTAGTTTGGTAATCGTCATAAAATCAACAGTTTTGCCCAAATTAATGGTTTGCTGAAGGCTTTCCATCACACTTTTGGTCATAACCTTAATTTCACTTGATTCTTCAATAATTTCGGGGATTTCAGCGACTTTGCACAGAAGAAAAGGTTCCCTTGATTCAATTGAATCAAGCTTTATTCTCCTTAAACCTTTAATCCAAGCGTTCATACCTGATTTACCAGTATATAATAGTCGCTCAACTCTAGCTAAAGTTCCAATCTGATAAAGATCTTCTTTGTCAGGATTAATTGTCCGGGATTTTTTCTGACTAAAAAAAGCTACTAGCTGATCACTTTTATAAGCAGCTTCAATGGCCGCCATTGATTTGGGTCGACCGATACTTAAAACTGTTTCGGTATGGGGGAAAATTACTCCCTCACGAATCGGAACTAAAGGAATAATCTTTTCTTTATTTATGTCAGAAAAATTAGCCATAATCTAATTAAAAATAAAACAGGAAATAATTATTATTTAGCAGTCTAGCATAATATTTGCTAATTGTCAATCATGGATGACAACCCTAGTGCCTGGATTGTCCTTAGAAGGATAAACCGTCCACTTGCCTTGAGTTAGAACCGGTGAAGTCCAGTAAAAAAGCTTTTCAGCATCAGGAATGGCCATATTAATACAACCGTGAGACATTGGTTGACCAAAATTATTATGCCAATAGGCTCCGTGAATACCATAACCTTGATAAAAATATTGGACATAAGGTACATTAGGTAAATAATAATAAGTATTATTATCCTTCCTACTCCCTTCCATCTTGGTGTATTTAAGTTTTATCCAAATCCTAAATTCACCAGTTGGTGTTGGTGCCCATTTACCTGAGGAAATCAAAAATTCATAATCAATACTACCGCCATTATGGGCAAACAGTTTTTGATCGGATAAATCAATCTCAATCCAACGCCCATCAGTATTAGTTCCTAAAACAGCTCCTGAACTTAAAGCCAATGCTTCGGGTGAAGGTTCTATCTCAGCTATTTGATAATCAACTGGTTGATTTTGCCATAAAGCTTGTTTACCGGAAGAATCATATTCACCGACTTCATCAACTGAAGGTGGTCCACAACCACAAGAACTATTTTCTAAAAAATTACGTCCAGAAAAAACTAAAACCAAAATGGCTAAAAACAAGGCTGATAATGCCAACCATTTAATATTTTTCATTAACAAAATCCTAACATAAAAAATTAATTGTTTCTAGCTTTAAGATTTGTTAAAATAACTCATAACATTGCGGGATCGTCTAATGGTAGGACGCTTGACTCTGGATCAAGTAATCTTGGTTCGAATCCAAGTCCCGCAGCAGAATAGGGCTATGTAAACATAGACCGTGTTCCCTAGAAAAATTTAATTCAGGAGAAACCCCCTCTTGTCCAAGATATCAGTCAAGAATGGTTATGAGGTCAGGTAGATATGGACAATTTTAGGGCTGTTCACATTTCCCCTATGTAAAGGAACAAGAAATTTTAATTAAAGAAATTATTCCCATGTCTTGTATTTGTATATAAACATATAATGATTAATATTAAACATGAACGACAATAAGACACTATTATCAAAAACAAATTATCTTATATATAGAGAGTGCAAAAAGAATGCTTGGATAAAAATTCACAAACCTGAAATTTATTCTCAATTTCCACCTTCTGAATTCGATAAATCATTAATGGAGTCTGGCTACGATGTTGAAATAATTGCTCGGAAATTATTTCCGTCGGGTGTTACGGTAAATGCTTATGGGACTAGAGGTAAAAAAATTACGCAAGATTATCTTCAAAAAAAGAAATTAGTTCTTTTCCAACCAGTATTTATAGAAAATGGTTTTCAGGCTAAAATTGATGTTTTAAAATACAATCCTGAAACCGAAGCTTATTCAATTTTTGAAATAAAATCAACAAATAAAATAGACCAAAAAGTTCATCCTTATGATTTAACATTTCAGGTAAATTTATTAAGAAAAGCAGGATTAAAAATTGAATCAATAAATTTAATCCATTTAAATCGTGAATATATTAGATCAGGAGACCTTAATCTAAATTTACTTTTTAAAATTAATGACTTAACAGATGAGATAAATGGGCTTTGCGAAGAAGTTAATGTAGGCATGGAAAGTGCCAAAAGCTATCTCTCGCAAAAAACATTACCAGAGGGAAATTGTGCCTGTCTTTATAAAGGAAGATCCAACCACTGTACGACTTTTAAAGTCATTAATCCCAGTATCCCAAAATATAGTGTGCATGATATAGTCAGAATCGGAAATAGTAAAGCTAAACTTGCTGAATTGGTGGATTCAAATATTTTTGACATTACTAACATTCCCCTTCACATAAAATTATCTGATGCTCAAATATTCCAAATCGAGGCTTATAAAAAAGATACAGTATTAATAAATTTAGAAGAAATAAAAAAAGAATTAAATAATCTGATATATCCAATATATTTTTTAGATTATGAAACTTCACCGACAGCTATACCAAGGTATGATGGTTACTCTCCGTATATGCATATTCCATTTCAATATTCATTACATGTTCTCAGATCTAAAGAAAGTGAATTAGAGCATTTAGAATTTTTGCACATAGACAAAACTGATCCAACTAAATTTCTGGTTAACTCATTAAAAAAAAACATTGGCGATAAAGGAAGTATTGTTGTTTGGTTTAAGGTTTTCGAAACTTCAATTCATAACAAAATTGCTGAACGATTATCTGAAGAGTTAGATTACATGAATGACCTTAATAATAGAATCTTTGATTTAATGGATATTTTCAGTAAGCAATTATATGTTCATAAGAATTTTAAAGGAAGCGTTTCAATTAAAAATGTACTTCCTGTTTTAATACCAGAATTAACGTATAAAGATTTAGCAATTCAAGAAGGTACTTCAGCATTTTTAAATTGGAATAAGATTATGGATAATGAACTTGCTGAAAATGAAATTAAAAAAATAGTTAATGATTTAAAAATCTACTGTAAGCAAGATACTTTTGCGATGTATAAAATTTGGAATGTTCTTCAAGAATTAATTTGATTTAACTATTTTTATTTGTCCGTCTTTGAGGATTAAAGATATTGCTAGACCTTTTACTAAATCTGATTTTTCTTGATTAGATCCTTCTCTCAATACATATTTAGAATATCCTCTAATACCTTGCGTTTGTTCCTGTATCTCAATATTTTCTTGCCTTAAAATTCCAAGAGCAACTTTCTTATATGCAAGGAGTGATCCCTCTAGTTTTTCGCTTATAATTAACTCCTTTTCATCAAATGAATCTATCAGTTTAATTAATTGTTTTATCAATTCTTCTTCATTAATATATTTTTCTTTACAGGTGTAATCAATAGATCTTGAACAGTGGTAATAAACATGACGTCTAACCTCACCATTTAATCTTTTTCTAAACTTTTCTTCACCAACAATACTCGCCTTGCAATTTGCGCATTTCATTAGTCCTCTAAATGCAAATCCTTTCGATCGCCATTTTGCCTTTCTAGGAACCTCAAGCTGTTTTTGTACTTTATTGAATATTTCTTTTGTTATTAATGGTGTATGTGCCCCTTTATACCAATTGCCACTACCTATTGGGTACTCAAACTCTCCATAATAAAATGGGTTTTTAAGAATTAAATAAACCAAGCTTAATGGCACTTTTTTACCAGACCTTGTTGTTAATCTGCCTTTATCAAACCATCTTTTAAGAGTTCTTCCACTATCTCCATTCCCAGCAACTCTCCCAAAAATTTCTTTTATAACTGGTCCTCTATCTGGATCAACAACAATGTCTTTAATACCATTAAAGGCTCTATTATAATATCCAAGCGGAGGAGGACCAGGCCTCCATCCCATTTCGCATTTTGCTCGAATACCTCTTTTGACATTTATCCCCTTTTGATCGTTTTCTAACTTTGCTTGAGAGCAGAGAATCATAAGTAAAAACTTCTCATTTGGATTATTGGAAAATATTTGGGAGAAGGTTCTAATTTGAAGTAATTTTTCTTGGTCCATTAAATCAACAAGCATTCCTAAGTCTCCTGCATTTCGAGAAAGCCTGTCTGGTGCCCATGTTAAAATACCATTAAATTGTCCGTTTCGAATATCATTCAAAAGTTGTACAAAAACAGGTCTTTGGCCCGATTCTTTGGCCGAATGACTCTCATGCCTCACCTCTTTAATTATTAAATTTTCTTTCTTTGCAAGCTCGGTCATTTCTTTGATTTGGGAATCAATTGACATGGCTTGCCTCTCATCAGATTCCGAAGATTTTCTAGCATAAAGACAGTATCCTATCGGGATAATTTTTTGTTCTTGCTGGGATATTTGCATTTCAAGGGAAGAGTACCGCAAGGGCTTGTGAAGTCCAGACGCAAAAAATATCTCCAACACAAATACACAGCCTCAGTTTTTACCCGAAAGCTGTGTATTTTATTTTACTTTCCGAGATCTATCTCTTGTCCGCTTCCAAAAAGACTACTCTTAACCACTAATTTAAGTCCCGTGGCATCTTTGGGAATATCAAAAACGATGTCTCCAGTTACGCTTAACCCTGGTTGAACTTGTTGCAAAAATAGATCAACCTTTCCTTGAGAAAGTCCTTTTGCGGTTTGACCTTCAATTGATCTATCAAACTTTCTATCCTGACTATCTGTCAAAGTAATCATTGAGCTATCAATTGTTTTGGTTTCTTTACCTTTATTCTCAATTACCAAAGTAACTACATAAAAAATTCCTTGGGCTTCAGTACTAGTAAAAGAATTTCCAAGTGAATTTGCTGTTGTCATAGTAGTTACGGTAAAAGCTAAATCACCATCTTGGACTATTTCACCAATTTTGGCTATTGCCTTAGCTTCTTGTGAAGTAGGATTGCTCCCAGTTGTGTTTGAACTTTGGTCTTTTTTACCTGTAAGCCCAATAATTATTCCAAGGATAATTAATGCCAAAATTACCGTCAAAACAGGATGTTTTCTAAACCAAGTTCTTTGGTCAACTCCACATTTTGGGCATTTGGTTGCTTTTGAGTCAATCTCTGATTTACAAGCTTTACATTTTTTCATTTATATCACCTCCTTTCTTTTAGTTAGAGGATACCGCATTTATTCTTAAAATGCTAGTTATTGTCTGTAGAGCTATTGTCATCATTTAGATACATTTTAACTATGGCAATAACTCCTACTAGAAAACAACTGGCTAAGCGGATAAAGGTCTTGAGGAAAAAGGTGGGAATGTCACAAGAAAAACTTGGTTTTGCAGCTGGCCTTCACAGAACCTATATTGGCTCAATTGAAAGGGCGGAGCAAAATGTTTCAATAGACAATATCCACAAACTAGCAAAGGCGCTTAAGGTTCCTGTCGAAAAACTTTTTGAATAAATTTGATCTTTTTTTGTTAATCAAAATCCCAAAGGTTTAGAAGAAAACACTCTTACTCTCTTCTTCTGATCTTTCATAAGTTCCAACACAAACATACTAAAGGCATCAACAAGATCATCATGTTTCTCTGCTCCAAAACCAATAAGTTGATTGATTAAAATCTCAGCACCCTTTTTGGGAAATAAAATCTTTCCTGATTTAATCCAACTCGTTGTTTGTGAAAGTCTAGCTCTTTTATCTTGTCCGGTAATTTTTACCCCCGTTACCGTGATCCCCTCTTTTTCTAACTGTTGAGATAAAGCACTTTGATATCCAACTTCCTCAATCAAGATTCTACTGGTCAAGTTGTCATTTCTTTGTGATTGATGAAGGCTTTTAATAACCTCAACTGTTTTTGGAAAATCAATTCTTTGGTTAACAGGATAAGGGAGAATATATATTTTGATCTTGTCTTGGTAGCCAAAAACATAAGCAGAAACCATGGCTGTATAATCAGCAGAGGTTTTTTCGGAAATAGCTAAGTCAACACTAGTAATTACAAAACGAAAACCATTATTAATTAGTTTTGGCAACTCATCATAATACTGAATCCAATCATGTCTAACCACAACGTCATTGTCAGGAACTATTGTTAATAAATATTCTCTTTTCCAAGCAATATCTCCAATTTTTGTTCTTTCACTTTCTAAAATCTCTGGAGTTTTATATTTTGCCGACCATAACACATCCCCGATCTCGTTTATCAGAGGATATGATTTAAAAACACTGTTTTTGTATTTATCTCCAATTTGGCTTTTTAATCTCATAATGACCGAATCTTCATGGAGCAAATTACCTATGACCACTACTTTTGTATCTTGAGAACCCATGGGAATTAGATCTCCAGTAAGCCAACGAAATGTTTTATCTCTACCTTCTTGAGTTTTAACTGAGTTTAAGTCTTCAATATCATCACAAATAATCAGATCTGGCCTGTTGGCTAAATGTCTATAACCTCGGATACTTTCGTTTGCCGAAAATGCCATGATTCTTGCCTGGAACTGAGAAACAACCAAGGAGTTCCATCTCCATTCATCATCCGAGGTTACGAAAGGTCCAAAATCCTGAACGAGTAGTTTATTTTTTTCAAATTCTTCTTTTATATTAGACAATATCAATCTTGCTTGTGATTGGGTTAAACTAACGATGGTAATAAATTTTTTCTCAAGTTTTCCCAGCATTGCCCAGATGGGATAGGACAAGGACATTATTGTAGATTTAGCCGAACCTCGAAAAGCTACGATAACTAATTGCTTAATTAATTCGTTTTCGGTCAATTCGAAAATCTCCTTCTGAAAATGGGCCGTTTCGTATTTTACGTAATGACTAAAATAGATATGGAAAAACCAATAATGACTTTGCCGAGCCAACTCTTTTCTTAACTTGGCATTATTTATTATCTCGTTTTCCAGGTTGTTTATTGTTGTGTTCATCATTGTTTTCTTGATCCTTTATTAATGAACCTAAAGTTAGTGCCTTTTTTATCATTTCAATCTCTTGTGGATTCAGGACCTCCTGCTCTTGATTGTTGTTGATAATTTCAAGCCTGTTTCCGTAGACAGAGTGATTATGTTTTAACCAAAAAATAATAGCTGTCATATTCTGTTCCTTGATTTGAGAGAGTAGTTGAGATTCTGCCATGTCGTTAATAAAAAGTCTTCCGTTAATTAAAGATTCATCAGTTCTTAAAGCAAAGTTTTTATCCTCTTTTCGCCAGCGGTAATAAGTTGCTCTGCCAATGCCGGTTTTTTGACAAACCACTTGTACAATCGGTAGGGTCTTTAGTTTTTCAATAATTAATTCTTTGTTTACCTCAATTCTAGTTTGAATGGTTTTATCGGTCATAATTTCTTTGATTTTTTTCCTGTTAGATATTCCCAACGTTTTCTGATTACTTCACAATAAACTGGGGATTTTTCCATAACAAAACAACGTCGTCTTAGTTTTTCGGAAGCAATCATCGTGCTTCCAGATCCACCGAAAGGTTCTACTATCAAATCATTTCGTTTGGTAAGTATTTTGATATAAGGAATAATAATTTCTGTTGGTTTGGTGCCGAAGATTACTCCTTGACCAGAACTCTTTTCATCAGCCGCTTTATATTCTATAAAATCAGTTGGGCAATATTTATTACCTTTCTTATACGGTTCCCAGTGGGGTTTCCCCTGTATGGCATAAAGAGCGGTTTCATACTCGTTTTGCAACAGGTCTTGTTCTTCTTTCAAGTTCAGGCTTTGCACCTCCGCACTACTTCCGACCATTGCAATGTCGTGTTTTGAGAAGAACTTATATCGAGCAGCAAAGCCCTGCATACGGTTTGGAAGATGCCAAACGAGCATATTTTTTACCTGCCAGTATTTTTCCATTTCACCCCAAATGGTTTTGAGGTTTTTCCAGTTTTCGTAAACAATAATATGGAAATCTTCCTTGGCAATCTTGTGAATATTGGCCATCCATTTTTCGGTAAAATCAGGAGGTAAAACATCAGTTTCCAAATATCGCCTGTTTTTCTTAGCTCCAAAACCCGTGGTCGGATTTCCGTGCCTTTTGCCTCCCTTTAGGTAGTTAAGGATGTAAGGTGGATCGGTAAAACACATATTGGCTTTTTGGTTACCCATAAGTTTCAACATATCTTTTTCGATGGTTGAATCTCCACACATCAGCCTGTGGGTTCCAAGTTGGTGTATATCACCCTTTTGAATAGTGATGTTTTTGATATCGAGTTTTTCCAGTTCCTTTTTCAAGTCGAACTCTTCCGAAGTCTCTATATTAAAAATACTGTCTAATTCTTCAGAGGAAAATCCGAGATCGGAAAGGAAGTTCTCATCAAATTGGTTTAGTAAATCATAATCCCAATCTCCCGTATTTTTGTTAAGACGTAGATTTAGTTCTTTCTCTTTTTCAATATCAGGAATGTTAAGGTAAACAACCGGAATTTCTTTATAACCCAAATCTTTTGCTACCTTGAGACGAAAATGTCCACCAATTACCACATTTTTTCTATTTGGGGCTGAATTGACAATGATTGGATCAATTAAACCAAATTTCTCTATACTTTCTTTTAGATTTGTGAGCGCATCTGTATTCCATTTACGGGGATTATAATCCGACGGAATTAACCCATTAACATCAACTCCAATAATTTGTAGTTTGGTCCCCATACCAACATTCTATAAAAGGCACCCCACTGTGGTCAAACGAGAGGAAGCGTGGTAAAGCGTGGTTTTTATTTATTTAAGAAAGCCAATTTCATTCCCTTGCCAGTAGCAATGAAGGGATTGTTTTTTTTGGAATAATTTGAATTGATACCGAGTCGTCTTCGTAAATCTCTAATAGAGGCTCCTATGCTTATTTTCGATTGCTTTTTATCGACTGGGGTCTTGTTGGGTAAACCCAGAGAAATAATCAGATTTTCGTACGTTACTACACTTCCTCTTGCCACAATTAACGATTTGACTATTTTAAAAACCTTATCATTTGATCTTAAACGTATTTCTTTTTTGCCGAATCCAAGAACTCCCGTATCTGTATTTAAAGTGATATCTCCATATTCAAAAATATATTCAGACGGATCAACGGGAGTTTTATAAGCCTTTACGGCCTTTTGAAGACCAACAACCCCCTTTTTAAGAGTTGTTACCCAATGCTCTGATTCATTTTTCCTTATATTTCCCATCAGTAAATATTATAATCCTTTAATACTATCTGTAATAGAAGTAGTTTATATGTAATAATTGACATTTGTTACTCATAGGTATAAAATGTTGCTTATGAGTGAAGCTAGAAAACAAAGATTTGAACGACTCGCGACAAAAAGGGTAAATAGACTACTAAACGACTTGCGGCTTTTAGGGAATCTTTCAAACAGAAGTTCCTATGATTACACCGAAAATGAAATCAGGAAAATCTTCAATGCCATCGACCACAGTACAAAAAATGCAAAATCAAAATTTACTTTTGTTAAAAGGGTAAGATTTAAGTTATGAGTAAAAATAAACTAAACTATGAATTCGCCCCCACAGGAGGAGGAGACGAAACGGGATTTAACGATCCCGTTACGACCAGTTTTAAGGGAGATATACCGTACTTTCTAGCTCGAGAATCGATACAAAATATTATCGATAATAAACTTAACAATTCTTCTCCAGCAAGAACAGAATTTACAATTTTCAAAATACATGCTTCAGAGTTGGTCAATGTCTCTGAATTGAAAAATATTCTTATTAAATGTCGAGACCGCTTTCCGAACAACATGAACAGTATGAAGTTTTACAACGAAGCCATAAACAAAATAAATAAAGACGTTTTGCTCCCCGTATTAAAAATAAGTGATTTCAATACAACTGGATTGAGTGGAGGTGACCATGACGTGTCGGGAAATTATTACAATTTCTGTAAAGCAGTAGGCGCCAGTTCAAAAGAGGGAGGCCTTGGGGGATCTTTTGGTTTAGGTAAGGGTGCATATTTCAGTGCTTCTGGTTTTAAAATGATTTTCTTTTCAAGCATATTTGATAAGAATCAGGTAGTCTTCCAGGGTAAATTGAGGCTATCAAGCTCTGATGACAAGGGAATTATAAGGCAAGGCAACGGGTCTTTTGGCCATAAATCACAAAAACCAGTAAGGGAAGCTCGCATCATTCCAGAATTATTTAGAAGAAAAGAACAGGGAACGGATATCTATATTATTGATTTCAAGGGTGGACAATATTGGGAATCCGATATTATAAAATCCGTTCTTAACAACTTTTGGCCAGCTTTGTCGGAAAATTATCTTGAAGTTAAAGTGGGAGATCAACTTATAAATAAGGATAATTTAGAAAAATTTTTAAACAAATATTATGATTCTTACGATGATGGCTCATTTTTACAAGATAGAAAGGACTATCCATGCCCAATTCCCTATTATATGGCATACAAAAACGGACAACTTTTCGAGGAAGAACTTCCCGTATTGGGAAAGATAAAATTATTCTTATATTTTAACTCCGCATTTAATAACAAAATTGCTTTCTATCGTAAGACAGGAATGGTGGTCGAAAAAAGACAGTTTGCGTCTATTAAAAGATTTGTGGGGGTGTTTGCATGTATTGATGATAAAGGTAGTGAAATACTTAGAGCAATGGAAAATCCACAACATAATGAGTGGAAAAAGAACAACGCAGTTACAACAAAATATGAGAAACAGGCAGAAAAAGCAGATAAAGAAATAAAAGAATTTATAAAAAAATGCATAAGTAGTATCGAGGTACAAGATAGCGAGTATCAAGAAATTCCTGGTTTAGATAAATATTTATCAATCAAGGATGAGGATGATTTGCCTGGATTATCATCCGAAGGGAATCGTCTTGGAAACCTCACCGATGAAGAAAGTCCTGTGGAAAAACAACAAAAAAAAGATAAGGAAAAACTACCGGTTTTTAAGCACATATCCGTTAAGAAAAAATTAGCCACAACGGGAACAAAAGGAAACGAAGATACTATCTTGGACAACGGAGAAGGGGGAGATGGCGAAGGTGGAAACAAATTTGGTAAGGAGGGTGAGGACGGAAAGAAAATATTTAAAAATATAAAATTTCGAACTTACGCTCAGAAGGACGATGGTCGTTATTTTCACTATGTTTTACTGAAAGGCCCAGCAAATAAGAAACTTGATATTGAGGTAAAGGCAGGAACAGACACTGCGTTTGATACGGTAGATATTGAAGAAGCTTCTATCCTTGGAGAAAATGTGATGTTTGATGGTAATCAAGTCAGAAATATTAGCTTAGACAATAAGGGTTTTCTTAAATTGAGATTAAATTTCAGTACTGGGGAGAGGTATTCCCTAAATATAACAGCTTATGAAAATTCTTAACTTATCCTTACCACATCCAGTATTAGGATTGAATGATGATATATCTGGAGAATATACCCCGAATATCGAGGCTGCTCCAACTGAAGATTTTTTTATTTTTAAAATCGACCACGTACTCAAAAACGATGCTATAGAACAATTAATTAACGACAAAAAGGCTCAATTTTGTGTCGAAGTGAACTGCCCCGCTACAGTTTACAGAAAATGTTTTTTAAGTAATGATTTCTCTCAAGATATTAAGATCCGACAGGAATTTTTGAGAAACAGGTTTGATGTCACATTTTTTATAACATCGGCTTCTCATGTTTCCGACTACACAAACGACAGTTTTAGCTACGACTATGAGGGCTCGGTATTTGACATAGAAAAAGGAGATGTCATTGCTTATGGTGGCGAGACAAAACAGTTTGCAATAAAGGATTGGTCGTCGCTGAAATCAATTAAATCATTTATGACTATTAAAAAGGATCTTGACTCTGATGGAAATATATCAATTCAATTATCGCCAGATAAAATAATTGTAATGGTCTCGGAGGAAGACTACAAAAAATATTGTTCACTGGTTAACACCGAAAACATATCTCCCGTATTTCACTCTTCAATAGTTTTCCCAGCCTTAATCTATACATTGAATCAAATGGCCGATCCGAATAAAAAAGAGGATTACGAAAATTATTCCTGGTATGAATATCTACTTTTACGTAGGGAAAATGATGCTGAACTTAAACAGCTCGATTGGACAGATCAAGAACATATCGTAAGAATTGCTCAAAAAATACTGGACAAACCAATAAATAGATTATTGGAAGCAATTGAAAAACAAAACAAAGATTTAGAAGAAATAATCGCCGATTAAATATATGATAAAACAAAAATTATTCAGTAATCATTATGTTGAAAATTTAAAAAAGTTAGCTCGTAGTAAAGCTGGTTCGGAACTCTATACTAAAGATCTCTTTGATTTTAAAAACATATATGTTTTGGAGAACCCACAAATATCCGTCCCCAATTCGATTGGTTTAATCTTGCCTGAGAAAAGAAACAACCACGATATTGATAACTGCAAAATTGTTTACGAAGCCCTAAGAGATATTGATCTAATCCAAGCAACCGATTACAGAATATGGGTTTATTTAACCCACGTACCATTTTGGTCATACATGAGAAAAAGAAGGCTGGTCGAGAAACAACCAGAGGACAAAAAAGGTAGGTACATAATAAGGCACTGGTTTGTGGATGGGATAAGTGCAAAAAATTTATTGAGAAACGACATTTCTTCGTTTTGGTGGTGCGGTTACCTTACATACGATAAAAAGCGAAAAAATCCGTATGAACTTACGGAAGAATTGTATTCAATGTTGGACTACACAAGACATCTACTTCCCGGTAAGCAAGGAAGAAATAAAGAGTTTGTGCATGCGCTTTTGGAATTTGTTATCGAAAACAAATCTCATTTCTCTACACATAAAGAAGAAAAAGTGAGATTTCTAATGAGAAAATCCAATTATATTTCTGGTTATAAAATTTTGGCCAGTTTAAACAAAGAGGAGATCAAATCGATATTTCAATCATATGTTGATGAAGTCGACAAAATAAAATCTAGAGACAATGAAGAAAAAAAATAATAATGCAATATGTTTTATAGATTTGTTCGCAGGTATTGGAGGTTTCCATTTGGGAATCGAGCGTGTCGCAAAAAAGATTGGTATATCGGCCGAGTGCATTCTTGCTGTTGATATTGATCCCAAGGCACGTCTTACTTATTCAACAAATTTTAAAAGTACTAAACTACTTGGTGATATTAAAGATCCTCTTGTCAGAAATACCATTCCTAAAGATATCGATATAATCTGTGCCGGTTTTCCGTGCCAACCATTTAGTGTAGCAGGAAAAAAGAAAGGTATAGACGACCATCGTGGAACTCTATTCACATATATTGTGCAGATTCTCCATGAAAAAAAACCAAAAGTAATTTTTTTGGAAAATGTAAGAAACCTGTTAAATATTAATAACGGGGATAACGAGAAATTAATTAATTTTATTAAAAATGAAATGGAGAGAGTTGGCTATCCAATCTCAATTCATATATATAAAGCCTCACAATTTGGTCTCCCGACACATAGAGCCAGAGTTTACATGGTTGGCTTTCGAAAAGATATATTACCCCAAGCTCCAGACCAATCTTGGTGGCCCGAGCCTAAATATGAAAAACCGATCACGCTTTCTAAATTTTTCAGAAATTTGGATAAAAAATGGAATGCAACCGATATAAAAAGATTGGGTTGGCCAAACCGTGTGGGTCAAACCATAAGACAAGGTGGTATGGACTCAGCATATAAAAGTACTAATTGGTTAAACAAACATAATCTATCCCCTGACTCTTATATTAGAATTGATGAGAATAAAGTTTGGGTAAATGACAGGAGAAATTGGGATTCATATTTGTTATTTGAAAACAATATCAAACGAAGAATACCACATAAACTCACTGTTGATGAAGCAAAAGCCATGATGGGCTTTTCCAGTAAATTTATATTTCCAGATCAACTATCATACCATCAGAGAATGGAACAGATCGGTAATAGCGTGGCAATTCCTGTAATAGAAACAATCTCGGAAAAGATAATAGAAACATTACAAAATAAATAAATGGATAGAATTTCGGTGACAAGAAGAAAAAAACTAATGTCCAAAGTTAAGAGTAAAAATACAGATATAGAACGGATGTTACGGAAAATCCTATGGGACAATAAATTAAGGTACAGAAAGCATTACAAAATTCTCGGTCGACCGGATATTGCATTTCCTGGCTATAAAATTGCTATATTTTGCGATGGTGATTTTTGGCACGGAAAACAATTTGCACGAGAGGGTAAAAAGTATAACGACTTTTGGTTTGAAAAAATCTCACAAAATATTAAAAGAGACCGTTTTGTTACCAGGAGTTTGGAAAAAAGTGGGTGGAAAGTACTTAGATTTTGGAAAGACGAAATTAAAGAACAACCCACAAAATGCTTGGCAGTGGTATTGCAAGCTATCCATGAACGTAAAATTCAGAAAATATTAATAAACAATCAGAATCCGTCTGCCGAAAATCACTACAATGCAAAACAATAAAGTATATTCAAGATCGAAATCGTTGGAAGTACTAAACATGCCTCCTTTACCCAAGCAAATACTAATGAATAGTGGGATTAAAACGATCGGGAAATTTTACAAATTAAAACGAAATAAATTGTTAAGAATTAAGGGTATTGGTAAACAAACAACAAAGTTGTTGATGACATACAAACGAGGTATTAAATTGATTCCTTATTTTGACGACTCCGCTTTATCTGGCAGTACCATAAGTCACCTTTCAGACATACCAAAAAAGTCGAAGTATTCAACAGCAACAATTTTAGAAATCAAAAAGTCTTCTTTCCCTGCCGAATTGTTCGTTACAGATCCGATAGAAGTTTTGGGGCTACCAACCAGAACAGAAAATACTCTCAAGATGAACGGTATTGAGACTATAGCCGCTTTCTATGATTGTTCATCGGAACAAATGATGAAATTTCGCAACTTCGGTACAAAATCCATAAAATTTTTTGAACACATAAAAACAACCATGCAATCACTATTAAGCACGAAAAGCTTCGAATATAAGTCCGAAGTTCAAAAAGCAGAGCAGGAAATTATTGACGAAAAAAAAGAAATCAAAATTCCCAAAAACATACTTATCGATCTTATGATCGAGAGAGCAAAAGATTCCAGGTCAATAGACATTCTCAAGAGAAGATATGGTCTTGGAACAGGTGAAAAAGAAACATTGGAAGAGATTGGTAGGAGCTATGGAGTAACAAGGGAAAGAATAAGACAAATTCAAAAAAGGGCTATTAAAAAAATACAACATCCCAGCACAAAAGGTAGATTACAAACGATTGGATTGGTGGAAGAAATGATGTACAAAAACGGTATAGTACTTTCCGATTATGAAGCAGACAGTTTAGTCCCAAAATATTTTGATAATTCGAACTATGACGGGAGTTCCTTTTTGGACTTATTATCAAATATTGGTTGGGTTCAAAAAAATCGAATAGGAGACATTAATCTTTATGCTCCTAAAAATATACTTTCCAAGACCAACATTTCCAAATTAACCAATGAAATTTATGACTTCATAAAAAATGGAAAGAAATTATTACCCATCGAAGTTATCATTACCTATTTTAAGGAAAAATACCACGATGTTGTAAATGATGTAAACTTGAGCCAATTGGTTCTTCGGCTTTGTCGTCTTGATCCAAGAATTGAAGAAAAATTACCCAATAAACTCGGCTTATATTCTTCCCATCCTGGTGTTAGAGATTGGAGAAACCACATGGTTGACATATTGTCAAATGAAAGTACCCCTCTTCATTTCACCGAAATTTGCGAAAAAATTAACACTCTTTTGGGATTAATGGATGACAAAAGATTGGATGTGAGGAGGGTACACTCAATATTAATCGAAAATGTGGAATTTTCCCATACTGGTGTACGGGGTACATACGGATTAACAAAATGGGGATTACGCAAAGAGATGACTCCTGTTTTGGTTGAAGAGATTCTTGAAAAATCTGGAAGGCCTTTACATTGGAGGCAAATTTATAACTATGTAAAAAAATACAAGGATACTAAGGAAGCGAATATTCTAGCTATTTTGAATTCAAACAAAAAATTTGTGAAACATGGTCATGGCGAATATGTATTAAAAAAATGAAAACTGATTATTTTGGAAAATTAGCGATCAAGATTAAATCTTTTTGGAGTAAGTTGATAGATAGCTTTAGGGCATATTTAAAAAGGCTCCTTTCCCCTCTTTACCTTTTTCCAATTAAGCTTCTAACTTATTCTGTTTATTACTTGGTTAAATTCATAATTAAATTAATCCTTGCTTTTATTGGCTTAATTTTTGAAACCATTATTTTCCCATTTAAAAGTCTTAAGAATTTTTTAAAATCAGTCTTTGCCATCGTAATTTTTATTTATTTAGTTGCTTCACTTTTTGTGGTTGCTGACTATTTACGTACTCAGTATGGTTACTACGGCAAGTTTTTATGCTCGATAGGGACTCGTGAGGTTATCCAAAATTCAGTTATCCGTGTTGTTGGCGGATATTCGGAGGGAACCGGTTTTTTTATTGATCCTGACCAAGTAATTACCAACTTTCATGTCATTGCTGATGAGCCTAGTCCTAAAATCATCTTTCCTGATGGAAGCTTCGTAACGCCAACAAAAATATTGGGCAACAAGGATGTTGACCTTGCGGTATTATTTACAGCGAAATCATATGACAATCTCGTATTGCCATTGCCTGACAGCATTGCCTTCCGTGAAGATGAACCGCTCATAGCTGCAGGCTATCCTCTCGGAACAGATTTAACCGGTAAGGCAACACTATTAAAGGGCAGATTTATTGATTTCAGAAAATCCAAACAAATGCCAATCGGCTTTATCCAAACAGATATCAGCTTGGTTAAGGGAATGAGCGGAGGTCCGTTGGTTGATCAATGTGGACAAGTTGTCGGAATTAACACTATCAGCTTGGCTGGACTTTCGTTGTTTATAAACGGAGATTGGGCAAAAAATATGGTCCCTGGGTTTACTGACCAAAACATCACCAAGATTGAAGTTGACCCCTCAATATCACCAGAAGAAGCAGTAAAAGCTTTTTATACTTATTTGAAGGCACGAAGAATGCAGGAAGGATTTAATTTGCTTAGCGAAAAGTATCTTCAAAAAACGAATTATGAAGAGTGGACAAGCAGATTTACCGATATTTTAGATGTTGATGTTATTAAATCTGAACAGTTCGAAGATTCAAAGGACACTGCTTTTGTGAAATTTTCAACCAAAAACTGGATAGATGGAGAAGCAGAAATTCACTTTTATGAAGGAACTTGGCAAACCGTCAAAGAAGATGGGATTTATAAAATGCTTAAAAGTAAAATTTTAGAAGTAGAAAATCCTGAATGGGTTTGGTTTTATGAATAATGTAAAATATTTAGTATATTATTTGTCCTAAGGTTTATAATAAAAACTATGAGATTTTTAAAAAGAATCCAGGCTTTTCCCAATAAAAAAAATTTGGGCTTAATAATTATAATCTTCATTCTCATTTTTGCCATTATTTTATTTATAGTGAAAGAAAACAGACAAACTGATTTAGGTGAACAAATATCTTCATCAGAATCATCTTCATTGGAAAAAATAGATAAACTACCTATCGATTTAAATGGGAATGGTGAAAAAGAATATGTTGTGTTAAGAACACCTGATGATTCTAGTAACTATCTTAAATCAATAGTCGCTTATGACAAATCAGACATTATTATTGCAAACCTACCTTCCGAAATAACTATTAAAGTTCCTATGTCTGATTCATTTAAAGTTTTTAAACTCACCGAAAATGATCCAAAGGAATTCTTTAGCCTTGAGTTTATCGCTGGACCTCATCAGTCAGATACAATGTTTTTTGGACTCAGTGGAGATAAAATTCTTCCAGTTTGTTTTAAGGAAATACCTGAAGGACCATACGACTGTCTCTTTTATTCTGGAAATGTAAGTTATTTACCAATTAAAGATCTCGATGGTGATGGCTATGTCGAACTGGTGGAAGTTGTTGACGAATATCCTGGCGAAGGAGAATTAAGCGAAGAAGAAGAAGCCGCATTTGACAAGGTATCTGAAGAAGAAGGTGATACAGAATTTACCGAAGGTGCAGAGGAAATTGCTCTTCGAGAAAAAGGTGGCAGAGGGAGGTCTGTCGTGTGGGTAATCTTTAGTTACAATGGTAAATACTTTGTTCCTCAGGATGAAGATAATTATGAGAAATACTACTCGCTAATTGGAGAACTAATCAAAAACAAAATGAAAAAATCGGAATTGAGCAAGGATTCGTTGGAGTATATCGAGTTTGTCAGAGATTTTTGGAGTCATAAAACTAATTAGTAATCACGAGTAAGAAAGGAGGTAAAAAAAATGTTAAGTAAGAAAAAGGGTATGCCTCAAAAAAGAGGCACAAGTTACGAAAAAAAGAAGGCCAAAGATCACGGAGCAAGAAGAATTGGAGGTCCAAGTAAACCTGATGCTGTAACTAAAGGTGGAGGGAAAATTGAGATGAAAAACTGGGCAAAACCAGTTCCGAAACCAGAAGTTATGAAAGCCAATCGAAAAGGTGTTAAAAAATTTATTGCCAAAAAGGGTTTTACTAAACCTGCTGTTGAGTATGGTAAAACACACAACATGAAGCTTTACAAAGGCAAAAAGAAGTTAACCTAAATTATCTAAGCTATGCTATCTGATAAAGCTATTCAAAAATTTAAAAAAATATTTAAGGAAGAATATGGTCAAGAATTGACTGACGCAGAAGCCAGAGAGCAAGGCGAAAGATTAGTTGGTCTTTTCGAAATTATTTTTAAACAAGCCCAAATCGAACACAGCAGAAAAATGCGATTAAAAAAGGAAAAGGTTAAAGGATTTTTTCTTGATGCCAGTGAAGGACCATATAATTGTGGTATTTGCAAAGAAGTTATCACTGGTAATGATATTTGGTGGAACTTAGATGGCTTAAGATGTAGAGATTGTTGGAGGAATATACAAGAAGGGGTTATTCCTCCCCTTATGTATGATAGCGACGATAAGACATGGATTAAGGAGTGGCAACTACAATCAGATTATGGTTTACATCCAGCAACAAGAGGCAAACTTCGAAGAGAAGGTGTACTTCATGGTAGAGATCTTAAAAGAAAAGATGGATCTATCTACTGCACTGTTTATTTAGTTAAAGAAAATGAAGAATTTTTTAAAAAATACTCAAAGAAATCGAGAATGACAAAAAAAGATTAATGAAGATTATTAAGTAACATGGACTTATTTGATTTAAACAAAACCAGAGTTGGAATTATCAATGAGGAGTGGAATTCTCTCAAACTTGTTTATGAATTTCGCAATAAACTAATCTTTAACTATAAAAAAAACTCAATTAAAAAAATCAACAAAAAAACATCTTTTCAAGGCATTAGGTGCAAAATTGCCAGAAAATTAGACAACAAAACTTTAAGTCTCGAAATAAAAACAAAGGATTCAAATAAATCTTTGCTTTACCAGTTAGCACTTTGTTTTACCTACATTGTTGGGAAAAATATTTCATTCTATTATTATATTGATGGATTCCCACATTATCAGAATAAAAGAGATTTTAATTTCAATCGTCAAGCATGGCCAGGTCAAATTCAAGCGCTAATATCAGACCCCGCAAGTATTTTTAGAAAAACCAGAAAACTCTTATTAAAGGAAAACTCTTTTTTCAAAAAGATTGTTCCCTTGTTAGAAGAAATAAATGCCTTTTCTTATCAACAAATTACTTTTCTAATCGAGTTCAGTCTTTTAGAAAAACTGGCAAATGAAAAGTTTACTCAAAAAGGGAAAGCCTTTGCTGATAATAGTACCGCAATAAAAGAACTACAAAGTTTTTCTAATGAAGCAAGGAAACTAATAAGTAAATATCCTTTAATAAATATTGATGCAATTAAAAATAAAATAACTATTAGCTCATTAAATTCTAAAGGAACAACAAAGGATAAAATAAATAGTTTTATTGATCTTTTTAAGATTGAGAGAATTATTGAATATAAACAATATGTTAATTCTTGGAACAATATTCGACAGAAGTTAGCACACGGTTCATTCTCAGACCAAAATCTTGAACAAAATATAAACGTGATGAAGCAAGTACATGACCTTCTGGTTGATATTGTTGATCTAGAATTTAGAGAAAAACTATGAAAAAATATCGTATTTATGCATTAATTCATGGACAAACTCTCCCACAAGGAGAAATTTTTGGATGTGAAATTAGGAAGATGAATTTTAAAGAACAATCAAAAAGGAAATTTTCGCCGATTCAAAGCGTATTTTCTGAAGACGAAATGACTGACCATTATAAAACGTACGTCACTTCTCTCCCCTATGTTGATCCTATCCGAATTAAGTCGGAATACGTAATCATATGTGATATCGATGAGAGTAGACCTAGTGCTGCTCTGGGCGGAGCAGTCAAAAAAATAGATAGAATTATGAGATTTTTGTCTTTAACACAATTAGAGGATGTTAAGCGAAAGTTTGGAAGAAATAGAGGTAGTTTTCTACCATATGTTTACCAAGTAAATAAAATTTATTCTTTAGGGAAAAGCGATGGTGAATTAAAGGTTGATTACAAACTCGAAAGTGGACATATGTATTTACCAGATAGGCCGGAACAAACAGAGTGGAGAGATCCTGATACAGGGAAATTCTTAAAAGAAATGTACAACTTCCACGATAAGACCTTAGAAAGAGCTCTTAAATATCTTTACAGATCTTCTATCGGTTATATTATTCTAGACAATGAAGAAAAGACAGCCCTAGATCACTTCAAATCTATTGAAATAATTATTAGTTTCTTGGGAAAGAAACGAATTAATGGAAAGAGAACGACTTTCAAACAGAAGCTTGAAGATGTTGCCACTAAAATAAGAATTACTGACGAAGAGAAGGAACGAATTAAAAACTTTTCAGACGAGAGGTCAAAATATGGTGATGTTGCCCATCCATCCCGATTTGATGAGGTGGAGAGATATCCGAACCAGTTTCCCATACCAAGTAACACGCGTTATTCGGGTGGTAGCTTTGATTCAATCGCACCCAGTGTTCTTCTGAAATATTATCGATATATCAAGGGAGTTTATGTTGTGGACATCGATGAGCCATCTGATCGGAAAGCATTAGATTCTAATAAGGGTAAGTTTTCCAAAGTGTATGAAATTTCTCTTTCAGGCCCTACATACCTCAACCACCTAATTTTCTACTCTTCAGAAAAAAATAAGCAAAAACTTACACAAGAATTAAAAAAAGCATTCATTAAAAAATTTGGATTGAATGAAGATTCGATCGCAGAAATACGAATTTTACCAGGCAAGAAAGGTTTTTCCCGTGGTAGAAGATTTAAAATAAGAGTAACGCCGAGAACATAGGAATTATGTCAAACTACATCAGTTCAGCTTTTTAAATACCTTTTTATATCGTCTCATTTACCGATCTAACAATGTCGCACAAGAGGTACTTTGTGACGTAACAATTAAAATAGAGTTCGAACCCCTACAAGGTCAAGCAATATGTCTAGGCTTTTAGCTTCAAAAATAGTATAATACTAATATGATATGGGTCATACCTCTAGCTGGTAAAGGACAAAGGACAAAAGAATTAGGTGAATTTAAACCATTTATCGAAATAAATGGTCATAAAATGATAGAGTGGTTCATTTCCTCAATAAAAAATCTTATCAAATCAAAAGACAAATTTATTTTTATAACTACGGATTACTTAGCAACCAAATATGGATTTGAACAAGAAATCAAAATTATTTTCCGAAAACACGGTGTTCAAAACAAGTCAATATTTACTTACTGTCCAGAAACCCCCAAAGGAACCTCTGCAACTATCCTATTAACAAAAAATCAAATTAATAATGATACTCCTGTAATGATAATCAATCCTGATCAATATGTTGATTTTGATATTCCAGAAATCACACCAAAATCTGGATTTCTTGGTATATATTGTCATCTGGGAAATAAATCTGGCTTTGTCAGAATTAACAAAGGTCAAGTAATTGATTTTGTTGAAAAGAATAATATTTCCAACTTAGCCAGCGCAGGAATCTATATAGCTTCATCAGGGAAGGAACTTATCTCAGCTATCGAAAGCCAGATTAAAGATGGAAAAACACTTAATGAAGAATTTTATATTGGTCCTGCCTTTAATTATTTAGTTAAAAAGGGATTTAAAATATTACCTTTCGCAGTAAAAGCAAAATATGATTTAGGTAATCCAGAAGATATTCGTTATTTTTCTACTAAGCCATTCAATTGTTAAAAAGTTTCTCTCGCTGACTAGTATGTAAGAAGAGAAGGTCCATCACCATAGATGCAAGTCGGGTTTTTAACGTTTGGATTAAAAAGACGATTTAATTCTATTTCATACTTAGAACCCTGACATTGAGCTTTTTGATACTTATCACATTTATTACAAAACGCAATTAATTTTCTGCCGTCTTTTCGCATCTCTTCTAAGACTGCACTTTTTTGCCAAACATCAAATAAACTATCTGTTTTTATATTCCCCAATTGGAATTTATTAATGATGTAAGGAACGTACCCCCCACAAGCATAATCACCATTGCTCAAAATATTAAATGTTGTAGTACCAGATGGGGGTCCAATTTTTATTCCAAGTTCCTCACTCCCTGATTCGTTTATCGACATCATTTTGGTAGACTCTGCAAAATGCAAAATCTTTAGGTTGGGATATTTTGGTTTTAACTTATTAATTCTTTCTGACATTTTAAGATGAGCATCTACAGTTACACCATCACTAATTTCTAAGTGAGATCCACGCCCAATATAGACTATCGTAAAAAAATTAACCTCAGCTACATACTTCGAAGCTAAATCAATCAGAAATTCAACATCATTAATGGAACGTTTATTAATTAATGTATTTATTTTTAAAGCAACTCCCATTTTACTCATTTGTTTAAGATTTTTAAGCATTTTTTGATAAGAACCCTTACCCCTGTTAAAATCATGATGTTCTTCA